>Ga0209450_10000136_pt1 | contig 42295 bp, 36 predicted proteins | sample FrelakmetLWP11LW_FD_187149 | JGI IMG/M metagenome (GOLD analysis project Ga0209450, IMG submission 187149) | Freshwater lake sediment microbial communities from the University of Notre Dame, USA, for methane emissions studies - LWP11 LW (SPAdes)... | ecosystem: Environmental > Aquatic >...
GCGGGAGGTCATCTCTGTCATTGTAAGTAGTTGTGCAAGCAGGATGCCTCCGCTTGAAGGAGGCGGCATTGATATTACTTTGTATCCGCGATAATTCGTTTCCAGGGGGTCCCTGCTCACAGACCTGTATTCCCTCAGATCATCGGGAGTTATGATACCGTTGCCCCCTGCACACTCGGCAATAAGCATCTCAGCAGTCTCCCCCTCATAGAAGCCCTCCCTTCCATTGTCACGTATCCTTTTCAGTGTCTCACCAAGCTCAGGCTGGCGCAGCGTGTCTCCCTCCCGCCATGGAAGATCCCTTACGAATGCCACAGGACGATCATTGCGCTGAATGAATGTCTCCCTCATCCCGTTGAGTGAGGCAGCCTGACTGGCTGTGAGGGGAAAGCCGTTCACAGCCAGGTCTATGGCAGGTTGTATTATTCTTTCAAGGCTAAGCTTTCCGTAGAGTGAGTGAGCATAGAGCGTTCCGTCAACGGTTCCCGGAACGCCGGCAGAGAGGTGAGTATCGAGACTGAGTCCTTCGATGACGTTTCCGGTGCTGTCGAGATACATGTCGCGGTGAGCGGCTGAAGGAGCTTTTTCCCTGTAGTCGATGGCATCAGTTGTGCCGTCAGCGAGCCTCACAACCATAAAACCACCTCCTCCTATGTTTCCGGCTGTCGGGTAACAGACGGCAAGCGCATATTCAACAGCCACTGCTGCATCAACGGCATTGCCTCCTGCAGCCATCACCCCGGCACCTATGCGGGAAGCTTCCGGGTGTGCTGAGACAACCATCGCATTCGCAACATCAATGTCTTTGCCCGATACAATCACGGGTTGATCACGCAGGCCACACCCTGAGAACAGGAGTGGCAGGATAAGCAAAGTAAATAACAGGAGTCTCATAACAATTTTTAAAGTCATTAAATGTAGAAAAAAAAGAATACCGGTGCAGAATGATATAAAAGAAAGTATGATGTCAGGCTTTCAGTATCCGCTAATTTGTCATAATTTGCGCCTGATTCCTCAAATTATCCTGATGTTTTCAAATCAGCCACTTGCCGACAGACTGAGGCCAAAATCACTTGATGACTTTGTTGGCCAGGATCACCTCGTGGGGCCTGACGGGGTGCTGAGGAAGGTGATAGAGTCGGGTAATGTTCCCTCCTTCATCCTGTGGGGGCCTCCAGGGGTTGGCAAGACGTCACTGGCCAGGATCGTATCACTGCAGCTCGGCAGGTCATTTTTTCAGCTTAGTGCCGTGAACAGCGGCGTCAGGGAGGTAAGGGAGACCATTGAAAAGGCAAAAGGGCAGCAGTTCTTCGGGAGGCCTAACCCGATACTTTTCATCGACGAGATCCATCGGTTTAACAAATCACAGCAGGACTCGCTGCTTGGGGCGGTGGAGCAGGGAATAATAACCCTCATCGGTGCAACGACCGAAAACCCTTCCTTTGAAGTGATTCCGCCGCTTCTCTCACGGTGCCAGGTGTATATCCTTAAGCCACTTGATGATGAGACTCTTAAGGGACTGGTATCCAGGGCGCTGACAGTCGACCACTATTTTTCCGCATATAACGTCCGGGTTGAAGGTTACGAGGCTCTGATACGGATCAGCGGGGGTGACGCCCGGAAGCTGTACAACGCTCTTGAGCTTACTGTCTCTCTCGAGACCGAGAAGGACGGTGCTGATATTTTAATTACGGATGAACTGGTGCTGAGCCATGTTCAGCAGAATCTTGCATTGTATGACAAGAACGGCGAGCAGCATTTTGACATAATCTCGGCATTCATCAAGTCGCTCAGGGGTTCTGATCCCAATGCTGCCGTTTACTGGCTCGCCAGGATGGTGGAGGGGGGCGAAGATGTAAAATTCATTGCCCGGAGGATGGTCATACTTGCCGCTGAGGATATCGGCCTGGCAAATCCCAACGCCCTTCTCCTTGCACAGGCCTGTTTCACCGCAGTGAATATGGTCGGATGGCCCGAATCAAGAATTATTTTGTCAGAGACTGCCGTTTACCTTGCAACCTCTCCCAAAAGCAACGCTTCATACATGGCAATTGAAAATGCCATCGGGGCAGTGCATGAACACGGTGACCTCCCGGTGCCGCTTCATCTCAGGAATGCTCCGACAAAACTGATGAAGGATATCGGATATCACAAGGGGTACAAGTACGCCCATGATTTCGAAAGTAACTTTGTAACGGAGAATTACCTTCCTGATGAGTTGTCAGGTAAAATATTGTATGACCCGGGCTCAAATCCGCGCGAAGATGAGATAAGGAAGCAACTGGTTTCGAGATGGAAAAAAATTTACAAATACCGTGGTTGAAATTCTGAAGTATTACTAAATTTATGATGTCAAAGTCTGTCTCAGCAAAACAGTTACATTGAAACCACAATACATAAATTAAAACTACTGTTGAATTACTTTAATAAATTACAAAACAAATCATTATGAAAAGACTATCTATTCTGTTACCGGCTATTCTGATCGCATCGGTCTGCAGTGCACAGACGCTGGATGAGATTGTAAACAAGTACTATGAGGCCAACGGCATTGAGAAGCTGGAAAAGGCGAATACCGTTTACCTGGAGGGAAGGGCTTCCCAGATGGGCACTGAAATGCCTATGACCATCAGTGTCAAGAAGCCCGACAAGGTCAAGGTGGTGATCACCTACAGCGGCATGGAGATAATAACCATGTATGACGGGGAGAAAGGTTATATGGTCAATCCCCTTGCAGGTATGACGGAGCCGATGGAGATACCGGAAGAGCAACTGTCAGGGGTGAAGGAAAACAACATGTTACGCAATAACGTACTCGATGCCTTCCGTGCAGGAAAACTGAAGCTTGAAGGTGAGGAGAGCGTCAATGGCAAGCCTGCATTCAAACTGACGCTCACAAGTGAATCAGGAGAGGTGTCAGGCCTCTTTATAGACAAGGAGACCTACCTCACCGTGAAGACCACAGCAAAGGTGAGCCAGATGGGCCAGGAGATGGAGGTGGAAAGCTATATTAGTGAATATCATGATGTTAACGGCATTAAATTTGCCAAGGTCATCACCCAGATGGTGAACGGTGTTGAGATGGGCGGCATGACCTTTGACAAGGTTGAAGTTGACAGGGAGATTGCAGACTCGGTCTTCACCATAAAATAAATTCATAATACAATGTAGTAACGACGCCCAAATTGGGCGTCGTTACTTACGGGCGATATAAAAAATGCCACCCTCGCGGGTGGCATTTTTGTTTCAGAGGCAGGCCTGTAAGCCGGATTCTGTCTCAGTGCGTCATCCTGCAAGAGGATATTGCACCTGTTCCGTCATTTATCTTGTCACGCAGTTGCCTGCGTGATCGTACGACCTACCCCCCGGCTCGGGCGAGCAGCCCTCGGGCGCCGGTATACACGGTCTTTCAACCCATCAGGTGTACGGCTCCCGGTGTCGCCACCGGGACCGGTGAGCTTTTACCTCACCTTTTCACCAATTCCCCGCCGTGGCGGGACTGTTGTTTTCTGTTACACTGCTATATCCTTTCGGACATCTTCCCGTTAGGAAGGATGGTGCTCTTTGTTGCCCGGACTTTCCTCCCCGGTACTGCGTACCAGGGCGACGGATCGGCCTGCCATGCTGCAAAGATACAAAATCTGGTCCTATTCTGTCATCATCAACGCAGGAGACAGGTCTGAGACCTGTCTGAACGGTTAAAATATATTTATCGTTTTAATATTCATGAACTCACGCAGCCCCTCCGCAGCCAGCTCACGGCCAAAGCCTGATTCCTTGACCCCTCCGAATGGGAGTCCGGGTTCTGATTTGACAAACCCGTTTATGGCAACCGTTCCCGTATCTATCTGTCCGGCAACATCAAGAGCAAGCGGCTCGTCAGAGGTCCAGACAGCTGCACCGAGTCCGAACGGCGTGTCATTTGCCATTTTAACGGCTTCTGCGACACTTTCGAAGGTGAACAGGGGTACAATGGGGCCGAACACCTCTTCGCATGACAGAGGAGCCGCAACAGGCACCTGGTCAACGACTGAGGGAAGAAACACTGCCGGTCCGGCATCGGGATCCCTCCCACCGCACAGAAGCTTCGCTCCGGCTCTCAGTGTCAAATTAAGCTGCCTCTCCAGCTCATCAGCCGCAGTGCCGTTAACCATTGGCCCGACATCGGTAGAATTGTCAAGCGGGTCGCCAGTCTTCAGGGATAAGACCTTATCTATCAGTCTCTCTCTGAAAACTTCATAGATGTCAGCATGGATGATCAGTCTCTTGGCTGCGATGCAGCTCTGTCCGCAGTTCTGGAACCGTGAGAAGAGCGCGGCCTCCACTGCTTTCTCCAGCGAGGCATCCGGAAAAACGATGAAGGGATCGCTCCCACCCAGCTCCATCACAACCTTCTTCAGGTTTTTTCCGGCGATGGCTGCAACGGAAGAACCGGCAGTATTGCTCCCCGTGAGAGAGACACCTCTTACAAGCGGTGAGGATATGAGAGCAGTGACCTGGTCATGTGTCGGGAAGAGAGTTCGGAAGAGTCCGTCAGGATAGCCTGAGGCCCTTACAATCTCTTCAATGGCCACGGCACACCGTGGCACATTGGAGGCATGCTTGAGAAGTGCCCCATTACCTCCCGTAAGTGCCGGCACAATGAACCTGAACACCTGCCAGAAGGGAAAGTTCCAGGGCATAATGCCGAGAATAATTCCCTGGGATTCATAGTAAACATAGCTCTCGCGGGCAGATGACTCTCTTCTTTCGGGCTTCAGCATCGCGGCGGCATGGTCGGCGTACCAGCTGCACAGCAGCGCACACTTGTCAGCCTCCGCCATACCCTGTGACACAGGTTTGCCCATCTCTGTGGCCATGATTTCAGCCACCTCTCTCCTCCTGCTCTTCAACTGGTCCGCCATTGACCTTAAGAGACCACATCTCTCAACGACAGGAACATGACGCCATTTTCGAAAAGCCACACCGGCAGCACTCACTATGTCCTCAATCTCCCTGTCCGCCATTTCAGGAAATGTTGCCATAGTTCTGCCCGTCCACGGATTGTTACTTATATATGCCATGCCACTAATCTATTCCAGTCTCCAATTCTTAATTCTTAATTCTTAATTTTTAATTTCAACAACCGTCGCCGCGCCGTAACCATAAGCTGCAAATGATGCATCATGATAACTGCATGACGGATAATGCTCTGCGATCATTCTTCTTAACTCTACCTTCAGCTTGCCGCTACCCACGCCGTGAATGAAAATTATCTCCCTGATCCCTGTCCTGAGAGCGTTGTCCATTTCACCCCTCACACGCGCCAGCTGTCTCATGACAGCATCCTTGCCGTTATACCCGCTCTTAAGGTGAAGATCGACCTCTCGTGACAGTTGCCTTCTGTTGCCGGGGGGTTTATCAGGTCCGGATTTCATCTCTGAAGATTTTTTCTTAAAATTAGTTATTTTTGGCGCATCCTGAATGTATGTCACCCGGTTACCATAATATCAGAATCGGAGATTATTTCTATGATCTGCCCGATGAGAAAATAGCGAAGTATCCTCTTCCCGAGAGGGATAGTTCGAAGCTGCTGCACTGGAACGGGGTTGATATTAATGACAGTATCTTCAGGGATCTGCCAGCGATTCTGAGTCCCGGCAGCCTTCTTGTCTTCAACAACACAAGGGTAATAAGAGCAAGACTCATTTTCAGGAAGGAAAGCGGCGCAACCATAGAGATATTCTGCCTCGAACCGCTTGAACCGTATGATTTTGAGATGAACCTGTCATGCACAACAGGTGTCGTCTGGAAGTGTCTTGTCGGAAATCTCAGGAGGTGGAAAAGCGGCAGGCTCACGGCCACATTCACGACAGAGGGTGTCACACGCGTCCTGCACGCCGAAAAGATATCATCTGAAGGTGGCACCTTCATGATAAGGTTTGAATGGGAAGGCGGGCAGATCTCATTCGGTGAGGTGCTGGAGGCAATTGGCCATATGCCTGTTCCGCCCTACCTTGGAAGAGAGGATGAGCAGATTGATGTTTCGTCATACCAGACCGTCTATGCCCGTGTTGAGGGATCAGTTGCCGCGCCTACCGCGGGCCTTCATTTTACCCCTTCGCTGCTGAAGTCACTAACAGACAGTGGCTTTGACACAGCCGAACTAACGTTGCATGTCAGCGCCGGGACATTCAGACCGGTAAAATCAGAGAAGATCATTGACCACCTGATGCACAGGGAACATTTTTATGTTTCTCAGCATATTCTGCGGAGTCTTAAAGGGAGAATGGTGATTGCTGTGGGAACAACTACTGTAAGGACCCTTGAGAGCATCTACTGGCTTGGAGTCAAATGTGCGGAGGGGATCATGAAGGACGGAAACAGTGCTTCCGTATCGCAATGGGAACCTTATACACGGCGCAGTGACCTGGATATGGATACGGCGGTGGAATCCCTCCTTGAGACGATGAAGAATGCAGGCATTGAGACACTTGAAGCTACCACTGATATTATGATTGTACCCGGATACAGGTTCAGGGCAGTCAATGGCATGATAACCAACTTCCATCAGCCGGGAAGCACCCTTCTTCTGCTTGTGGCCGCATTCACAGGGAGCAGATGGAGAGAAGTTTATGATCATGCTCTTGCCTCCGGATACAGGTTCCTGAGCTATGGTGACAGCATGCTGCTGCAACCCGAAAAGTAACCGGGAATCTTATTGTTCATTATTTCACAGATAAGTGATAATTATCATATCTTAGCCAGCAAAAATCAGGCGCTGATATCTTTGCGACGGAATTAATAAAATCTGATTAAAATCAAACTGATATGACTAATCAAGCCCTTATTCTTTTCTTTCTTGTGGGGCTTATTTTTGTGGGAGTGGTGATTCTCTTCTCCGGACTGGTAGCACCGAGATCGACATCCCCTCAGAAATTCGACCCGTATGAATGCGGAATACCTACCAAGGGAACCACCTGGCTACAGTTCAATGTCGGGTATTACCTTTTTGCGATCCTCTTCCTGATATTTGATGCGGAGATTGTCTTTCTCTTTCCGTGGGCAGTGGTCATGCGGGAGGTAGGTATGGTAGCCTTCATTGAAATCTCAGTCTTTATACTCATTCTGGGTCTGGGACTAGCCTATGCCTGGAAAAAACATGCTCTGACATGGGAATAAAAGGAATGAAAAAGGAGGAGTTCAGGGACAACGAGACCCTAGAACAGCTGCAGGAAAGCGGAGCAAATGTCTTTGTTACAACCATAGACAGTGTAATTAACTGGGGCAGGAAGAACTCGCTGTGGCCTCTCACCTTCGCGACAAGCTGTTGCGGTATTGAGATGATGGCGACTGGGGCCCCCAGGCATGACTTCGCCCGTTTCGGGATGGAGGTCTACCGCGCCAGTCCGCGCCAGGCAGACGTCATTGTGGTAGCCGGCACCATCACCAACAAGATGGCCCCTGTTCTGCAGAGGCTGTACGAACAGATGTCAGAACCCAAGTACGTGGTGGCCATGGGTGCATGTGCCATCTCCGGAGGCCCGTTCTACCTCAACTCATATAATGTCGTCAAGGGTGTGGAACATGTCATCCCCGTTGATGTCTTTGTCCCGGGATGCCCTCCGCGGCCTGAATCGCTCCTCTATGCCATGCTACAGCTGCAGCGCAAGATAGAGACCGAGTCAATGAAGTCAAGAAAGAAGCGCAGCGAATCACATAACAGTATCTGATAAGAGATGGAAAAGAGTCAACTCTATGCAGCAATAGCCGCCGCTGTGCCGGAAGCTGTGACAGCCGAAGGCAAACAGTTTGTGGAACTGACAGTGGCCCCTGAAAACCTTAAGTCTGTCATGGGCAGGCTCAGGGATGAGAGTAACCTCTCTTTTGACATTCTTGTGTGCCTTACCGGAATGGATTACGGCACCGACCTGGGGGTAGTTTATCATCTCAGGTCATATGCCTTCAATCATATGGCAGTTGTAAAAACGAGGATATCTGACAGGGAAAACCCTGCCGTTGACTCGGTATGCTCCGTCTGGCCCGGTGCCGAATATCACGAACGTGAGGTCTATGATCTTCTGGGTATCAGGTTCAATGATCATCCTGACCTGAGAAGGCTGTTCCTCGACAGCACATGGGGATACCCCCTCAGGAAGGATTATAAAGACGATGTTAACATTGTTTTAAAATAAGTTATGGAAGTGAAGGAAAAAAAGGTCGGGCTCGAGAATGAGGAGTACATAATAAATATGGGCCCTCAGCACCCGTCCACCCACGGTGTGCTCCGTCTGGTCGTAGCACTCAAGGGTGAGATCGTTCAGAGGGTCGAGCCTCACATAGGTTACATACACCGCGGCATCGAGAAGATGTGCGAGAACCTGACTTATCAGCAGATAATACACCTCACTGACAGGATGGATTACCTGTCGGCGCATATCAATAACGAGGCTGTCTGCCTGACGGTGGAGAAAGCCCTCGAGATAGAGGTTCCGGAAAGGGTTAAGTACATCCGCACAATCATGAGCGAGCTGACAAGGATACAGTCGCACCAGCTCTTCTGGGCCACCTTCGGGATGGACCTTGGCGGACTGACATGCTTCTTCTACGGCCTGAGAGACCGCGAAAAGGTGCTTGACATATTCGAGGAGAGCTGCGGCGGAAGGATGATCGTGAGCTACAACACGCCCGGCGGACTGATGAACGACATACATCCCAACTTCCAGAACAGGGTAAAGGAATTTCTCAAATACTTCCGCGGAGTGATACATGAGTATGATGATCTTCTCACCGGTAACGTTATCTTCCAGGAACGCTCGAAAGGTATGGGGGTAATGACGAAGGAGGAGGCAATAGCATGGGGACTGACGGGCCCCACCGGCCGTGCCTCAGGATTCTCATGCGACATCAGGAAGCATAATCCGTACAGTGCGTATGACAAGGTGGCATTCAGGGAGATACTCTACACCGAGGGAGATGTCTTCCACCGTTACCTGGCCAGGATGGAGGAGATGAGAGAGTCAATGAACATCATCGACCAGCTTATTGACAACATCCCGGAAGGGCCATACACGGCAAAGATGAAGCCCGTGATCAAATTACCGGAGGGTGAGTATTTTCAGAGTGTAGAGACCGCACGCGGCGAGCTTGGCGTTTTTATTGTCAGCGACGGCAACAAGAACCCTTACAGGGTTAAGTTCAGGTCTCCCAACTTCGTCAACCTTGCACCGCTGAACCTTATGGCCAGGGGATCAAAGATAGCCGACCTCGTTGCCATAGGCGGCTCGCTTGACCTGATCATACCCGATATTGACAGATAGAACCAACGAAACAGAATCCTGATATGGAGTTTAGCATATACGATTTCAGTTCATTTACTGCCTGGATTGATCAGAGCCTGAGGGCCGCAATGAGCCCGGGCCTGGCAGTGGCCATAGAGATGTTGATCATCGGAGTGGCGATACTAATCTTCTATGCAATAGTGGGGTTGTTCCTCGTCTATGCAGAGAGAAAAGTATGCGCCCTGATGCAGAACAGGCTTGGGCCGAACAGGGTCGGACCCGGCGGCATGTTTCAGACCATCGCAGACCTTGTCAAGCTTCTCTTTGTTGAGCTTGTACCTATAAAGAATGCTGACAAAATACTTTTCAGCCTTGCCCCTTACATTGTAATCATTGCTTCATTCATGGCTATGGGTGCGTTGCCCTTTGCCAAGGGCCTGCATGCCATTGACCTTAACATAGGTGTCTTCTACCTGATGGCCGTCTCATCGATGGGGGTCGTGGGCGTACTCCTGGCCGGATGGGCAAGCAATAACAAATATTCACTCATCGGTGCCATGAGAAGCGGAGCACAGATAGTGAGCTACGAGCTCTCTGTCGGCATGTCGCTTGTGACCATCGTTGTCCTGGCCGGCACCATGCAGCTCTCTGAGATTGTGCAGGCACAGCAGTACGGATGGTTCATCTTCAGGGGTCACATACCGGCCCTGATAGCCTTCATCATATTTATTGTCGCCAGCACGGCTGAGACCAACAGGGGACCCTTCGACCTTGCAGAGGCAGAATCGGAACTCACCGCAGGATTCCATACCGAATACTCCGGAATAAGATTCGCTTTCTTCTTCCTGGCGGAATACATTAACATGTTCATCGTTGCGGCCATTGCCACCACAGTATTCTTCGGCGGCTGGATGCCGTTCAATGTTTACGGATGGGAAGGATTCAACAAGGTGATGAACTTCATCCCTCCTTTCATCTGGTTCCTCGGCAAGACCGGAGCGCTTATCTTCCTGATAATGTGGTTTAAGTGGACATTCCCCAGGCTCAGGATTGACCAGCTGCTTACCCTTGAATGGAAGTATTTCCTGCCGATAAATATCATTAACGTACTTATTATGGCCTTGATCGTCCTTCTGGGATGGCACTGGTAGAAAAAGAATAACTGAGTTCAAGGAAAGAGATGAAAAGTGTAATAGAATATTTCAGTGGTATCTACAACGGGATCAAATCGCTTCTTGTTGGCATGACGGTGACTGGCGGCTATTTCTTCAGGCCCGGTACAACACTCACACAGCAGTATCCTGACAACAGGGATACGCTGGTCATGTTCGAACGTTTCAAGGGTGAGGTTGTTATGCCGCACAATGAAAAGAACGAGCACAAGTGTACAGGTTGCGGGATTTGCGAGATAAACTGTCCCAATGGCTCAATCGAGGTGATTTCGGCTACCGAGGTTACTGAAGAGGGTAAGAAAAAGAGGATAATAGACAAGCATATATACCATCTCGGGATGTGTACCTTCTGCGGGCTGTGCGTCAAGACATGCCCTTCGCAGGCCCTCGCCTTCTCGCAGGAGTTTGAGCATGCCGTCTTTGACCGCACGAAGCTCACCAAGGTGCTTAATCAACCGGGGTCAAAACTTATGAAAGGAGTAGAATAATGGAAGGCAAACAGATAATGTTCGCGATTTTCGCTATCGTGATCGTCGTTTTCTCAATCTTTACGGTTACCAGCCGCAAGATACTGAGAGCAGCGGTATCTCTTCTGATGGTGCTTATAGCAACTGCAGGGCTCTATTTTATGCTGAACTACCAGTTTCTTGCTGCCGTACAGCTGACCCTTTATGCCGGAGGCATAGTGGTGCTCATCATATTCTCCATACTGCTCACAAGCCAGCTTGACCACAAATTTGAGGTGGTGGAACTCAAGAAGACCATCTTCTCAGCCCTTGCAGCCCTCGCTGGATTTATTGTGGTAGTAACTACGATTCTGGAACATTCGTTCGAGGCTGACACTGCCGCTGCAACTGAAGTAAATATGGAGGTGATTGGCAAGAGCCTTCTCAACACCGGATCAGACGGTTACGTACTCCCCTTTGAGGTAATATCGGTGCTCCTCGTTGCTGCGATGATAGGCGCCATTGTGATCGCCAAAAAAGGGAGTCCCGTGAAAGAAGAAAAAAGTAACAAATAATACCTGACGAATATGAATCCAGGCATCCCATTGGAATTTTATCTTATACTGGCATCGGCAATGTTCTTTATCGGTGTGTACGGCTTTCTCACCAGAAGAAACCTCATTACAATACTCATGTCAGTTGAACTGATACTTAACTCGGTCAATATCAATTTTCTGGCCTTCAACAGGTATCTTTTCCCCGGCAAGCTTGATGGTCACTTTTTCAGCCTCTTTGTAATTGCCGTGGCTGCTGCGGAGGCAGCTGTTGCAATAGCGATAATAATTAACATCTACAGAAGGTTCACAACGATCAACGTTGAGGATGTAAATTCATTAAAATACTGATAAAGGAGAAGATAAATGGCAGATTTCGGTTATACTATATGGATTTTGATCTTGCCGCTGGTCACTTTCGTGATACTGGGACTGTTCGGCATGAAGCTGAAGGGGAGGATGGCGGGTTTGACCGGCACGGCATCGCTGGCAGTCATCACGGCCCTCTCCTACACCGCTGCGATAAGCTACTTCACCGGCGGCGGGCTGGTGGACGGTGTATACCAGAAAATCATTCCGTTCAACAGTGTCTGGCTGAACCTCACAGACCAGCTGCACATTGATATCGGCCTCCTTCTTGACCCCATCTCGGTCATGATGCTTGTTGTAATAAGCACCGTATCATTCATGGTGCACATCTACAGCCTTGGCTACATGAAGGGTGAGAAGGGTTTCGAAAGGTATTACGCCTTCCTGTCACTGTTCACGTTTGCAATGCTTGGGCTGGTGCTGGCTACCAATCTGTTCCAGATGTACATCTTCTGGGAGCTTGTAGGCGTCTCCTCATACCTGCTTATCGGATTTTATTATGACAGACCGAGTGCTGTCGCAGCGTCAAAGAAAGCCTTCATCGTGACGAGATTTGCCGATATGGGGTTCCTTGTAGGTATCCTTCTCCTCTCCTTTACGACTAAAACATTTGATTTTGTATCACTGACGTCACTCGACGGCCCGGCAATCACCAGCACCGGCGGTGCGGTTTTCCTCGGTATGTCACTGATGACATGGTCTATGCTGCTTATTTTCATTGGAGGCGCAGGTAAATCTGCCATGTTCCCTCTCCACATATGGCTCCCTGATGCCATGGAAGGCCCTACGCCGGTGTCGGCCCTGATCCATGCCGCAACCATGGTGGTTGCCGGTGTGTACCTGGTTGCCAGACTCTTCCCGGTGTATTACTTCACCGCACCTGAAGCTCTTCATATCATCGCATGGGTTGGAGCATTGTCGTCACTGCTGGCGGCAATAATTGCCACCACCCAGACAGACATCAAACGTGTCCTTGCCTACTCAACGATATCGCAGATCGGTTATATGATCTTTGCCCTCGGAGTGTCAGGTTACGGCGATCATGAAGGCCTTGGCTTCATGGCATCAAACTGGCATCTCTTCAATCATGCCATGTTCAAGGCCCTGCTGTTCCTCGGTGCCGGATCGGTCATTCATGCCGTGCACAGCAATTACATGACAGATATGGGAGGTCTGAGAAAATACCTTCCGGTGACTAACATCACATTCCTGATCGCATGCCTCACCATTGCAGGACTGCCCCCTCTCTCTGGCTTCTTCAGCAAGGATGAGATACTTACTGCAGCCTTCCACCATGACAAGATTCTCTTTGCCATCGAGTATGCAGTGGCAGGACTGACGGCATTCTATATGTTCAGGCTATATTTCTCAATATTCCACGGCGTTGACAGGCATTATCACCATACCCCGCATGAGTCTCCGGCAGTAATGACAATACCCCTCATGGTACTGGCTTTCGGATCTGTATTCGCAGGTTTCCTGCCCTTCAGCAAGCTTGTCACCTCTGACGGTGTTCCCTTCGAGTCGCATATCGAGTGGAGCATAGCAATTCCGTCTATCCTCATAGGACTTGCAGGCATTATCGTTGCCTGGGTGATGTACAAAAAAGAGAATCCAATTCCCGACAGGCTGGCTTCAACCTTCAGGCTAAGCTATAAGTGGGCGTACAATAAGTTCTACTTTGATGAGATGTACATATTCGTTACGAAAAAGGTCATCTTCAAACACATATCACATCCTGTCGCATGGTTTGACAGGCATGTCGTTGACGGCACGATGAACGGAATTGCCTGGGTGACCCAGTCGGTCTCTTCCATGATAAAAGGGTTTCAGTCGGGACAGCTGCAGAAGTACGGTTATGTATTTGTTACCGGGGCAGTTGCCCTGGCGCTGTTGTTCATCTACATACTATAACACGGATCATTCACTGAAAAATATCTGACTATGAATATTTTAACCTGGCTTGTAATAATTCCGCTGCTTACCATTACCGGCATACTGCTTGTGAAGGATGCACGGCAGGCAAAGATTGTTTCGGCGTTCGGCATGGGCATACAGCTCATTGTCTCAGCGGTCATCGTCTACCTTTACGTAGCCATGCGGAAGGCCGGCATCACTGATGAGATGGTAATGATAAGCAGCTATGAATGGTTCAAGAGCCTGAATATTTACTATACGGTAGGTGTTGACGGCATCTCGGTTGCCATGATCGCCCTTACCTCGGTGGTGGTCTTTGCCGGCATCTTTGCATCGTGGGAGATGGATGATCTGAGGAAGGAGTTCTTCATTTCACTTATACTTCTGGCCACGGGGGTGTTCGGGTTCTTCATCTCGCTCGATCTCTTTACCATGTTCCTCTTTTACGAGCTTGCGGTCATCCCGATGTACATCCTTATCGGCATCTGGGGCAGCGGTCCGAAGGAGTATGCAGCCATGAAGCTTACCCTGATGCTGATGGGCGGATCGGCCCTGCTTATGGTAGGCCTCTTCGGCATCTACTTCAACTCGGCCCCCGACGGCGGTGAATTGACATTCAATATCCTGGAGATATCCAAGATCACTATTCCGATTGAGGCACAGAGGTGGTTCTTCCCGTTCACCTTTGTCGGCTTTGGTGTTCTCGGTGCCCTCTTCCCCCTCCATACCTGGTCACCTGACGGTCATTCGTCAGCCCCTACTGCAGTATCGATGCTGCATGCCGGTGTGCTTATGAAACTGGGCGGTTACGGAGCTTTCAGGGTGGCTATGTTCCTTATGCCTGAGGCTGCCAATGAGATGGCCTGGATATTTATCATACTTACAACCATCAGCGTTGTCTACGGAGCCTTCGGCGCCATTGTGCAGAAGGATCTCAAATACATCAATGCATACTCCTCGGTGAGTCACTGCGGGATGGTCCTGTTCGCCGTCCTGATGATGAACCGGACGGCAATGACAGGCGCCGTGATACAGATGATATCGCACGGACTGATGACTGCCCTCTTCTTTGCCCTCATCGGCATGATTTACGGCAGGACCCACACCCGTATGATCAACGAGATGGGCGGACTGATGAAGGTAATCCCCTTCCTGGGTGTTGCTTACGTCATAGCAGGACTGGCCTCTCTCGGTCTGCCGGGACTCAGCGGCTTCGTTGCCGAAATGAATATCTTCTTCGGAGCTTTTGAACATCCTGACACTTTCCGCAGGGTGGCAACCATCATTGCCGTATCATCAATAGTGATAACAGCCGTTTATATCCTCCGGGTCATCGCCATTCTCCTCCTCGGCCCTGTCCGTGATCATCATTTTGATCACCTGAATGACGCAAAGTGGTATGAGAAGCTCTCTATCGTCAGCCTTCTGGCCGGCATAATATATATCGGAATGGCACCGCTCCACCTGTCGGATATTATCCGCGAAAGCGTAATGCCTATTGTAGATAAGTTATTATAATAAATTGCAAATCAGGAACTTAATTTAACCTGCAACAAAATGAGTCTTGAGAGTTTTACAATAATGCGCCACGAACTGCTGCTGACACTGTCATTTCTGGTCATACTCCTCGCCGAGGTTTTCACAGGTGAAGAGAGGAAGGAACGTGTCAGAGGACTGGCAGTGATCATTTTTGCTATAGTTACGGCTGTCGGTTTCCTTCCGCTGCCTGAGGGAAGCATATTCGGCGACATGTACAGGGCGACCCGCACCACTTCGCTGATGAAGAATATCCTTAACATAGGGACCCTTATCGTTTTCATCCAGTCTTATTCATGGCTGGGAAGGGCTGAGAACCGCGACAGGATACATGAGTACTTCATGCTCCTGATGACCACCCTTATCGGAATGAACTTCATGATCTCCGCAGGTCACTTCCTTATGTTTTACATCGGCATTGAGCTGGCAACCATACCGCTGGCTGCACTGGCCGCCTACGAAAGATTCAAAAACAGGTCAGCTGAAGCGGGTATCAAGCTTATACTCTCCTCATCCCTCTCTTCCGGGATACTGCTCTTTGGCCTCTCGATGATCTACGGAACCACAGGCTCACTTTATTTCTCGGAGGTGGCTGCTGAGGTGAAGGATATGCCTCTGGTCATCCTGGGCTTCATCTTCTTCTTCTCGGGGATGGGCTTCAAGATGTCACTGGTGCCGTTCCATCTGTGGACTGCAGACGTATATGAAGGGGCACCGGTAAATGTCACCGCCTACCTCTCGGTAGTCAGCAAGGGTGCTGCTGCATTCATTTTCATCATCGTCCTTTTTACCGTTTTCCCCGTCATCATTGCAACATGGGAGAAGACAATATGGATTATTGCGGTTCTGACGATCACCATCGGCAACCTCTTTGCCCTCAGGCAGAAGAACATGAAGCGATTCCTCGCCTTCTCGTCAATAGCACAGGCAGGTTTCTTCCTGCTGGGCTTCGTGGGCGGAAACCAGCTTGGCATGACCACGGTTATCTATTATGCCCTGGTATACATCTTCTCCAACCTTGCTGCGTTCGGCATCGTAGGCATCATTGCCGACAAGACTGGCAGGGAAAGCATGGATGATTATGACGGTCTCTACCGTACCAATCCCGGACTCAGCATTGCCATGATGCTCGCGATGTTCTCGCTGGCAGGCATACCTCCGGTTGCCGGCTTCTTCGGAAAGTTCTTCCTGTTCGTTGCCGCAGCTGAAAAAGGCTTCTACGTGCTGGTGACCATCGCGGTTCTCAATACCATCATTGCTCTCTATTATTACCTGCTGGTGGTAAAGGCCATGTTCATTAACCGGAATGAGACCCCAATAGAGCCGTTTAAGAGCGATTCTATGTCAAAGCTGGGTCTGGCCATATGCCTGGCCGGCATTATTGTCACAGGCTTCGCAAGCGGCATTTTTGAGATGATAAGAAATTTAAGTTACGGAATCTAATACTCCAGGTTATGACATCACTTACCACTGCCAAGCACCAGATAGGAGAAATTGACGGCATACGCTGTACTTTAATTGAGACGGGCGCCAGTCGTCTGAGGATGGAGTTTCTGCGTGACCTTCTCGCATTCAACAGGCTGGAGGTGAAGGTAAAGGAGGAGACACCGGCTGAAGGGACAGAGGAAGTACTTTATACCATCGGTGTGACGGATATCGTATTCAATCCGGTTTATGCCATCTATGAAAGGACCCTTTTAAAACAGGATGGTCAGATAGTAACCCCGGCCTTCTGGAGACAGCAGGATGGAGATACCGCTGTTCTGTACTGGAATTACGGGAAGACAGAAACGGCCGACCAGTACGAATAGTATCTTATCGGCGTTCAGACATCATAACACTCAGTAGATCTGCAAACTGAGCAATATCATCTGAAGTAGTATCCCAGCTTGTCATGAGCCGGTATTCCGACAGCTCCTCATCCCACGGATAGAAGAAATACTCCCTCCTCAGCCGTTCAGCAACATCCTGCGGCATAATAAGGAATATGCCGTTTGATTCTACCTTCTGGGTTATGGTCACCCCTTCTATCGTCCTGATCCGTTTCTCCAGTTCAAGTGCCATTTTGTTGGAATGTTGTGCGCACTCCTTCCATAGATCATTATTAAGGTAGGCTATATACTGTGCAGCGATGAACCGCATCTTGGAGGCTAGCTGCATCCCCTGCTTGCGGAGGTACTTGAATCCCTCCGCCAGTCCGGGTTTAAGGAAACAGACTGCCTCGCCGTACATCATGCCGTTCTTTGTGCCGCCGAATGACAGTACATCGACACCGGCGTCGGTGGTAAAGGCCCTGAAAGGCAGCCCGAGGCTTACCGCAGCGTTAGCCAGGCGTGCCCCATCCATGTGAAGCAACATATTATTCCTATGTGCAAAATCAGCCAGTTCACGTATCTCCTTAACATTGTAGACTGTCCCCATCTCAGTAGACTGTGAGACGGAGATGACAGCAGGCTGGCTGTGATGTTCAAACCCGAAGCCGTGCATATGCCTTGTCAGAAGATCAGGTCTCAGCTTGCCGTCCGGCGTGTCAACGGTCAGCACCTTGCACCCGGTGAATTTCTCCGGCGCTCCGCACTCATCCTCTTCGATATGGGCGGAAGATGCCGTTATTACCGAATTCCATGAGCGTGTCACTCCTGCGAGTCCAAGCACGTTGGCCGCCGTGCCGGTAAAGACAAAGCTGATCTCACTATCCTCACCCAGTTCCTTCCTGAGCAGTTCAATGGCCCTTGCCGTGAAGGGATCAGAACCATATCCGACCGTATGTCCATGGTTGACACGCATTATCTCCTCCATCACCGCAGGATGAACCCCGGAGTTATTATCGCTGGCAAAGCCCCTTTTCAGTTTCAGTTCGCTCATGTTGATAGGTTGAAAATCCTTGCAATTTACTTAAAAGCTGCAGGAGCTCAAATGTTCTTTAGCTATCTTTACATATTATGAGTGCAATGACAAGGTATTTCATGTTCCTCTCATACAGGGGAGCGGCCTATAACGGGTGGCAGCTGCAGCCGGGAAAACATACCGTGCAGGGTGTTGTCAACAAGGCAGTCAGCACGGTCCTCAGTGAGCAGATAAACGTCACAGGGGCCGGCAGGACTGACACCGGGGTGCATGCATCGTTTTTCTGTGCTCATTTTGACTCTGCCAGGGAAGAAATAGAAACCGACCACCAGCTGCTGTATAATCTGAACAGCCTGCTTCCGGATGATATAGCGGTAAGCAGAATTGCAAGGGTGCGGCCGGATGCCAATGCCCGCTTTGATGCTGTTTCGAGGACATACAGGTACACGATAACGACAAGAAAGGATCCTTTCGTTGCCGATACTGCATGGCTTCTCTATTGGAAACTGGATGCTGCCTTGCTTAATGAAGCATCAGCAATACTACTGAATCACAGTGACTTCACCAGCTTCAGCAGGCTTCACGGAGGAAATAAGACCAATACCTGCAGGGTTACCCTTGCACAATGGACAGAGGAGCCCGGGAGGCTGGTATTCACAATCTGTGCTGACCGTTTCCTGCGAAACATGGTCAGGGCAATAGTGGGCACCCTTATTCCTGTGGGAAGGGGAAAGTTGTCACTCACGGAGTTTGAAGATATAATTACCGGGCGGGACCGCTCCCTGGCGGGACAGTCTGCTCCGGCGCACGGTCTTTCACTGACGGGAATAGAGTATCCGGAGACGCTGTTCAGCTGACTCCGCCATTCCATATCCTCCAGGCCATTTCTGCCTGTAATTGAAACATCTGTTCACCGTTCACGGTATGGCAGCCACGCTCCGCACCCCTGGCAAGAAACTGTGTAACACGCGGATTATAAATAAGGTCAAACAGAAGCTGTGCTTCATGTAATGCGCTGTAATCAATTGCAGGTGAGACATCTGTATCTGGTGCCATGCCTGCAGGTGTGGTGTTGACCACCAGCCCTGCACCGCTGATGATATCACGGGGAAGTTCATTATAGACATATCCTCCTTCAACAGGATACCTTGACACCGGCACAGCTTTTATGCCAAGTTCACGGAGGATATATGTCACGCTTTTCGATGCTCCTCCGGTACCCAGCACCAGGGCATATTCAGGCACCCTGCCAAGGTTTTGCATGAGCGACTCCCTGAAAGCCGGAGCGTCGGTATTGAATCCTTTAAGAAGGGCCCTTCCCCCCTCCCTGGTGACCCTGACAGTATTGACCGCACCTATTGCCGCAGCTACAGGGTCGATGCTGTCAAGGTAGCGGAACACCTGTACTTTATAGGGAATTGTCACATTGAAACCGCAGAGATATTCCTCTCTTTCCAGCAGTGCCGGCAGGTGATCAACGGAGGGGAGCTCAAATTTCCGGTAACTGTGGTCTGACAGTTTCTCCCTGGTGAACTTTTCAGTAAAATATTGCTGGGAAAATGAGTGGCCGAGGGGGTTTCCTATTATTCCGAAGAGCCTCATTTCATGTCTGGCGGGAGGAAGCTGAAGAAAGTATCTCCCCTCAGTCCGAGCCTCAGTGATTCGAGTGCAATGATCTCCCGAGGTTCAATGTTTCCGAGGTTCACATTGGCCCCGAAGTTGAGGATGAACCATGCCTGCTGTGATTTCTGCGGTGCCTCCCAGAGGACATTATTGAAGCCTATCTCCGCAGATATGGCTTTGATAAGATCCATGTTCACCGAGCCGTCGTCATTATAGATGCCGATGGTACCTGACTCGCGTGCCTCAGCTATCACCTTCACCGACCCTGCTTCAAGCTCCGACTTCATCATCTCAACCCACTGGTCAGGTGTATATACAATATTCTTCTTTTTTGAACCCACCTCAGAGATGATGGTGAACTCTTTTGACAGTTTCCTGATATATTCAAGCTTTTCACTGTGGTCAAACTCGAATGAACCGTCAGATATCTCTGCCATCCTTATCCCATAATCCCTCAGGAGGTCGACATATTCTTCGAACAAACCCCTTATGATAAAGGCTTCGAAGAGTGTCCCGCCAAGGTATACTGTCATTCCTGCCTTATGGTAGACCTTTATTTTCTTTTCCACGTCGGGTGTAATGACCGAGGTGCCGAACCCAAGCTTCACGAAGTCTGTATATTCGCTTCCCACGGCTGCAAAATCCTCTGCTTCCCTCAGGCTCAGTCCCTTGTCCATAACCATCGTGAGTCCCTCATTTCTGGGCTTGGCTGGTCTTTCAGGCAGAAATGTGAGCAGTTGTGCTGCTTTTTTCATCTTCTATCACTTTTTTTTCTGAACAGTCGCTTCATCCCCGGCGTCATCATCTCTGAAGGGAGCAGCACCGAGTAGTCGTCAAACAGGTCTGCGTCAAGCCTGGAGGCCTCTGTCAGTGCTTTCAATGCTGACCTGGTTTTTTGTGCATGAATGTATGCTGAAGCAAGGATATAGTATAATCCCGGAAGGTCACGGCTCACATGCTTTGCCTTCTCCAGGAGGCGTATTGCCGTATCATGCGAACCGGTCATTATCACGATCATGCCGATCTCTATCCACGCTTCATCATAATAACCGTCAATCCGGATGGTCTCCCTGAGGCATTTAATTGCCTTCTTATGACTTCCAAGCAATAGATATGCCTTGCCCAGTGTAAACCAGTAATCGGGGTTGTCGGGGTCAAGCTGAACCGCCTTTCTGAGGGAGGTAATAGCCTCGGTGGTCTTGTCACGCGTCAGTGACAGCAGCCCCAGCCCGTACCACGGATCGGGGAAGTCAGGTGTAATCTCGATGGCCTCGTAATAATATTTTCTTGCCATCTCCTCATTGCCTGTCTTGTCATAGCACTCAGCCAGGTATGTAAGTCCTTCGAGGCTCTCAGGCTCTTCCTCCACAAATTCCCTGTAGACCTCCATAGCCTCCCCGTATCTCTCCAGGTTACTGAGGATGTTGGCCTTGTTGAACAGGGCAAAGATGTTGTCAGTATTGATTGCAAGGGCGTAGTCATACGCTTCCAGCGCCCTGTGGTAGTCTCCCGTCTTGTTATAGATTATTCCGAGGTTATACCAAGCACTGTCAGAGTATGGCTCTTCATCGAGGTACCTGGTATAGTATTTTATGCTGTTCCTGTAATCCCCTTTTTTCTCGTATGCATATGCGAGGTCATAGATATGAGCCGAAAAGTCGGGCTCCAGTTCTGCAAGCATATGCAGGTAAGGTATCATCTGGTCATGATAGTTGAGATTCTGAAGCACAGAGGTTATGCTGTAAAGGATCGTCTCCTGGTCTTCAGAGTCTGACGCAAGTGCCTTGTTGAACACCTTTCTTGCTGCTGAGATGTTACCGAGCATTGCCAGTGCCGTTCCCTTGCAGACATAAATGTCATAGTTGCCAGGCTCAATATTCTCAAGCTTGCTGGCGATGGCCAGTGCTTCAGCCGCTCTCCCCTTTTCAAGCAGTACCCTTGCCTTCCTTATCTGTATCGGAACCGAATGGGGATGAAGCTCACACGCAAACGAGGTTGCCTCAAATGCGTTCAGCGGATTATTTCCTTCAAGATAATAATCGATAATAGTCTCAAACTCAATTACATCGAAATAACACGACTCGTTATTCTTCCGCATCTTCTCAAACCGGAGAATAACCTCTTCCACCTCATTGTCATGTACGAATCCGTATTTCTCTTCTTCCATTCTCCCCACAATATTGCGCAAATGTAATAGATATTATCACACGAGCAGTTTTAACAGGTATCAATTATCAACATGTCCTGTTTTTTATAAACATGATAAACAGGCTATTGTAAAATAATTTTCAGGTGACGCAACCTTCTGCGGCTGCGAAACATCTTACAATTGGAATCAGAAATTTACCCTCAAACCAAATATTACCCTAGAATTAACCTAAATTCTACCTTCTGAACCGGGCTTCTGGCCCGGTTTTTTTATACTCCGAAGTCAACCGGAAATACTATCTGTGGCAGGCTTTCAGTGTATTCAGCAGCAGTGACACCCTTGTCATTGGTCCCACCCCGCCGGGAACAGGTGTAATATAGGAACATCTGGGGGCAACATTCTCAAAGTCAACATCACCCTTAAGCCTCCATCCTGCCTTGGTCTCAGGGGCGTCAACACGGGTTGTTCCGACATCAATGATGACGGCGCCTTCTTTCACCATCTCAGCTTTGACGAAGCCCGGCGAGCCGATGGCGGCAATGATTATGTCTGCTCTTCGGAGTGTTGCGCCAATATCTCTTGTACGGCTGTGTACCACGGTAACGGTGGCGTCGACCCCCTTCTGCGACAGCAGTATGCTTAAGGGTCTGCCCACAATGTTGCTTCTGCCCACTACAACGCACTCAGCCCCCTTAAGCGGGATATTGTACCTTCTGAGCAGTTCAACGATTCCGGCAGGAGTAGCTGAAACAAAAGCGGGAAGGCCGGCTGTCATCCTCCCCAGGTTCACCGGATGAAATCCGTCTACGTCCTTCAGCGGTGAAATGTTCTCTATAACCTTATTTTCTGAGATATGGTCCGGCAGCGGCAACTGAACTATCAGACCGTCTATTTCGGGATCATTATTTATCTCCGCCACTTTCGCAAGCAGCGTATCCTCACTCGCGGAGGCGTCAAAGCGGATCAGCGTGGACCGGAAGCCGACCTCCCCGCAGTCTTTCACCTTGTGGGCTACATAGGTCTCACTGCCTCCGTCATTACCCACGAGTATTGCTGCCAGGTGCGGGACGCGCACGCCTCTCTCCTTCATGCCGTTGACAGCCGCGGCGATTTCAGACTTGATCTCTGCAGCAGTCTTTTTTCCGTCGATGAGTTGGTACATAAGTTGTCGGTTATCGGTTGTCGGTTATCGGTTGTCGGTTGTCGGTTGTCGGTTGTCGGCTATCTTTTTGGTGCCAGTTTGGAGAGGTCACCTCCCTTGGCAACCATCTTCATTATCTTTCTTGTCTCGTCAAACTGTTTCAGCAGCCTGTTGACCTCCGTCACCGTTGTACCGCTGCCGTCGGCAATCCTTTTCCTCCGGCTGCCGTTGAGAAGCATCGGGTTTGTTCTCTCTGCCGGCGTCATGCTTGATATGATGGCCTCTATACCCTTGAAGGCATTGTCATCAATGTCGAGGTTTTTAATGGCTTTGCCTATGCCCGGGATCATACCCATGAGATCCTTCATGTTGCCCATCTTCTTGATCTGGTGGATCTGCGATATGAAGTCATTGAAGTCGAACTGATCCTTTGCTATTTTCTTTTGCAGCTTTCTTGCTTCGACCTCATCATACTGCTCCTGTGCCTTTTCAACAAGGGTGACGATGTCGCCCATGCCGAGGATCCTGTCTGCCATCCTGTCGGGGTAGAAGATGTCAATGGCATCCATCTTCTCGCCTGCACTGATGAACTTGACAGGTTTGTTCACCACCGCCCTGATAGACAGCGCAGCACCACCCCTGCTATCGCCGTCGAGCTTCGTAAGAACCACCCCGTCATAGTCAATTCTCTCATTGAATTCAAAGGCAGTATTAACAGCGTCCTGACCTGTCATGGAGTCAACAACGAAGAGGGTCTCATGCGGGTTGACAGCGTTCTTCACTGCCGCTATCTCATTCATCATCTCCTCATCAACCGCCAGTCGCCCTGCCGTATCGATGATGACGATGTCATTGCCGTTTCTCTTTGCCTCCTTAATGGCATTGCGGGCTATCTCAACAGGGTTACGGCTCCCCTCACCGGTATAAACAGGCACTTCTATCTGTGTGCCGAGTATTTGCAGCTGCTCAACAGCTGCAGGCCTGTATACGTCTCCGGCAACAAGCAGCGGATTTTTTCCGCGCTTGCTCTTGAGATATTTTGCCAGCTTGCCGCTGAAGGTCGTCTTTCCGCTGCCCTGCAGTCCTGCGATAAGAATTACTGACGGGTTGGTTTTAATGTTTATGTCGGTCTTGTCGCCTCCCATAAGATGAACAAGCTCATCATGAACTATCTTGATCATCATCTGGGAAGGCTTGACTGACTTGAGAACATTCTGGCCGATTGCCTTCTGCTTAACCGTGTCGGTGAACTGCTTGGCGATCTTAAAGTTGACGTCAGCATCGAGGAGGGCCCTCCTGACATCCTTCAAGGTCTCAGAAACGTTTATTTCAGAGATAACCCCTTCTCCCTTGAGAAGTTTAAACGATCGTTCAAGTCTTTCGCTGAGATTTTCAAACATAATCAATTATATATCTTGTAATTACATTCTTTCTGGTGCTTCTATTCCGAGAAGCCACAGTCCGGTTTCGATAACCCTTCCTGTAAGGTCTGAGAGTCTGATCCTGAAGTCGCGCAAGGCTGTATCTGTCTCGCCAAGGATAGAGTAATCATGGTAGAACTGGTTGAATTCCCTGGCCAGGTCATAGCAGTAATTGGCTATGAGTGCGGGGCTCAGCTCGGCTGCAGCCTCCCTGACAAGAGCAGGAAAATCGTTCAGGAGCTTAATGACGCTTATCTCTTTCTGATTTGGCGTCAGGGCGTTCTCCTTTCCATCCCTCCAGTCAATGCCAGCCTCCCCGGCTTTCTTGAGCACTGACCTGATCCTGGTATATGTGTACTGGATGAAGGGACCGGTATTTCCGTTGAAGTCAATTGATTCAACAGGATTGAAGGTCATATTTTTCTTCGGATCGACCTTCAGGATAAAGTATTTTAGTGCAGCCAGTCCTATCTGCCGGTATATATTCTCTTTTTCAGTCTCGCTGTAGCCACCCAGTTTCCCGAGTTCCTGCGACATCGTCCTGGCAGTGTCGGTCATTTCGGCGATGAGATCATCGGCATCTACCACCTTGCCCTCGCGTGACTTCATCTTACCCTCGGGCAGTTCTACCATGCCGTATGAGAAATGGTGCAGGCCGCCTGCCCATTCAAATCCCATGCGCAGCAAGGCAATGGCAAGAACCTGGAAATGGTAGTTCTGTTCATTGCCAACAACATATATATGCCTGTCAAAGTGGTAGTCGTTATATCGTATGACAGCCGTTCCCAGGTCCTGTGTCATATAAACGGCGGTACCGTCAGACCTCAGCAGCAGCTTATGGTCCAGCTTGTCTGCCGTGAGGTCAATCCACACTGAACCGTCGTCCTTCCTGATCAGGTGGCCTTCTTGCAGAGCCTGGAGCACGATCTCTTTTCCGAGCTTGTATGTATCAGACTCATAATATATCTTGTCGAACTCGACGCCCAGTGCCTTATAGGTAACATCAAAGCCTTCATAGACCCATGAGTTCATCATGTGCCACAGTTTCACAGTCTCTGCGTCTCCTGCCTCCCATCTGATGAGCATGTCACGCGCCGCAAGCATTAGCGGAGCATTGTCACGGGCCTCCTCAGGGGTGGCGCCGCCAGCCTCAAGCTCAGCTGCCTGCTCGCGATGCTTCCTGTCAAAAAGAACATAGTAATCGCCAACGAAATGGTCACCCTTCATCGCTGCCGATTCCGGCGTGGCTCCTTCACCGAACAGTTGCCATGCAACCATTGACTTGCATATATGAATCCCCCTGTCGTTGACGATGTTTGTCCTTATGACATTGTTGCCTGCCGCACCGCATATCCTTGACAATGAGTAACCGAGCAGGTTATTGCGTATATGGCCAAGGTGGAGCGGCTTGTTTGTGTTGGGTGACGAATATTCAATTACAATGGTCTCAGAGCTATCGCTGTGAGCAGTGAAGCCGTAATCGCTGACCTCTGATATAAGGAAAAGCTTCCTGGCCCACTCTTCCGGTGAAACAGTCACATTGAGGAATCCCTTGATGACATTGAAACCGCTGACAGCACTGATATTACTCATGAGAAACTCACCTATTTCGCGGGCGGTCTCTTCGGGCGGCTTCCGTGATATCCTTGTCAGCGGAAAGACAACAAGAGTGAGATCACCTGCAAACTCCTTCCTTGTCTTCTGTATCTGCAGGTGGTCATCCTCAACCTCAGTTCCGTAAAGGCTTCTTACTGCTTCTCTGACTCCCTTTCTAAGCAGGTTTTCCATGCTTTGCTTTTTACGGCTGCAAAGATAATATTTACTTCCATACTCATGCTCTCCAATTATCTGACATGGCAAGGACCAAGTGTTTAAAAAAGTTGATAACTCGCCATATTTTTTTGACGAAGGCAAAATATCTATCAGAAAAAACAAATTACCTTTATATTGTTGCACGGGGCAATATTGCAGGACAAGGGAAGGAACGAATTAAGTTATGGTAAAGCTTAAAGATATAACGATAGAAGCTACGACGAAAACGCCGCAGGTTCATTTTGTTGCAACCACCGGTATTCTGAGCTTCACTGGCAAGTCATTGCCTGAGAATGCATCAGGGTTCTTTGAGCCTCTGTACAAGTGGGCAACCGAATACGCCAGGAATCCTGCAGAGAGCACGAATCTGAAGTTCAATGTAGATTACTTCAATACCTCTTCAGTGATCTGGATGGGAAAGATACTGAAGGTATTGACAAAGATTAAAAAGACCGACCATATACTTTTTGTTCATCTTTACTTCGACATTGAAGAGTATGACTCTATGGGTGAGGAAGATGTAAGGGAAGCTCTCTCCCCCATTCTGGATGTCACCGCCGATGCGTCATGCAGTGTTGGCATAAGGCTTTACGGTATTGATGATGAAGGTAATACCATGAAGGAGAATATCGTTCTCATCTGATACTTTTTCCTCCTTTTCTCCGCTTTTTTAGTGTAAATTTACATGTTGTATGAGCTGTTTTATGAAAACGGTCAGTATCATTTTGTTTACACTAATACTTCCGCTTATGAACATATTCGGACAGGAAGCCGGGCATGACAGGCAGCCTGTCGTTGCCGGCAGCTTCTACCCTTCCGGAAGCGACAAGATCAAAAGCGATCTCTCAGGCTATTTCCAATCCTGCCCCAGGCCCGTTCCCGGGGTCAGGGTGAGGGCAATCATAGTACCCCATGCCGGATATGTCTATTCGGGTCATACTGCAGCTGCAGGCTTTGCAGCTGTGCCTCCCGATGCTGAAATAGATAATATCTTCCTGATAGGTGCAAGCCACAGATATGCCTTTGACGGCGCGGCAGTCTTTACTTCGGGAAACATGATGACACCGCTGGGAACAGTGCCTGTTAACAAAGAGATTGGAAATAAACTGGTTAAAGGCAGCCGTTGGTTCATCACCAGGGACGATGCACACAGACCTGAACATTCGCTTGAGGTTCAGCTCCCTCTCATCCAGTACCATTTCAAAAAGAGCATCAAAGTTGTGCCGATACTCATAGGCACCCATGATACCTCTGTTCTGAAGTCGGTTGCTGCCGGACTTGAACCATGGTTCAACGAACGCAATCTCTTCGTCATAAGCAGTGATTTTTCCCATTACCCTTCATACAGTGACGCCTGCAAGGCTGACAGGCTCACAAGTGATGCAATCCTTACCGGTGATCCAGGCAGGTTCATCAAGACAATTAACAGTGTCGAGGCCTCCGGGATAGAGAATCTGGCAACCGCAATGTGCGGATGGTCGGCCGGACTGGTGCTGCTTTATCTTACTGAAGGTAGCAGCGGACTGAAATACAGGAATGTAGAGTACACCAATTCAGGTGATTCAAGGTACGGTGACAGGGACCAGGTTGTCGGGTACAACGCCATTGTTGTCGAGGAGAAACTGACTGCCGCCCGGAGCGGGTCAGCAGCCGGAGCGTTCGCCCTTACGCCTGAAGAGCAGATGACGCTCATCACCATTGCCAGAGAGGCTATTTCTGCGAGACTTAGGGGGGTAAAACCGCTCCCTGTTGAAACCACAAGACTGACACCGCGCCTCAGGGAGCCTCTCGGGGCTTTTGTCACCCTGACAATTGATGATAATCTCAGGGGGTGTATCGGACGATTCACCGCGCCTGACCCTTTGCATACGGTTGTCGGACAGATGGCAGTTGAGGCAGCTTTCGATGACCCAAGGTTCCCGGCACTCACTACCGGTGAATACCCAGGCATTCACCTGGAGATATCTGTTCTCGGGCCAATGAAAAAGATCACCGATATAAATGAGATAATTATCGGGAAGCATGGCATCTACATTAAAAAAGGGCTGAGATCCGGAACCCTCCTTCCGCAGGTTGCCTCAGAGAGGGGATGGAATGTGACGGAATTTCTTGGATACTGCGCCCGTGATAAAGCAGGCATCGGCTGGGACGGGTGGAAGGACAAGGATACGGAGATCTTTGTCTATGAAGCATATGTATTCGGAGAATAACTGATTTCCTGATGTATCATGCCGGACCCATAGGCCTGACCACACTGGTAATCTATCTCTTTACCCTGTTCCTGTCATCTGCAGGATTCATTTCGGGCAGGGCTCACCGAAGATTCTGGAACTGGCTCCTGCTTGCCACTTTCCTTGTAACGGCACTTTTCGGCCTGTTTATGGCCCTGAAAATAACTTACAGGTGGAATATTCCCTTTGCAGTTCAGTTGCTTCAGTGGCATGTTGAATTCGGCATTGCAATGGCTTTTACTGCTTTAGTACACCTGACATGGCATTTCAAATATTACTTCGGGAAACATGACACTTCTCAGGAGTCGATTGAGGGAGCAGGAACGGGGGTTGAAGGTGATAGGATTGCAACCGGTTCTGCAGGCATGCTTTTATTGCTTACAGGTTTTGCCAGCGGGTCATCACAGTTTATTCTCCTCAGGGAGGCTGTTATTCTGGGAGGAGGTGCCGAAGCTTCAACAGGAGTCTTCCTCTGGCTGTGGCTGATGATTGCCTCAGCAGGTGCCGTTGCAGGAGGAAGGTCGGCATTTGATGATATCAGGAAGTTCATGTGGACACTCCTTGCCGCCATGATTGTGGCCCCGGCCGGATTCATAGTGATGAATCTTTTGCTCCTCAACCCCGGCGAATCCCCTTCATTCCTTCAGACATTTGTCATTCTCATGGTCAGTGTCGCCCCTGTTTCATTTATCTCCTCATTTATTTTCATCAGGCTTTCTGCAATGATGCAGGAGAGCCGCGGCACCCATCCCGGAAAGAGTTTCGGAATAGAAACTGCCGGATCAGTGGCCGCAGGGATTATCACAACAGTTACGGTCTCACTGAGCATTCCGAACTACCAGTTGTATCTGCTCATCATCATTGCTTCGGCAACGATGATTTTTGTTATTCTGTATCCCCGTCCGGCGGGCAGAAAAGTGTCACTTCTTTTATCCATTCCTCTCGCGATACTTGTGCTGCTGTTCACTCCTGACCCTGCAGTCAGGAGCCTTCTTATCGGAGGGATAAAGGCAGAGAAGAGTTCTGACACCCCGTTTGGAAACATCACAACCGGAAGCTACGGCGGAGAAAAGACTGTCTTTTACGATCACCGTCCCCTCTTCTTTCCCGGTGACATCATCAGTACGGAGGAGAATATTCACTATGCTCTCCTGCAGAGGGATGAACATGACAGGGTGCTGGTCATCTCCGGCGGTCTCATGAGGCATCTGCCGGAGATGCAGAAGTACGGGATATCTGAAGTGGTATACCTGGAGCACGACCCCGGTATTATTGCAGCAGAGGGGGCACGTGACACCGTCGCCGGCACTATGGAGATAAACGTCGAAAAGGCTGACCCGCTGCGTTATATGCGTAAGACAACAGGCAGGTTCGACGCAGTGATTCAGCTTATCCCTCCCCCTTCAACCCTTGCGGTAAACAGGTTTTATACAATCGAGTATTTCACCCTGGTGAAGGAACACCTGACACCCGGCGGCATCTTTATGTGCACCCCTTCGCCATGGTACAATTATTCGCCGGAGAGCTACAGGAGAGGATTATCTCCGGTATACAATGCCCTTTGTGATCTTTTCAGGCATGTCATAGTTATACCAGGCTCATCGCTTTATCTGATAGCCTCCGACTATCCTCTCTCTGACTCTGTCTCTGTTATGGCTGAACGACATTCTATCAGCAATACCTATGTTAACAGCGACTATATTGATGATGATGACATTAGAAGGAAGGGCCGGCAGATAATCTCAGTGATTGATGCTGCCGCCAGACCCAATTCGGCAGCCCTGCCTGTCTCCTCGTGGTTCAACAACCTGTTGTCAATGGAGAAGAAGGGGATTGCAGGCAGCTCCGTTGCCCTACTCGTCATTCTTATGATTCTGCCTTTGGTCTTTGCAGGCAGAGGAGGCCTGATGATGTTTTCCTCCTCGGCAGCGCTGGCCGGTTTTGGAATGATAATGGTATTTCTTCTACAGATCACTGTAGGCAGCATCTATCTCCTTACTGCTCTGATAATTTCATTTCTTATGGCTGGCCTGGCCGCAGGTGCTTCATTTGAAAAAAAATATCTGCGGCATCACCTCATAATTATCGCATCTCTCCTGGCCCTTGTCTATTTCCTCACCGGGCTGCTGCTTCGCGGTCTCGTTACAGCCTCACCGTGGCTGGTCATCAGCGTGGCAATGGGTTTCACCCTCACAGCAGCCTTTCTTACAGGATCGGTATACAGGACCCTTACAACTTCCGGCAAAGTAATGAGGGCAGGCACTGTCTATGCGGCTGACCTTGCCGGGGCTGCATTGGGTTATCTTACAGTGGCCACACTCCTGGTTCCCCTGCTCGGACCCTCAATGGTCTGCATTCTGCTCGGAGCGATGATTTTAATAGCCGTGGCGCTTGTTTCGGTACTCTTTAAGCATTAGCTTTATAGCAGGTTAACTGAAATTGCATGTCACTGGTTATCAGAGGAAACAAGATATCACGCAGGATATTTGCACGTCAGGGTTCACTGGCTGTCGCTGCCGGCGTGGTGATGCCACTGCCGCTGACATCCCTCAGACCGGCACCGAAAGAGAGACTGGCATTGTACCAGGAAGAGAGCGCACGCGGTATTGTATGCCGTATATGCCCTAATGAATGTGTTCTGAAAGAGGGAGAACTGAGCGACTGCCGCAACAGGATAGTCAGGAATTCAAAGCTCTATACCATGGCTTTCGGCAATCCCTGCGCGGTTAATATCGATCCCGTTGAGAAGAAGCCGCTGTATCATTTTCTTCCCGGATCATCGTCATTCTCCCTCGCAACGGCCGGGTGCAACTTTGCATGCCTGAACTGTCAGAACTGGACTATCTCCCAGACCTCTCCCGATAAGACGAAGAATTATGACCTTCCGCCCGGGGAAGTTGTTGCCAATGCTGCAATAAATAATTGCAGATCTATTGCTTATACCTATTCCGAGCCCGTAACATTTTATGAATATGTTTACGAGACCTCCAGGCTGGCAAGGGAAAAAGGAATAAGGAACATCATGGTATCAAACGGCTACATCAACAATGAGCCGCTGAAGGAGCTCTGCCGCTTCATTGACGCTGCAAACATCGATCTTAAGTCGTTCAGTGACAGCACTTATCTAAAGCTTACCGGAGGAAAGCTTCAACCCGTTCTTGACACCCTGAAGACCTACAGGGATGAAGGGGTCTGGCTGGAGATTACATACCTTGTGGTGCCGGGGTGGACTGACAAGCCGGATGAGATAAGGATGATGTGCAGGTGGCTTACCGGTAACGGTTTCGCTGACACTCCTCTGCATTTCAGCAGGTTTCATCCGGAGTACAAACTCGAGCACCTGCCCCCCACCCCTGCCGCCATACTTAACACCGCCGCCTCAATAGCACATGAAGCCGGTCTGAAGCATGTCTATGTAGGCAACCTGCCCGGTGCGGGTCACAGCAATACTGTCTGCCCCTCATGCGGCCAGAAAGTCGTTGAGCGCAGCGGCTTCACAATTGTCTCGAACAGCCTGAAGAGCGGCAGGTGCAGTTGTGGCGCATCAATAAACGGAGTCTGGAGTTAATAATTAATAACTGAAAAAAGCCTGATATGAATCTTGCAGCTGCGAGGAAGAGAGCCGGGGAACTCAGGGAAATGATAGCCGGGCACAATCACAGGTACTACATCCTCAACCAGCCTGTTATTTCTGACTTTGAATTTGACATACTGCTCAACGAGCTCGAGACCATTGAAAAGACCTTCCCTGAGCTAGTCACTCCTGATTCTCCGACGATGAGGGTAGGCAGCGACCTCACTGAAGAATTCAGACAGGCTGAGCATCAGTGGCCCATGCTTTCTCTGGGCAACACCTACAATGAAAATGATGTTACTGATTTTTGCGAGAGGGTACGCAAAGTTCTCGGATATGAGCCTGAATATGTCTGCGAGCTTAAATACGACGGCGTATCGATCAGCCTCACATATGAGGATGGCAGGCTTGTCAGTGCTGTCACACGGGGTGACGGAACGCGCGGCGACGATGTCACCGTAAATATCAGGACCATCAGGAGTATTCCGTTAAGTGTCTCCTCACCGGGGGCCCCGTCATCATTCACTATCAGAGGAGAGATATATATTCCCAGAGGCGAATTCGAGGCTATGAATGCCGAGCGGCAGGCGAAAGGCGAACCCCCCTTTGCCAACCCGCGCAATGCAGCCGCAGGAACCATCAAGCTGCTTGATCCCCGTGTCGTCGCCTCCCGCCCTCTCGAATGTTTCCTCTATAATCTCCTTGGCAACTCTCTCCCGGCCGATAATCACTATGACAACCTGATGGCAGCACGCTCATGGGGCTTCAGAACCTCGGAGATAATTGACCGTTGCGGTAGTATCGGTGAAGTACTGGGCTTCCTTTCACGTTGGGAGAATGAAAGGAAAGGGCTTCCTTATGATACTGACGGCGTTGTGATAAAAGTCAACTCACTGCAGGCGCAACAGTCTCTGGGAAACACTGCCAAATCACCCCGATGGGCCATAGCTTACAAATATGCTGCTGAGCAGGCTGAAACGGAGTTGCTCTCAGTAGATTTTCAGGTCGGCCGTACAGGCAATGTAACGCCGGTGGCTAACCTCAGGCCGGTACTGCTGGCCGGTACGACGGTGAAGCGGGCATCTTTGCACAACAGTGACCAGATAGATATTCTCGGACTCTTTTACGGCGACAGAGTAATAATTGAAAAAGGGGGTGAGATAATTCCGAAGATTGTAGAGGTCGACATGACCCAACGCAAAGATGATGCCGTCAGGGTGGTGTTCCCGCATGAGTGTCCTGAATGCGGGACTCCTCTGGTCAGGAATGAGGGAGAGGCCAATCACTACTGCCCGAACTACCTCCACTGTCCTCCGCAGATCACAAGGAGAATTATTCATTTTGTCTCACGGAAGGCGCTGGATATTGAAGGTCTGGGTGAAGAGACAATTGAGCTGCTCTGGGCAAACTCACTGATACGTAACGTGGCTGATCTTTATTATCTCAGGCATGAACAGCTTGCCTCCCTGGAGAGGCTCGGGAATAAGTCCGCATCGAATATCCTTGCCGGGCTGAACAAATCTCTTACAGCACCCTATCACAGGAAGCTCTTTGCGCTGGGGATCAGGCATGTGGGAGAGACTGTTGCCAGGACTCTTGCAGCAGGCTTCCCGAACATTGATGCCCTCATAACGGCAAGCGGCGAAGAGATGGAATCATTGCCCGACATCGGGCCAAGGATCAGCGCAAGTGTCAGGGAATACTTCTCTGATCCCGACAACATAGAGATCATCAGGCGTCTGATTGCCGCAGGAATGACATTCGAGGGCATGGCCCCGGCGGTAACTGTAAAAGGCCCCCTCTACGGTAAAACGATAGTGGTCAGCGGCTCATTCGAAAGATTTACCCGCGAGGAACTGAAATCACTCATTGAGGCAGCAGGCGGGAAGACTGCAGGCTCAGTATCAGGAAACACGTCATTCATTGTGGCAGGCAGTGATATGGGACCTTCAAAGAGGGCAAAGGCAACAGAGCTTGGGATTAAACTAATCACCGAAGCAGAGTTCCTGGAAATGATAAAAGAATAGCCCCCCTGTACAATCACGTAATCAAAAAAATAATAGGTTTGTATTTGTATGGAACTTTTCGGAAAACTCAGGCTCAGGGCCGGAAGGATGATTCTCAGCCGGCAGATGGCATCAGTCATAAGACTGAAACAGGGTTTTGACCTGGACAGGGTAAAAAAGGTCGGTATTCTCTGGGATGCCTCGATCGAGAATGACTTTCAGCATCTGGCAAATCTGAACAGGCAGATGGCTGACCTGGGCAAGAGTGTGGAGGTTCTTGCGTGGGTACCCGGCAAGAGCGTACCCGACAGGCTCACCGGGCTAACATACATGAAATTCCTTAAGGAAAGTGATCTTAATTGGGCATATATACCTGTATCACAGGATGCCCGTGATTTTATCGGAGCAAAGTTCGACCTGCTCATTGATATAAATCCTTCATCACTGTTCTGCCTCGAGTATATAGTAACTCTCTCAGCGGCACCAATGAAGGTTGGGCCTGATCAGTCAGCTGATCCTGCAAGCGCCCCCTATGATCTGATGATACAGGCCGGAAAGCCTTTCAGCATTGCTGTGTTCCTTCAGCAGGCACTGCATTATCTCGCCTTGATAAGTAACCCTGAAACAAGGGCATAATAATCACAACCAGACAGATCAACAACAGCAGAATGAAGAAATTCAAAGGGACAGGTGTGGCAGTAATAACGCCTTTCAAGAATGATATGAGCATTGACTTCTCGTCAATGGGTAAAATCATTGAGCATCTTATCGGCGGTGGTGTAGATTACCTGGTCATTTTAGGGACAACGGGAGAAGCTTCCACATTGAACAGGGATGAAAAAAGTGCCCTGACATCGTTTGCAGTTGAAGCGGTCAATAAAAGGGTTCCGCTTGTTGTTGGCATCGGGGGTAATAATACATCCGAAACAGTAAGTTATATCAGGCAGGCCGACATGGAGGGCGTCGATGCCATTCTGTCGGTTGCCCCTTACTACAATAAACCAAACCAGCGTGGTATATATCAGCACTTCAGGCAGATAGCCTCCTCAAGTCCGGTGCCTGTGATTCTTTATAATGTTCCGTCACGGACCGCCAGCAGCATCCTGCCGGAGACATGCCTGGAACTGGCAAGAGACTGTGAAAACATTATAGGTATTAAGGAGTCGTCAGGCAATTTTGAGAACGTAATGAAGATCGTCAGGGATAAGCCTGAAGGTTTCCTCGTCATAGCCGGGAACGACATGGATGTGTTGCCGGTCATTGCTGCCGGCGGTGCCGGAGTAGTTTCAGTGCTGGCCAACGCCTATCCTGCTGACTGGGCAGAGATGGTACAGCAGGCTCTGAGGCATAACTTCAAAATAGCCAGGGAGATACAATTCAGGTACCTTGAGATGATTGAGCTTTTATTCGCTGATGGCAATCCGGCAGGAGTGAAATCGGTAATGACCGCGATGAACCTGTGTCATAACTATCTCAGGCTGCCGCTTGTCACTGTGAACAGGCATATTCAGTTACGCATTGCAAAGGTGATGGAAGAACTCTCAAAACGGTCCTGAGGCGTTGTCTCAGGCTCCGGGAGCGTCACCAAGGCCCTGTCCGTGACAATGCTTGTATTTCTTTCCGCTGCCGCACGGACACGGATCATTCCTGCCTACTTTCTTTTCAACCCTGACGGGTGCTGCCTGCTGCTGCTGTCTTCTCTCCGGTGGCGTGCCGGGACCGCTGCCATAGCTGTCAAAGTCGCTTTTCTGTGTCCTCAGCCTGCTCATGTCTGCCTGCCTGCGTCTCTGAGCCTCTCTGACATTGTCAGGAGATGTCACGGGGATGGTCCCTTTCATCAGGAGGCTGACCACGTCATGATTTACCTTGTTAATCATGGTCTTGAACAGCTCAAACGACTCGAACTTGTAGATGAGCAGAGGATCTTTCTGTTCATATGTTGCATTCTGCACAGACTGCTTAAGGTCATCCATCTCACGAAGATGTTCTCTCCACGCATCATCGATGGTAGCAAGTACTGATGTCTTCTCAAACGAACGGAGCAACTCTCTCCCTTCTGACTCAACAGCGGCCTTAAGGTTTGTAACGACATTGTATGTTCGCGTTCCGTCATTTATAGGGACTACGACATTCTCATATGTAGCTGACATCCGTTCATAGACATCCCTGAGAACCGGAAGGGCTGTGGTGGATATCACCTCCCCCTTTCGGCGATAGGCCTCAAGAACTTTATCATAAACACCGTTTATAATATCCTGGTTGTCTCTCTTCAGGAATTCTCCCTTCGGAAGAGGAGAATCGATTGAGAATGTTCTGATCAGTGCAAACTGGAACTCATCATAATCGCCTGCCTCCTTATTGACGGTGACGGTGTTATCGGTCACATCGTACATCATATTGGCAATGTCAACACTGAGCCTCTCGCCAAGAAGTGCGTGACGTCTCTTGCTGTAAATGACCTCCCGCTGTGAGTTCATGACATCGTCATATTCAAGAAGTCTCTTTCTTATTCCGAAGTTGTTCTCCTCAACTTTCTTCTGTGCCCTCTCAATTGATTTGGTTATCATGGGGTGTTGTATCATCTCTCCGTCCTTGAGTCCGAGACGGTCCATGATACCTGCTATCCTCTCCGATCCGAAAAGCCTCATGAGATCATCCTCCAGTGAGACGAAGAACTGTGATGATCCGGGGTCTCCCTGGCGCCCGGCGCGGCCTCTCAGCTGTCTGTCAACCCGGCGTGATTCGTGGCGTTCAGTTCCGATGATAGCCAGTCCTCCTGCCTTTTTCACCTCCGGGGTCAGTTTAATGTCGGTTCCCCTGCCGGCCATGTTGGTGGCTATGGTGATAGTTCCGGTCTTACCGGCTTCCAGAACGATCTCTGCCTCACGCTGGTGAAGCTTGGCATTCAGCACGTTATGCTTAAGGCCTTTCATCTTGAGCATCCTGCTCAGCAGTTCTGATATCTCGACTGAAGTGGTACCAACGAGCACCGGTCTGCCCTGCCTGTTAAGGTTCAGTATCTCATCAATGACTGCATTGTATTTCTCTCTCTTGGTCTTGTAGACCAGGTCTTCATGGTCATTTCTGATCACCTTGACGTTTGTGGGTATGACCACCACGTCAAGCTTGTAGATGTTCCAGAACTCTCCTGCCTCTGTTATGGCGGTGCCTGTCATGCCGGCGAGCTTGTGGTACATCCTGAAGTAGTTCTGAAGAGTGATTGTGGCATACGTCTGTGTTGAAGCTTCCACCTTGACATTCTCCTTGGCTTCAATGGCCTGGTGCAATCCGTCGGAATAACGCCTTCCCTCCAGTATACGTCCGGTCTGCTCGTCGACAATCTTCACCTTGTTGTCCATCAGAACATACTCAACGTCCTTTTCAAACAGGGTGTACGCCTTCAGCAACTGTGTCATCGTATGGACCCTCTCAGACTTTATTGCAAAGTCCTTTAGCAGCTCATCCTTAGCCCTGACCCTCTCCATCTCGTCCTTGACGTTCTTTTCGATATCAGCCACCTTGCTCCCCACATCAGGAAGGACGAAGAAGCTAGCATCCTCAACTGATGTGGTTATGAGGTCATGTCCTTTTTCTGTCAGTTCTATCGAGTTGGCCTTCTCATCTATTACAAAAAAGAGCTCTTCAGTCACCTTTGGCATATCCTTGCTGTTGTTCTGCATGTAGAAGTTCTCTGTCTTCTGCAGCAGTGACCTCACTCCCTCTTCGCTGAGGAATTTGATCAGGGCATTGTTCCTTGGCAGTCCTTTATAAGCTCTCAGGAGGAGCAGTCCCCCCTCCTCGCCCTTGCCATCACCGATGAGTTTCTTAGAGGAGGCCAGAAGCTCGGTGACCAGCTTCTTCTGGGCACTTACAAGCTTCTCAACCTTGTGTTTGTACTCATCGAACTGCAGCATGTCGCTCTTGGCCGTAGGGCCTGAGATAATAAGTGGGGTACGTGCATCGTCGATAAGTACCGAGTCAACCTCGTCGACGATGGCGTAATGGTGTTTTCTCTGCACAAGATCCTCGGGGTTGATGGCCATGTTATCGCGCAGGTAGTCAAATCCGAATTCGTTGTTGGTGCCGAAGGTGATGTCTGAGTTATATGCTTTACGGCGCGATTGTGAGTTTGGTTCATGCTTGTCGATGCAGTCGACCGTGAGACCGTGGAACTCATACAGCGGTCCCATCCATTCTGAGTCACGCTTCGAGAGGTAATCGTTTACCGTTACTATATGCACGCCGCGTCCGGCGAGGGCGTTAAGGAAGACCGGCAGGGTTGCAACCAGGGTCTTTCCTTCACCGGTAGCCATCTCTGATATCTTTCCCTTGTGCAGTGCGACACCTCCGATGAGCTGCACGTCATAATGAACCATATCCCACAAGATCTCGTTCCCTCCTGCCATCCAGCGGTTCTTCCAGTAAGCTTTGTCACCTGAGATGGTTATCGAAGGGCGTGTGGCGGCCAGGTCACGATCCCATTCCCGGGCAGTGACCTCCAGCGTATCGTTCTCCTTGAACCGTCTGGCAGTCTCCTTCACGATGGCGAAAGCTGCAGGGAGCACCTCGTCAAGCTTCTTCTCAAGTGTCTCAAGTATCTGCTTGTCAATTCTGTCAATCTTATTGTACAGTTCCTCTTTTAGGTTTACATCCTCCTCCTTCTCGGCCGTGGCCCTGAGGTCACGTATCTCCTTTTCATCAACGGCGACAGAGTCAATGATCTCCTTTTTCAATGCGGCAGTACGCTCGCGGAGGGCATCATTGGAGAGAGAGGAAAGCTGGCTGAATTCACTCTTTATCTTTCCGACATAGGGTTCGATCTCTTTTATATCGCGTTCGACTTTGTCGCCAAGGAAGAATGTGAGAACTTTGCTTACAATGCTCATTTAAAATCTCTTTTGAAAACTTTCGCAAAATTAGTTATTTTCCCGTTCGGAAGCACCTGTCATCAGGAGCCATTTTTGGGAATATCACTGCAGTGACAAAAAAAGCTGACATGCTTCGAGGCATGCCAGCAGTAAATCATTCAATAATTAATAGTACGCTATTATTCTTGCGCGGCAGTGTTTCTCAATGACATTATATCGCGGTCAAGGAAGTAGAGGCCTGCTTCACCGGCGAGCTCAAGCTTGTCAATGATAAGCTGAACGCTCTTCTCCTCTTCTACCTGTTCGTTAACAAACCACTGTATCCAGTTTGTTGTTGCGTAATCTTTCTCGCTGATAGCTGCGGCAAGAACTTCATTAATGCTGCCGGTAATAAACTGTTCGTGCTTCATGACCTCCTTAAACATCTCCTTGATTCCCTTGTATTTCACCGGAGGTTGCTTAAAGGCAGGAACGACGGCAGTACCGCCACGCTCAGTAACATACTTGATGAACTTGAGCATGTGCATTCTCTCTTCGTCAGCCTGTACATAGAGCCATTCACTCATGCCGGCCATTCCCTTGCTCTCTGCCCATGAAGCCATGGCAAGGTAGAGATTTGATGAATAACCTTCTCTTTCGATCTGCCTGTTGCAGAATTCTTCAACTTTCTTTGTCAACATATCTTATAGTTTTATTGGTTCCTGTTTTATCGATTAACAAATTGAAATGGCGAATGTTTACCCCAGTATCTCTTTTACCTTCTGAACCAGTTCCGATGGAAGGAAAGGTTTTGAAAAGACATGATCTGCTCCCAGCTTATGAGCTATGAGGAGGTAGCTTCCGGGCCCTGCCTTGCCTCCTCCGCTTATTGCGATAAGTTTTGTCGAGGGTTTGATCTCCTTGATTTTCATGATCACCATCAGGCCATCCTCCTCAGGCATGAGCAGGTCAGTGATCACCAGGTCAATCACCGACGGGCGGAACTTGGCAAGCGCTTCCCTCCCGTCACAAGCGGTAATGACTGTATATCTCCTTTTTTCAAGGGCCTCCCTGAGCATCTCACGCAGGGAAGGATCATCTTCGACCACCATCACACCTGCCATAATCTATGACGTTTTGTTTATCATGCCATCAATTGAATAAATGATCTCTTTCAGCGATGCCGGCTTGAAGAGATTTGATTTTATCAAGCCCGAAGTTAACTCTTTTTCCGCAGCGAGCCAAACGTCAAAGTCTGATATCATCAGCACCGGTCTCTCAACGCCGTGGCGTGCCAGTGAGTATATTATGTCAGCTGCAGGCACGGAGGGGGAATTATCGGTTACAACTATTACATCTGCCCTGCCGGCCTCAGATATCCAGTCACCTGAAGGGTCTGATGAGCTGACACCGTACCCGCTGGCTGAGAGGGCCATTGCAATAAGCCTCGACTCACTGTCTGATCCGGGGATTATCATTACCTCAGCCCTGGATCCTTTCGCCGGGATCGCTTCAGGGAGAGCACCCGTGACCGGGATAAGTATGTCAATGACAGTTCCTTCATCCGCCTTTGAAGAGACATTGATATCGCCATCTATTTCAGAGATAATTCCGTAGACCACTGATAGGCCAAGCCCTGTTCCCTTACCCTGTTTCCCTGCTGTGAAGAACGGTTCAAATATCCTGCCTGCTGTCTTTTCATCCATCCCCTTGCCTGTGTCTGAAAACCTTATAAGCGCGTACTCTCCTTCCGGCAGTCGACCCTGTTTGTCACAGCGCCTTGTATCAAGGGTAATTGTCAGCTTTCCGCCTTTGTCTTCCATAGCCTGGATGGCATTGCGTGCAAGATTGATGAAGACCCTGTACAGCTGAGTCGGATCAGCCGATACCATCAGGTCCGGAGATACCAGTTCCTCGATGACATCGATGCCCGGTGGCAAGACCGGTTTCAAAGAGTCCGTTGTCTCTGAAATTATATCTCTCAGGCGTACGCTGATCCGTTCCTGCCCCGCATGGCGGCTGAATGCCAGAATCTGATTTGTGAGCGATCTGGCCCTTCCCGCTGCCTGAAGTATCCTCCATATATTGTTATATGCCTCAGACGACTTGTCGAGTGTCTCGAGAGAGAGTTCGCTGTAACCGTATATTGTGGTAAGAATGGTATTGAAGTCGTGGGCAATGCCTCCGGCGAGCAAACCAATGGTGTCGAGCTTCTGAGACTGAAGCAACCTCTTTTCAAGGTCTGCCTCCCTGGTAAAGTCCTCCATGGCTCCGTCAATATAGATCGGGTTTCCAGAGCCGTCCCTGACAGCAAAGGCATTTATGCGGCATATAATCATTGTGCCGTCATAAGCCATCAGTTCCAGGCGGCCGAAAGATGCTATCCCCTCGCTATGCAGCTTCGACAGGTGTATGTCAAACAGCTCCGGGTCCTTATAGAATTCACGCATTGATCTTCCGTTGACCTCATTCTCGTTTTCCGCCCCGATAATACGCAGGAATGCCTTGTTTACATGCAGCATTACACCCTCATTATCATACCTGAAGAAACCGATAGGAAGGTTCGACTCAAGGTTCCGGAACTCCCATTCCACCTCCGAGGCAGCCTGTTCCTTAAGCTTAATCTCGGTTATGTCAAATGTCTCTGCCAGGACGTGTGTCACTTCCTCCTTGTCATTTCTGACCGGTCTCAGAACCACTTCGTAATACCTCCTTCCCCATGCCGGTGTCTCGAAAAATGCCTGGTAGAACACCACCCTGCCGGTTAAACAGTGGTCGATATTTCCTTTGATGTTCTTATTGAAATTATCTCTTCCCCACACCTCCTCCAGTTTCCTGCCGATAACCGAGTCAGCATCCCTGTTGTGATTCAGGCAGAAGGTTCTGTTGACCTTTTCATACACATAATCACGGTTAATGATTGTGATCATTGACCTGGAACTGTCAATTATCTGCTCAGCAAAGAAATGGTCACGGTCAGTACGGGAGGATTTTGATCTCTTTGCCACAGATTCAGGGCGATTTGTTTTTCCGGAGTCGGGGTGTGGCATATGTTATCTCTTATTCAAAATCGAGATTGAATGTTTTCTTCAGCTCCCTGAGGGCCGGGTTTTTTGAAGCCAGATGGTTGAACTTCTGGTCTACCGAATATAGTATATCACCTCTCTCGGTTGCCTCTACGGTGGTCTGAAGTTTGAGTGAGCTGTTAACGAGCGTATCTCGCAGATGATTCTCCAGCCTGGCTTTGAAGTTATGGTCAAAAGACTCTTTGAGTGCAGAGTTGTCAAGCCTGAGAATGACAGTCTTATCAGGAAGGAGTTCCGGGGTCACGGCTGAAAGGGTAACCGCGATGCGCGGACTCTCCTCTTTTATTGCTGCGGCAAATGAGTT
>Ga0209450_10000137_pt1 | contig 41385 bp, 47 predicted proteins | sample FrelakmetLWP11LW_FD_187149 | JGI IMG/M metagenome (GOLD analysis project Ga0209450, IMG submission 187149) | Freshwater lake sediment microbial communities from the University of Notre Dame, USA, for methane emissions studies - LWP11 LW (SPAdes)... | ecosystem: Environmental > Aquatic >...
CATGAAGGACCGCATCGAGCCGTGAATCGGCCGCCGTGAATCCCCAACCGGCCATGCCTTTGGAGCCCCAAGCCTCAACGCACTTTCAAACCGGCGGATTCATACGCTTTTCACGCCGGCGCTGACAGCGGTACTCAATCGCAGCGGCCACGCCAGCTTCTTGTGGCTCCGCACTGTCCCAAAGGTCGCGCGCACCAGCACGAGATACCGGCCGCGTTTCAGCTCCTCCGCGCTGACGATGCCGGGATCGGCGCGGCTTACTGGCCATATGGTCGCTCTCTATGACTGCGGGATGCCGCCTCGGGCTTGGGGTTATGCCAGCGGCCGTCCGGCGCGATCAGGGCGTCGGCCTCTTTCGGTCCCCAACTGCCGTGCCTGTAGGGGCAGGTCCGGTGGTGGCTCTTCAAGACGGGCTCAACCACCGCCCAGGCAGCCTCGACCGCATCCTCACGGGTAAAGAGCGCTCCCTCGCCGGCCATGGCGTCGCCCAGGAGCCGCTCGTAAGGCGACTGCTCTCCCGGCTCCTCTTCCACCAGAAACAGTTCCCGCTGGTCGCCAACAAACTCTTTCCCGGCGCGCTTGACGCGAGCGGCGAGGGCGACGGCGGAATTGGGGGAAAGGCGGAACCGCAGATAGTTGGCCCGACCGGCGGCCGGCGCAGAGTCGGCGAAAAGCTCCTGCGGCGGCGGCTTCAGTTCCACCAGGACCTCGTGGGCCGTTTCGGCCAGGCATTTGCCGGAGCGCAGATACCAGGGCACGCCCTTCCAACGCCACGAGTCGATGAAAAGCCGCAGGGCGCAGAAGGTCTCCACGTCGGAGTGCCTCGCCACGTTCGGCTCCTTGCGGTAGCCGGCGTACTGGCCGCGCACCAAATCGTCGCTTCTCAGCGGCCGCATGGCCTGGAAGACCTTGGCTTTTTCAACATGCACGGCTCCAAAGCCCCTGTGTGCCGGCGGCTCCATGGCCAGCAGCGCGACGACCTGGAAGAGGTGGTTTTGGACCACGTCGCGCAGGCAGCCCGCGGATTCGTAGAACGCGCCGCGGTTCTCCACCCCGAAATCCTCGGCCAGGGTGATCTGGACGCTGGCCACGTAGGTGCGGTTCCAGATCGGCTCCAGGAAGGAGTTGGCGAAGCGGAAATAGAGGATATTCATGATCGCCTCCTTCCCGAGGAAGTGATCGATGCGGAAGATCGAGTCTTCCGGGAACACCGACCGGGCGACGCGGTTCAGCTCACGCGCCGAGGCCAAGTCGCGGCCGAAGGGCTTCTCGACAATGACGCGGGCATGATCGGCCAAGTCCGCGGCGCCCAGCCCGGTGATCACCGTCGGAAAAAGCGAGGGCGGGATGGCCAGGTAATGCGCCGGGCGCCGAGCGGTGCCCAGTGCCTGCCTTATCTTCGTGAACGTGCCGGGGTCGTTATAGTCCCCGCTCACGTAACTGAGCAGAGACAGAAGGTGATGAAGGGCATGCTGGCTATCGATCCTGCACGATCGCTTGATGCTGTCCTTCACGCGACTGCGCAGATGCGCCAGGCTCCAATCCGGAGAAGCGACGCCGATGACTGGGACCTTCAGGGCGCCTCGCTTGGCCAGCGCATAGAGTGCCGGGAAGATCATCTTATGCGCCAGATCGCCCGTTACACCGAACAGCACCAGCGCGTCTGAACGGGAGGCGGTCATCAGGCACCTCCTTCCGAAGGGGCAGCCTTCTCCATATGGCCGCCGAACGCGTGACGCATGGCGGAGAGCACCTTGTCGGCAAAATCGGCCTCGCCGCGCGAGCTGAAACGATCGTAGAGGGCAGCACTGATCACCGGGGCGGGTGCTGACTCGTCAATGGCCGCCGTGATCGTCCAGCGGCCCATCACCGACAGCAGGCAGTTCGCATCCGGCGGAAGGTAAACACGCACGATCTCGGCCTTCTTGTTCACGACCTGGTCGATGAACCCCGGATCCTGGTGAGTGAAACCGTTGTGATCCTGCCGCCAGACATGCGAGGCCAGCAGGTAATTCAATGAGGCGATCTTCCTCCGCCACGGCAGTTGCCCTGTCACCTTCAGCCACTTGGCGTGCTGGTTGAACATCGAATCGACGATGTGGATAAACGCCTCGTAGCAGTTGAAGAGCCCATGCCGTCCGGTCAGCAGGTAACCTTCCAGCCAACCCTCGCATTGGTGCTCGCTGAGCATTTCCATCACGCGGCCTGTGGGCGCGAGAAACTCGTCGTTCGGCACAGTCGCGGCGTCCCATTGGCGCCGGGTTGCTTCAAAGAGGGCTTCCAAGCCGTTGGAGAGGGTCTCGTCAGGGCCAAACACCCGGAAGTTCCGCTGCTCGCTGTTCAGCTTTGCCACATCGCACAGGAAACGCCCGAGCACATGCGTGTCGCCGATGCCGGGCGCTCCCGGCACGGGCACGCCGACCGCGTAGTCGCGGAAATCCGGCATCCGCAGGTCGCGAAGGAGCATGCCGCCGTTGGCGTGGGGATTGGTGCCCATGCGTTGTTCGCCCTTGGGCGCCAGTTCGGCCAGTTCCGGTTTCAGGCGGCCCTGCTCATCGAAGAGTTCCTCCGGCCGGTAGCTCTTCAGCCAGTCCTCCAACAGCTTGAGGTGTTCGGGATGGGTGGCGGGATCAGAGAGCGGCACCTGGTGCGAACGGAAGGTGCCTTCAACCAGCAAACCATCGACCATCTTCGGCCCCGTCCAGCCCTTGGGTGAATTGAGTACGATCATCGGCCAGCGCGGACGCGCGCAGTTGCCATGGACGCGCGCGTCCTGCTGGATCTTCTTGATCTGCTCCACCGCCGTGTCGAGCGCCGCGGCCATGGCCTCATGCATCAGCGCGGGCTCGTGACCCTCGACGAAAAAGGGCGTCCACCCGTAGCCGCGGAGCAACTGCTCCAATTCCTCATGCTCGATGCGGGCCAGGACGGTCGGGTTGGAGATCTTGTAGCCGTTGAGATGCAGGATCGGCAGCACCGCGCCGTCGGTGGCCGGATTGAGAAACTTATTGGAATGCCACGCCGTGGCCAGCGGTCCGGTTTCCGCCTCGCCATCGCCGACGACACAGGCGACGATAAGATCGGGATTGTCGAACACCGCTCCGAACGAATGGCTGAGCGAATAGCCCAACTCGCCGCCTTCGTGAATCGAGCCGGGGCATTCCGGCGAGGCGTGGCTGGGAATGCCGCCTGGAAACGAGAACTGCTTGAAGAGTTTCTGAAGTCCGGCCTCGTCCTGGCTGATGTTGGGATAGATCGCGCTGTAAGTGCCCTCCAGGTACGTGTTGCCCACGACCGCCGGGCCGCCGTGTCCGGGGCCCGAGACGTAGATCATGTCGAGGTCGTATTTCTTGATGACGCGGTTCAAATGCACGTAAATGAAGTTCTGCCCAGGCGTCGTGCCCCAGTGTCCCAGCAGCATGTGCTTCACATCCGCCAGCGCCAGCGGCCGCTTCAGCAGCGGATTGTCGCAGAGATAAATCTGGCCGACCGACAGGTAGTTGGTGGCACGCCAGTAGGCATCGATCGTGTCGAGCAGTTCCGGGGAAAGAGTTGTAGTCAACATGGTTCCTTTCTCTTTCTTTCAGCCAAGGCCGAGAACGTGGGAAACCGTCTCGGCTATCATGCGTTCTTCGTCCGTGCGAATAATGCGAACCACAACCCGGCTGGCCGCGACGGAAATCACGCCCGCGTTGGCCGCATTGAGCTTCTCGTCGATTTCAATTCCAAGAAATCCCAGTCCATCGCAGATCCGAGCACGGACCTTGGGCGCGTCTTCGCCGATACCACCGGCGAATATCAGCGTGTCCACTCCGCCTAACGCCGCCGCGAATGCGCCGATCCATTTCTTGCTCTGGTAACAGAAGAGCGCGACCGCCTCGGCCGCCCGCACGTCCTGCGTCTCGCACTCCAGCAAATCACGCATGTCGGAGCTGGTTTCGGACACCCCCAGCAGACCGGACTGGAAGTTGACCATCTCGTTGAATTGCTTCGCGCTCATTTGTTCAGTGCGCGACAGATACCAAACCAGCCCGGGATCGAGATCACCGGAGCGCGTACTCATCGGCACGCCGGCTGTCGGAGTGAGCCCCATGCTCGTATCAACCGCTTTGCCGTGGTGGACTGCCGCCAGGCTCGCGCCATTCCCGAGGTGGGCGAGGATGACCCGGCCTTGTGCCACCTCCGTGCCCGCCAGGCGGGCCAGTTCGCCCATCAGAAATGCATACGACAACCCGTGAAACCCGTACCGCCGCACCCCTTGGGCTTCGTAGCGGCGCGGGATCGGCAATAACCGGGCCACGCGCGGCAGATCATGGTGGAAAGCGGTGTCGAAACACGCCACTTGAGGCAGGTCAGGAAACCGGCGATGAAACGCCTCGGTCAACAGGATTTCCTCCGGCAGATGCTCGGGATCGAACGGGCTGAGCCGATGCAGTTCATCAACCATTCCCGCCGTGATTCGCTGCGGCTCGCTATACTTCGGCCCGCCATGAACCACGCGATGCCCCACCGCGTTCAATGCATCGCGCCCGAGCCGCTGCTCGATCCAATCCATTAGCACTCCCACGGCCACTGTGTGGTCTGGCGCCGCCACCGGCCGCGAGAAGTTGTCCTTCGGGTCCAACCCTTTCACCCGCAACATGGCCTCCGGCAGCCCGATCCGCTCAATGGCACCCTCCAGAATCCGTCGGGACGTGTCACCGGCCTCGAACAACGCGAACTTGATGCTCGACGAGCCGCCATTGATCGTCAGAATGCGCGGTCTAGCGGGTTTCATGAATGACCCCCGGGTCACTGTGCAATCCGAGCATAGCCAGCTTGGCGCACGTGGAAGCGTAATCCGTGTGAAGAATGCTTCGAATCCCCAAGCCTTCGGCGATCTGGACGAACATCCGGGTGTTTTCGATGTACACGATTTGCTCGGCCGGCGTCTGGGCGATGTCCAGCGCAAGCCGGAAAATGTCGGCGTCGGGTTTGCGGAGATGGACGAAGCAGGAGGAAACAAACAAATCCACAAGACCGTTCAATTTGAATTCGCGGATCCGATACGCATTCAGCTCGCGTGCTTCGTTGCTGACCGCGGCGATCTTCAGGCGGTGCCGGACCTTCAGCTGAGCGACCAGCTCGATCATCTCAGGATGAGGTCGCGACTGCGCAAACATGAATTCCCGGAACTGATCCCGTGTGAAGGGCTGTTTCTTGTAGAACACGGTCCGGCTCAGATATTCATCCAACGTGAGCTTTCCCTCCTCGTAGGTGTCGAAGGTCAGGTGATGCCGGTCCTCCATCTCCGCCCACTCCAGCTTGAATGTCGTCGCAGCCCGCTTGCGGGCATGGTGATCCCACCCGTCGGTGAGCAGGACGCCGCCGATATCCAGAAACACGCAGGTGATGGGAGTTGCTTTCTTCATCATCCTGTCTTCCGCCAATCGGATCATCGCTGCCACAGGATTCGAGTCTGTTCCAGTGGGACCGCAACTCCGTCGTACTGCGGTATCACTCGCGCCGTGTAGTCGGCTGGTGGGCGGGCCGCAGAGACGGCCGCGCTATAAGCATAGCCGCCCGATGCGCCGGCCAGTTGGCGAACGCGCTTCATCTCCTGCCGCTCGGGAGCGCTGCCCCTGACAGCGTCGGCGTATAGCTCTACGCGCACCGCGTTAGGGTCGAGCTCGTTGAGGTAGACCTGGACCTCGAATACGTGCTGCTCGCCGCGAGTCTCGGCCTTGACCTCGCCGAAATGCAGCGTGGTCCAGTCCTGTTCCAGACTGCGTTGCCAATCGACCACTCGCCTGCCCACTGCGCCTTGATTCGCCGCGCGATCATGGTAGGCGGTCGCAGCCGGGAGATAGCATTGTTCCGTGTATTCACGCACCGTGCGATTCGCGGAGAAGAGCGGTGTCAACCGCGCCATGCTTTCCCGCATCCGCGCCACCCAGGCCATGGGTATGCCCCTGTTGTCGCGGGCGTAGAACTCGGGGATTACCTCGCGTTCGAGCAGCTCGTAGAGCGCCGCGGCCTCGGACGCGTCCCATGCCGGGTCATCGCCATGTTCCTGGCCGTCGCCCAGCGCCCAACCGACTTCGGGTGTGTAGGCTTCTGCCCACCAGCCGTCCAGTTCCGAGAGGTTGATACCTCCATTGACAAGCACCTTCATGCCGCTTGTGCCACACGCCTCCCACGGCCGCCGGGGCGTGTTGATCCAGACATCCACGCCCTGCACCAGATGCTCCGTCAAATGCATGTCATAGTCACTCAGGAAGATCACATGGGGGCGAGCCTCCGGCCGACGGATAAAGTGCGTCCATTCCTGAATCAGGGCCTGCCCCGCCTCGTCCGCCGGATGGGCCTTGCCGGCGAGAATGAGTTGCACCGGGCGCTGAGGGTCAGTCAGCAGGCGAAGCAGTCGCTCCGGGTCGTGAAGAAGCAGGTTCGGCCGCTTGTAGGTTGCGAAGCGCCGCGCAAAGCCCAGCGTAAGCGCGTTGGCATTGAATAGGTGTTGTGCCCCCTCAACCGCCTCGGGCGATGCCCCGGACGAGGTCAGTTGCAGGGATAATCGCTTTCGCGCGTATACAACAAGAGACTGGCTGGCGGCCGTGCGAAAGTCCCAGAGCTTAGCGTCGGAGACGCGACGGATCTCCTGCTCCAGGGGTTCGGTCGTCCTCAGCCAGCGGTCCTTCCCACATGCTTCCGTCCAGAGATCATCGGCGGGGGCAGAGTCCCAGGTCGGCACGTGGACACCGTTGGTCACATGCCTGACAGGCACTTCGGACTCCGGCCAGTGCGGAAACAGCGGCTGGAAGATGTGCCGGCTCACCTTCCCGTGCAAGCGACTCACGCCGTTGACCGCACCGCTGCCACGCAGCGCCAGATAGGCCATATTGAAGGGCTCCGACGAGTCGTTCGGGTTCTGGCGGCCCAGGGCCAGCAACTCGTGAAGCGTGATTCCAAGCTTTTCCTGCGCGTACCGACCGAGGTACTGCTCGATGAGGGTCGGCGCAAAACGATCAAAGCCAGCCGCCACTGCCGTGTGGGTGGTGAAGAGATTTCCCGCTCGCGTGGCGGTCAGCGCGACCTCGAAGGGTTGCCCGGCCTCCTGCATGAAACCGCGGGCGCGCTCCAGCACGGCGAATGCCGCATGCCCTTCATTCAGATGACAGACTTCCGGCTCGATGCCCAGCGCAACAAGCAGTCGCCATCCGCCGATCCCGAGGAGCAGTTCCTGCTTCAGGCGCAGCTCCGGCCCGCCGCCATACAGCTCGCTGGTAATCCCTCGATGAGCGGGGAAGTTCGCCGCGTCATTGCTGTCCAAGAGGTAAAGCTTCACTCTGCCGACCTGGACCTGCCAGGCGCGCAGCCAGACGGAGTAGCCCGGTAAGGCGATCTCCAACCGCAGCCACTCGCCGTTCGCTTGGCGCAAGGGCGTGATCGGCAACTGTCCGGGGTCGTTATACGGGAAGAGGGCCTGCTGCGCTCCGTCCTTGTCAATCACCTGGCGAAAATACCCCTGCTGGTATAGCAGCCCCACGCCGACCACTGGCACGCCCAGGTCGCTGGCGGCCTTGAGTTGATCGCCGGCGACATTGCCAAGGCCGCCCGAGTAAATGGGCAGCGCTTCGCTCAACATGAATTCCATGCTAAAGTACGCGGCGCAGGTCAGAGGAGCCTGCGAGTGATTCTGCTGAAACCACGCGGGCGTTGCCATCGCTTGCCGGCGGGTCTGCACCAGGCGATCAACGTTCCTGCGAAAGACCGGATCGGCCAACACGCGCTCAATCCGGTTCCGCGACACCGTCTGCAAGACGACCCAGGGGTTATTCGTGATCTCCCACAGTATGGGATCAAGCTGCCGCCACACTTCGTCGGTCGCATGATTCCACGACCAGCGCATATCCAGGGCGAGTTCGGCCAGAGAATCGAAACCCTCGATTCCCGTGGGCAGAAGGTTGTAGATCGGATGGCTGACGCGCGTTGTTTCGCTCATGGACTTCCCTTCACCGCTGCCCTTGCAGGCGACCTCACCTGCTGCGTCCCCGCCGCCAAGGCCGCGCTGACAATGCCCTGGGCTTCCTCGACGATGCGCCGCAGATGATCCGCTCCGCGGAAGCTCTCCGCGTAGATTTTGTAGATGTCTTCCGTCCCCGACGGACGCGCCGCGAACCATCCGCTTTCGGCTATCACCTTCAACCCACCAATGGGCTCGCCATTGCCAGGCGTGCGAGTGAGAATGGTCTGGATCTTGTCGCCAGCCAAGTCTGTGATTCGCACCTGCTCCGCCGAGAGTTTCTCCAGCAACGCCTTTTGCTCCGCGGTAGCGGGCGCCTCAACGCGGTCGTAAACAGGCTCACCGAACTCGCGCGTGAGGTCGCGGTATATCTCGCCGGGATCGTGGCCCGTCCTGGCCGTGATCTCCGCCGCGAGCAACGCCGGGATGATTCCATCTTTGTCCGTGGTCCACACGTTCCCATCCAGACGCACGAAAGATGCTCCTGCGCTTTCCTCTCCGCCAAAGCCAAGCGAGCCGGCAAGCAGGCCATCAACGAACCACTTGAAGCCGACCGGCACTTCGCAAAGCTTCCGGCCAAGTTTTGCGGCAACCCGATCGATCATCTGCGTGCTCACCACCGTCTTGCCGACCGCGGCCTCGCTGCGCCATTTCGGTCGGTGCTGGAAGAGGTAGAAGATGGCGACCGATAGGTAATGGTTGGGCGGGAGCAAGCCCGCGCTTCTGGTAACGATCCCGTGCCGATCATGGTCGGTGTCGCAGGCGAAGGCGACATCAAATTGGTCCTTCAGGCCGATCAACCTCGCCATCGCATACGGCGAGGATGGGTCCATGCGGATCTGGCCGTCCCAATCGACCGTCATGAAGCGGAAGGTCGGATCAACGGCCTCGTTGACGACCTTGAGATTCAGCCCGTAGCGCTCTGCAATCGGACCCCAGTAGTGGACACCGGCGCCGCCGAGCGGATCGACCCCCAGACTGATCTTCGCGTCGCGAATGACCTCCATGTCGATCACATAGCCAAGGTCGCTCGTGTAGGCGTGAAGGTAGTCGTGCCGGTGGGTCGTGGAGGCCCGAATCGCTTTCTCGAAAGGAATCCTGTTCACGCCCCGCAGGCCACTCTCGAGAAACTCGTTGGCCTTGGCCTCGATCCAATCACTGACGGCTGGCTCCGCCGGGCCGCCGTGCAGGGGATTGTACTTGAAGCCGCCATCATGCGGCGGATTGTGTGAAGGCGTGATCACGATGCCATCGGCACGCCCTGTCTTCCGCCCATGGTTGTATGTCAGAACCGCGTGGGACACGGCGGGGGTCGGGGTGTATTCATCCCCCTCCGCCATCATGACTTCCACGCCGTTGGCCACCAGCACCTCCAGCGCACTGGCACGAGCCGGCACGGAGAGGGCATGCGTGTCCATGCCAAGAAACAACGGGCCATCGATCTTGTGCTGCGCCCGGTACAGGCAAATGGCCTGACTGATGGCCAGGATATGCCACTCGTTGAAAGCCTTGTCGAATGCGGAACCACGATGTCCTGACGTACCGAAGGCAACCCGTTGCTCCGGCACCGAAGGGTCCGGCGTCTCCGTGTAGTAGGCCGTAACGAGTCTGGGTACGTTCACCAGCATCGATGCCTCGGCCGGCTTTCCTGCAAACGGGCTCACTTTCATGGCACCTCTTTCACCTGCCGTGGCAACGTCTTTGCCAGGGTCTCCATCAGCTTGTCGAACGGCTTGTTGAACTTCTCGACGCCTTCGTCCTCAAGCTGCTGTGTCACCTTGTCGATGCCGATACCGAGTTCCGGCAATCGCTCCAGAACCCAGCCGGCTCGCTCGACATCCTGCTCCAGGCGGGCCTTCGGATCGCCGTGGTCGCGGTAGGCGTCGAGGGTTTCGACCGGGGCGGTGTTGACTGTGTCTGGTCCGATCAGCGCCTCGATGTATTTCACGTCGCTGTAGGCCGGATTCTTGGTGCCCGTGCTGGCCCAGAGCAGCCGTTGCGGGCGAGCACCCTTGTCGGCAAGCGCCCTGAACCGGGTGCCGCCGACAATTCCCCTGTAAATCTGGTAGGCCATTTTTGCGCTGGCGACGGCAACCTGCCCATGTACCTGTGTGGCGACATCGGCCTCCCTGCCGCCCAGCGCGATGCGTCTTTCCAACAGCGGGTCTACGAGCGCATCAATGCGGCTGAGAAAGAAGCTGGCCACTGAGGCCACGCGGCTCACAGGCTTTCCTTGGGCTGCCCGTACCTCGATGCCGGCGATGTAGGCGTCCGCCACCTGTCGGTAACGCGGTAACCCGAAGAGCAACGTCACGTTGACGCTGATTCCTTCGCTGATGAGCTGCTGGATGGCAGGCAGCCCCTCGGCCGTCGCCGGAACCTTGATGAGGACGTTCGGGCGGTTCAGCGCGGTCCATAATCGTCGGGCTTCTGCAATCGTGCCTGCGGTATCGTGCGCCAGGTGGGGGTTAACCTCCAAGCTGACATACCCATCCCTGCCATCGGTGCTGTCATAAAGAGGCCGGAACTCGTCGGCGGCGTCCTGAACATCACGTTGGGTGAGGGTTTCGTAGATTGCCTTAGCGCCCTTTAGTAACTTGAGCGCCATGACCCGAATGTCCTCGTCGTAATCGTGGCTCTCGGCGATCGCCTTTTCGAAAATGGATGGATTCGAGGTCATCCCCCGCAGTCCATCCTCCTCGATCAGACGCCGGAGCCTGCCGCTGGCGATCAGATCACATCGGATATAGTCCAGCCAGATCGACTGGCCGAGCGTCGCCAATTGTTTTAATGGATTGTGCTTCATCTGCTTGCCTCGCCGCTCTCCAGTTGTGCGACTGCGGCCAGACGACGCCGACGACGCTCACCACCGCTGAACGCCAGCGGCCTGGCCTGAGGACGCGCCGAAGCGTTCGCCGGTTCGGAACGCTGCATGGTGGCGTGCGTGCCCCTTCGGGATGCCGACGGCGGTGAAATCTGCGCATGGTCCCCGGCCACGGCCCGGACAGCCGGCTCGTACACTTCCAGCACCTGTCCTGCGATGATGTCCCAGGAGAATCGGGACGTCGCCGCTCTCCTACCCTCCTGTCCCATCTCGCGGGCCTTCGGCCAGTCCATGAACAAAGTTCCCAGACCCCATCCAATCGAGTCGGGATGCGGGTAGACGTGAAGCCCGGTCACGTTGTGCTGGACGTACTCCCCCGGCCCACCGATCTGCGTGACAACCACGGGCTTGGATACACTCCACGCTTCCAAAACGACAATACCAAACGGCTCGTTGCGGCTGGGGACGCATACGGCGTCGGCCATGTGGTACAGTTCCCGCAACTCGGCACCGTCACGGCGGCCCAGCCAACGAACGGCGTGACCGACATTCAGACGCCGCGTACGCTCCTCCAAGCCCTGCCGCATCTCACCTTCGCCCACGAACACAAAGCTCGCGCGAGGATGGAACCGCAACAGCCCGGGGACTGCCTCCAGGAGCAGGTCCGGGCCCTTGTGGTAGGACATGCGCCCACAGAACAGGACCGTCGGATCGGTCGGGCCAATACCTCGACCGCGCTTCAACTCGCCTGGATCCTTCTTGCAGACGAAGCGGTCCGCGTGTACGCCGTTGTAGACCACCGCGACCTTATGCTCAGGCACCCGGTAGATTTGCTGGATCTCGTGCCTGACGGCCCCCGACACGGCGATTACGCGATCGGCCCAATCAGCCCCCGCCCACTCCTGATACCGGACGCGCTCAGATGTGCCGTTATATGGCAGAGCATTCCCGCAGCGGGCGTACTCCGTCGAGTGAACGGTCAGCACGCTGGCACGCCGGCGTCCTTGCCTGATCCAGATCATGGCGTTGGCCGTCAGCCAGTCGTGGGCGTGGATCACGTCGAACGGCCCCTCGAGATCCTCCACGCTGAAGACTCGATCCACAAACGCCCGGCACATGCTGTTGATGTCCTCGACAAAGTCCGGGTGTGGCGGGTAGTCGCAGCGGTGGTAGCTCACGCCGTTCACGACGCCGTGCTGGGATTGGTCCGGGGCGCGGCGCGTGAACACATACACGTCGTGTCCAAGCTCCTGCATCGCCTGGGCCAGTTCCGTCACATGGACTCCCACACCGCCAGCCCAGATCGAATGTCGCGATTCCCAAGACAACATCGCTATTCGCATGACTCGCTCCTTCAGCCTAGCCAGGGACTGGCCGTCCTCGGCACTTCCGGGCCACTTCGGCGGTCCAATGGTCAACCCGTGTCATCCATCAAACCGCGGCGGTCGGCTCCGCCACATGGACGGCCGTCGCCGCGGCCGGGGTCCGCTCAAGGATCTGGCGAGTCTTTTCAACTTCCTCGGTCGTCCCGTGGAAGATCAAAACGAACTTGCCGGCCTTGAGGGCGGTCTCGTATTGGAGGATGCTGTCCTTGGGAATGCCTATGCTGTAGAGGCCGGCGCCCAAGGCGCTGAGCCCGCCGACGACTGCGGCGCCTTCTAGCGCACCAATGATCCAAGTGACCAATGGGCCCGCGACCACCAGTGGCCCAATGCCGGGGATGAAGAAGAACGCCGACCCGAACAGCAGTCCCCACAAACCGCCCCAGAAAGCGCCCTGCTTGCCCCAATACTTCATGCGGTCGCCGGCGTTGTAGTAGCCGACCACATGTTCATCGGTGTGGTAGTCTTTCCCGACGATCGAGAGTTTCTTGATATCCAGTCCGCTGCGCTGCAATTCCTTAACGGCTGCTTCGGCATGGGCGTGGGAATCGAAGAGACCTACCGCGGAGTTGTGATTGGACACGTTGTGTCCCTTTCTTTGTTCAAAACAGCATCAAAGTGTGAGCCAGAATGTCCCGAACACGAAGTTCGGGCAGGCTCACTTGCGGCGGCAGTCGCGCGGGCCTCTTTGCCCAACGTCGCCGCAAGCAAAAAAAATGCCGACGTAATCCAGCACACGAAGGTGCTGAACTACGCCGGCTTACTCGTCAACGGGCCTCCCGGCACGGCCGGTCTGCCCTTCATCTAGTCATCCGACAATGATCCCGACTTCATCCGAATCTTCATTTGAGGTTTGAGTATAGCACGGGGGCGGCAACAAGGCAGCGCCTTCCTCGGATTGTGGGGTGCTGGCGCAATTCCGATGGTGCGCGGGGGTGCCGTTCGACGGCCGGGGCGAGTGAGACCCGACGAGCGCCAGAGAAACCGCGTTCTCAGCGACAAAATAAACCCGCGACCAAAGGTGGGAAATCGACCCGGGCAAGACGAGCACAAGTCATTATAGTTGAGATGTTTGTCAATCGCCAATGGCCGCCGGGCCTGGATCCCAAGTAAACACGGCACACATGGTCAACATGCGTTGCGATCGGGTAGCCGGGTAGGTTGCCCTACCCGGCTCGCCACACCACCGGACGTGCCGTTCGGCATCCGGCGGTTCGTCAAACGCTCGCCAGTCGGCCATGCTCCTTAAGCAGGCTGAGCAAGCCAGAATCCCGCAGCATCCGGGTCGGCAGAGCCTGATGCATGTGGCTGGCCGCCTGCTCCAAAATGTCTCGCAGTTGTGTACGCATCATCTTCGAGACCCTGGGTTACGTGACTACGATCGGCAGAGGAAGATCGCTTGGTCTGGCTCTACGGAACACAAGTTGCCAACGGACCTCACTCGGCAGACTCTCGGAGGCGGACGAACCCGGTATTGCGCGCGATCCGAGTGTGCTGTGATTTTTCTAGGGTTTCTTCCACGCTTCCACCATCCTGGCGCCCTGTTCCACTTTGCTCGTGTCGATGGACGGTTTCTCGCCGGCGGTGACGGGATCGGGCAGGGACAGGCCGGTGAGCTGCTCAAGGGCTTTGCGGACAGCAGTGACGCTCGCGGCCTGCTTGCTGCCGGCCGATGCCGTCTTACGGTAGCCGCCCGCGAGCAGGGCGACGTGCTGCGTCGCGCGGTTCCTGGCCAGGCCCACTGCGATGCCGTCCCAGCCTTCGTGCTTGGCGAGTCTGCCGGCCAGCTTGACGAGTCGCGCAATGTCGTCGGGCCCGTCGGCGACAGGGCCCAAGGCGTCGGCAAGCTCTACGGCGCTGCCGTCAAGCTTGCCATCGGCGGCCAGCACGTGGTCGGCGATCGTCCGCAGCATGGCCAGACGCTTGGGGGGCTTCAGGCCCGCCAGCATGCGGAAGACGTAGTTGGCATAGTCGCCCTCAATGCCCATCGCCTCCGGCGCGATCTTGCAGGCGGCCGTCCCGCCGATGCGGAGCATCATCCCCTCGACATAGTACCGTTGCGGCGTGACCAGACCGGGGCCGCGCTGGCCAGAGAGCTCCTGATCGTCGGTCAGGAAGTGCGCCAGGTCGGCAGCGTCGGCTTCGTTGCCGAACTTGGCGAAGAACCTCGCGACAGCAAGGCGGGTCATCACGTCGGCGTCCTTGTCGAGCGTCTTCATCGCCGGCATGCTCGCGGGCTCGCCGATGCGGTCCAGCGCCAGGGCGATCTCGCGCCGCAGCGCCGGGTTCTTGGCGGTCCTGAGCAGCTCGGCGATCGGCCCTGCCGCCTCGGCGCAGACCAGCCCGCCCAGTTCGCGGACCAGCGCGGTTGTCTCGGCGTCGTGGTTGCCCGCCTTGATCGCAGCGCCGAGGGCCGCCAGCTTGCCCGGAGCGTAGTTGGGATCCTTCACGCGGACGTAGTAGTCCCACTCGTGGGGGTAGTCGCGCGGCGGGTTGGCCTTGTCGGCCCAGCCGGCGGGCCAGTCCTTCTCGGGCAGGTACTCGCCGGCGCGGTGCATCAGCACGCGCAGCTCCAGGCGCTGGGCCGACGCCGTAAACAGCGCCAGCAAGGTCGCCGAGTCCGAGGGGCATCGGTAATAGCTGCTGATAACCGGGCGGACGAACTTGTTGACCTCGTGATTGCCCGCGTGGGTAAGAAAGACGACGCCGGTCGGGTCGCGCTGCTCGCCCCGAATCGGGTAGGAGCGGTCGAAGCGGTGGTCGTGGCCATTGAGGCGCATGGCGAACCCAGCATCGGCCAGACGGGTAGAGCCCGCGATCGAGTAAGAACCCTTGCCGTTACTGATCAAGTCCTCGTGGCCGACCGTGATCTTCCACGGGGCGTCGCCGGCGGCCCGGGGCAGCCCCAGCCCGTAGCCGGCGAAGGCGAAGTGGACCGGGCCGCAGGTGAAGGCGTACTTGAGCTTGTCGCCGGGCAGCGCCCACGCGTGCTTCTCGACGTCGGGCACGTTGTGGTTGCCCCAGGCAATGTAGACCGGGGTCTGACGCCACCAGGGACGGCCATAGCGGCCGCCTCGTGACTGGTAGTCGCCGCCGTCCACCACGAGGTCCAGCCGGATGCCACGCGCCTGGAGAAACGGCAGGTACGGATCAAACCAGATCTCGTCACCGCCGCAGATGAACGTGATGGTGCCCTCGGGCCCGGGGTCGCTGCGGAAGCGGGCAACCCCGGCAGGACCGGCCGGCTGGGTGAGGCGGTAGAAAATGTCGTTGCCCGCCGGCAGGCCGGTCAGGACGGCCTCGTGGGCGAAACGGAGCTTCTGGCCCTCGGGCATCGCGCGGACGGAGGACTTGGCGGTGCGGTCGAGCTTACTCTCAGCCAAGCCGTACTCGACGGTGCCGGGCTTGTCGTCGTCGCTGAACCACAGCACGGTGGCCTTGTCGCCGATCACCGACTGAAGGAACGGTCCCATGCGCAGCGCCGTATTTGGAGCGGCCTGAACTGCGCTGGCCAGTACGGCCGCTGCGAGCACTACTGCGGATATGGCCTGGGTGACACTACCCAGCCGGGGCCTGGAGCGGCTCTGCATGGCAGAAGCCCTGATCATGCCGAAGCACGACTGCAGGGCGACCGTGGCTTGCCGCCCGAATGATCGTTGTGAACTCCGCACGTTGCATCTCCGAGGCTCTGCAGCGACCCCAAGCGACGATTGCCCGCAGTTGTGCACCCGCATCCAAACATACCACGTGTCCTGCCGCCGTGTTGCGGCAAGCGCCCCGTTCCAAGCTTCTTTCGCTCCTCCATCGCACTTGCTTGTGCATGCGGTCGCGCGCAGTCGCGCTCATTGACAACAACAAACGGCGTCAGCTAAGCTGCTGGCCGATGAAGCGGACTTTGGCCATTCTCCTGGTGCTGGGATTTGCCGCACTGGGCGGTGGCGTGATGCAGTATCTGCATCAGCTTCAGCACGATAGGGAAGATACGGCTGCCTCCGACGGCTCTTCGCACCCCCGGCCATCTCACGACGAAAACAACTGCGTATTTCATGCCCAACTGCACTCGCCGCTGACGAGCGGGCTGGCTGCTACGACGCTGCTCCTGCTGGAGGTCCTGCTGGCGTTCGTCGTTCTGCCCGGGCGGCTGTGCTTGCCTCGTTTCAGCTCTCCCGCCATCGACTGCCGCGGACCGCCGGCCTGCTGAGATTCTGCCCTTCGTCATCCCACCACGAACAGAGTCCTCAGCAGGAGATGCTATGCATTGGCGCATTGCCATTGCGATTGCAGCGGGCGCTAGCGCCTACGCGCTCGCCGCCTTCGCACAACCCACCCCCACCACTCGGTCCGCCGCCGATGCGCGGCTGGACGCATTCGAACAGCGGCTCAACGAAATGGAGCGGCGACATCAAGTCGAGCTTCAGCAGCGCGACCAGGAGATTGCCCGTCTGCGGGCGATCCTGGACAAGACCAAGCCGCCCTCCACAGTACCCGTCGATCGGAGCTCACAAGATTTGCTCGGCCAGATCGATGCGGCCGGCCGCCCCGCGCCCGCAACCGGTAAGACCGACCCCAGCACTGAGGCGGCCTTGCGTGACATCGGATCGGGCGTGCCCACCCGCGCCACTCCGCGCACCGCCGCCAGCTTCAATCCCGACCTCGCCATTGTGGGCGACTTCCACGCCTCAATCTCCACCGACCACAGCAATCCGGCCCGCAACCGATTCGATCTTGGTTCAGTCGAACTCGATCTGCGGGCCGCCGTCGATCCTCGCGCGGATGGCGTCGTGATCCTCCCCGTGTCGCGCGAGTTTCCTGATCCCCTGTTCTTCACCCACAAGACTGGGGATGAGTCTGTTGAGACCGGCATCGATTTGGAGGAAGGCTATCTGTTCCTCCACGACTTTGGCGTGTCCAACCTCACTGCCAAGATCGGGCGTTTTCACCTCCGCTTTGGCCGGCAGAATATCCTCCACAGCCACGACTGGCCCACGGCCGACAACAACTTCGTCAACCAGTCCTTCCTCGGGCCCGAAGCCCTCGTCGATTCGGGCCTGAGCCTCAGCTATGTCATCCCGCCACGGCTTGTCGCCAACCAGTACATCGAACTCATCGGCGAGGTCATCACCGGCGAAGGCAACGAAGAGAGTCCGGTGGTGAATAACTCGAGCCTCCGCGGCCGTCCGGCGTTCAACCTGCACGCACTCTGGAACCACGACCTTACCCAGGCATGGAACCTCGAAGCCGGCCTATCCTGGCTCAACACCACACGCAACAACGACAGCCATCAGCAGGCTAACCTCTTCGGTATCGATCTCACGCTCGTCCACACCGACCCCAGCGGTGGCTTCAACAACCAACTCCTCCAAGCCGAGATCATCTACGGCATGGTGGACACCTCTCGAAGCGACACGCAATACGCCTGGGGCGGCTACCTCCTGGGCCAGCAGCAACTGCACCGCGACTGGTATGCCGGCCTGCGTCTCGACTGGACGCGGAACGCAACGTCCGACCGGCAGGAGGCCTGGAGCGTCTCGCCGTACGTGAGTTGGTACCTCAGTGAATTCCTGCGCCTCCGCGCGGAGTACCAGCACAAAGGCGGTGACGTGAAGACCGAGGACACGCTGTTCCTCCAACTCACATTTATCTTCGGAGCTCACCCGCCACATCCCTACTGGGCGATGCGATAGGGCTCTTTCATTAAAGGAGACGTTTCATGCGATATGCACTGATCACTACGCTCGCCGGACTCGCACTGCCCCTGACGGCACAAGCCCAGCTTCGGATTGTCACCACCACCACCGATTACGCCGACATTGCCCGGCAGGTGGGCTGCGATAAGGTCGTTGTCCATTCTGTTATGAAGGGGCCGGAGAACCCGCACAACGTCGCGGCCAAGCCCACCGAGATGGTGGAACTGAACCAGGCGGACCTGTTCGTGCACAGCGGCCTGGACACCGAGCCCTGGCGCGACAACCTGCTCAAGGGGGCGCGCAACCCGCAGGTGCTCGAAGGCAAGCCCGGCAACGTCGATATGAGCACGGGTATCGAGCTGAAGGATGTGCCCAGCGGCAAGATCGACCGCTCCATGGGCGATGTGCATGCCTACGGCAACCCGCACTTCACCTGCAATCCGCAGAACGCCCAGCGCATGGCGGTCACGCTGGTGAAAGCGATGGTCGCGGCCGACCCCGCGAATGCTGACCTGTACAAGGCCAACGCTAAGAAGTTCGTGCTGGAGATGGCGGCGGTGGCCAAGGAGGTGCGCCAGACGATGGCGCCCTACGCGGGGCTGAAGGTGATCACCTTCCACGACTCGTGGCGCTACTTTGTCGATGCGGTGCCGATCCAAATCGTCGGCACCATTGAGCCCAAGCCGGCCATCACGCCCTCGCCGGCTCAGGTGCAGCGGATCATCGATCTGATGAAGCAGCAAGGGGTAAAGGTCGTCATCTGCGAGACCTATGAAGACCAGAAACTGGCCCAGCACGTGGCCGACCAGGCCGGAGCGAAGATGGTGGTGCTGCCCGACCACGTGCTGGGGGTGGCGCAGGCCGGCAGCTATCAGGAGCTCTTCCGCTACAACGCCACCAAGCTGGTGGAGACGGCCAAAGTTGCGGGCGTGCAACCCACGGGAAAGGAACGCGATGGACACTAGCCCAACGGTTTCGGAGGGCCCTGCACCCGCAGGAAGAGCGGGCGACTCCATGCTGATCGAGGTGCAGCAGGCCGTCTTTGGTTATGGAAGCCGCGCGGTTGTGCAAGTCCAGCGGCTGCGCCTCGACCGCGGCCGTTGCTTCGGAATGTTCGGCCCGAACGGCTCGGGCAAGACCACGCTGGTGCGCGGGTTGACCGGCCTGCTGAGGCCGCTGAGCGGCGCGGTCACCCACATGCCGGGCCTGCGATTCGGCTATCTGCCTCAACACCGAGGGCTGGAACTGCAATGGCCGATGACGGGCTTGGATGCGGCCGGCATGGCGATGTCAGCCGAGCGACGCTGGGGCTGGCTGGGCAGCGCCCAGGGCCAGGTGAAGGACTCCATGCGAGCGCTGGGGGCCCTGGACTTGGCGGATCGTCCCTTCGCACGGCTCAGCGGTGGCCAGCAGCAGCGCATTCTGCTGGCCGGGGCCATGGCCTTGGATCCGCAGGTGTTGGTGCTGGACGAACCCACCGGCGGCTTGGACCTTCGCTCGCGCGACACGCTGCTGGGTCTGCTGCGCCAGTTGGGGCGCAGCGGGCTGGCAATCGCGATCATCAGTCACGAGATCGAGGACATGCAGTCGCTGGCCGACGAGGTGGCGTGGCTGCATCCGGCGGAGGATCCCGAACACCCCAGCGAGGTGGAGGTGGTGGCGCCCGGCCAGATGGCCCAGCGCCTGGCGACGAGCATGAGGGCGGTATCATGAGCAGCGATCGCCTGCGGTGGAGCGTCGTAGTTCTGGCGATGATGGCCACCGGCATGATCGTGGCCACCGCCTCCGGCTCAACTGGGTCCGCGACGAGGCCGGCTACCGACGCCGTGACCGAGTCGCTGCTGCGCGAACTGGATGCTGTGCCCGCGAGCGATGCTGCCGCAGGGACTCGAGTTCCGCGGGACGGCGCGGCGCACGTGTGGCGCTGGTGGTCGCTTCTGCACCTGTTCGCCGCGCCCCTGGCAACCGCCGCAGCGTTGGGCGTGGCCGGAGGCATGCTGGGCGTCTTTGTGCTGCTGCGTCGCGAAGCGCTGGTCGCACTGGCGATGCCCCAGGTGGTGGCCGCCGGAGCGGCGTTGGGGATGGCACTGGGCTGGCCGACACTGCCACCCTCGCTCCTGGTGGCAACGGCAGCCCTCGTGTATCTGGCCTTGAGCCAACGTGGCGGGACCGGCGCGTGGGTGTTGCCATCGCTGTACGTGGCGGGGCTGTCCATCTCCTTTTTGCTGATAGCCAACCGGGGGCAGGATGTGGGGCACCTGGAGCACCTGCTCACCGGCGTGGACGTGGCGGTCAGCACCGACCAGGCGCTGTTGGCCGTGCCGCTGTTGCTGGCGGCTGGGATCGTCGGTGCCTTGCTGTGGCGGCGCTGGCTGCTGCTGGCGCAGGTGCCGGCGACGGCGGAGTTGGCCCGGTTACGTCCGGTGCGATGGGACACGTTGTTCCTGGCGCTGCTGACGGCCGTGCTGCTGTTGGGCACCAACAGCTTGGGCGTGATCATGGTGCTGGCGATGCTCTTCCTGCCGGCCGCAGCCGCGCTTCCCTGGGCCAAGCGCGTGCCTCAGGCACTCATTGGGGCGGCGGTGGTGGCGCTGGCAATGTTGATCGTGGGCTTCTACCTGTCCAACCAAATGGACTGGCCGCTTAGCCGTAGCGTAGGCGGAGTGGGATTCGCCATGGTCATGGTTTCGCAGGTTGTGAGGTGGATTGTTCGCACGTGATTGCTCAGGGCGTAAGATCCGAACGCCAACTCCGGGCTCCCCATCGCTGGGCATCCGCGCGCACTGCCCGTGGAGGGCGAGGACACGGGCCTCGGGCGGGAGTACGATGGCACTATGAACTCACCGACCAGGTCCTACTTCGACCAAGCCGCCGCCACCTGGGATGACAACCCTCGCCGCATCGCTCAGGTGAAAGCCATTGGCGAGGCAATGCTGCGGGAGGCCAACCTTACGAAGGCGCTGGACGTTCTCGACTACGGTTGCGGCACCGGGTTGCTGGGCCTGTTCCTCCTGCCGCACGTTCGGTCAGTGACGGGGGCCGACAGTTCCGAGGGGATGCTTGCAGTCCTGCGAAGCAAGGTTGGCCCGGGCGTGCCGATCAAGGTGATGCGCCTCGATCTGGAACACGATCCGGTGCCGGAGGAGCGCTACGACCTGATCGTGAACTCGATGGTCCTGCACCACGCCACTAACATCGACAAACTGCTGAACGCCTTCCACCATCTACTGCGCCCCGGCGGCGCTTTGTGCATCGCCGACTTGGATACGGAGCCGGGCTTGTTCCATGACGAGCGGGCCGCTGCCTCGGTCCACCACCTGGGGTTTGACCGGGCAGCCCTGCGGTCGCAGCTTATCGCTGCGGGCTTCCGAACCGTGAATGACGTGATGGCCCACGTGATTCGCAAGCCGGGGCGGGATGGGAAGGAACGGGACTTCCCGGTGTTCGTGATGACGGCCACACGATAGGCGGCGAAGAGCGCAGTCCGATTCACCATCCGCCACTACCAAGACCAATGGCGGGCCAGCCTTCGCAACCTCGGCAACTGCGTCTATCTTGGCATTATTCCGCCGTCGGCGATCACCCGGTACTGCCTATTCATTCCGAAGACCCGTCTCCAGATCACCGCTGGCGATGGGCCAGGAACGACCAGGGCGCTGCGCCCGACGCAGTCAGGCCGGAAGCAGATGCTCGACGCCCGATATTGACAAGAGAGGTCCCGGTTCGCGGCGTGCATGGACCGAATGCCGCGGCGCGTCGGTCGCCGGCAATCAACACGTGTCGAGCCGCATGGGTATGGACCTGGGGGTGCCGAACACAGCGAAGAATGGAGCGACAGTGAACTCGACTGACGATAATCGTGGTGGCCCCGGTGATATCCTGGTGTTCTGCTGCAGCGGTGCGGCCGATGTCGGCGAGATTGCGCACCGCGCCGCTCGCAGGCTCGACGATTGCGGGCTCGCCAGTCGCTTCTGCCTGGCCGGGATCGGCGGCCGGGTGAAGGCGATGCTTCAGAAGGTGCGCGACGCAAAGAAGGTGCTCGTCATCGACGGCTGCAACGTCTCGTGTGGCCAGAAGTCGATGCGGGAAGCAGGCTTTAGTGAATTCATTCATCTTCGCGTTTGCGACGTAGGCTTCGCCAAGGGCCAATCATCTCCGACCGACACACGGGTAGAGCGCGTGGCCGACCGCGCCGGCGCACTTCTGGCAACGCCAGCGGCACGCCAGCCTGACTAAGCCGCCCCCCCGGTCCCGGCCCCAATCAGTGACCGCCGGCTTGCGCGAGCGATCTAGCCAGATTCGCCCTCGCGGCGGATTCGAGCGTTGTTCGGAACTGCTTGGTGCGGTATATGGACTTCCGGACCAACAGGCGGCGCAGGAACCCTCGCCTAAGCGCGCGGTAATGCTTCTCGCCGTGGATCGGGATGTGTTCACGGCCAACATTCTCATTGGCAGCCTCGTAATCGGGCCATTCCCACGCGAGGTTGCACAAGTCCAGATCCAATATCCAATCGGCGGCACGGTTTGCGTTCTCGCGATCATGCAGGGCGGTGGCCTCAATGGCCGCAGCCGCCAGGTCCAGCATGCGGGTCGGTACGGCCCCAGCGAGCAGGGATCGCATGAACAGAACGCTGCTCCGCTCGTTCTTGCCCGGCGGAGCGCTGGGCCAGTAGATCGCATCGTGGAACCATACAGCCAGCTTCTTCCAGCGAGACAGATCGATTCCATGGTCCTCGGCGAAGTCCAGCATCGACAGGATGTGCAGAGGCGTGTGGTAGTGGAGCGACGGGTCGCTCATTCGCTCGAAGAGGCACGCCGCGACCCCGCCAGCCGAGGTACGTCGACGCTCCCCCAAGATGGACCCAAGCAGGCTCACCAGCCGCGTGCAGAACGCGCATCGCATGTCTGCACGAATACGCGGGTCGTCACGGTCGCGGCTCACGAGCGCGTAGCGCCGCCAGTACTGCTGATTGGCCATGGGATCCATCGAGCCCTGTGGGTGTTGAGTCATGCGCTCGCCTCATCGGCGCGGTGCCGCGGTCGGCACCGCGATCACGCGCTGGGCCATTTGTCGAACCACCCCCATGTCCAGATTCCGGCCGGGACAGTCGGTCGGCTTGCAGTCGCGGTGGCCCAGTACCCGCTCGGCCGGGATGCCGTTCTGCCGCATCAGATAGGCGACTAACTCGGCGAGTGATTCCAGTTGCATCTTGCTTGGGCGGCCGGTGTTGAAGTCGCCAACGAGGCAGATGCCAATGCCTTGTTCGTTGTACAGATCGACCCCGGCGTGGGCGCCGCGCTGCTGGGCAGTCCATCGCGGGCCAACCTCGACAACGCCGTCGGCCGTGTTGGTGCCGTTGCCGATCACGAAGTGGTAGCCCAATCCATCCCACCCACGCTCACGGTGAGACCGATCGAAGGTCGCCGCACTGCCCCGCGCAGTGGCGCTGTGATGAATGACGATATAGCGCCAGGCGCGGGCCGCCACGCGTGTCGTCCACTCCGGATGCGCTGGGCGGGCCGGCACGGGAACCGGCGGCGCCTGCTCCCGCGCTAACGTCGCGGTCGGCGACCCAATTCGGACCATGGGTGGGTCGAACGAGGGCGGCGGCAAGGGCAGCGCAGGCCTGTTGTTGCCGGTCTGTTCACACCCGAACAACAGCGGCAGCGCCAGCAGCCACGCTCGTTGCACGTAAATCACGTTTCACCTTCGGCTGGACAAATGCGGATCGGTTTAATGGGGAATTTGCCGCTCTGGCCAAGAAATCGCGCCGGATTGTTGTGAAACACCTCCAGCGCCTCTTGCTCCCTGTGGCCGCGCCGCTTGAACTCCTGGATGCAGTCGAAGAGCGTAAACGGGCTGCTGGGACCCCAGTCGGCCGACGAGTTAACCAGGATCCGCCGCGTGCCATAGCGCTCCAAAATGTCGACGGCGCGTCCGGGACTCATCTTGGTCAACGGGTAAAGCGTTAGGCCCGCCCAGTATCCGGCGTCGAGGATGGCCTTGATCGTATGCTCCTCGGCGTGGTCCACCCAGACGCGGTCAGGTTTCGGTCGCAGTTCGCGCAGTAGGTCCAGCGTCAGCCGCGTACCCTTGAGCTTGTCGCCCAGGTGTGGAGTGTGGATGAGGACGAGTTGCTCGTGCTTGATGGCCAACTCCAGTTGCTCGCGGAAGATGGTCAACTCATTGCGCGTGTTCTTGTTCAGGCCGATCTCTCCGATACCGACCACAGTGGGCTTGGCGAAGAACTCGGGAAGTTGCCCGATGACTTCACGCGACAGCGCAATGTTGTCCGACTCCTTGGGGTTCATGGCCAACCAGCAGAAATGCTGGATGCCGTACTGCGCTGCCCGCGTCGGCTCGAATTCGCTGATCTGGCGGAAGTAGTCGATGAACGTGCCGGCGTGGTGGCGGTCGAAACCCGCCCAGAATGCCGGCTCAGCGACGGCCACGACGCCCGCCTGGGCCATTCGTTCGTAATCGTCGCAGGTGCGGGCAATCCCGTGGTAATGTGGCTGGATGACGTACATGGTCCGCTCCTTACTTCATTGGGGATCGGAGTACAGGTTCAGAATGCGCTCAGCCCGGTCGGGCGCGCCTGACGGCACCGCCAGCACCGTGATCGCCTGCTGCAAGACTCGCAGCCGCACGTCACTGCCGATCGCCTCGTGGCCGCGCGCAGCCGCCTCATCGAGCCGATCCAGCGTCGCCGCTAACTCCAACAGCATGCAGCGGCAGTCCAAGTAGTACCGTTCCAGCACGGCAGTTCGGTTCATCATGTGGCACCTCAAGGGTTTCGCTCTGGGGATTGTGGCTCCAGTCGCTTGCGCATCTCCTGCATCGTGGTTCCCCGCTCCTTGGCGATCTGGCCCAGATGTTCGCTGGCCTGAACGCTGGCGGGCAAGTCCAGCCGTTGTCTGACCTGCTCTATGGAACAACCCAAGGCAGCGGCGGTCTCGGCCAGGGTCATGCTTCCTCGGATGCCGGCGCCATCGGGACGGTGCTCGGCCGTATCGGGCTGAGGCGTGGCCGTGCGCTGAATGGACCGAACCGAAGACCACCAGAAGCCGGCCACGGCCGAGCACACAATTAGAACCGTGGCCACGGCAGCGACCGCGCGCAGCCGAGCACTGGGCAAGCCTTGATTGGCTCCCACAATCGAACGACGGACGACGGAAACCACCCACGTCCAATGCAGGGCCAGATGCATAACCACAATGCCCACGGCCGCAAGTGCCAGCCAGAAGTGCAGGTCGCCCCATTGGTGACGAGTCAGGCCCCACACACCGAGCGCGCGCCCACTTCCTGGCGGCAGGGCGAAGCGGACGATGATGCCAGTGGCGATCATTCCCAGCATGACCGCCGCCGCCAAGGTATCAACCAGGATGTTGAGCAAGGACCTGTTCATGGCGATTCACTTTCACTGACGCACGACCGTTGAACTCGACGCGGGATCAAGAGCATATCTCACGCCTCATCGCCCGGCGGTGGCGCCAGGAACACAAGTCGTTCCTACCAACCGAGCAATGACTTGCTCGGCGCAACGGCGGCCCGAGAGGATCATGCCGCCGAAGATCGGGCCCATCCGTGGCCCGCCAAGGATGGCACACACGCTCATGCCCGCTACCCAGATCCCGGGGTAGACTTCCGCCGTATGCTCGATCACGAAGGACTCGCCGGCCGCTGCGTCCATGGGCGACTCGCGGTGTCGTTCCATCGCCGGCAGGTTCTGGATCAGGCCGCGGCGAGCCACCATGGCGACGACGGCTGCGTCGTGACCGGTGGCGTCGATAGCAGCACGACTCCGCAGGGTGATGGGGTCAACCGGCAGCTTGTCGCCCACCATCGTGCGATTGACCACCAGACCCGTTACTCGGCCCTCGCGCGCGGCTACATCCTCGACAAAGGTGAGGTTGAGCAGCGTGACCTTGCCGGTTCGCAGGGCCTGTATGGTAAGACCGCAGGCCAGCTCTGCCGCATCCACCAGATGCAGGGCATCGCCGACTTTACGGTGGCGGATCCCCATCTCATCCAGCACCGGCGTCGCTGCAGCCTGGACCACGACCACGTTCATGCCCATGGCTCCGCCCCACACCCCACCGCCCGGCGACAGCCGCTTCTCCACCAGCACGACCTCCATACCCGCCTTCGCCAGGTAGTAGGCGGCGGTAAGTCCCGAGGGACCTGCGCCGGCAATCAGGACATCGCTTTCTACAGCGGCGCGCAGCCGCTCGTAATAGCCGTCGATGATCGCCATCGAGATAGCAGTCTCGTCAAAGGTGGACATGAGCGAAAGACTCCTTTGGGTGAACGAACCGCGGCATCGCAGCGACGCAGGGCGCGGTGGGGATGACCACTGCACGAGTTCGGTTGCCGCGCCTCAGTAGGTGAAGACAACGGCATCATCTGTAAACTTCGCGACGAGCTTCTCCCGGGCTCCTTTCGCTGTTCGGCACCGGGTGTCAACAGGGCCCCGTGTGACCCGATCACTCGGGCGTAACCGACTCCACCTCCATCCGGTAGACGCTATGTATCCGCCCTTGCGATCGCTGCACGCCAACGTGCAGCCGACCCACGACCTTTACCAGACCGGGATGGTAGTCGGCGGTTCGCCCAGGCGGCACGGTCGCCTGCACGAAGTGCTGGACTTGCGGTGGACCGTTGAAGCAGCATTTGGCGATCGAGTAGCAGAGCTGGAACCCGGCCATCTGGCCCGCAGCGCTGTAGGGCGACCAGATTTCGCCCGTGGTTTCAACCCGTTGGCCGTCCAAGCCCCGCCACTTACTCGGAATTTCGGCATCCGTTCCGGCAACTTGGTCCATCTCGAAGAGGCTCATGGCCTTCAGATCCACCACGACCCGGTCGGCCTTGCGCGAAATCCCGCCGGTCACGACCGCAGTCAAGTACTTGGCCAGCGGATAGCCGATCACGACGAGCAAGACTGCGACAAAGATCGCCACGCGTCCCCCGGGGCCGCGCAACCACTCCACTCCGCGCGCAGCAGGGCTCGCGCTTCTCGCGGGGGCAGGCGGGGATTCGACTGGTTCGGACATGGCTGTTCCTTGGATCATCATGCCATGGTCAAGTGGGCTGCGACGGGCGTGGAGTATGCCTTTAGCGCGGGCACCAGTCCGGCAGCGCCTGCCAGCAGCACCACGCCGCCGAGATAGATGGCCTCTTCGGGCCCAACCGCCAGCCAATCGATCCTCTCGCCGATCAGGCGGCTCATCCAGACCGATCCGACCGCGGCCAGGCCGTGGCCGACCAGCAGGCCGATCACTCCACCAACCAAGCCAACCAGAGACGCCTCGGCGCAGACGAGCCCGAGGATTCGCCGTCGTGTCGCTCCGAGGGCACGCAGGATGGCCATCTCCTTGCGACGCGCCACGATGGCGTTGTAGATGGTCGTCATGATGGAGGCGGCCGCCACGAGGGTGACCAGCGCAGCGATGAGCATCAGAACAGTCGCGCTGGTGTTTAGGAACCGCTCAAAGAACTCTCGCATAACCGACGCGGGATTCACCGCGGCCGCCTCGGAGCGGTTGTTAACGACGTACATGAGTTGCTGCGCGGCGAAGGGGCTTTCCGAACGAACCAGAATCGCCGAAAGCGCCCAGCGGTCCTGGGGGATATGCAGCTCGATCGTCCCGTCATCGCGCAGCGTGTAAAGCTTCTCGTGGTGGTGATGCCCCTCTTCGCCGGGCGGACTTGACGATGTTGTTGCGGGTCCATGCTCGTGGGCCTCATGCGTGGCGGCATGGCCAATATCGGTGGGGTTGACGCCATGGCGGATCTCAGCATGAGCTTCGAGGGCCGCCCCGTGTTCGCCGGCGCAGTAGAACGTGATCAGCGGGATGAACAGCACGCGATCGTTAGCGGTGTGGGTGGGCTTGAGGATGCCGACGACCGTCCACTCCTCGTCATGCACGTCCGCGGCCTCGCCCGGGACCGGCGTGCCATGCGTTCCCTTGAACCTGCTGCCGATCGAAAGCCCCGCCAATCTGGGCGCGTCGGCCCCGATTACCGCCTCGAACTTCCGCGGGTGAAACAGTCGCCCTTGTGCGATCTCGTAGCGGCGGAGATCGCGGTACTCGAACGCGTCGCCCGCCAGCGGCCGGCCCTGATCATCGGCGCCGAACATGCCCAGCGAGGTGCCGACGATCCGGTGGTTCCTATAGGTGTCGCCGACCGCGAACGGCACGGCGACCTTCACTTGACCCTCGTACTGCTTGCCCTTCGTGATGTCATCCAGGAGCGAATAGGGGATGTTCCCCGGGCTCTTGTCCATGTGGTAGACGGTGTTCAGCGTCAGTTGAAGCGCCGATCCCTTGGGGCCGATCAACACGTCGAAGCCGTAGTCGGTCTGGCCGAAGAGCGACTGCCCTTCACGCCGCAGGATCATGATCGCCACGACGAGCGTCACGCCGAGGACCACGGACAACAGCGTCAGCCAAGTGGATAGCGCCCGTTGGCGCATCTGCTTGAGGACCAATTGCAGCAAGTTCATAGCGTCTCCTCATGCCGTTGCGTGCATCGCGCCCGAGTCGACCTCGGCGCTGCCGGGCGCGGCGGCGTTAAGGTCGGACAGCGAGAGTCTCCGGGGGAACGATCCGGCGATGTCCAGGTCGTGACTCACCAGCAGAAGCGACGCGTTGATCTCTCCGCACAGCTTGCGGATCAGTCCCAACACCTGCTGGGCATTGCGGGCATCGAGCGATCCGGTGGGCTCATCCGCCAGCACGAGCCAAGGGCGATTGGCCAGGGCGCGAGCCACGGCCACGCGCTGTTGCTGGCCGAGCGAAAGCTTCGCCGGCTTATAGTGCAGCCGATCTTCCAGCCCGACCTCGCGCAAAAGGTATCTGGCCCAGTCCCGGTCGGCCGCCCGGCCGGTGAAGCTCATGCCCAGAAGTACATTCTCCATGGCCGTGAACCCGCCGAGCAGGTGGTGAGTCTGGAAGACGTACCCGATGTGCCGCCCGCGGAACACGTCGCGCCGGGCTTCGGCCAGGGCGGTCAGGTCGGTAGTCACCCCGTCGATGTCGAAGACAATGCGGCCTGCGTCCGGTACGAGGATACCGGCGATGAGGTGCAGCAGCGTCGTCTTGCCCGACCCGCTGGCGCCAATCAACGACACCTGCTCGCCGTCATCGATGCGAAGATCGCTGATATCGACGACCGGCACGATAGTGCCGTCCGGGCCAGTGTAGCTCTTCCTAAGTTGTGCGATGTGAAGGGCCATGGTAACTCCTCGGCGATTGCGCAAGCCTTTGCCTTACGGCTCAGTCGAACATGAACACCGATCCGACCTCACACGTTTGCCAGGGCGCGGGCAGCGACGACTGTAGAAACGCAATGGCCTGCGCCCCGGTGCAGTGGCCGGGTGCCAGCACAATTTGCCCGTAGTCGCCAAGCGCGGCGGCGGTGGCGCTCAGCCTCGCCGGCGAGGCGTGGGAGAGGTGCCAGCCGCCGATGATCGCCTGGACGCGCCGACCGGTGATGGCGCGGATGTGCTCGACCGTATTGATCACGCCCCCGTGTGCGCAGCCGCAAACGACAACGATTCCGTCCCGACCGATCCAGTACAGGGCCTGGTCATCGTGGATCGGATCAGGGTGAATGCACTCCTGCTCCAGGAAGAAATCCCCGCCGGTATCCTCGAAGTTGTTGGCCCGCGGCACGCGCCCGGTCACGAAGAGTTGTGCTGCAATCTCAGTCGTCGTCTCAGTGTAGACCAGTTCCCGACAACCTTGACGCACCGTCTGCGCCGTAAGCGGTGAGCCGATGCTGCGGATGGTGCCATCGGGCTTGCGGCTGTAGCGTGGGCCAAAGGCCTTTGGATGCGCATAGACGCGCGATGAGTGGGCCATCTCCAGCACGCCGGCCAGGCCACCGGTGTGGTCGTAGTGGCCGTGGCTGAGAACGAGGGCGTCAGCACGAGGCAGATCGATCTCAAGGCGGCGGGCATTGTGAATCAGCGCCTGGCCCTGGCCAGTATCAAACAGCACGCGGTGGGTGGCGGTCTCCACCCAGCACGCCAGGCCATGTTCGCCCAAGAGCCCCTGCTTGCGGGCGGTGTTCTCAGCCAAGACGGTGATGCGCAGCTTGTCGCTCATGATCGGACCACCTTCGCCGACTGCGCGACGGGTTTGGGCAACATGAACGCCGCGCGGGCCGCGGCTTTGACCACGCCATCCTGCACAAGTTGGGCCTGCACACGGAATACCGGCGGATCGTCCTCGATGATCCACGCTCGTATCTGGGCAGGCTTGGCGAGCTGAACCGGATGGCGAAAGCGCACGACCAGTTCTGCGGTCATGGCGGCGCGGCCGTGCAGAAACAGGCAATTGGTCATCGCGCCATCGAGCACGGCCGAGATGACTCCGCCATGCAACAGGCCGGGGTAGCCCTCGTAGCGGGCGTCGCAATCGAAAGTGCCGACCGCCACGCCCTGGCCGTCCAGGGCCAGGCGTAGTTGCAGACCATGCGTGCAATCCGGGCTGCACACGACGCAGGCGGGATGGTGTCGTTGGCGCAGGTCAGGCATGATGGCTGCCGCACGCGTGGGTGTCCTTCGAGTCGTGGTTGCAGACATTATCGCCGGCTTGGAGACGGCCCTGGAGCCAGGCGGTGACCACGGCTTCGGCGGGCTCGCTGGGCGCCCCGACGATCACTTGGATGCCGGCCTGAGCGAACAATTGCAGCGCGCGTTGACCCATACCGCCGGCGATTACCATGTGGGCACCTTGTTCGTGCAGCCAGCCGGGGAACCGACCCGGTTCGTGCGGCGGCGTGGCGATCATCCGCGTGCCACGAATGGTCTTGGACTGCACGTCGACCTCGACCAGTGCCACCTCGGGACAATGACCAAAGTGCGCGGAAAGTCTGCCTTCAAACATTGGAACGGCGATTGTCATACAAGACTCCTGGCTTGGACTACATGCCGCGTGATGCGGCTTCGCTTCACACTCGATCGCCTGCACCACGGCGGCGAACGTCTGTTTCATGGCGTCGAAAGACGCAGGATTGAGGGCCGTCTGGCCCTGATCGCTGGCCAGCATGATGGCCGGATCGATCGGGATGCGACCCAGGAACCGCGTCTGCATCTCCTGAGCCAGCGTCTCGCCTCCGCCCTTCTTAAAAAGGTCCACCGCTTGCCCGCAGTGCGGGCAGATCAGCCCGGCCATGTTCTCGATGATCCCCAGGATGGGCAGGTCCACCTGGCGGCAGAAGGTGACGGATCGCCGCACATCGTCCACGGCTAGATCTTGAGGCGTGGTGACGATAACCGCTCCGGCGGCTTGGCCCAGAGACTGCGCGACGGTGAGGGGTTCATCGCCGGTGCCCGGTGGGGCGTCGACCACCAGCACGTCCAAGTCGCCCCAGGCCACCTCCCTGAGGAATTGCCGGATAACCCCGCCCTTGCGCGGCCCACGCCACACTACCGGGTCGGCATTGGACGGCAGAAAGAAGCCCATGGACATGACCGACAGATGGTCGTTCAGACGTACCGGTTCCAGCGTGTTGCCCTCAACACGAACGGGCCGGTGCGCCAGACCCATCAGGCGAGGAATGCTGGGCCCGTGCAGGTCGATGTCCAGCAGTCCCACCTTGCGACCGGTGGCGGCCAGGTATCGCGCCAGATTGGCGGCCACGGTGCTTTTGCCCACGCCGCCCTTGCCCGAAAGCACGAGGAGCTTGATTTTCACACGGCCCATCTTCTCGGCGATCTGACGATCCTCTTCCGCGAGCTTGGCGTTGGCATGCGTACAGGCGGCTCCGGGAGTAGTTGGTTGCGCATCACAGCTCATGAACGATTCTCCTTAGTTGTTGCTCGATAGCTTGGTGACGACGTTCGTCCAAACCTGACGTATGTCCTGCCCCACGTCGGTGGAGGCCATTTCCACAACGGTCCGCCGCTCTCGTTGGGCGGCATTGAAGACAGCATCCACACGGACGCGGCCGGCAGAGACAACGTTGTTCTGTGCGGCGATATTCTCGATGTTCGTCGCTTGCGCCGGGTTCAGGTCCCAGCGATTGACGCACAGCATGGCCGCGACGTTGAAATGCCGGGTGAGGGCGATGACGCGCTGCATGTCGTGCAGCCCGCTGGGGGTGGGTTCGGTAACGATCAGCACCAGATCGGCGCGTGCTACCGAAGCGATCACCGGACAACCGATGCCGGGCGAACCATCGACGATGATGAACTGTGCGTCGCGCGCCTTGGCCAGCTCGTGAGCTTTCTGGCGCACCTGGCTGACCAGTTTCCCGGAGTTCTGGCCTCCCGGTCCGAGGCGGGCATGAACCAGTGGACCGATTCGCGTGTTTGAAACGAACCATTCGCCGGCCAGCACGGGTTCAAAGAGGATCGCGGGGCGAGGACAGATCTGGAGGCAGGCGCCACACCCTTCACAAGCCAGCGGATCGATACGGAACGTATGAGGACCCCACTGGTTAGCCGGCCCATCACCGTGAATGGCGTCGAAGCGGCAGACTTTCTGACACGCGCCGCAGCCAGCGCAGTGGTCCGCGTCGATCCGGGCGTGATGCCCCTGGAAGAAATCGTGGTGTTCCTGGACCGCCGGCTCAAGAATGATCGGCAAGTCCGAGGCGTCCACGTCGCAGTCGGCCAGCACCACCGAACCGGATAGCGCGGCGAATGACCCGACCAACGAGGTCTTGCCCGTACCACCTTTGCCACTGATGACCACCAGTTCCTTCATGATTGCCGGCCTCCCGCCGCTTGCAGCAGGCCGGTCAGGAGTTGTTCCATCGATTGGCGGAACTCGGGTACGGCGCGGACGGGCATGTCTCCGCGAGCGTAGGCTTCGGCCACCCCGCGATCGGCCGGCACCTCGGCGAGAATGGGAATGCCCTGCTGGGCACACCACGCCCGCATGTCTGCAACGGGCCCCTCCACGCGATTCAGGACCGCCGCGGTGCGCAGCCCAACCGCCCGCGCCATGTCCGCCGCCAGTCCAAAGTCGTGGAAGCCGAAGGGCGTTGCCTCGGCGACCAGCAAAACCAGGTCGCTGTCCCGAACCGTCTCCACGGTCGGGCAGGTGGTTCCCGGCGGCGCATCCAGCAGAACGATGCGCCCAGCGGGTGAAAGGGCTTTGACGCGACGCACCACCGGAGTTGCCATCGCCTGCCCCACATCAAGCAGGCCCTGCACGAAAGCAACCGCGCCGGCCGGGCCCGTCTCCACCAGGCCGGTCCGATGCGCGATTTCCTTCAGGGCGCTGGCGGGACAAGCCAGGACGCATGCCCCGCACCCGTGGCAGAGGTCAGGATTCACCACCACGACATTACCGAGGCAGACAATCGCGCTGAAGTGACAAGCTTTGCCGCACAGTCCGCATGTGCCCGCCGCCCGACAGGCCTCTTCATCGACCTGAGGCACAGGCACATGAACGATCTGCCGGTCGGTGAGCACCGGATGCAGAAACAAGTGGCCGTTGGGCTCCTCGACGTCGCAGTCGAGATACGCCATGGGCAGCCCGCGCTGGGCGCCCAGCACCGCCAGGCTCGTCGCGATGGTGGTCTTCCCCGCGCCGCCCTTGCCACTGGCTATCGCGATCTTCATGACTCAGCTCGTCCTTTCGGTGGGGACGTACAGAATCCGGTGCGGGGGGGCACGGTACAAGCCTGCGTGTCGGTGTGGCGCCCTGCCGAGATTGGAAAGCTCGCCGTGTTCATGCTTGCGGCGAGACCGGTTGTTGCGGTTCGGCAAGCTTCTGCGCCAAAGCCTGAACGGTTTGGGTCAGTTGCTGAACCTGCTGCCTGAGTTCTGCGACCACCTGGACGGGCTCCAGCGGCCCAGAGCGCTGCGAAGAGCCAGAAGAGGTGCCCTCGGGAGCCGGCGTTTGGGCCTGTTGCAGGCCCATGCCATTCCGCATCCGAAAACGTCGGCGACCCCCGCCCCACGGGCCTCCGCCGCCACCATGGCCCTGGCCGCCACATCGACCTCTTCCGCCTCCGGTGCGTGCGCCTCGTCCCATCGGTCCTGTTCCATCGAGTCCTGGCATGATGTGTTGCTCCATGATGTCCAGCCTTCGCTGGGTGCATCGGGTTAAGGTTCGTTCTGATACACCAACTGTCGGTCCACTGTCAGATCAGTTTCTCCGCTCCGGAATAGGCCTCATCGACATCGAGTGTGACCGCAGCCACTCCAGGGTGCTTCGGGTCAAGCCACGATTTCATGAATACGAACACCTCCCCTTCCCTGTGGACCGACAGGGATCCCTTCAGCTGGAAGGACTTGCCATCGCCGGTGATGAACAGGAGCGATCCCCTGGATCCGGCGGCGATGTTCGCACGAGTCTTGCCAAAGTAGTTGTCCGCGATGACGAACCGCATGGGGCCGTGTTTCCTGATGCAGGTAACGTAGATCGCGTTGGGGATTCCATTTCGGTCCACGGTGGCAAACACCGCCGGGCCACTGTGTTTCTCCCATGCCGAATTGATGACTTCAGATGGCGGATTGGCTGGGTTAGTCATGCTCGTGCTCCTGTTTCCTTGGCTTTTGGTCTAGGTGGTGGGACTGCTCACGGCAATCAAACGACCTTGTTTGAACTGCTCCACCGCCTGTTGCACGCTGCCCCCGGCAAGCTGATAGACGTCCACACCTGCCGCCTGCAGCGCGGCCAGGGCCTTGGGGCCGACATTGCCCGTAATCACGGCTTTGGCCCCGGCGTCCACCACCGTTTTGGCGGCCTGAATGCCTGCGCCGTGCGCCGCCGACTGATTGATGGCGTTGTCGTGCGTGCCGGCAACCCCGGTGTCCATGTCGACTACCACGAAGCAGGGCGCTCGCCCGAAGCGAGCATCGACACTGGCGGACATTCCGGGTTCATTCGCACTGATAGCCACTTTCATGACGCTGACCTTCCTGGTTCCTGTTGATTTCTGCACCAGCCGCGTCGGCGGCGGCGCTGCCTGCCGCCATTGCCTGGTCCAGAGCCGCAACGGCAGCCCGGCATCACCAGACCACATTCAGCCAAACGGTTCCTCAGGAACGCATCAAGAACCTGTACGACTGGACCGCAGACATAAGGCACCACGCGGATGCTGGACTCCTCCAACAGACCTAGAACGCACCCAGAGATCGCGCCGCACAACAGCACGTCCACTTTCCGGTCGACCAGCAGCTTCACTCGCGCCGGCACGTCTTGGGGTGGAAGCGTCATCTCGGCCGTGTTGACGATCGTGCCTGATTCAATGGTGGTCAGCGCGAGGCGCTGGGCCACATCGAACACCGGCGACACGCGCCCTTCCCAAATGGGTATGGCGATCAACATCACCATGCCCAACGCGAAACCAGTGCCGGCGCTGGGGCCGCTGGCGTTATAGGGCGCAAGAGCTTGTGCTGGAGTTAGTTAGCGGTGGCCACCGAAACTGGCCGGTGATGCCCAGAATCGCAATATGCGATTGTGTTCCGATGGCACAATCGCATTGCGCATCACTCTTGACTGTGGGTACGGCCATCCGTTTCGGGCAACTTGATGCCCAAATCTTTGGCCTTGCGGAACAGCGTGGCGGGGTGAATCCCCAGTTGGCGCGCTGTTGCCAGGCGGTTGCCGTGGTGCTTTCGCAGCGCGTCGTTGATCATCAGCACTTCCATGTCGCGCAGCGTCGTCGCGGCCAAGCCCGTCTTTGGATTGTCCCGGGCGCGGTCACGCAACGGAGCTGGCAAATGCTCTGGTTGAATTAGCCCTGAGCGGCAAAGCACGAATGCGTGCTCAATGATGTTCTCCAATTCACGCACGTTGCCGGGATAGTCATGCTCCAGAAGAATCGCCATCACCATCTCCGACACGCCTGCGACATCCTTCTCCTTGACGCGGTTGAAGCGATGGATGAAATGCTCGACGAGCAGCGGGATGTCCTCACGTCGGTCACGCAGCGTGGGTAGTACCATCCGCACCACATTGACCCGGTAGTAGAGGTCCTCGCGAAACTTGCCCTGCTGGACTCGCTCCCGCAGGTCCGCATGGGTAGCGGTGACAAGACGCACGTTGGCTTTGACCGGTTCGATGCCGCCCAGCGGTTCGTAGACCCGTTCCTGGAGAACGCGCAAGAGCCGCGACTGCATGGCGGGCGAGACGTCGGCAATCTCATCGAGGAAAATCGTGCCGCCCTCGGCCAAGGCGAAGCGACCGGGCTTATCTTTACGCGCATCGGTGAAGGCGCCGGCCTTGTAGCCGAACAACTCCGACTCCAGCAGCGCATCGGGCAGCGCGCCGCAATTGATGGCGACGAATCGCCTGTTTTTGCGCTTGGACAGGTTGTGGATCGCGCGGGCAAACAATTCCTTGCCCGTGCCGCTGGGGCCCTCGACCAGCACGGCGCTGTCGCTGGTCGCGACCTCGGGCAGAATGTCGAACAGTTGGCGCATCGCTGGGCTGCGGCCGATGATGTCGGCAAAGCTGTAGTTGGCGTGTAGTTCCTTGCGCAGTTCCTCGACCACACTCAGATCGCGGAAGGTTTCCACGCCACCGATGACCCGGCCGGAGGCATCCTTGAGAATGGCCGTGGAAATGCTAATGGGAATCCGACGCCCCCTGGCATCCACGATGTAGACTGTCTTGTTGATGGTGGGCGTGCCCGTTTCCAACGTGTGCCGCAGGGCGCACGAGGCCTCGCAGATGCTGGCGCGGAACACGTCGCAGCACCGCTTGCCGATGGCCTCGCCTTTCGGTACGCCCGTGATCTGCTCGGCGGCCCGGTTAAACGACGTAATCCTCCACTCGCGGTCCACGGTGAATACACCGTCGCCCACGGAATCGAGAATGACTCGCCACATTGGATCGCTATCGTTCTGCTCGTCGCTCAACCGCAACTCCGTTCAATCGTACGCTTCGGCCATCAGCGCCTACCTCCCGCAGTCGTCTGGAGATCCTCCGGCAACGACTCATCGGGGCGCACGCCGTATTTCCGACGGCGGGCCCTTCCCCAGGGGCAACCGCCGAAGGTCAGGGCCAACTCAATCGCTTGCAGCAGTTTCGCCAGCTTATGGCCTTTCCGTGCGCGAGTGCAAACTGGGCAGCGTTTCTCGCAGAAGTCGGGATCGAAGATCGGCATACTTAGGTTCTCGCTTGTTCGAGGTCTCCGAGCAACCCCTTCTCCACAAGGACGATCCTGAACAGGCCATGGAGGGCGGCCGGTTCATTGGTGACGATGGTCAGCCCCGAGCCCTTCAGAATCGGACCCAATTGCCGCGTGATCTCCGTTCCGAAGAAGCTGGCCAGCGTGCCCGCAAGACGAAAGATTAGCGGCGGCGATACGTCGTCAGGTAGAAACTTGTCCAGGATCACCGCCCGGCCCCCGCTTCGCAGTACTCGCGCGGCCTCTCGGGCGCATGCCACAGGATCGGGGACCACGGCGAGAACCAGATGCAGGATCACCGCATCGAACGTGCCGTCATCGAAGGCCATCGATTCGGCATTCATGACGCGGGCATCGACTTTCCGCCTCTGCCGATCCGCACGCGAGTTGAGGCGCGAGAGCATCGCAGGCGTGAGGTCAATGGCGGTTACGGCGGCGTCGCGAGGCAGGAAGTCCAAGTCCAGACCAGTGCCCGCACCTACGAGGAGAACGCGCTCGCCCGGACGCAGGCCTAACCGTCGGATCGACTCCGCGCGAGCCCGCGCAAAGAACCAAGCCAGCACGTTGTAGAACGGTGCCCACAACGTGTAGATGAACCGGCGCCATCCAGCAGTGAGGAACACGGGGTTACGCTTCGCTCTTCTTTTCCAGGGCCTCCAGCGCCTCGACCACCTTCGGCAGGTAGGTGAATGCTGGGCCGCCTTGCATCACCACGGCTACCTCAGCCACTTCCATAATCTGCTGCCGAGTAGCGCCAGCCTCCATCGCCTTCTGCACGTGAAGGTTGATGCAGGGCTCGCAGCGCAGCGCCGGGCCCATGCCCAAAGCTACCAGTTCCTTCTCGCGCAGGCTCAAGGCACCGTCCTTCATGACCGCGCTGAACAGACCGCCGAAGCCCTTGACCCCGTCCGGAGCGGCGGCACGCGCTTTCTGTAAGCGGGCGGGCCATTGCTCGTAGAATTCCTTGGTTTGTTCCGACATCGCTAATCTCCTGTTCTGTGGTTCTCGGACCAATTTACTCTGGATAGTGCATCGCAAGCCGCTCCGCAAGGAGGGTGGCTTGCACCTGTTGATACGACGTCGCAGCCTTCGGCCGAGGGCAACCCACGTGATGGCGGAGATGGCGCTGCGGGTGGGCCGACACGCTATACTGGCCGCACCATGAAAGCGTGGACGCTCGCGTTGCTTCATTGTGCCGTACTGGCCGGCTGTGCTTATCATCCGACGTCGCCGTCATCCGCGCCCACGCGGCTGGTCGTGGACGCCATGCCCTGCGCTGGCGAGGTCCACCTGGCGCTGGCGGACCTGGCCCTCCCGGACGGTCGCCATCTGAACGCCGAGGACTTTGCCGAACTCCCGGTCGTGCTCCTTTACGATGGCCAGAACGAGGTCGAGATCGGCAAGTTCTGTGAAGGCTGCAGCGGCGGCCTGCGGGTGCACGCTCCTCTGCCGGAGACGCGGAACCCCAGACCCAGGATCATCATCCGCGGCAGGCTCAAGGACGGCACATCCGTGGCCGGCATGCAGATCATCGACGCGGACCACTATCGATAAGGCCAGCACGCGGTCACGGACTGTGTCCCGGCTGCAGCATGCTGACGGCCCACATCAGGCCCAGCAGGCTGCCCCAGATCGCCCCGCGCCACCAGGTGCTGGTCAGGGGGCAGGTGCCGGAGGAGCACTGGCCGAAGTAGCCCATCAGGGCGCCCGCGCCTCCGCCGATAACGATCGCGAGAAGGGCTTTAAGCCACATGGCGTGCTCCTCAAGTTTGGGCCGCAACCGGCGCGACCTGCTCCACCATCTGCAGAATTTGCTCCTGGCGCACGAGGCCGACGGATGCATTCACGGCCTTGCCGTTGTGCATCAGCACCAGCATGGGAATGCTCGACACGCGGAAGGCGGCGGCCAGTTCGGGCTGCTCGTCGGTGTTGATCTTCACGACCTTCGCCCGACCCTTGAGTTGTGGCGACAGGCGGTCGAGCACCTGGCTCATCAGCCGGCACGGTCCGCACCAGTCGGCGTAAAGGTCGACCAGCACCGGCAGCGGCGACTGCAGGACTTCAGACTCAAAGTTCTCAGCGGTGATGTTCTGGAATTGGCTCATCGTATCTCCTCAAGGAGCCCACCCATGCGGGCTTCATCAAGTTAGACCGGTGAGCCGCGGTTGGGTTACGCGCTGGCCCCTCCGCTGGGGCGATGGCACCACTTGCCCTTGAGCGTCTCGTGCAGGCGGGCCTTAAAGTCGGTCGGCAGTTCGTAGAGTTGATCATCCTTGTAGAGCTCGATCGTCCTGCGGAGGTTGTCCACCACGACACGGCAGGGGTTGCAGCCGCCCAGATGTTTCTCCAGCTCGGTGCACAGTCCAGGGTCGATCTGGCCATCCACGTAATCACTCAGGAGCTTGAGCAGTTCTTCGCATTTCATGACCGCGACCCTCCGGACTTGGAGACAGCGGCGTCTTCGTTCCGCTCGGCCGACTGGACGATGCGGGCCAGCAGCGACGAGTGGTCATGGCCGCTGTGATCGGGGACCTGCCGTCTGGATTCGTCGCCAAAGCGCTGCGTCAGGTACTCCCGCAGCGCCAGCCGGGCGCGCAGCAGTCGCACTTTGACGTTGCCGGGCGTGATGCCCACAACCTGCGCGGTGTCTGCGACGCTCATGCCTTGGATGTCGCGCAGCACGAACACGATCCGCTGGCCCTCGGGAAGCTGGGCGAGGCCCTCATCAAGGACCTGCCGCAGTTCTTGGCGGTCCAGCGACGCCTGCGGGTCTTCGCGCCAGTCGGCGATGAACTTGGGATCGTGGATCGGTTCGTCCTCATCGCCATCCAGCGGAACGCCCCGCCGCAGCTTGCGTTTGGCCAGAAGCTTCAATGCATGATTGGTCGCGATGCGGGTGATCCAGGTGCCGAAGGCCGAGTCGCCGCGGAAGTCGCTCAGGTGCTCCACCGCTGAGAGCAGCGTGTTCTGGACCACGTCCTGGGCATCGTGGTGATCGTGAGTGAGATGCCAGGCCAGTCCGTAGAGGCGGCGTTCGTGGCGCGAAACAAGCTGCTCGAACGCCGCGAAGTCGCCGCTCTGGGCCTGCCGGACGAGGATGGAGTCATTGGTCTCGGGCATCAGCAGTGGATGCTCGATTGTAGCCGATAGACCGCCATAACGTAGCGCATACAAGCGGCTCGCCGTCGAATTTCGTTCGACGTGAGCCGCCTGGATTCTACTCCTGCGGTATCAGCGACTACTTGCAGCTGCCATCGCGAGCTCGGTCGCGCTGCTGCGTGCCGTCGCACGTCCCGGCGCCTTGGCAGGCGGCAGCCTTCTTGCCCGAGCCGTCCCGCTGGCGGGCCTGCTTCTTGGTGGCCTTCTTTGTCGACGTCTGGGCGTAGCTCTGACACGAGCCGTCGCGATTCTGCTGCCGGGCACGGTCCGCACCCAGGGCGGAATCACCGACGAGGCTGAGCCCCAGAACGCCGGCCAACACGGTCGTCACAATGCGTTTCATAAACAGATCTCCTATTGGTTTGCACAACTCTTCGTTCACCTGCCGACGCGTGCAGCAGGTGTCATTTCCATGGCGTCGCCTGTAGAGGAACGCAGCACGCGTTGTTATCCTGCGGCGTCGCCAAGAATTTCGTTGAGGCGGCCCCCGATCGGATGTCCCTGCAAGATGTAACCAATACGACCGGCGCGGATGCGGCCACCGACGCGATTCTCATGCGACGGATCGGCGCCGGCGACCGCCCGGCCCTGGCGGAGATGGTCCACCGCCACGAGCATCGCGTGCGCGGTATGGCATACCGCTTCGTGGGCAGTGGACCCGATGCCGATGACATCGCACAGGAGACCTTCATCCGCCTGTGGCAGGCCGCCCCACGTTACGAGCCGTCCGCAACCTTCACTACTTGGATGTACCGCATCGTGGTGAACCTCTGTCTGGACCGGAAGCGTCGGGTGGCGCGGGCACCGCAGCGGCTGGAGGACGAACACGACGTGCCGCAGGACTCGAGCGCAGCTCCCATCGAGCAGGCCGAAACCGTAGAGGCTGTGCGACGGGCGATCGATGCTCTTCCCGAACGACAGCGAACGGTGCTGCTGCTGCACCGCTACGAGTCGCTGAGTTACCGCGAGATTGCCCAGGTTACCCAGTGGAGCGAGTCCGCGGTCGAGTCGCTGCTGGTGCGGGCCTACCAGGGACTTCGACAGAGACTGGCCCGGTTTATGGAAGAGAAATAGAACGCAGGAGCCCCCTGGCGGATGCGTTTCACTCATGGAGTTCTCATGGAACACCTTGCCGAGATCGACCTGATCGGACTCGCAAGCGGCCAGTTACCGGCCGCTCGCGACGAGGTCTGCCGCGCCCACCTAGTGGTCCCCGCCTAACAGTC
>Ga0209450_10000138_pt1 | contig 41338 bp, 38 predicted proteins | sample FrelakmetLWP11LW_FD_187149 | JGI IMG/M metagenome (GOLD analysis project Ga0209450, IMG submission 187149) | Freshwater lake sediment microbial communities from the University of Notre Dame, USA, for methane emissions studies - LWP11 LW (SPAdes)... | ecosystem: Environmental > Aquatic >...
CCGGGATAGCGTTTTCTGGTAAACATTCCGCCATATATCAGATTTTTTCTGTGTTTAAGATGATATTCCAATCCTTCATCAATAATTTCAGTATATATTCTTTCTAGCTGCTTTATTTTTTCTTGGGGTATTTCAGTAACAAAAAACTGTCGGTACTTGTGCATAAATAACAGTAATTTTTTCATCTTTTTCGCCCAAGCTTCTTTATCTTCGATTAGCGCCTGTAGTTCTCTTAGGTGATGGGCATTACAAAGCACATGGACATTATTCATTTGATAATATGGCTTCCAGTGGTCATGTACAATTGTTCCAGTTACACCTTCCAGCAAAGCCTTTCTTTTTGGTGAGCTGTGATAGTAAGTAAGATTTTTATTTGATGCTACATGGAGCCACGTGGTTTTCCCGCCAATTCTAAATCCCGTTTCATCCATGTGTTTTAAGGCTACAAACTTGATTTTTTCTAAAATTCTTTTACAAAACTCATCAAGATTACCAGCTAGATCATTGCTAAATTTTACTAATGTCGCTGTTGCTATTTGCGCTCCATACAAATCTTGAAAAATAACTTGCAAACGATCTTCCGGAACAAAATGCTGCACTCCAAGATAAACAGCCTGTGCTTTTATTCTTGGACCATACTGCGCTGGAACATTAATACCAATCTGAAATTCAGCGCGTATTTCTTTTTTGCAAAAAGAACAAATTTTAATTTCGGCTTGATGCTCTGTTACTTCCATTTTTACTGGCGGAATATCGAAAACTTGTCTTTTTGTTATACCAATTACATCCTTGCTTAATTGGTTTTTACAATGAGGGCAACTCGTTAATTTATGGCGAATAATTTTATCGGGATTGCTAACTTGTTTTAGTGTATATCCCTCGTGACCTTTTTGGCCACCGCTAGAATTTTTGCCTTTCTGTCGAAGACTGCTTGGCGGTAATTTTTTAAAACCATCGCTTGATGGTGGTTTGGAGCTGTTTTTGCTGTTTAAACCCAAACGCCTTTCCAGTTCTTCTATGCGTGCCATTAGTTTTATAATTATGAGCTTAAGATCTTGGATTATCTTATCTTTTTCATCCATGCGCATTTTATCGCATATTTTTTATTGGGCTGCAAATTTTATTTTACATTTGTAGCATCAATCCATACAACCAAATATTTGCTTGCCTATAAAAAATTTATCGCGCCCCTTCGGGGCTTAAAATCTCGGGGGGCATCACACCCAGGCCTGCGCAACGCAAACAGCGCGTTGCTTAGCCTGGGCTATCAGTATTTGGCCCTGCGGGCTGAATTTATTGTTTTTGGTTTTGCCTTCTTCTAAATATTTTTTAATCTATCGGTTATGGGTGCCTGGGGAGTTACAAAAATACTATGCAAAAGTAATGCGAACTTCAATTTTGTTCACTTTAGGCGCGTCTCCCCGTATTTTTTCATAGGTACGCTTATTCAAACAACTTCCGCAATCATTTTTTTAATCAACAAAAAATCCGCATAGGCTTTGCGTTTTTCACTTGGCGAGCGCAACAAATAAGCAGGATGATAAGTAACAAGGAGTGGGGTGTTTTGTGGTCCGTATTGATAAGTTCGGCCACGCAAATGACTCATAGATTCCGTTGTGTCTAATAAAAATTGCGCAGCGATACGACCCACAGCAACCAATACCTTTGGTTGAATTAAAGCGATTTGTTGCTGTAAATAAGGCGTGCAAAGTTTCACTTCTTGTGGTTCGGGATCACGATTATTCGGCGGACGACATTTTAAAATGTTGGCAATATAAACATCGCATCGTTTTAATTCTATCGATTGCACCATCGAATTTAGCAGCATCCCTGCCCTACCAACAAATGGCTCGCCCTGCAAATCTTCATTTGCACCTGGCGCCTCACCAACAAACATAACTTTGGCGTTTTTACTACCAACTCCAAACACCGGCTTGGTACGGGTTCTATGCAGCGCACATAAGGTACAAGTAGCAACCTGCTTTTCAAGTTCCGGCCAATTAGCTGCAACTTGCGAATCAATATTAGCCGTAGCAGCAACTGTTGTCTTGCTTTTGCTTTGCCAAAGATCAATTCCCATCTCTTTTAAATATGCTTTTTTATTATTTATCATGTTATTAATTACAAAAAAATCTCGAGTAAGTCGTTCAAAAAATTTCTACCATGAGCGGTCGTTACAATTGCATCACTTTGTAACTCGATCAAGCCCAAACTTTTAGCCAAGCACAATTCCTTTGCTATTGTCTCAATTGTAACTCCAGTACGCGCCTGAAACAACGCATAACTTATGGGTCGATACAATCTCAAGGCATTCAACATAAACTCAAAAGACCGTTTTTTAAATGTTATATCTTCTTCCCCGGCCGTAAACATATCTCGCCCTCGTATATACTCTTTGGGCTTAGCGACTTTCCAATAACGCTTCACCAAACCATTGGCAAGCGTAATTTTACCATGCGCTCCAGCACCAATTCCTAAATAATCTCCATACTGCCAATAGTTCACATTATGCCGACACTCAAGAGCGGACTGACTATAGGCAGAAACCTCATATTGCAATAAACCAAATTGCGCCAATAAATCTTGTCCGGCTTGCTGGATATTCCACAATTCTTCATTGTGCGGCAAAATTGGCGGTTGTGCAGCAAATAGAGTTTTTGGCTCAAGCGTTAATTGATACCAAGAAAAATGCGGCGGCGCAAAACTCAACGCAAGCTGAAGATCATTCATTGCATCATCAACACTTTGTCCCGGCAAACCAAACATCATATCAAGATTAAAATTGCAAAATCCCGCTTGTTTTATCGCCTCAATTGCTTCTTCTGCTTGTCTGGCATTATGAATCCGACCAATGCTTTTTAATTTTTCATCACTAAGACTTTGCACTCCAATAGAAATCCGATTAACTCCAGCATCTTTAAAACCCTGGCACAGTTCTAAATTAATCGTTCCAGGATTTGCCTCTAAGGTAATTTCAATATCTGACGCAAAAGAAAAAAGATTGCGAGTACGATCAATAATTTCTTTGATTGCACTCGGTGGCAATAAACTTGGCGTACCACCACCAAAATAAATGCTGTTCAATTTACAACCAGGGGCTCTTTCTGCTTCATCTTCAAGATCAATAAGCAACGCGTCAATGTAGTTTGCTAACAGCTCTTTTTCGGATTTCACAAAAGTATAAGAATTAAAATCGCAATAAGGACATTTGCGTAAACACCACGGAAAATGCACATAAAGAGATAGCGGAGTTATAACCATTAAATCTGCTCGACTAGCTTTAACAACCGCATTACTTCTGCGTCGGTTGTTTGCGCAAAATTCAAATACCACTGACCAACAGCATAAAACATTGCCGGCAAACTCAAACAAACTACCTCGTCTGCTTCTTGGCGCAGCATTATCACAGCATCACGCGCACACACCCCACAGGCAAATATAGTTTTTCGTGGCTCTAATTTGCGTACTGAGCGAATTGCAACTATCGCAGTCTGACCGGTTGCCACACCATCATCAACAATAATTACTACTTTATCTTTAAGATCAAGCGCTGGCTTATTGCCACGATAAAGCTTAACTCTACGCTCCATTTCTTTTTCTTCACTCATAACTATAGTTTTTACTTCGCTGTTATTAAGCCCAAGCGAAAAAATTGCTTCTGCATTAAAAATCTGGATATTTCCTGGTGCAATTGCTCCAATTGCATATTCCGGCTGCGAAGGCGCACCAATTTTCCGGGTCACTATAACATCAAGTGGAGCTTTAAGAGCTTTCGCAATTTCATAGGCAACTACTACCCCACCACGCGGCATGCCTAATACAATTGGCTTTTCTGCTGCATAGCGCTGCAACACTTCAGCCAATTTTTGTCCTGCTTCTTTTCGATCTTGGAAAATAATTCCTGCACTATTCATATATTTATTGGTTTTGATATATAATGCATTTATGTTACACATTTACAATACTTTTTCCAGACAAAAAGAACTGTTCAAACCCATACAGCCTCCTGAAGTCGGGCTTTATGTGTGCGGCTTGACTGTTTATGATGATTGTCACATCGGTCACGGCCGACTGTTTGTTTGGTTTGATGTTATGGTGCGTTATTTACGTAGCATTGGCCATCAAGTTACTTATGTCCGAAACATTACTGATATCGACGATAAAATTATCAAACGCGCCCTTGAATTAAACATTGATTGCAAAACTTTAACCGAACGTGTAATTACTTCAATGCACGCAGACGAAAAACTATTGAGCATCATACCGCCAGATTTTGAACCGCGGGTAACTGAGAATGTCCCGCAAATTATCGATTTAATCCAGACATTAATTAACAAAGGTTTTGCTTATGCGACTCCAACTGGCGATGTCTATTACGAAGTAGCTAAATTTAAATCTTATGGTGAGCTAGCGCATCAAGATTTAAATGGCTTACGTTCGGGCGCACGGGTTGAAGCAAACGAAAGCAAACGCGATCCCCTTGATTTTGCTTTATGGAAAGCTGCTAAACCACAAGAACCATTTTGGCAAGCTCCCTGGGGTAATGGCAGACCGGGATGGCATATAGAATGCTCCGCGATGGCAAAAAAATATCTTGGCAAAACTTTTGATATTCACGGCGGCGGTAACGACCTTCAATTTCCGCATCATCAAAATGAACTAGCACAATCTGAAGCAGCCAACGGTTGCCGCTTCGTTAACTATTGGATGCACATGGGATTCGTCCAAGTTGATCAAGAAAAAATGTCAAAATCTCTGGGGAATTTTTTCACTTTAAAAGAAGTATTAAAAAAATATCGCCCGGAAATTTTACGTTATTTTATCGTCGCAAGTCATTACCGTAGTCCAATTAATTTCTCTGAAGAAAACTTAGAAAACGCACATGCTGCGCTACAGCGTTTTTATATAACACTTCGCGATTTACCGATTACCGACAAAAAAGATCCGAACCCTGAGAATCAATTTAATCAACGTTTTCACACTGCCATGAACGATGATTTCAATACTCCTGAAGCCTTAGCGGTTTTATTTGATTTGGCGCGTGAAATTAATCGATTGCGTAGCAACAATCAATTAATAGCGGCGTCGCAACATGGAGCGCTGTTAAAACATTTGGGCTGGATTCTAGGAATTCTCCAAGACAATCCAGAAAAGTTTTTAAAGGCTGGCATCGATGAAAATGAAATCGAGGCTTTAATTGCCGCGCGCAATGCTGCCCGCAAAAATAAAAACTGGGCCGAAGCCGATAGAGTTCGCAATGAATTGACCGCCATGGGAATCACATTAGAAGATACACCCAATGGAACAGTCTGGGTGGTTGGGTGAATTATACCCTTAAAAACTTAGAAACCATTTCCGGTTCGATTGAACGTGTCACTTTTCATAGTGAAGAAACCGGATTTTGTGTGCTTAGAACAAAAGTTAGAGGGCAACGCGATCTGGTTACAATAATTGGCAGTGCTGCCTGCGTAACTGCCGGAGAATTCGTAGAATGTCGTGGTTCATGGGTTAATAACAAAGAACACGGCATCCAATTTAAAGCTGAACATCTGCAGGTAATACCGCCCACCACCTTAGACGGCATCGAAAAATACTTGGGATCAGGATTAATCAAAGGCATCGGTCCACACTTCGCAAAAACTTTAATCAAAGCTTTTGGTGAAAACGTTTTTACAATTATCGAAAACGAAGCCCATCGTTTAACAGAACTAGCTGGCATTGGCGCAAAGCGTAAAAGCATGATCTTGATCGCTTGGGCAGAACAAAAAGTAGTTCGCAATATCATGATTTTTCTCCAATCACATGGCATAGGTACAGCAAGAGCAGTGCGAATTTATAAGGTATATGGCGATAATGCCATTGATATCGTTCGTGACAATCCGTATAGACTTGCTTTGGATATAATTGGGATTGGCTTTAAAACCGCAGATATCTTGGCGATACAACTTGGCATCGCTCGCGACTCGGTAAAACGTGCTCAAGCCGGCATAAGACATGTGCTTCAAGAATTTGCAACTGAAGGCAACTCGGCAATCGAACAAGAAAAACTAATAAAAGCATCAGTAGAATTACTCGAAATAAATGCAGAAATAATTGCTTCCACAATTGCAACTGAAATCAAAACAGAAAATCTAATTTTAGATAAAATTGATGGTACAGATTGTTTGTTTCTTCCGGCTTTATATCAAGCTGAACTTTCAAGCGCAAAAAATATTGTACAACTAAAAAATGGCAAACCGCCTTGGGGCGTAATTGACTATGAAAAAGCTCTCGAGTGGGCTGCCGAACGAACCAAGATTATTCTTTCGCCTTCGCAACGCGATGCTGTTACCTTAGCGTTAAAAGAAAAAGTTTTAATAATTACCGGGGGTCCAGGGGTAGGAAAAACCACAATTATAAATAGCATCTTAAAAATAGTTCAGGCTAAAAAAATCAAAGTTTCTTTGTGTGCACCAACCGGCCGTGCTGCAAAACGTCTTACCGAAGCCACTGGCCTCACCGCAAAAACTATTCATCGCCTACTTGAATACGATCCGAGAACTCATGCCTTTAAGCATAACCAAAACAATCCATTATTAACCGACATGTTAATTATAGATGAAGCTTCGATGATAGACATTATGCTTTGGCACAATACCGTAAAAGCTATACCAAAACATGCAACACTCTTGATTGTTGGCGATATTGATCAATTACCATCAGTCGGTCCTGGAGCTGTGCTTGCCGATATGATTAACTCCCAAGTTATACCCGTAGTTAAATTAACGGAGATTTTTCGCCAAGCTGCAAATTCGCAAATAATCGTAAACGCACATCGTATTAATCAAGGACAATTTCCATCACAAAACGCTGCGCCCTCCGAACTAAGTGATTTTTATTTTATTCAAGCAGAAACTCCTGAAGAAATTCAAGAAAAATTATTGTATGTTGTTACCGAAAAAATCCCCAAGCGTTTTCGTTTTGATCCCAAGAGCGATATTCAAGTGCTAACCCCGATGAATAGAGGAGGTTTGGGAAGTCGCGCGCTGAATAGTATTTTGCAAGCTAAGTTAAATCCAAATCCCGAGCCTAAAATCAGTAGATTTGGTACAACCTTTGCGCCTGGAGATAAAGTAATTCAAAACGTAAATAACTACGACAAAGATGTTTTTAATGGTGATATTGGAATTATTACAAACATTGATCTTGAAGAAAGTGTAGCCAAAATAAATTTCGATGGCCGCATAGTTGTCTATGATCTTAACGAATTTGATGAAATTGCGCTCGCATATGCAACAAGCATCCATAAAAGCCAAGGGTCTGAATATCCAGTTGTCGTTATACCAATTTCAACGCAGCATTATATGCTGCTAGCACGCAATTTAATTTATACTGCAGTAACGCGCGGAAAAAGATTAGTAATACTTATCGGCCAAATTAAAGCTCTCGCTATTGCAATTAACAATGCTTCGGTAAAAGCCAGGGTAACAAATCTGAAAGCACAACTGCAGAGTTTTGACCGCATGGTAAATCAATTTTAGGTTTTACAAAAATTAAGCATTCGCTCGAGAGGAACCAAAGCTCGTTTGATAATTTCTGTAGGAACTTGAACTTCTTCTTTGCCGGTAAATAAACACTCTTCAATGCCTGCCAGGGAATTCATCGCCATCCACGGACAATTGGCACAACTCAAGCAGGTAGCACCATCGCCACTGGTTGGTGCCATTACAAAAGTTTTATGCGGAGATTTTTGTTGCATTTTATATAAAATTCCAGCATCGGTCGCAACAATAAAAATATCATTCGGTAATTTTTCAGATGCAGCTAAAAGCTTGGAAGTTGAACCAACGACATCTGCTAATTCAACCACTGCCGCCGGTGATTCCGGGTGAACTAATACTGCTGCATGGGGATATAGGTGTTTTAATTGTAGAATACCTTGCATTTTAAATTCTTCATGGACTATACATGAACCTTGCCACAACAACATATCAGCGTCAGTTTTACGTTGGATATGATTTCCCAAAAACCGATCTGGCGCCCACAGAATTTTTTCGCCCCGCTCATGTAAATAACTTATTATCTCAATTGCATTACTTGATGTTACTACCCAATCAGCAAGAGCTTTTACAGCAGCTGAAGTATTACAATAAACTACTACGGTACGATCAGAATTGGCCTTGCAAAATTTTGAAAAATCCGTAGCTTGGCAACAAAGATCTAATGAACAAGTTGCAGCTAAAGTTGGCATTAAAATCTGTTTTTCGGGGCTAAGGATTTTGGCGGTTTCTCCCATAAAACGTACGCCAGCAACCACCAAAGTTTTGGCAAGAGCAGAATTACCAAAACGCGCCATCTCTAAAGAATCGCCAACAAATCCACCAGTTTCATCAGCAAGTTGCTGAATATCAGCGTGGGTATAAAAATGTGCAACTATAACCGCATCTCGCTCTTTCAGGAGTTGTTTGATTCGGGCATAGCGTGTGCGTTTTATTTCGCTCTTCGAGCTATTGTTCATTTTGTACTCACCCCCTACAGCTCTGCGCCTTGCAAACAGCGCTGGTCTTAGGCCATATTATTACCCACAAACTGCGATAGCCACGCCCTATTTAACCAAAAGGCCGGTTTGAAATCAACCGAGCCTTTTGGTTTACAATTATACCTGATTTACATTTACACTGTTAAAAATTTACTGATTTTATCCAACCATTTTTTGTTTAGACCCCGAGCTTTAACTTTTAATAAGTCTTCCAACGAGCTAAAAGGACCGTTCTTAGTACGATAATCAACAACAGCTTCGGCTTTTTTCTTACCGAAACCTTTAATTTTTTGTAAGGTTGCGACATTAGCAGAATTAATATTCACACGCTCAACTGCATTTTCAGTTACAAACACTTTGTTTGCTGTAGTTTGATCTGGCAATTTTGTAGAGTTACTAGTAGAAGCATTTGCATTAACTGCAAAAACTAAAAACCCAAAAATAAAAATTAAATTACGTAATGCATACATATTATTTCCCCTTTTGTTTGGTTAATAAAGCTCGACAATCGTAACAAGAGATAAAAATATTTCCATACGGGGAAAAACCCGGGGATCAAGATTATTACCGAACTCAAGGCAGGAAAAATAGGTTTTGCCACCAACTATAGTTTAAACAGTTTCATCAAAATAACGAGGGTACCTAAACCACCAATCATAAGACTACCAACCCTTGCCGTTACTGCGTGATTTTAATCCAACCACTGCTACTTTTTCACCATGTAGAATTTCAAAATAAATTTTTCCGTAGACCATACCATTCAATGTTTGACATTACTCACAGCATTTTCTATGCTGTAAAGTACTAATCAAGTTCAAACAAAACCATGACTGAAGAACAAACACCAACTAATTTCATTCGTCGTATCATCGACGAAGATTTAAAATCCGGAAAAAACTCCGGCAAAGTAGCAACACGTTTTCCGCCAGAACCAAACGGGTACTTGCATATTGGTCACGCAAAATCCATAGCTTTAAATTTTGGGATTGCACGTGATTATAACGGCACTTGTAATTTACGTTTTGATGATACCAACCCAACAACTGAAGATGTCGAATACATTGATTCTATTATTGAGTCCGTAAAATGGTTGGGGTTTGATTGGCAAGACCGCATGTATTACGCCTCGGATTACTTTGAACAACTCTTTCAATATGCGGTTGAATTAATCAAAAAAGACAAGGCTTATGTTTGTGATTTGACCGCCGAACAAACTCGCGAGTATCGAGGTACTTTAACTGAAAACGGCAAAAACAGCCCTTTTCGTGATCGATCCATTGAAGAAAATTTAGATTTGTTTTCCCGAATGCGTGCTGGTGAATTTCCAGATGGCTCCAAAGTTTTGCGCGCTAAAATCGATATGACTTCGCCCAATATCAATATGCGCGATCCTGTTATGTATCGCATTCGCCGCGAACATCATCCGCGCACTGGCGATCAATGGTGCATTTACCCTATGTACGATTATGCTCATTGTATTTCTGATGCAATTGAAAATATAACGCATTCAATTTGCACTTTAGAATTTGAAGATCATCGCCCACTTTACGATTGGTTTTTGGATCAATTAAAAACATTATCGCACCCACAGCAAATCGAATTTGCGCGTTTGAACCTAACGTATACCATCATGAGCAAGCGCAAACTCCTTGAATTAGTTACAGAAAAACTAGTAAACAATTGGGATGATCCGCGTATGCCAACCTTGGTTGGTTTAAAACGTCGTGGATTTACCCCACAAGCAATTCGTAATTTTTGCGAGCGAATTGGAGTTACAAAACAAGAAAGTATTGTTGAAATGAGTTTTCTGGAAGAATGTGTGCGTGAAGATTTGAATTTAACTGCGCCGCGAGTAATGGCAGTACTAAAGCCTTTGCGTGTGATAATCACTAATTTCCCAGAAGACCAAATCGAAAAACTAAATGCACCCTATCATCCAAATGATCCAAATATGGGTTCCCGTGACTTACCCTTTGCCCGCGAGATTTATATTGAACAAGACGACTTTTTAGAAAATCCGCCGAAAGGATTTTTTAGGTTAACTCCTGGCCGTGAAGTAAGATTGCGCTATGCATATGTTATAAAATGTACAGAAGCGATCAAAGATCCTAATACTGGGAAAATCAAAGAATTACACTGCACCTATGATCCTGAAACCCGCGGCGGCAATACTCCTGATGGACGCAAAATCAAAGGAACAATTCATTGGGTTTCGATCAAACAAGCAGTTAAAACTGAAATTAGACTCTACGATCGTTTGTTTAATGTTGCGAATCCTGCAGGAGATAAAACCGTTGATTTTAAAACCCACTTAAATCCAACTTCGCTTACAATTTTGCCCGAATGCTTTGTTGAGCCTGATCTAGCCACAGCAAAACCCAAAAGCAAATTCCAATTTGAGCGCCTGGGATATTTTTGTGTGGATTATGCTGCAACCCCACAAAAACTAATCTTCAACCGCACAGTTACCCTAAAAGATAGTTGGGCAAAAGTTGCCTCTAACCCCCTGTAATTTTACGAAAAGGCGTATCGTTTTTTTTACTAATGTATGATAACGTTCGCACTCCTTTGACAACAACTTAAACGGGGGATTTTTATGGCAGAATCTAGTCACGTGTCATCACCAAATCTGGTTCGCTCTTGGTGTGTGGTTTTAGCTGCAGCATTATTTTTCTTCTATATCTTTATTCAGATGAATTTATTCAACGCAATCAGTGATGAACTTATAAAAGAATTTCACTTTGATACAGCACAAATTGGGTACTTGGCTGCTTTTTATTCTTACGGCAATGTTTTATTTTTATTTCCTGCTGGTATGTTATTAGATAGATTTTCAGTGCGTATCCTTTTATTAATGGCGTTTATAGTTACCGCCATTGCTTCCTATGTTTTTTCCACAACCTCTGATTTTGGGGTAATCTGTGGAGCAAGGTTAGCAATTGGTATAGCCGGCGCATTTGCTATGTTACCTGCAGTAAAATTAGCTTCACGCTGGTTTGAACCACGTCACATGGCTTTAGTAATTGGTATAGTTGTAACTATGGCTATGTTTGGCGGCATGATTGCACAAACACCGTTAGCACTTTTAACTCAAAGCTATGGCTGGCGCGGTGCTATGCAAATGGTTACCTATTTTGGTGCTCTACTGATTCTTATTCAATTTTTCATAGTGCGTGACGAACCAAAAGGATCAAAAAAAACTGAAACTACCGAACACGTTCAACTTGAGCAAATTGGTTTTTGGCACTCTTTGGGTAGAACTTTAGGAAACATGCAAAACTGGCTAAGCGGCCTCTATATTTCTTTGGTTAACCTGCCTCTCTTCATTCTTGGTATAGCATGGGGTGCTCCATACTTGACTCAAGTACATCATCTAACTAAAGTAGAAGCCACAAACGCAACCTCAATGCTTTTTATCGGAATGATGCTTGGATCTCCATTGGCAGGAATAATCTCCGATAAAATGGGACTACGTAAATTACCGATGATTGTTGGTGCGGTATTAACACTGGCGGCAGTGCTTATTATAATGTTTGCTCCAGATATGCCAGCTTGGGTCGTTGCTTGCCAATTCCTCTTTATCGGAGTTGTCATGGGAGCACAAGTAATTGGCTATCCAGTAATTGCTGAAAGTAATCCGCACACCATTACTGCTACCGCAACCGGCTTTGGTTCAATTTTAATTATGTCTGGTGGTATGTTACTACAACCTTATGGCTGGTTGTTAGGCTTATCCGGCAATGCAACCGTAGTTGATAGCATCACTACTTATTCAGCAGCCGATTTTACTCGCGCTAATTCTATGATGCTGGTAGGTCTAGTAATTGCATTAATTGCTTCTCTGTTAATTAAAGAAACTCATTGCAAACAATTAAATCAAAAAAATTAAGATTGTTGCGAGAGTAATTGTTACATTAAATCGGCTCCCAAAAATAGGAGCCGATTTGTTTTATGAATACCCAAACAAATGCTGCAAAAATCATTGCTAAAGTTATTTCACAAAAAAAATCCATGGGTGAAACCCTGGATATTTATTTAGTAAAACACTCATCTCCTCTTGATCGCGCATTATTACAAGAACTAAGTTATGGCACGCTACGTTGGTATCACAAGCTTGATGCTATTGCTAAACTACTGTTACATAACACTGCCAAAAAAACCGACCCCTTGGTTTATACGCTCATCTTAATTGGACTTTATCAATTGCTGTATTTGCGTATTCCCCAATACGCAATACTAAACGAAACCGTTAAAGCAACGCGCCTACTCCAAAAACCTTGGGCAGCTGCATTTGTTAACGCCATACTTCGTAATTTTATACGGAAACAAGCAGAGCTATTGAAACAAATTGCTAGTAGTGTGGACACAGAATATTCTCATCCCACATGGCTAATAAAATCATTACAACAAGCGTGGCCGCTAAAATACTTAAGCATTTTAGCGGCAAACAACGAATACCCGCCGATGCACTTACGGGTAAATTTGCAAAAAATCTCGCGCGATGATTATTTAAAAAAATTGCAAGAGCTGGGAATTAAGGCAAAATCGATTCCTGTTCTTGCAGCCGCAATTACTTTGGAAAACCCATGCGATGTATCCAAACTCCCAGAATTTCAAAACGGTTTTGTTTCAGTACAAGATTTAGCCGCGCAATATACCGCTAATTTATTAGAATTAAAGCCTGGCCTGAAAGTGCTAGATGCTTGTGCTGCCCCAGGTGGCAAAACCGCACATATTTTAGAAACCGAACCAAATTTGCAGGAATTAATTGCAATAGATATTGAAGATGAACGTCTGGAAATGGTTAAAGTTAATTTAAATCGCTTGCAATTATCGGCTCAATTTATTTGTGCAGATGTCGCTAAAACTCAAAAATGGTGGGATGGCAAAAAATTTGATCGTATTTTATTGGATGCTCCATGCTCTGGTACTGGGGTAATTCGGCGCCATCCTGACATCAAAATCTTGCGCACCCCACAAGATATTGCAAATAATGCTGCACGCCAACTTGAATTATTAAAGGCATTATGGCCATTATTGGCTGATGGTGGGCTACTGGTTTATGCAACTTGTTCAGTTTTGCCGGAAGAAAATTTTTTAGTAGTGAAAAAATTTTTATCGCAATATAATGATGCCAAGGAAAAACTTATTGCAATAGATTGCGGTATTAAAGTTATGCATGGTCGACAGCTTTTTCCAACGACCGATGGTAGCGATGGATTTTACTATGCAGTAATAACAAGGACTTAGCATGGACGAAAAAAACATTTTTCTTGCATTTGATTTTGGTACTAGAAATATCGGGGTCGCGGTTGGACAAAAACTCACCAAAAGCGCAACTCCACTCACTCCATTACTTGCCCAAAAAGGCATTCCGCGCTGGGAAGAAGTTGATAACTTAATAAAAACTTGGCAACCACTTGCCTTGGTAGTTGGAGTACCTTATAAATTTGATGGTAGTGATTTAAAGGTTACGAAATTAGCCAAAAGATTTATCGAACAGTTAAAAAAACGCTATCAATTGGAAGTCTATGCCGCTGAAGAACGTTTGACCACCAAAGCTGCCCGCGAAGAAATTTTTGCCCGTGGTGGATATAAAGCGCTACAAACCGAATCCGTTGACAGCGTAGCCGCAAAGCTTATTCTCGAAGAGTGGATGAGTTGACAACCTGGCGGAGAGAGTGGGATTTGAACCCACGATGGGCTTTTGACCCATACTCCCTTAGCAGGGGAGCGCCTTCGGCCACTCGGCCATCTCTCCTTCTCATCAAGACCGCTGATGATACCAGATTTTTTGTTCACTACAACAACATCGTTCGATTTTGTGCCGCTCCCTTAAGTTTTGGATGGCAACGGACGACAAAACCACAATGCTAGGGTAGCTAAGATCCCAGTGAAAAACACAATGGCAAAATAGGCATTCCAGCCCGATTCGGTGTAACCTAACCGATCATGTATCCACAAGCTTACTTCTCCACATACGATAAAATGCGTGCAATACATAAAAACAATAATTGCTCCTATACTTACCCCTAATCTTTTGTCATTAACTAATTTAATCGACTCGATTACAACGATAAAAATAGATACAATCGCCCCAACAGCAAAAGCAAGCATTCCAATCGATAAATATGGATATAAAATAGCAGTAAAGTTAACGGGGCTTAACCAAAAAAACAATAGAAAAATAATTAGGCCTACTTGAAAAAAAATAGTGGCAACCCATCGAGAACCCCAAAACTTGTGATCCGAGCACCAAGACGCAGTAAACACTCCCATACCTAAGCATGCATACCAGTAAAACCTAGGTATATGAAACATTTTCATTTGTTGGTCGTGTGTTATGTGAACTGATAGGTTTGGAACAAACAAGAAAAAGTTAGCCCACATAGAGGTGGCGAATGAAATCATGCTAATGGGAACAAGCGAACACAATACAAGCCACAGTAAACGGAGTGACGCACCATACGAACCAACTTTTTCACTGCTCATTCGCAAAGCAAAAAAACGTGGTATTTTCGTATAAGCTCCTTATTAATCGTTCGATTTAATGAACCAGCCTATTTTTTTGTCTTATCTGAAGTATGATCAGGAACAACAATAATTGGCTGAATCACCGGAAAAGTATAATTACTGTCAAATTCTTTAAATATTTCCCGCATATTTTTTTGCATCCGTTCCTGCATTTTCTGCATTGATTTTCTCATTTCTTTATCACGCGCTTCCATATCCTTAATAGCTTTTTTCGCATCTTCTGGTTTTAATTCTTGCGGACCAGAATATTGAATAATACTATAAACTTGTGGCTGATTCTTTTTATCCTTATCGGTAATTATTTGCTGATAGGTTTGGACACCATTTACCTTGGTTATGATTGTCGGACCTTTGAGTTCACTAACCTTTGCCCAACCAACTTCACCATTTTGTGGATTAGCCACTTTGACCCAATCTCCTTTATAAAAAATCGGCATCAACTGTTCACCACTTTTCATTATCATCATTACTTTTGCATTAGTCTCTGGTTTTTCATAAATATTTAAAGTATCCGCAAAAGTAATTGTTGATAAAACCGTACAAAACAATGCTGCAACGATTGATAAAACTTTATGCATAGCTTTTATCCTCATAATAAATTAATAAATTTAAACAACCCCGACAAAGGCCGAGACACCTAAAAAATCATAAAAAAATCTATTGTTTATTAGCTTTGTATTTCTATTTTACGAGTTGTACTTTTTTGCGATTTTGGAATAGTAATTATTAATACCCCGTTTTTGTTTTGGGCAGAAATTTTATCGGCATTTATCATGTCTGGTAACACAATACGTCGATAAAATGAGCCTTTAGAACGTTCGTAACGAATAAAATTATTTTTCTTTTCTTTATGCTCAGCTTCTCTTTCGCCTTTGATTGTTAGAGCATTGTTATCAAAATTGATACTTATATCCTTAGGATCAACACCAGGAATATCAACTTTAGCTATAAATTGCTCTGGTTCCTCAATAACATCAACTTTTGGTTGCCAATCGCTAGTTTCAATACTTGGCATTTCAAAACCCGTATTAAACACTCGATTTAATTCTTTCTCTAAATCACCGAAAACTGGTACTAGTGAATATGGACGCACAATGTTTGACATAATTTTTCTCCTTTTTGGTTATGTTACTAAAAATAACAAATTGCGACATACGCTATTATAACAGTATGGTCGGTCCTTTCAAATTTCAATAGTGATCTCATATTTTTTCTAGCCACATAATATTTTCACAAAACAAATTTGTGTACCCAGTAATCCTGCGAAGCCACTGTATTATAAAAACAACTCCCTGCTCTTCAGCGGTTTGTTACCCAACAAAATCGCCAGTACAGAGCGCAGTAAGCGTTTGGCGTCGCGGAACTCTTCTTTTGTAATTAACGCGCCGGTTTGAAGCGCCAATAAACTTTGTCCGGAGAAATTATATGGGTCTTCAGATTTAGCTTTTTTCAAACCTACGCCAAATTCAAAAACATATTTTTCAGTTGGCAACACTAGCTCATTATTAATAGTACGATCAAATTGCAAACCATAACCAAGATCTACCAACAAATATTTTTCAAACAATCTCAAAGCAAGTTCTGGCTGAGTAGAACCAGCTAAGACGTCAAGCGTTTGTTGATAAGACCGATAAACATTAGGATGCAGAATATGACGCGGTAATAAACGCATTAACAATTCATTTAAATAAAAACCACTCAACAATATATTACCGCTGAGATTATAGCTCAAACCATTTACCTCTACTTGCTGTAAAGTTTGTAAATCTGTTTTACCGCTAAAGGAAACTAACAATGGTGAAAATTGCGCAAGCACCCCACAGAATCGCGAACGTTGACTTCGTACACCGCGGGCAAGAACAGTTAAGCGCCCATACTCTCGCGTTAATAATTCAACCAAAAGGCTGGTATCACGATAGGGTCGGGAATGTAAAACAAAAGCTGGTTGCAAAACAACACGCGTAGTAGTCATGATTTTTTGGGTAAATACAAAAGTGGATTAACAGGTTTTCCAATTTGACGGATCTCAAAATGTAAGAGCACACTTCCAGCATCATCACTTCCCATTGTCGCAATTTTTTGTCCAGCATTTACGGTCTGGCCTTCGCGCACTAACATAGTTTTATTATATGCATAAGCGCTTAAATAATCATCATTGTGTTTTATAATAATCAATTTACCGTAACTACGTATTCCTGTACCGCTATAAACAACCACACCAGAATTGCTTGCCAATACCGGATCGTCATAATTACCTTTAATATCGACTCCTTTATTGCCGCCAGGTTTATTATCAAACTTTACAACGACAGTACCTCGTGCTGGCCACAACCAGCCATTTAGCGACTGAATATTGATATTAGTTTTGTTGTGAGTAACAAATGGCTTTGAAGAAAAATTATTTTTTGTGGATTTTATTGTCGCAATATATAAACGTTGACCCACACGTAGAGAATATGGCGGATTTAGATTATTTCTTTTAGCAAGATCGCGATAATCGATACCAAATGCCCAAGCAATAGAATACAAGGTGTCTTTTTTTTGTACGACGTAGGCATTTTTTCCAGCCGCTAACTGCTGCCATCCCTCTCTAACTGGCGGTAATTTAACAAGCCTGTGATGCTGATGAGTACATCCTGTGATTAGAATAATTAGCAACGATAAACATAAATACCCAACAGGCCATTTAGTTTTTTTAATTGTAAAAAAAATTTGTTGCATGATTTAAAAAAATTATTTTTTACACACTAGAAGCCCAGAAGTCCAAGTTTTAACTACTTCAAAAGCATTATAGTTGGTCATATCAATTTGAATTGGAGTTATAGATACTTTGTTTTCCATAATCGCATGAAAATCAGTTCCTGGTCCTGCATCTTCTGCATCACCAGACGCTCCAATCCAATAAACCGGATAACCACGCGGATCTATTGCTTTTATTGCAGGCTGTGCCGGGTGACGCTTGCCCAAACGAGTTAATTCAAATCCCTGAAGCTCCTCAATAGTAACATCTGGAACGTTAACATTAAGTATTGTTCCCAGTGGGAGCGGCTCCTTTTTTAAACGCTCAACAATTTGTCTAGTTACTACAGCAGCAGCATCGTAGTTTTTTTGTGGATCTTTACCGACAAGAGAAACAGCAACTGATGGTAAACCGAGGATTCTCCCTTCGGATGCCGCCGCTACCGTACCAGAATAGATAACATCATCACCAAGATTGGCTCCGGCATTAATACCAGAAACCACCATATCGAATTTCATTTCGAGTAAACCAGTAACCGCCAAGTGGACGCAATCTGTAGGGGTTCCGGTAACACTGTAATAACCATTATTCAATTGTTGCACTCGCACAGGAACCTGTACGCTAAGTGAGTTGCTGGCGCCACTACGATTACGATCAGGGGCAATAACCACTACTTCTGCGATTTTTGCTAATTCATGAGCAAGCGTAGTTATACCGACTGCATAAACACCATCATCATTACTTATTAAAATTCTCATATTTACTCCTAATATTTTTATCACTATAACAAAAATATTGTTTTAATCAAATCTATGGCACAATTAAGTTTATGAAAGCGGTCATAATTGCGGGTGGTACACCACCCTCGCAAAAATTATTAAACAAAGAAATTATAGCAAGCAGTATTATTGCAGCAGATAGCGGCGCTAATTGTTTGTGGGAATACAAAACAACTCCCGATTATTTAATTGGTGATTTTGATTCGATCGACAGCAAAATTTTGCAGTTTTGGGAAAACAAAAAAGTTTCTACAGAACGCCATCCACAAAACAAAGATGAAACTGATGCACAGTTGGCTTTAAAAAAAGCTGCATCTCTTGGAGCAATAGAAATTGTTTTTCTTGGGTGCCTCGGTGGCAATAGAGTAGACCACCTATTGGGCGCTTTAGGTTTATTGGCCGAAGCTTCGGATTTAAATATTGCTGCTTGTTTAAAAGACGATTATCAAACTATAACTTTACTTGATAAATCAACGGTGATTCATGGAAAAAATGGAGAATTTTTTTCTCTGCAAGCTTATGGGGGGTCTGTAAAAAATCTCAACATTAGTGGCAGCAAATACGAACTAAAAAACCATGAACTCAAGATGGGCAATGCTTTAACTTTATCAAATGAATTTCAAAATCAAGCAGTTAATATTCAATTTACAAGCGGCCGATTGCTGTTATTCCGTTTGTGCAATCTGTAAACAACTATTGGCAACAAATAAAAACCTACAAAACCAATAATTAACATCAATTCATAAAATACAATATTACCCACATCAATTTTAGTTGGTGGCACAAAACCAATTAACACAGTAAACACACTAGCCAAAATTCCTGCAAGACAAACAACCCATATCCCGACATTACCAAACGGAATTTTATAGGCACGCTTAACTTGCGGATATTTATAACGTAAACGAATTGCTGCAGCAAAAATAAACACATAACACGATAATGCTAATAATGTGGTCAAATCAGCCAAAAACCAAAATGAACTATTTACCGTTGGCATTATTAAAAACACCAAACTAATAACTGAAAATATAGCTCCCTGAACCAGCAAAAGTGCAACCGGCATTTGTTTTGAATTAACTTTTTGTAAAATTGGCGGAATACAACCGTCCTGTGCCGCAACTAACAAACCTCGGGTTGGTCCGATAACCCAGGCAGCAACTGATCCTATCGTTCCAACCACAATTAATACAACCACAATCGGCATTAACCAACTCAAATTAAATGTTGAAAAAAACAAATTAAAAGCATCTGGTACACCAGTTACTAAATTTAGTTGCGTAGCTGGCACCACTATCGCTACTGCAAGCGCTGATAGCACCAATGACAATAAAATTATTACTGTCGAATAACAAAGCGCTCGCGGATAATCACGCTGCGGATTTTTTACTTCTTGGGCATGGGTCGCTGACATTTCCATCCCAAGTAAACTATAGACAACCGCGGTTAATAAAACCAAATCCCCTGGTTTAGATATATGGGGGAAAAAAGCCCTAACGCTAACATCCATATTTACTGGTCTACCATTTAACAGCCATATACCACCAAGAACCGTAATAAAAGCAAGAGGAACTAATACACCTATAATTGCAGTTGCAGTACTCAAAAAGCCTGAGACCTGCATGCCACGTAAATTTATAGCCGTGATTAACCAATAGGTAATAAAAACTACAGTTAACATATACCACGCATTATTCGCAAGCTGTGGATTGATAATATAAGCCAAGGTACCTGCCAAAAAAGAAAGTATGGTTGGATACCAACAGATGTTATAAATCCACTGAATGCAAATCACCATAAATGCAATGGGTACACCAAATGCTTCCCGTACCCAAACATAAACACCGCCAGTTTGCGGCCAACCTGTAGCTAGTTCTGCCGACACTAATGCACTTGGAATAAAAAACAATAAGGCAAATAGAATGTAATAAAACAATAATGAGAACCCAAAAGTGGCTCCCATTGATATATTACGCAAACTATCAATGGCAATCACATTGATCATTACCAAGGTTAGTACGCTCATTAGCGGTTTGGATGTTTTCATAACTATGTAGGATCATATAACGACATTCGATATATTGTAAAGAAAATGGTATATATTCACAGGGCTGTCTCATTAAAAATTATCACGCCCCTTCAGGGCTTAAAATTTGCTTTTAATAATCTTATCGCTTAATTTTAATGAGAAAGCCCTGTATATATTCAGCACATATTTTATCTACTTCCATGCTGGGATAGCTGCACCGCCAGGAAATAGTTTTTTTGTAATTTGTTCTACTTCAGATGAATGTACTGCCTCTACCAATTTTTTGAATACTGCTTTATCTTTATCAGATTCACGAATAACTACAATATTGGCGTACGGTGAATCAGCATTCTCTCGAATCAGTGCTTGTTCTGAAGTAAAACCAGCTACTTTTACATGATCATTAGTTAGAGCAACAATATCAGCATCGGCAAAAACCCTTGGTAGCTGTGCACTATCTAATAACCTAAATTGTAGACTATAAGGATTGCTAATAATATCGCTTGGCGTGCTAAACAGCCCAACATTAGGCTGTAATTTAATATAATTTTCTTTTTGTAAAATTAGTAGAGCTCGCCCTTCATTGCTAGGATCGTTAGGGATAGCCACAATGGAACCATTTTTTAATTGTTTAATGTTAGACAACTTTCGTGAATAAAATCCCATTGGGTAAACAAAAGTTTTAGCAATCGATATCAAATGATAATTATTTGCCTTATTCTGCGCTTCTAAATATGGCAGATGCTGAAAGATATTAGCATCAATTTCACCATTGTTTAATGCGGTATTTGGTAAAATATAATCATTAAACGGTACGATTTTAATTCTTAAATTAAATTGTTTTTCAGCCACATTTTGAGCAACTGCCATAACTTCTTCCATTAAGCCAGTTTTTATACCTACTTTTATTTCATCTAGAACTGCTGCGGTTGAAGAAACAAGTTGTGTGCTAATAAGACCAGCAAAAACAATACTAAAAATTATTAACACCAATTTCAAGTTACGTTTGGTTGCAAGGTAATCACCAAGCTGTTGGATGGACTGAACAATAATAACTAATACAGTCACCGTTTCAATCATTACGACTGGATTAAACCGCTGATAACCATAATTAACCGCTAGTTCTCCTAAACCTCCTCCGCCTACAATACCTGCCATAGCAGAATATCCAATTAAAGCAATAGTAGTTATTGTTGCTCCTCGAACCAAACTGGACTTAGCTTCGGGAATTAGCACCTTATGAATTATTTGCCAATAGGTTGCGCCCATGGCAAGCGCAGCTTCGATTAGATTGCTATTAACTTCTTTTAATGCACTTTCAGTAATCCGAGCAAAAAATGGTATCGCAGCAATAGTTAATGGCACTATTGCTGCATTAGTACCAATTGCTGTCCCAATAATTAATCTAGTAAATGGTATAATACAAATTAGCAGTATAATAAAAGGTGTGGAACGGACAATATTCATAGCATTACCAAAAACACGATTAAAACTAAGATTCTCCGATACTTGGCCACTGCTGCTAATAAATAACCCTACACCGCACCAAAGTCCAAAAAATATGCTTAAAAAACTTGCGATAAAAACCATATAAATAGTCTGCCAAGTAGCTATAGCTAAAGAAACAAGTACTAAATTATTCATATCCGACTACCTCAACTTTGATATTTAATTCTTTTAGATAAAAAATTGCCCTCTTTACCGCATCAGGTTTGCCTACTAGTTTACAAACCATAAACCCCAAAGTAACACCATGAATTTGGTCAATATCAGCTAATAAAATATTAGCTGCAACCTGATAACGTTCAAGGAGAGTTGCAACAATAGGTTCATTACTGGTTTCACCAACAAAAACTAGATGTACTATAGGATAAAGACCAGGTGAAAAATTTGATTTTAGATGCTCCTTAAGATATTCAGGCAACTCAAGGTGCAGCGCGTTTTGAGTTAATTTTTTAGTGACTTCAGACTTTGGATTAGCAAAGATTGTAACCACATCACCCTGTTCACTCACCTCCCCGTTATCTAAAATTGCAACTCGATCACAAATTTTCTTTACAACCTCCATTTCATGCGTAATAAGCAAAATAGTGATCCCAAGTTCACGGTTAATCTTTTGCAATAATTTTAAGATTGAGTTAGTTGCATCCGGGTCTAACGCTGAAGTGATCTCATCACACAGAAGCACTTTAGAGTTGGTAACTAAAGCGCGTGCTATTGCTACTCGTTGTTTTTGTCCGCCACTTAAATTTTCCGGATAATAATTAGCACGTTCCTCTAAATCTACTAAAGTTAAAAGAGTATTAACCTTGTCACTAATAACTAACGGCGATTCACCCATAAACTCAAGAGGCAAAGCTACGTTGGCAAATGCTGTACGCGATGATAATAGATTGAAATGTTGAAAAACCATTCCGATTTGATGACGGGCGTTTCTTAGTTGCGTAACCGAAGCATTAGTTAAATCTATACCATCAACAACAACCTTCCCAGCCGAAGGTTTTTCCAATAAATTTACACAACGAATTAGTGTGCTTTTACCAGCACCACTTTTACCAATAATACCAAAAATTTCTCCAGGATTTATTTGTAAATTAATATTTTTTAGAGCTACGTGCTCTTGCTGTTCATGGTTATATGTTTTACTTAAATTTGAAATTGTTATCATTTTACAATTCTCCATTTTTTTATACTTTTACTTAACCTTATTATAATTTAAAATTTTTAGTTAATAATAATCTTAGCTCGACCTTATCTTGCCGCTACGTCATTGGGATATGGATATAAGTTAGAGGCACCATAATAAACAGAGCTTCTAACAGAGACTTAATCCCCAGTTATTATTTTAATTAATTACAGGTATGGCTAGCATGGCGAGATACAAACATAAAACACGGAAAATAAAAAAACGCCAGTGCTAGGAAAGAAAATGCCTGAACACTGGCGTTTAGATTTGATTATTGGATTGCTTTTTATATATCAATAACCAAGCCCAAGAGCAGTGCTCAGGCTTCGCATTGACATAATATGTAGTGGGTGACTATTTTTCATAGTAAAAACTCACATAACAAAAACGCTATTTTCATTTACGATGCAGCATACTGTTTCAAAAAAACAGAAAAGTCAAAATAAAATTTTCACAGGGCGTTATCTAACTGTGCTTAAGCAACCTTATTTTAACAAAAAAACATTTAGTTTGTTTTAGTTCAGTAGATGATATACGTTTTATAAGTAATTTGTTATAAATATAACCAAACCTATTGATTATTCAATATAATTTTGAGTAGCGCTTTTTGCTACTCAAAATTATACTAAATAGATACAACAATTAAAGCATTTCAGCGTTACAACCATCCATTTATAGCTTCAAGCCTGATTTGCCGGGCCAAAGCGGATAGCGGTACCGGCATTTATAAACTCTCGAACATTCTTAAGTTCTAGACAATTCTGCATAATTCATGTAGGTATTCATCCTCCTAGCATGAACGATTTCTTTTTTTCAGGCTCATCTTGCGTTAGAATCAGACTTAACTTTCAGACTCATCTTGCATTGGAAGAGACTTTGTAGCGTTGTTTGCTACACAAAATCATGCTGAATAAATACGGAAATTGTTCCTATGCTTAGGAAGTTCGAGCTAAATAGCTTATTGAAAATCGCCCTAAAACTTTTAGTTAATGATAAGGGTAAGTTTTTTACTCTTATTATTGGCATAATGTTTGCAGTATTTTTGATTATGCAAATGACCTCAACTTTCTCTGGCATAATGCAGCGCACTGCCGCGGATATTTTTAATGTCGGCGCCAAAATTTGGGTGATGGATCCTTCAGTAACTTCTGCCAGAGACATGGTACCTCTGCCAAATTATATATTGAACGCTGTCAGAAGTATGAGTGGAGTGAAATTTGCCGTACCCATTTACAATGGTTCTGGCATAGTAAAATTAAAGAGCGGAAAATATCAGGCAGCCGAAGTAATAGGCTTAGATGATGCAACACTTTTTGGGCGCCCCAATGTCATTAAAGGCAATATAAATGCAATCTATAACAATGATGCGTTTATTGTAGTTAAAAACGCTGATTACGAAAAATTAGATAGCCCAGCAATTGGCACAACTTTTGAAATCAATGACCATCGCGGAGTTATTGTAGCTATAGCAAAAACTGCTATGAGCGGACTTTTTGGCATGCCAACGCTTTATACTACTTATACTCGAGCAACCAAAATGTTACCAACCACACGCTTCACTATCTCTTACATTTTAGCTATTCCGAAAGATGAAGCGGCAATTGCTTCCATTAAAAAGCAAGTTCAAAAACTAAACTACGTAGCACTAACAGAACAAGAATTTGTCAACATGAATACCAAGTACTACTTGCTCAAAACCGGAATGGGAACAAATATTTTAATCATGACATTGATTAGTTTTATTGTGGGATTATCAGTTGCAGGACAAACTTTTTATACTTTTGTTTTGGAAAATCTTGATAAGTTTGGCGCATTAAAAGCAATTGGCGCAAAAAGAAGCGATCTTATCAAAATGATAATGTTTCAATCGGCAGTAGTAGGTTTTTTAGGTTATGGTTTTGGGGTGTTATTATCTTCAATCATGATTGCTATGGCCAAACTAAGATTGGCTAATTATGCTTCGGTAGTTACCGCCGGCAACCTTTCCTTTTCATTTTTTATGGTATTACTCATTATTGCTTTCTCAAGTTACATCGGCATTAGAAAAGTATTAAAAATAGAGCCATTCGATATCTTTAGAGGTTAGCACAGTTGATTTTACAAGCAAAAAATTTAGTTAAATGGTTTGGTACCGAAAACAACAAAACTTATGCCGTAAGAGATGTAAGTTTTGAAGTTAATTATGGTGAAATGCTTTATATCATCGGCCCATCTGGTTCGGGTAAAACTACATTATTAAGCATTATTTCTGGCATTTTACGCCCCAACGCTGGAGTAGTAATAACTAAAGGAAAGGAGCTATGGCAACTTAGTGATGCAACGCTCACAAATTTTAGGTTATATTCTATAGGTTTCGTTTTTCAAGATTTCCACTTGTTCCCCAAACTTACTGCTCAAGAGAACGTTGCAATTCCTTTGATATTACAACGAAAAGAATGGGATGAGTGTATGCAAAGAGCCCAAAAATCTTTAGCAATCGTTGGACTTAAGGGCAAAGAAGATTTGCAACCATATAAACTTAGCATCGGTGAACAGCAACGCGTTGCAATTGCCCGGGCTATAATTGCCGAACCTGATTTACTCATCTTTGATGAACCTACTGCATCTTTAGATGGCACTACGGGTAAAAAAATTATTTCATTTGTCAGAGAGAATATTTTGAATGATAAACGTGCTATAGTACTTGTTACCCACGACAACCGAATTTATAATGATGCAACTCGAATCTTGAAAATGGAAGATGGAAAAATGACAGGTGAAATAAGCAAAGATACCGAGAACATAACTGATGAAAACTAGGCTGCTTTTTATAATTGCTACATTAGGACTGCTAACTGGGGCTATAAGCGTTTGTGTGTACACTGTTAGACTGGATCCTCAATCACCACTAGCAGTTAGTTACAATCCCTATGACAGCGGAATTTATGCCAGTGGTATTGTTGAAAGTTTTCAAGCCAATGGATCCAACGTAAACATTTATCCAGAAGTTTCTGGCAGAATAATTAAAGTTTTTGCTCTCGACGGACACAATGTTAAACAGGGCGATCCGCTTTTAGCTATTGATGCTTCAGTACAAAAAGCTATTGTTGCTAAAGATGCCGCACAAGCCAGAGCCGCTTTCGCTCTACTTGAAGAATTAAAAGCCCAACCACGCAAAGAAAATTTAGATGTTTCGCTGGCACAATTAAAATCTGCGCAGGCCACTCTAAAAAACATACGAGAACAATTACAAAAACTCCAAAAATCTCATGGATTGAATCCCAAATCTGTTAGCAAAAATGATTTAGACAACGCTATCAATGCAACAAAAATTGCCCAAGCAAATTTAAATGTTGCACAAAAACAATATGATTTAATTAAAGCAGGTGCTTGGAGTTACGACATAAAAAACCAAGAAAATCAATATAAGGCAGCACTACGAGCTTATCAATCTGACAAAGCATTATTAGATAAATATACAATAAGAGCATCCGCTGATGGCGTAGTGTTGCGTATGGCTGCAACTGTTGGCAGCTATATTTCACCGCAAGGTGTGTACGATACTTATACCCAAGGCACGATCCCAGTGGCAACTATGGGAGTAGTAGAACCATATCTTGCAGTAAGATGTTATGTTGATGAGATATTGGTACCGCGAATACCAAAACCTGAAACTTTAGAAGCTAAAATGATGATACGGGGTGAAAACAATTACGCCATTGCCTTGGAATTTGTCAGAATGCAGCCTTATACCATTCCTAATATTGAACTTTCTAATCAAGTGACAGAAAGAGTTGATGTTAGAGTATTGCCAATTGTTTTTAGATTTAAAAAACCAACCGATATCAATATATTCCCAGGGCAGCTGGTAGATGTTTATCTGAAAGGAAAAAAGGTAAATGAAACCAAGTAGTATGTTAAAAACATTTGTTTTAATGGTGATTTTTATTAGTGGTTGCGCTTTATACACAAAACCAAATGTACCAACTCTACAAGTTCCAACAACCTTCAAAAATGCCAATAAGTTTACGTACTCCAACCTCAAAGATCATTGGTGGCAAAACTTTAATGATGCAAAATTAAATCAGTTGGTGAATTTGGCGCTGCAAAACAATTTAAACTACCATATTTCCTTAAAAAATATTCTAATTGCCAGAACTTACCTCACCGAGAATAAAGCAGCTTTTTTTCCACAGATAAATTTAAATCTTGCCGACAATCGTAATGCAGTCTCTACCAATGCCCTAACTAATAAATATTCAAATAACACTCCGCTTTACAATCTATACCAACTTAATGGCTCTGTTTCTTATGAAGCTGATGTTTGGAGCAGAATAAGAAATAGCGTTTTGCAAGCTGCGGCTAGCGTAAAAGCGAGTGTTGCTGATAGCGATGTTATCAAACTGGTGCTTATTGCTAATGTTGTTGATTCTTATTTGCAGATTGTGGTGCTAAATTCCAATTTGGAAAACTTAAAACAGCAATATAGTACAGCTAGCGAAATCGCACGTCTTAATCAAGATCAATATCAAGGAGGATTAATAAATATTGAGCCAATTGCTAATACCAAAACCCAAGTGGAAACCATCAAAAGCACTATCAATGACTTAGAAAAGCAGCGTCAAATATTGCAAAACACTCTGGCCTACTTAGTTGGCGCCTATCCAGAAAATTTCGATTACAAGATAGAAAATACATTGCAAAAATCAAAAACAAATTTCACCCAAATGCTCCCACCAGGAATTCCCTCAAAAATGTTGATTAATCGACCTGATATTCAAAGCTCTTTTTATAATGTTCTCTCCTATGGTTATGCGCAAAAACAAAGCTTGGCGGCTTTCTTTCCTACTTTTGCGCTAACAGGAACTTATGGTTTTGCAAGTCTCGGCCTAGCCAGCCTCACCGCTAGTGGGAGTATACTATGGAACTTTGGTGTTAACGTAACAGAAACTCTACTTGATTTCGGCAAAACATATAGCCAATATAAGCGTGCGCGATTGCAATATGAAGCAACGGTCTTAACTTATAAAAACACAGTGATCAATGCATTCACAGAAGTGAATAACGCTTTAGCTTCTTATCAACAGGATTATTTGACACTGAACGCATCACAAAAAATAGTATGGCTTGCAAAAGAAAAGCTTGATCTCGCAGATGCACAATACAAATCTGGAGTTATAAATTACACTACTTATCTTGGTTATAAACTAACATTCTTGCAAAGTAAATATGCTTTGGCCAATCAGATTCAAACACTGGCATTGGATGTTGTGCTGGTGTATAAGACTCTTGGCATGGGTTTGAACCAATAAAATTATAGGAAAATTATATGAAGTTATCTACACTCACAGCATTAAATCCACTCGATGGTCGCTACGGCGAACAACTAACTGAAATTGCGCCGCTCTTTAGCGAGTTAAATTTAATTTTAATTCGTTTGGCTATAGAAATAGAATGGCTCGAGACTTTAGCGCGTACGCCAAAAATAAAAGAAATCAAACCATTCGACAAAGAAAGCTTAAAGTTTTTGCGTAATTTGATCGAAAAATTTGATGAAAAAGATATTGCCCGCATCAAAGAACTTGAAAAACAAACTAATCATGACGTAAAAGCAATCGAATATTTTCTTAAAGAAAAACTCGAGGGTCATAAAAAATTAAAACCCTATCAAGAATTTGTACATTTTGGCTGCACTTCTGACGACCTCAATAATTTGAGCTATGCAATAGTACTTGCAAAAACCCGCAACGAAATACTACTCCCCATGATGAATAAAATAATATTACAATTAAAAAGCATGGCGCATAGTTATGCAAAAACACCAATGCTTGCCCGCACACACGGTCAAGCTGCTACTCCAACCACTCTTGGTAAAGAAATTGCAAATTTTGCTTATCGCCTAACTAGACAATTCGATTATTTATTGACGTCACCAATTCTTGGTAAATTTAATGGCGCGGTCGGCAATTTTAACGCCCATACCATTGCTTATCCCGAAATTGATTGGCAAAAAATATGTCAAAACTTTGTTGAACAATTGGGACTTGAGTGGAACCCTTACACCACCCAGATCGAACCACATGATTGGCTGGCAGAATATTGCGATGTTTTAGCACGCTTTAATACTATTATTATAGGACTTTGCCGCGATGTGTGGGGTTATACTGCTATTAGTTATTTCAAACAAAAAACAAAAGCGGGCGAAGTCGGTTCATCGACAATGCCACATAAAATTAATCCAATTGATTTCGAAAACGCTGAAGGTAACTTAGGATTGGCTAACGCCATGCTTAATCATTTTTCAAGTAAGCTACCAATTTCGCGTTGGCAAAGAGATTTGACTGATTCAACTGTAATGCGAAATTTGGGCGTGGCAATTGGCTATTCAGTATTAGCATACAAATCACTAGGCAAAGGATTAAATAAGCTTGAAATTGACAATACAGTAATCGCAAAAGATCTCGATAATCATTGGGAAGTATTAGCCGAAGCAATTCAAACAGTGATGCGTCGCTATAATATTGCGGCGCCGTATGAAAAAATGAAAGAACTAACCCGGGGACAAAAACTCGAAGCAAAAACCCTGCAAAAATTCATTAACAAATTGAACATCCCAAAAGATGCGAAACAAAAATTGCTAAAGCTCGCGCCCGAGAATTATCTTGGAAAAGCTTCGGAACTAGCAAGAAAAATTTAATTCTATACTGGATTGCTTAGCAAAAAATGCTTGCAATGACATAGAACAGGTTTTACGCCGTCATTGCGAGCGTTTTTTGCGAAGCAATCCAGTAGCAAAAAGATAATATGCTAAAATCAGAAAATCCAACATGATAAACAAAAAAACTACACCGCTTCCTTTATTCGATACTATTGAAAATATCAATGAACCGACTCCTGATTGCGTTAAATTATATTTAAAAAATATAAATTTTTCTGAGGTGGAACAGGAGTTTGAATTCGGTCGCAAATTTCTTGATAGCTATAGCGGGTCTTATGATACGTTTAATGCTTATCGCCGCGAAATTGAGCGATTTTTGCATTGGTGCTGGTTAATTGCTGACAAAACCATTAAAACCATTGACCGTAACGATATCAAGCACTACTTTGATTTTTCACGCCAACCGCCACTCAACTGGATTACAACTAAAAACATTCAACGCTTCATTATTAAAGATGGCATTAAGATTCACAATCCCGAGTGGCGACCGTTTGTGGTTAGAATTTCTAAAGCAAAGCACAAGCACGGTGATATCCCAGACAAAAATAATTACAACCCAAGCAATAATTCAACTGCGGCTTTAATCGCAGTTTTGAGCACTTTTTTTACTTTTTTACAACAGGAAGGTTATATTGAAGTCAATCCAGTACAATTAGTCCGCCAAAAAAAACGCTACATTCAAAAACAACAAACCCACAAAGTCACGCGCAAATTAAGCCATCTTCAATGGCAATATGTAATCAATACAATAGAAAACTTGGCAAATTCTGATGAAAAATTCGAGCGTCATTTATTTTTAATGGCAATTTTTTATTTGCTCGGACTGCGTATTTCTGAAGTTGCCGGTTCACAAAATCATATTCCAACTATGGCTGATTTTGCGCCGGACAAAAATAGCCGTTGGTGGTTTACCACTATTGGTAAAGGTAACAAAGTTCGCGACGTTGCCGTGCCGGATGCTTTGCTTGAAGCTTTAAAACGCTACCGCATAAGTTGCAATTTAGCACCGCTGCCATCGCGTGGCGAATCTGCGCCACTACTTGGCAAGGAACGCGGTAATGGAAATTTAGGAACGCGGCAAGTACGTAATTTGGTGCAACAGTGTTTTGATTATGCGATTAAACGCCTGCGCAAAGATAACAAAGAAGATGCCGCACAAGATTTGGAAACCGCAACCGTACATTGGTTGAGACATACTGCCATCTCTGCCGATATTGAACATCGCCCACGCGAACACGTACGTGATGATGTTGGCCACGAAAGTTCTACCATTACCGATCGTTACATTGATATCGATCGTATTGCCCGCCACGACTCTGCCCGCAATAAACAATTGAAGTAAATCCAAAACTTAGTTAGAATCACCCTCGCCTCTTGTTGGTCCTTTTGCAACGATATTTTGCCAACCCCGCCAGATCCGGAAGGAAGCAACGGTAACAAAAGATTCGGGTGTGGAGTAAACTAGCAGGAGGCTTTTAATGTAGGACTGTTGCAACCAACCAGAACTTCTATTTCGCTCACCCCCACCAACCCTGCGCCTCGCAAACATCGTAAAATTTAGATAATTAATTTGGTAAAGAGTAGGTGGAAGTTCGTGTATGAAATAACACAAGCTGCGCACCTGGTACGCCACTAAAAGTTTTTATACGTACCGATAGACCAGTTTGGTACTATATTTTATTGCTCTTCATTATAAGTTTCCTTAATAAAGAAGAATGCAATAATGGTACCAATTAAATAGCAGAACAAAACAACTAACATACTTTGTTTAAATGGCATAATTGCGTACACGGTAGTTTGCTCAGAAACCAAATTGCTTACAGCTACTGGGTGAAGGACTTGCAAAACTTTACCAATTAACGGCTGTAAAATAGCGCCAGATACTACAACCGCCATATTGTTAAATGCAATTGCAGTTCCTTTGTTGCTTGGGTCATTGTTTTCTTTAATCGAAGTAAAGCTCAACGCTTGCCCTGAGCAGGCCGCGCCAGCAACAAAAAGCAGAATAACAATAAAGGGAATATTTGTTGCAGGGTAAATTAGAATAATTGCAAATGAAACGCTCCCTATGAAAGCTGATAACCATAGTGGCAATTTTCTACTTTTTGCTACTGTTGAAAACCAACCCAGCACCGGACTGGCCAATGCTAAACCAAGCCACATAGATGCCATCAAACTTGCCGCAACTGTCTGCTTTAATCCATACACAACCATTAGATAAGGAACTCCCCACAAAGAAGTAAAACATGACATGGGAGCCCATAATAACATGGCATAAGTTCCAACAATCCAAGTTTGTTTTTTATTTGTAACTTTTTGTAAACTGTGAATAAGCTCTCTACAATTTATCATTGATACTTTACTTTCTTTTTTATAACGTAAAAAGCACCATACTGAAACAGCCAACAGTAACCCAATTGTAGTTAACAAAAACAGAGTTGGACGCCAACCAATAGTATCAACTAGGATGCTAAGCGGAAGTTGTCCTATCATTGCACCAAATGCAGCTAACATTTGAGTTACTCCGGTTAAAACAGAAAAATACTTACTATGAAACAAGTCCGCAGTTACCACTAAAACGGAAATAAAAGCGAAAGCAGAACCCGTCCCCATCAGCAAACGACCCAAGCAGCCAGTATAAATATCATGAGTAAATCCAAACAGGAAAGTACCAGCGACACACAACATAATAGCAACAGTAACTATATAACGCGGACTAAATCTATCTAATAGAAGTCCTGCTGGGATTTGCATAAAGGCGTATGTATAAAAATAGATACCGGACATAATTCCCAGTTGAAAAGTGTTAAGCTTTAATTCCTCCATTAGTTGCAAAGTCATTATGCTTGGTGAAACTTGTACAGCCATTTCAAATATAAGAAATAAAGTAACTAGCAAATAAAGCAAAAACGCTCGGAATTTGTTTGAGTTAATTTGATTCATATTATCTTTTACCTACATATAAAAGGGATTGTTGCAACCTGAACTTTTATTTCTCTTCGAGCTTGAGTTTGTTTTATGCCATTACATCAGGACAGTGATCGTAGAGCGAAATAAAAATTCAGATTGCAACAATCCCATATTAAAAGCCTCCTGCTAGTTTGCTCTACACCCGAATCTTTTGTTACCGTTGCTTCCTTCCGGATCTGGCGGGGTTGACAAAATATCGTTGCAAAAGGACCAACAAGAGGCGAAGGAGATTCTAACCAAGTTTGATCAAAGCGACAAATCTTTTTTAACCATTCTGTCTCGTAAACAGCGCAATGTTATAAAAATTTATTTTTTCTGGCTCACCAATAAAATCAACTGCTATATCGCTGCTGATTCTTTTATTCAATCCAGTTAATACTTTTCCCGGTCCGCATTCTAAAATAGTATTTACGCCGTTATTAACCATCAACTGTACGGTTTCAACCCATCGCACTGGACTATACAATTGGCGTACCAAAGCTTCACGAATCTTGTTTGGTTCACTATAACAAGCAACATCTGCATTATGAATCACGGAAATTTTTGGTGAGTTAATTGTTATTTGTGCTAGACGTTCAGATAATTGCATCGCCGCTTGTTTCATAAGGTCACAATGCGATGGCACACTTACGGGAAGAATTTTGGTTATTTTAGCACCGGCAATTTTAGCAAGTACCGCCGCACGCTTGGCAGCGCCAAGCTGTCCGGCAAGAACTGTTTGGCCAATAGAATTATAATTTGCAGGCACTAGCACTTCTCCCTGCGCAGCTTCGCTACAAATTTGCTTAACCGCATCGCTATCCAAACCAACGATCGCAACCATGGCACTTTCACCACGATACGAATTTTGCATAAAGCGCCCACGATCTTGTACGAGTTTTACTGCATCAGTAAATGTTATCGCATCAGCACAAACCAAAGCCGTATATTCACCCAAGCTATGCCCAGCCATAAAAACCGGCAATACGCTATTTTTTTCCTGCCAGATTCGCCACACAGAAACGCCAGCCGCTAACAAAATTGGTTGGGTATTTTCTGTTTGATTGAGTTTTTCTTCTGGACCATTTTGCGTCAAATCCCATAAATCATAACCAAGTATCTGTGAAGCTTCAGCAAAAGTTGCTTGAACTTGACTAAATGCGGCAGCTAACTCCTTTAACATGCCAATTGCTTGTGATCCCTGTCCTGGGAAAACCATGGCTAACTTATTATTCATAACTTTATAAGAGCTGAACCCCATCCAAGTCCTGCTCCAAAAACCTCAAGCAGAATTAAATTATTTTTTTTGACCCTACCATCACGCACCCCAATATCAAGCGCCAGCGGCACCGAAGCCGCTGATGTATTTCCTTGATCTTCAATAGTCAAAATTACTTTTTCCATTGGTAAATTAAGCTTTTTTGCAGTTGCAACAATAATACGCAAATTAGCTTGATGCGGAATTAACCAATCAATTTGGGACTTATCAAGATTATTAGCCTTGAGTGTTTCTTCTACCACTTCGTCTAACTTATTTACGGCTATTTTAAATAATTTATTACCCAGCATTTTAATATGATGCGGCTCTTTATTGTCATAAAGGGTTCCAGAAAGATAAAGTGAATCACCGAAACTGCCATCGGCATGTAAATGCGTAGAATAAACCCCTGGCTCATTATCAGCTTTAAGAACTACGGCACCAGCACCGTCAGAAAACAAAATACAAGTTGACCGATCAGTCCAATCAACAAATTTAGTCAAAGAATCTGCCCCCACAACTAAAGCACACTCAATTGCACCTGAGCGAATATATTGGTCTGCAATACTCAAAGCATAAATAAAACCACTGCAGGCAACGCTAATATCAAATGCTGGACAAGCAGTTGCCGTAATTCCCAAAAGATGTTGCAGACTAGAAGCAGTATTAGGAAAAAGCGTTTTTGGAGTAGACGTAGCAACTATAATCAGTTGAATTTTATTTTTATCGATACCGGATGCTTCAATGGCGCGCTTGGCAGCAATTTCAGCCATAGTGGTGGTTGACTCGCTCTCACCCATGATATGCCGTCTTTTGACTCCCGTGCGAGTGAGAATCCATTCGTCTGTAGTATCAACCATCTTTTCTAAATCAGCATTGGTCAAAAGATTACTTGGCAAATAGCTGCCAGTACCAATTATACGGGTATATTTCATGTTAGTTTGGAATCTTGTAAAACCTTGGTTAGTTCATCGCGGATTCTTTGTGGAACTTGTTTTTCCGCTTCAACCACTGCCTTTACTAAAGCGTGATAAAAAGCAGCAACATTTGCACTGCCATGACTTTTAATTACAACACCCTGCAGTCCAATCAAAGTTGCACCATTATATTTTCCAGGATCGATGTCGCGGTGCAATCTTTTCAACATTGGCAAAGCAAGAAGCGCCATTAATTTAGTAATAATATTGCGCAACATATTTCGCTTGGCATAAAAAGCGACTAGTTTTAGCACTCCCTCTATAGATTTAAGCATGATGTTACCAATAAAACCATCGCACACAATTACATCAACTGTACCCTTAAAAATATCATCACCTTCAACAAACCCTACGTAATTTATATTTTTATTTTCGGCAAGAATGTGTGCAGCTTTTTTAATTTGTTCATTACCTTTGTTTTCTTCTGAACCGATATTAAGCAAAGCAACTTTGGGACGATTAATATTATCTATTACTGAGGCGAGTACTGATCCCATTACCGCAAACTGACAAAGATAATTAGCATCTGAATCAACATTGGCACCTAGATCTAATACATGAGTGTTTTTGTTTAAAACTACAGTAGGAAACGGGGTAGTAATTGCTGGACGATCAATACCAGGCAAGGTTTTTAGGACAAATCTTGCTGTAGCCATTAAAGCACCGGTATTGCCAGCGCTTACGCACGCCTGGGCAGTGCCATCCTTAACCAAATTAATGGCGACACGCATTGAAGAGTCTTTTTTATTGCGCAAAGATTTCGATGGTAACTCATCCATCAACACTTCTTCAGAAGCATGTTGCACCACAATACGATCCTGAAATTTCGTATTTTGCATAGCTGCTATCTTGGCATTCAAAATCACCTGATTGCCAACTAAAATAAGCTTTATATATGGATAGCGGGCTAATAGGCGAAAAGCAGCCGGTACCGTAACACTCGGCCCATTGTCTCCACCCATAGCATCAATTGAAATTGTAATTTTTTCCAAAGTTATTGCTCGGTATCAGCTTCAGAATCTTTGATCGGTTTTGGCGCAATAACCTGACGACCACGATAATAACCATCTTTGGTCATACAATGACGTCGATGAGTTTCGCCAGAAGTTGGATCAACTGATAAAGTTGGATTAGTTAACGCATTATGCGCACGACGCATACCACGCTTCGATCTTGTTACTCTACTTTTTTGAACAGCCATTTTCGCTCCGAATAAATATATGATTTAAAGTTCAAGGGAATACTAACTCTATGAATTTGCTATGTCAAAATTAAAATGCATCCCGTTAAGGCTAAAACCGACAATATTGCAACCAAAGCTCTTTGCCGCAACAATGCTACCACATATTTTTTCCATGGGTGATTATTAATACTTGGTGATAGTAACATTACCTGCCCTAACAACCCTGATAGTAACCTTGACGCTTGAATAAAATAATACTAGCATGACTTCTGAAGCTAGAAAATGTCTTCGTTAACGCTATTTTATAACAGATGAGGATAGAGAGGAGAAATTAAAGTGCTCGGGAAAGAAACAGAAAAGTTTTTTGTAAACTTTGAGTGTAGAAATCCAAACCAAAATTCTATTTTCATTGCCAGAGAGCTGATGGTCGCAAAAGCTAATTCTGGTTTTTTGAAAGTCTTTCTTTTGGCTATCTTGGCTGGAGTTTACATTGGTTTTGGCTGCGAAATATCAACCTTATCAGCGCATGATGGTGCCGGATTTTTAGGATTTGGTCCCAATAGAATTTTGGCTGGAGCAGTTTTTAGTTTAGGCTTGATGCTAGTTGTCATCGCCGGGGGAGAGTTGTTTACTGGCAATGTGTTGATTGTCGGTTCAGTTCTAGATGGCAAGATCTCTAAAATGGGATTGCTTAAAAATTGGACTTTGGTTTATTTTTCAAATTTGATTGGAGCTGTATTGTTAGCAATAATAGTATTTTATGCCAATGGTTGGCAACAAAATGATTTACAAGTGGGTGTTTATGCATTAAAGATTGGCGTAGGAAAAGTTAATCTTTCTTTCGCAGAAGCTTTTACTCGAGGCATTTTATGTAATTGGTTGGTATGCTTGGCTGTTTGGATGTCTGCAGCATCAAGAAATGTTATTGGTAAGATATTTGCTATCTTTTTCCCCATCATGGCTTTTATAGCATTAGGATACGAACATTGCGTTGCCAATATGTTTTACATCCCCAAGGCTATGATGCTTGCAACTCGACCGGAAATTGTAGCAGCAGCAAATGTTGCCGCAGATAAACTAGAGCATTTAAATATGCTTGGATTTATTAACAATCTAATTCCGGTTACACTAGGTAACATAACTAGTGCAGCGATATTTCTAGCGTTTTTCTACTGGGCAGCATATCTAAAGACCCAAAAAGAATAAGATAGGTAGCCGTGGACTTCAGCCTGAGTTAATACAGTGCCAATCCAAACATGCAAGTTAAAGCTGGCAGTTACCAATCGTGATAATCACGATGCTATTTTGAAGATATCATTTATCGTAAATTCTTAATACAGACTTAATACAAAATTTGACACTCTCGCCAACAAAATGATGAAACTGTATACTGGAATCGTCTTTGCTTTGACAAATTAAATTATAATGTGACATACCCCTGATTTTTAACTGGAGATATATATGACAAAAATTTTACTCATGGCCGCTTCGGTAAGAGGTGATTCTTGTAATAAAAAACTTGTTAATTTTATTGCAAGATTGGGTACACAACAAAAAATTACCGCAGAAAAATTGGATTTTGCGGATTTTTTGGCGCCACCCTATAATGGCGATCTTGAAGAAAAAAATGGGCTACCGGAAGTTGCTCAAGCATTTATCGCCCAACTAAAAAACGCTGATGGTTTAGTTATATCTTCCCCAGAATACAATTTTTCCACACCAGGTACCTTAAAAAACCTTATCGATTGGATTTCACGCGCCAAACCAATGCCATGGCTCAAATATCCTATTATGCTGTGCTCGGCTTCACCATCTATGGTCGGCGGCAATCGTGGGCTTTTGCATACTGCGACAATATTACAATTTTGTTGTAATGCGCATGTTTTTCACCCAATGTTCTCATTGGCCAATGCCTATGAAGCATTCACTAGTGACGGTTCATTGAAAGACAAAGATTTAGAGCAAAAGCTAGCAAAAAATATCGCAGAGTTTGTAAGTTTTATACAAATTCTTGCCGCGGATAAATTTATTTCATAAGCCGTTGGATTATTTCACTAAGTTGCAGATCTAAAGAAGCAATAAGATTTACTTTGGTTCCATCAGCCCAAACAAATCTTATTTATTTTGCGTGCAAAAATAATATTTTTAGCCCAAGCTTTTTCATTTAATCATTGAGCGCTTTGTCCCCATATTTCTCATCATGACTTCCACACTTTTATAAATCGAGGTCTAAGGTATATTTTTTTCCAATACTATTACAATAAGCAACAACGCTAAAACCCAAGACAAGTGGATAGTATCCTATAGTATACCCTACTAAACTTGTTTGAGTATCTTTTTTGGGAGGTTCACAAAAAAATCCGGCTAGGTCACAAGCCCATGTAAATAATAAACCAGCTAAAACCCCAGGAACAAGCGCTGTATAAGCATTATGAGTCCCTGTCACCAAGTATGCACCGCCATAGCAAGCAGCAATTTCTATTTTTTCTAGTTCTTTAATCATTTTTAATTAACCTCCGTATATTTCTAAACAGCAATGACCAGTATGTAAGATTACCGAATTTTCCACAAAAATTGCTCTTAACAACAAGGAGTATTATCATCAAGATCTATGGTATATGTTTCTCCATAAAGGTTACGATAAGTAGCAATTCCAAAAACCATGGCCGTGGGAAGCGCGGCTATGATAATAAATACTCTAGTAGCAACTAATAAGCCATTACCTTCAAACATATTTGATTCATCGCATGCATAAAAAGCGCCTGCAAAGTAACAAGCACCTAAAAAAAGGAGAGCAGAAGCATACCCCCCCAAGACTGCCCCAGGTACACCACAAGTCTGTGTCTCCAAGTGCACACCGCCATAGCAAGCAGCAATTTCTATTTTTTCTAGTTCTCTTATCATTTTTAATCAACCTCCATCTATTTCTAGAAAACCAAAAATATTTCTAAGCAAAAATTCAATACATAAAATTACCAGATTTTCAATAAATCAACTACATATTTTATAAGGTTTTATAAGGCCGCCACGTATTACACTTTTGCTGACCGTTATAGTTTAACATAAGAAATAATCAATAAATTCTTCCTGAACGAATTGACGATTAAAACGCTCGTCATGCGCATTCATTTTGAGACGCAATCGGCATATACCTATCTATGGGCAAACTTACGAAATGCATATTTGGCAAAATTAATCGAGGGTATTACTACATTGGGAGCCATGCCTGCAAGTTTCCAGATGTAACCTCTAACTTTCCAGCCAAGTTGCGCTGCAGAAGCTACCCAATAATATTTCCACACAAATCCCGTGCCTTCTTTGTTGGGATCAAAAAATTGAATTGTTGACATAGTGGCAACAGTCATAGAATCTCCAAAAATTTCCAAGCCTATATCTTGTGTGGTAGTAGGTATTCCCAATAACTTGTGTTCAAGCAAACACCTAATCGGTGCAGCGATGGCAGCTACTTGAACATTCAGCGCTATGTAGTTCACAATAGCATTGAGGTATGGATGATCATCTACTAGCATGGTGTCTCCATTTGCGGTGGTTACATTATGAGGAGGACTTATAATAAGATTTTTCACAGGTGTTATAACCAGATCATCTGCTAATTTCCCTATAGAATTAGCCACCACAGTGGGTACCCCCCCAGAGAAAAATTTTTTCTTAGAAGCAAATAGGTCACGGTGTAGTATTGACATCTTTGTAAATCCGGAAAAGTACGAACCAGCAATGGTAGCTAACCAATCATAGTAAGTGTTACTACTGCTAACTCCCGTCTGGTGCATTGAGAGAAAAAGGCCTACATTTGTGCCAATAAGAGCGTTAGCTAACCATGGGTTATTTTGTTGTCCTAGTTTTGTTAATAAATATACTCCGGAATTTACAGCATAGGCAATGGCATATCCGTTATTTATGCCCTTAGCACACTGAGATAACATTTCATCGGTAAAGCCACGCGAGAAATTACCAGGTAACTCCTTATAACCACGACTGCCTGGAGAAATGAAACCCACATTAGCAATCATTACAGCCTTGCTGTAATCAGGGTTCTCTGTTCCGTAAAAGAATTTAGCCGATTCTGCGACTACTTGGCTGAGCACTCCAGTTTCATATTTAGATAAATTTTTACCGTATTCATATGAGACTAAGATAATGTTTGCAATATTCTTAAATATTCCTGTTAATAAAAAATACTTTGTACCAGAATATATGCCATTTTTTACCATATACACCAATGTTGGAAAAGCTTCTCTTGAGAATATATTAATGACTGATTGATCTCCTGGTGGTTTTGTAACAAAACTTAGGTATATTCTTCCCATAGTTGTATTATTATCTATTAATGTTTTACTCATCACTTTTTCTTCAGGTGTTAGTGTGAGAATCAAACCAGGCAAATCTCTGACCATACCATTTAACATAAACCACTGATTGTTTTTTCCCACTATAATCACTCTTTTTCCCCATTCCGACCACTTTCCTGCTTCTTCAGGATGGGGGCTTAAAGAATCTGTATCTATTTGGGTAATTTGGTTTTGGAGAGCAATTCGATTAGAAATTGAGACGTCAGGTAATTTTAAGAACACTGGGGGGTTATAATTGCATAATCCATTAACACACGATTGATCATTAGGCACGACAAATGCCCAGAAAGTAAACGCGTCGACAGGTGGTTGCTCATTGGTTATTGTCGTGTTGACAGTATACATGTCGATAGCGGTAAAGCAATTTCCAATAAGTGAAGATGGTGTTAACACAGTGTTATCTTCACCTGTTGTAATCATAGGTGTGTTATCAGTATTTGGATTTGTTGCGTGTCCAATTTCTAAATGTTCATAAATTGTTAATGTTGCTGAGTCACTTGGCAAATTAGCCTTAAGCTTGTTCAAATCATAGAAACTATGCTGTGGTGTAAACATATTCGGAAAATATACTGGTGCATCTGGAAACTTAATAGGCTCGTAGCGTACTAGCGCAGTTCT
>Ga0209450_10000139_pt1 | contig 41221 bp, 41 predicted proteins | sample FrelakmetLWP11LW_FD_187149 | JGI IMG/M metagenome (GOLD analysis project Ga0209450, IMG submission 187149) | Freshwater lake sediment microbial communities from the University of Notre Dame, USA, for methane emissions studies - LWP11 LW (SPAdes)... | ecosystem: Environmental > Aquatic >...
GCCCAGATCTAAAGATTGCACATATATATGTATCGGTTTTTGGTGAGTATCCCGAAAAGGGCTTTGAAAATATTGTTCGTAACCGCGGCGAAATTTCTCGGCAGCTTGCCGGTAAGCTCGAAAGCAAGTTTTCGCCAAGCCTTACTTTCCACTTAGACACCGGCCAATCCGAAGCCGAAAAAATCGAAGAGCTTCTTAAATAAAAAGCCGCCGTATAAGCAAAATTATAAGACCCTAAAAGAGTCTTATAATTTTATGCTAAGCTATAGGTATGGGTTCAAAAATAAAAAAGTTTGTAAGCACAATTCCATTTAAAGATATATCAATAATAATTTTATGCGGGGTTTTGCTTTCCTTGGCCTTTGTTAGGTATCAGTTAGGCTGGTTCATATTAATAACCCCTTTGCTACTTTTTTGGTACATCGGATCATTAGAAAAAAGAAGGCTTACCAATAAGCAGTTTATCTTGAGGGTGTGGGCTGTTGGTATTATGTTTTTTAGTATTACCATAAGCTGGATATACAATATTCGCGCAACCGACCTAATTGCCGATCCTTGGCTGAGATGGCTGTTTTTATTTTTAACTTTGGCGATAATTGTTTTTGTTTATTCGCTGGGATTTTTGCTGTTCTCTTTTGTTATAAGGCGTTTTAATATAAGCTTGAATCAATCAAGAAGCCTTTTGATTCTTCCGGCATTGTGGATTCTGTGCGAGTACCTTAGAAGCTTTGCATTTTCTATAATATCTTTTGGAGTGGGTGCGACTATTGGCGACTTGTGGAATTTTGGTAATTTTGGGTTTGGGGCAAGCGTTACTCCATTGGTGTATTCTGGAAGGCTGATTGGGTTTTACGGTATTAGCTTTTTGGTTGTCTTATTAAACTTAGCCATTTACCATTTGATATTTGGAAAGCTCAAAAAGCAGGCTATTATAGCACTGGCAGTTGTGATTATTATGCCAAGCTTAGGCTACGTACTATGGGCAAATAAAAACCAAGGCAGCACCGCTAAAGCCGGCCTAACCTTTCTTGAGAGCGACTATACTATAGGTGGGGATTACAGAGATTTTCTTTTAACTGAACTAGGTAAGAATAACCTTAAAGATACTAATTTGCTTATTTTGCCCGAATACTCAGATATTTTTACAGAGGAAACCGGCAAGGAAAAAGATGCCAAAATCGTAAAAGCATTCACTTCAGTAAACGATAATATAAAAATAATCACTTCCGTATCTATGGAAGATGCTAAAAAACGCACAAATTCCGTAGCCTTATACAACGAAAAAGCCGAATTGCTAACTTATCAAGATAAACAATTTCTTATACCTGGCGGTGAATTTGTGCCCTATCTTTATCAAGGAATATTGATAGCTTCAGGAAATTCGTCTTTTGTAATATCCCATCAACAAGACAAAACTCTTGCCAAAGGAACCCAAAAAGCCAAACCAATAGAAATTGATGGTACTAATTTTGGCATTTTGGCTTGCTCTGGCGCGATTGCACCCAGGTACTACCAAAATCTCACAAAAGATGGCGCCGAGGTGCTGGTAAATAGTGCCTCTATTGCGAGTATGGGGCTAGACGGGTTTTATTTTGATCAATCCAAGCAAATGGCGAGGTTTATAGCGGTAGCCAACGATAGGCAGTTTATTCAGTCCTCTAGGGGTGGACAATCTTTTGTTATTAACAAGAACGGTGGTTTTGATGTTCAAAGCAGCGGTCCAAAAACCCAGTATTACAATATAAATATTCAGCCAAATTCATCTAGAACTCCTTATTCACAGCTAGGTGAGTGGTTTTTGGCGATTACTACACTTCTACTGGGAATATACTTATTTAAAATGGCTATCAATAAATAAGCATAAAAAGCTTGACAAATATTTTCTAAAATAATATTATTTCAGTAAGTAACATTGTTTAAAAAAAGGAAATCAAGAAAAAATGGCAGCTAAAAAAACAGTAAAAAAATCCAGAACTTCTGGTAAAAAATCAAATAATAAATCTATTATGAGATGGTGGTACGTACTACCAGTAATAGCCATTGTAGCCGTTGCAGGCTACGCAATCGTAAGATTCAGTGAGGCTTCAAATCAAGTCATTATTGCAGCAGTTAATCGGGGACGAAAAGGATTTAGGGGAGGAGTTGGTACTATAAATAAAACTAATGGGCAAACAGTCATGCGGGCTGGTGACAATGCCTTCACTTCTGTCTATGCTGATTTAACTGCCCAAGAAGTCAGGGATGCTAGAAAAATTTGTGCAAGGGTGGCAGTAGGTAATGGTGGAGGAGGATATGTTAAGATACGTATACCAAGTGCTGGCCCTCTTGGAACCAAAGATGAAATAAGGTATTTAAGTAATCAATCTGGCTGGAAAGATTATTGTTTCACTATTACAAACAATGACAAATTAAGGGCATCCACTGGGGCTACGGGTAAATTTGTTGAAATCAGAAAAGGTAATTCGACTGGTGATGTACTAGTAGACAAGGTTTTTGGAACTAGATAAACCAGAATATAGAATTTTGTAATTTCTAAGCTGACAGCTCTTATAGAGGCCATGCCTCAGTAAGAGCTGTCGTGGTCTAACGAGTTTGACCCAAAATAGCTCCAGGAGTATTATATAATTATGAGCAATGTAGTATTACTTGTAGAAGACAGTGATTTTATTCGCGATATGTATAAGCTAAAGCTGAGTAAGGCAAAGATTGATGTGATCGAGGCTGTAGATGGAGCGATGGCTTTAAGTATGATATCTGAGCAGAAGCCGAAGCTGGTTTTGCTAGATTTGATGATGCCAAATGTCACAGGAATAGAAGTGCTTGAAGAGCTTGATAAGCATAAAATGACTCCGGAACTTCCGGTAATAGTGCTAACAAACCTTATGGATAAACCAACTATCGATAAAGCTAAAAAGCTTGGAGCACGCGATTATATCGTAAAGACCGATCTTACTCCTGGCGAAGTGCTAGATAAAATAATGCCTTACTTGGCTTAAATTATTTTAGATATCCGTTAATGTAACCTTGGGCGTCCATCGGGGCTTTGCCTTGTGGCTGGAGTTTGATTATTTCTAAGCTTCCGCCCGCACAGCCCAGATATAATTTTTTGTCATTCACCTCTAAAATGCCTTTGGGTATTTTGCGTTCGCTCGGCTTGGCCTCTAAAATAATTGTTTCTTTGCTGGCAATATTTATATAGCTCTTGGGCCAGCCAACATAGGCTAGAATTTCGTTGGCTAATGTCTCTGGTGCCTTATTAGTATCGATACGGCCATCTTCTTTAACGGCTTTGTGTGTATGGGTGGCTTCGGATTCATCTTGCTCGATTGGCTCTAGTTCGTTATTCAAATACATTCTGGTAGTTTCGGGCAGTAAGGCACAATTTAGTCTAGAAAGCTCTTCACGGAGCTCAATAGCGTTCATATTGGTAATGTCTAGCTCTGCCCAAGTAAGTATCGGGCCATCGTCCAGGCCGGGAGTAATGCGGATAATAGTAACGCCGCTAGTTTTGTCGCCATTGAGTATGGCTGTGCGTATTGGGTCGGCTCCGCGATATTTCGGAAGCAAACTAAAGTGGCTGTTTAAAATACCCATAGGAAATAAATCAATAACTTCAGATGGTATTATCATCCCGAAGTCCAAAACTATTCCAAGCTCGCTTTGTAATTTGGCTTGTTTGGCGAGCTTGATAAGTTCGGTTTTGTCTTTTGGGTTGATAACTTTAATATCGTTTTGCTCGGCCCAGACTTGGACGTTGTTTTTAAACTCTTTGCCTGCTGAATTTGTGGCCGGGGGCTTGGTAACGACAAGTTCAACAACAAAGTCTTCGCTTAGACATTGCAGCGCTTCCAGACTAGTCTGACCAGTACCGAAAAATACAATCGATGATTTACTGTTTGTTGATTTTTTTGAGGTCATCTTTTTTGCTTTGACTTACGGGCATCAGGCTCCCGTTTTTATCGATATTGAATAATTGCGAAGTGTCTTCGACGTGATCTAAAAATATAATGCCGTTCATGTGATCAATTTCGTGCTGAAGCACGCGGGCCGGAAAACCTTCAAGAGTTAATCTAATAGGGTGTCCGTCGATATCTTGGGCCTTAACCTTTATTTTAAGCGGTCTTTTAACCCGCCCGTATATTCCAGGTACGCTCAAGCAGCCTTCGACGTCGCTAACTTGCTCAGGGCTGGCTTTGACGATTTCTGGGTTAACAAGGGTGGTGAATTCCTTGCTTTTAGCATCATCAAAGTCATTGCGAACCACAGTAAGCTTTAGTGGCTCACCGATTTGGATGGCCGCAAGGGCTGCACCGAATTCGCTGTCGTGATCCCAGTCGAGGGTGGTTTGAATCATATCATTGGCGAGATCACGAATAGATTCGTCGATGTAGCCGATGCGTTTGGATTTCATCCTTAGGATTTTATTAGGTATAGTTACAATTTTTCTTATCATGATATTCCGAATGGATCTAAATTAACTGTCCAGTATTGGTCGAGACTTTTGGCGATATCTACTAAGACTTTACGGTCTTTGCTTTTGATAACCAAGCTCCACATGTGCTTTTTACCACGAATGGCGGGGTGTGATGGCACTGGGCCTAATACTGCGATTGGTTTATTTTGTAAGTTTTTGATTAGCTCTTGGGATTTTTGCTTGCCTAGGCTTGGGCTTACAAAACCACACTCTAATTTTAACAGATATGTGTAAGGAGGATAAGAGTATTTTTTGCGAGCATCCAGCTCTTGGGTGTAGAAGCTATCGAAGTCATTATCGATGATTAAATCAAATATTGGGTTTTTGGGCTGAGAAGTTTGTATTATTACTGTCCCACGACTGTCGCGCCGGCCGGCTCGGCCTGCAGTCTGGGTTAGAAGCTGAAAAGCTCGCTCTAAGCTGTTGTAATCAATACTTAAGAGGTCATAATCGGCATTTATCATACCAACTAGCTCGAGCTTGGCTATATCCATGCCGCGGCCAATCATTTGGGTGCCGATAATAATGTCGACCTTGCCTTTTGAGATATCATCAAGAGACTTTTCAAAGTCTGCTGAAGCGGAGCTATCGGTATCGATGCGGACGATTTTGGCAAGTGGGAATAGTTTGGATATTTCTTCGGCGACGGCTTTGGTGCCGATACCAATTCCGCGTAGCTCAGTACTATTGCAGGCTGGACATTTGCCTGGTGGCTGCAACTGATAACCGCAGACATGACAGACTAGTTTCATCTTATCTGCATGAAAATGAAGGTTTACTCCACAGCGTGGGCATTCGAAGTCTTGTCCGCAATCGACGCATTTAAATACCGGGGCAGTGCCTCGGCGGTTGATGTATAAAAGTGACATCTTGTTGTTAAGCAAGGACTCCTCGAGGTTGGTATATAGTTCTGGCGAGATGATTTCGCGGTTTTTGATTTCGACGATTCTGATATCTGGGTGCTGCGAACCCATTGCGCGTTCAGGCAGATGAACTCTAGTTAGTTTATTGGCTTCAGTCAGGAAGCGTGCAGTAATTGATGGTGTTGCGCTACCTAGTATTAGCTTGGAATTGGTCAGGCCAGCAAGCATGCCGGCGACTATCTCGGTTTGATAGCGTGGAGATGAATCTTGCTTGTAACTTTGCTCATGAAACTCATCGATTATGATTGCGCCCAAATTATGAAGCGGCGAAAACATCGCCGAACGTGGGCCAAGCACAACTAGGCCTTCGCTCTTGGAGCGCAGATTGCATTCCACCCAAACCGAACGACGCCTTGCGGGTGTCATCGACGAATGGGTAATTATTAGTTTATCTCCAAAGTGCTTTTGAGCTCGCTCAATCATTTGCTTGGTTAAGAAAATTTCTGGCATCATTAATATCACAGATTTGTTTTGGCTTAGCATACTCTCTATTAAGTGAAAATAGATTTCGGTTTTCCCTGAGCCCATCGCACCTTCTAGCAAAACTGGCTTTTGAGTGGAATTAATTTCATCTAAAGCTTCGGATTGCGCATCTGTCAGAACTACCAATTTTTCTGTTTGGTTTTTTCTGGGCTTAAAGCTCTTGCGTGGTTTGGTAGTGGGGTTTTTGGGGATTAATAACTGCCAAACACTTGCTGAATTTGCACAATAATAATCTATAAGCCAATCGCCGAGACCTAATAAGTGCTCGGGTATTGGCTCAACTTCAAGTTTTTCAATGATATTTTGTAATATAATGTCCCCGTTTGGCTCGCTAGCTTTAGGGTTACGAATTATGCCTATGCTAGCACGGCCCGCAAATTTAACCTTTACCAAATCTCCATTGTTTAGATCGAGACTTTCGTATTTATAGGTGAAATTACGAGCTTCTTTGCCGTTATAGCCACTCACACTTACTTCTGCAAACATATAGATATTGTACATCAGTCAAAAAATATTGCCCGCAAACCCATTGTGTGGTTTATAATATCTTTATGAAGCTAAAAACAAAGCTGTATTTAATTTTGGCACTAGTAGTGGTTTTGGTATTGATTGCATTACCACGCGAAGATAAGATTTTCTCCGCACTAGGACTAAAAAACTCAGCTTTGAAGGTTCGCTTAGGCTTGGATTTACAGGGGGGTGCAAGCTTAACTTACCAGGCTGATTTGTCCAAAATCCCGCAGCAGGATAGGGCTAAGGCGCTCGATGGAGTGATAAACGTAATCAATAAGCGCGTAAACCCAAGTGGCACTTCAGAAGTGGTAGTCCAGACATCGGGAAGTGATAGAGTGTCAGTGCAGCTACCTGGAGTAAAAGACATTGATCAGGCTATAGGCACAATTGGTAAAACTGCTCAGCTAACATTTTTATCGGTAGGGCCAGACAACTTACCGCAGATTACTGATTTGAGTGGAAATGACCTTGAAAGTGCCAACGCTGATATTGATACACAGACTGGGCAGCCAATAGTTTCATTTCAGATGAAGGGAAGTGCGGTTCAAAAATTTGCCGACCTTACTAAAAAAATCAATCAAGAGAATGGCAGGCTGCTAATTGTTTTAGACAATGAGCCTTTATTTAATGGTACGGTCTCCACCCCAATTACAGACGGCAAGGGCCAGATGCAAGGCTTTAAGGATATTAAAGATGCCCAAGAAACGGCTGTACTGCTAAACGCAGGTGCGCTACCGGTTCCGATTAATTTAGTTGAACAGCGCACTGTCGGCGCTACACTAGGCCAAGAATCTATCCAAAAAAGTTTGGTGGCCGGCGCGATTGGCTTGATTGCAGTTTTGGTATTTATGCTAGTTTATTATCGCTTGGCTGGGTTAATAGCGGGTGGCGCACTGATTATATATACGCTTTTGGTTTTGGATATTTTCAAAATATCTGGGATAACTCAATCTCCAATTGTTTTAACGCTGGCGGGTATCGCAGGCTTCGTGCTGAGTATTGGTATGGCTGTAGATGCGAATATTTTGATTTTCGAGCGTATGAAAGAAGAAATTCGCGAAGGCAGTTCAATACCTGCCGCGGTAGACTCTGGATTTAAAAGAGCTTGGAGCAGTATTCGCGACTCCAACGTATCTACTCTGATTACTTGTCTAATACTTTATATATCAGGAATTCCAATTATAAAAGGCTTTGCCGTAACCTTGGCTATTGGGGTGGTGGTGAGTATGTTTACTGCAATTACAATTTCAAAGACTTTCATGCAAGCAATAGTACAAACCAAGATAGGCTCTAAGCTAAGTTCTTATCGCATAAAAGATTCGGAGGTTAAGAAATGAACATAGTTGGTAGGCGTAAGATTTGGTTTACTATTTCAATTGCCCTAATTGTGCCAGGAACCATTGCATTATTTTTATGGGGCCTAAAGCCCGGCATTGATTTTACTGGTGGCCAAGAAATTGAAGTATCTGGCGAAGTAACTCAGGCGGAATTAAGAGATATTATTTCCAAAACTGGTGTTAAAGAAATAACTGTTACTACCAGCGGAAGTGATAGGTTGCTAGCTAGATTTAGCGATAAAGAAGTAGAAAACCCCGAAAATATCAGGCAGAACATCAAGACTCTTTTGGCTCAGAATAATCTAACAGAGACTGCATACAGTTCTGTAGGGCCATCTGTGAGTAGAGACATTACCCGTAATGCCTTGATTGGAGTGGGCTTAGCTTCGATAGCAATTTTGATTTATATTGCCTTTGCGTTTCGCAATACACCACCTCCTGTAAGTCCATGGAGCTTCGGTGCTACTGCCATTGTTGCATTGCTTCATGATGCCTTATTCCTTTTGGGTATTTTTGCAATTCTTGGGCACTTCTTTGGAGTTCAGGTGGATGCACTTTTCGTCACAGCCATACTTACTGTAATAGGATTTTCTGTTCACGACACTATTGTTGTGTATGATAGAATTCGCGAAAACCTCAGAAGGCTCAACAAACCATTCGAGGAAGTTGTAAACATCTCAATTAATGAAACTCTAGCTAGATCTCTCAACACTTCAGTTACTGTGGTGTTGGTGCTGTTAGCATTTTATATGTTCGGTGGTGAATCAATTAAATATTTCGTTTTGGCGCTTTTGATAGGGATAATTTCTGGTACATATTCGTCGATATTCAATGCATCGCCACTTCTTGTGGTTTATAATAACTGGAAAATTAAAAAGTCAAAACAAGCCTCTAAGCCAAAGAGCCTAAAGAACAACGAAAAGTAGCAGCACTACTGCTGTAGTTAAAAAGATTATTAGCCCCGATGCTAGCCAAACCCAAAGCGGGACTCTTTTTTGCTTTGGTTGAGTTTCTGCCCTGGATTGTTCTATTTTTTGAACTTTTTGCTCAACTTCCTCATTCACAGTCGAAGTATTTGCTGTATTAGCAGCTTCTGCATCGGTATTTTTAACTGTCGTATCTATTAGATCGTCATAATTTTCAAAAATATTGGAACTATTTGGGCTGTAAGAGGCTGCAGCAGTTTCGAGCTTAGCTGGGCTTCCATGATCGTGAGGCGGTGGGAGTTCCGGCACCATTAATCGCTTTAAGGTAGAGCGGACTTTATTATTGGAATTTGAACTCATCTCATTATTGGTATCGATCTTAACGGCAGAAGGCAACTTATCTTCTTCGGGCCCATCTGCACCTAGCGTGGCTTTAGGAGTAGGAATGGATGTAGATTTAAGTTGTGTGCCCGTCATGGTATAGAAGCGCTGAACATGCCCACAATCTGGACACAAATAACCCACCAAGCTTGGCGTCATATTTGAATTACATTCTGGGCAGTATCTATCCATATTTGTTTTGCTTATCTGTAATTATTTTAGCATACAACATAAGCATTAAAAAGCTGTTGTCAATTTGACTGTTGTTAGTTATACTATAAAAAACGAGGTGTAAAACAAAATGTTACAGTATTTCATTACTTCAAAGACCCGACGCAAGATAATTACTATGTTCAGTAAATATCCTGATTATCGTGTGCACATACGCGGGCTTGCCAAAATTACTAAAGAAGATCCGGGCAATGTTAGTCGTGAATTGGTGCGTCTCGAAAAAATTGGCTACGTTAAGGCCTATAAGGAAGCAAATACAAAGGTTTATGGTGTAAATCAAAACTTCATACTATTTAAGGAGCTTCAAAACATGGTTCTCAAAACCAGTCATAAGAGGAAGTGATGTGAGTTAAAAAATTAAAAAATAAAAAGTGAGGTGAGATGAAACAAATACAAAAAATAATTAAAACATTACGTTATTCGGATAATTCTTTGAAGAATAAAAGTAAATCAGTAGATACCAAGAAGTATCTGATTGATAGCAGGAGACAATACGTTTCGGCTGCTCCTGTTGGATTTAAGTCCCGCGCTGGCTCTGATTTTTTCTTACAATAATAAACAAATCCCTAATATTTCGGCTAAACTATTAGTATGCCAAAAATAATATGGGATAGTTCACAGGCAATTAGCTATAAAAGCAGCGATGATTTAGCAAGATCCTTGCTTTTGAAGAGAGGTTTCGATAGCACTGAAGCCGAAGCATTTTTGCAGCCTAGCTACGATTCTTTGACCGACCCATTTGTGATTCCGAATATGAACACAGCGATTAAAAGAATTAAAAAGGCTGTGCTAAATAATCAGAAAATTGTAATTTACGGCGACTATGACATAGATGGACTTAGTTCGTCCGCTCTTATGAAAGATGCTTTTTCTGTGATGGGCTTGGATGTTGATTTGTATATACCCGACAGATTTGAAGAAGGATATGGCCTCAATAGCAAGGCAATTGAAAAGCTTAAAGAAGCAGGCTACGACTTGGTTATAACTGTAGACTGCGGAACGACTGCACACGAGCAGCTTGAGCTCGCCCAAAAAATTGGTTTAGATGTAGTTGTTACTGACCACCACGAAGCTGATGGCGACGCACCAAAAGGTGCAATCGCTTGTGTGAACCCGAAGTTAGAGCAAGGTAATGTGCTCAGTGATTTAGCTGGAGTAGGGGTAGCATTCTACTTAATTAGAGCACTTCAACAGAAATATAAATTAATTAAACCTGGACAAGAGAAGTGGCTACTTGATTTGGTAGCACTTGGAACGGTTTGTGATGTTGTTTCATTAAAGGGAGACAATAGGGTCCTAACTACATTCGGCTTGAAAGTTTTGAAAAAAACAAAAAGGCCAGGATTAGTTGCACTTTGCGACAAATCGTCAACTGACATATCAAAGATATCAGAAACAGATTTAGGATTTAGGCTAGGCCCAAGATTGAATGCCGCCGGCAGGCTTGCGCATGCTCAAAAAGCCCTTGATGTTCTTACAGCCAATACGCATCAAGAAGCCGAAGAACTTAGCCAGGCATTGAATGAGCTAAATATAAAACGCCAAGACGACACCAAATATATATATGAGCAGGCTAATAAGTTGGCAAGAAAGTATAAAAAAGACCCAATACTTGTTTTGAGTAGTGAAGATTGGTCACACGGCGTGGTAGGTATTGTAGCTAGCAGGCTTTCTGAAAAATGGCATAAGCCAACTATTTTACTTCAAGAAATAGACGACTATGCCAAGGGCTCTGCGAGAAGTTTTGGGAGCTTTAGCATAATTGACGCCATAAGAAGCAACTCCGACTTACTCGATACTTTTGGCGGCCATACTTACGCAGCAGGGCTTAAACTGAAATCAGAAAGAATGGAGGAATTTAGATATAGAATAAATCAATATGCAGTCGCCAACATGGATGCAAAAAACAATTTTAAAAATGTAGAAATAGCAGTTGATTTGGCAGACAATGCTCCAAGTATCGAACTATATGATAATGTCGCACAATTAGCCCCATTCGGCAACGGAAATAAGAAGCCATATATGAAAGGCAAATACACAATAAGCGAAGTGAGGCTGGTGGGAAGCGATGCTTCTCACCTGCGTCTAAAACTAAAGAGTGAGGACAACAAAGAGCACGTAGCAATAGGTTTTGGAAAGGCAGAAGAATTTGGTGATTTGGAAGTTGGCCAAGTCGTTAATATCGCTTTTGAACTAAGCGAGAATATATGGCAAGACAATAGAACTCACCAGCTAGAAATTATAGACATAAACACAAAAGAATAAATTATTTGTACAATAAATTATTAATTCTAATAATAAAACATGTATATACAGATATGAGGCCACTATAATATGTAATAAAATAATTATTTAATTTATTCAGATAAATATGCTAATTTTACTAAAATGATACATCGGCATTTTTTCTTATAAATAATTTATTCATAAATTTTCAATCAATTTGTAGATGTAGATAAATAAGGTTAAAATTGCTTTATGTCTATTAAATACCAAAAACTCAGGGGTATGCAGGATTTATTGCCCGAGGATCAAAGGATATGGTCTTTTATTACTGAAACTTTTGTTGATATATGCAAAAGTGCTGGAGCTGAGAGAATATCCACTCCAACCCTAGAGAGTACGGATTTGTTTACTAGGGCTGTAGGAGAGGGTACAGAAGTAGTCAGCAAAGAAATGTATACTTTTGAGGACAGATCAGGCAAAAGCCTTACCCTCAAGCCCGAAAGCACTGCCGGTGTTGTTCGAGCATACATTGAGAATGGTATGTCTAGCTTGCCTAAGCCAGTGACATTGTATTACATAGAATCGCATTTTAGATATGAAAGACCACAGCTAGGGCGGTATCGTCAGCACTCTCAGCTAGGTTTTGAAATTTTCGGCGATTCTACGGTTACTTCTGATGTTCATGCTATTGCACTTGCTTCAAGGCTCTTAAACAAACTGGGATTAAAACATAAAGTACTTATCAATAGCATTGGATCTCTAGATGACAGGCAAAAATATATTGAAGTACTTCGTGAGTATTTTGAGCAACACAAGCATAAACTTCCAGAGATAAACCAGCTTCAGCTCGATAAGAATCCCCTAAGAATCTTAGATACAAAGGACGAAGGGGTTATGAAATTGGTTGAGGACGCCCCACATATAATTGATTACCTTGGAAAAGAATCCTCAGAGCGCTTCCAATCTATTCTGGAAATGCTTGAGGGCTGCGGAATTGAGTATGAGCTTAATACCAGATTGGTGCGGGGGCTGGATTACTACAATGATATCGTTTTTGAATTTGTTGCCTCAAGAGAAGGTGCTAGTTTTAGTGTTGGTGGGGGTGGTCGATACGATGGCCTAGTTTCAAATATGGGTGGTCCAGAGACCGCTGCTGTGGGCTTTGGGCTGGGGATTGATAGAATCAAGATTGAGCTTGAAGAAATGGGATTTCAGCCTGAAATAAAAAACCCCGATGTTTTTGTGGTCGCTATCGGTAAGGATGCCGCTCTTGATGCTGAAGTGGTGCTTGAGCGGGTACTAAATGAGGGTATTAGGGCTCAATCAAACTTTTCAAAGAAATCCATGGGTGATCAGCTCGCAATTGCTGCTAAATTAGGAGTGAAGTACGCAGTAATCATCGGCGATAAGGAGGCTCAGCAAAAAGAGGCGATAATCAAGGATATGGCGTCTGGAAATCAGCAGGTTGAGAAGCAAGACAAACTTATTGATAATATTAAAAAGAGCCTTGGGGCTTGAGTTTAAGGTAGATTTCAGGTATAATTAGGCAGATTTTAGAGAATTCAACAATCAATAAAGGAGATTAATTTGTTACAAGTTACTAGAAAAGAAGACGAATCAGTAGAAAATATGATCAGACGGTTTAACAAGAAAGTTATTCAGTCAGGAATTTTAACTACAGCTCGTCAAAAGAAATATTTCCAAAAGCCTATTTCTAAGACTGAAGCTAGAGAAGTAGCGATACGAAAACGCGCCCGTAAAGAGCAAAAAATGCGCGAAATGCTTGGATCGAGATAATGGACCTCATTGAGCAATTAGAGGCAGATCTTGGCGAAGCAATGAAGCTTCGCGATGAAGTTCGCACTACCACGCTCAGACTATTAAAAAGCGCTCTTAAAAATTACCAAATTGAACTGGGCCATGATTTAACTATGCAGGAAGCTCTTTCTGTATTGCAAAAAGAAGCCAAAAAACATCAGGATTCAATAAAGCAGTACGAAGCTGCCGATAGGGATGATTTGGCCAATGAAGAAAAGGCCGAACTTGAAGTTATCGAAAAGTATTTGCCAGAGCAAATGAGTCGTGAAGAGCTTGAAAAGATTGTGGAAGAAGCAATTTCTAGCCTAAATGCTAGTGGGCCTTCTGACATGGGAAAAGTTATTGGTATGGTCAGAGCAAAGACTGAAGGCAAGGCAGATGGCTCAATGATTGCCGAAATTGCTAAACAAAAACTAGCTAACTAAAATTTAATGATAAGCTTTAATTTAGAAGGTAAAAGTCCGCTAGACTCGGCCCAATTAGAATCAATTTCGAAAGCAATCTCAGAGATTATAAAAATTGAGAAAGTTGCAAATATCGGTCTAGCTTTTGTTGATTCTAATACAATTAAAGAGCTCAATAGCAAATATGCCGGCAATGACTATCCTACAGATGTGTTGAGTTTTGAGTATGGTGATGGTGAAGAAGGAAATATTGGTGATATTGCAATATGCAATGATATTGCTATCTCGCAGGCTAAAGAAAACAACATTAGTCTAGAAGCTGAGCTAACGCTATTATTAGTGCATGGTGTTTTGCACATTCTCGGTTATGACCATCAAGATGAGGATCAGATAGCTAGCTTAGATGCTATCCAAAGTGATATTATGAAGAAGTTAAATTATGAATACAGAGATTTTAAATGGTCGCACTAAGTAGTTTTAAATATGCCTTAAGAGGACTTAAGGAAGTAATAAAATCAGAGAGAAATGCCAAAATACATTTGGTATTGGCTTTTTTGGCGATAATTTTTTCAATTGTACTGAGGGTGGGGGTTTTGGAATTTTTATTTGTTTTTACATCAATAGTATTGGTGTTATTTGCCGAAATCGTTAACACTGCAATCGAAAAGACACTTGATTTAATTAGCCAAGAAAATAATCATGCCATACAGATTACTAAAGATATGATGGCAGCAGCAGTACTTTTAACGGCAATTGGCGCAATTGTGGTTGCATGCATTGTATTTATACCAAGATTAATTGAAATAATAAGGCCATACATTTAATGAAAAAACTGATAATTGTAATTGGATTACCGGGCTCAGGCAAAGACACTCAAATCCAATTGCTAGCTGAAAGTTTCGAAGACATCAATGTTATTGAGGCAGGCGATTTGATAAGAAAAAAATCACAAACCGATCCCGATATTAAAGAAACATTAATGAAGGGTGATTTAGTTGATAATCACAAAGTTAATAACTTAATTAGCGAAGAACTTTCAAAGTCAAAAGACGGAAGCACAATTATCTCGGATGGCTTTCCAAGGAGATTGGCACAAGCAAAATGGCTGGATGAATACGTCAATAATAATGGCATCGAAATAATAAAATACATTCTTCTAAAGATATCTGACGATGAATCAATAAAAAGACTGCTCAAAAGAGGCCGAGCCGATGATAAAGAAGAAATCATTAAAAATAGAATTAAAATTTTTCATGAAGAAACAGAAGAGGTAATAGATTTTTATAAGCAAAAGGGCTTACTTTCTGTGGTCAACGGAATGGGCGAGATTACCGAAATTAACAGTCGAATGAAGAGGGCCTTGAATTGGTAAACACCAGAATTAAAACAGACGAAGAAATACAAAATATCAAAAAGAGTGGTGAAATACTCACTTCTGTTTTGGACATACTTGTAGAAAAAGCCAAGCCTGGTATAACGAGCTTGGAGCTAGATAAAATAGCTGATGCCGAAACCAAAAAACTCGGAGGAGAGCCGGCCTTTTTGGGGTATCAAGGTTTTCCTGGCAGAGTCTGTGTATCTGTTAATAATGAAATAGTGCATGGAATTCCTAACGACCGCAAACTAAAAAATGGTGATTTGGTGGGAATAGATTATGGTGTGAACTACAAGGGTATGATAACCGATGCAGCACGCACGATTAGCCTGGGCAAACCAAGTCGGGACGGCCAAAAATTATTAGAGGGTTGCTATGAAGCTTTGCAGCAAGCTATATCTGTTATAAAGGACGGTGTAATGGTTGGGGATGTTAGTGAAACAATAGAAACTACATTACGAAAATTTAATTTAAAACCGATTTATAGTTTGACAGGGCATGGGGTGGGCCACGAACTGCACGAAGACCCGGTTGTGCCAAATTATGGACGAAAAGGTACTGGTGAAGCTCTGAGAGCCGGGATGACGATAGCTGTTGAGCCAATAGCCTCGATTGGAACTAATGATTTATACTTAGCCGAGGACGGTTGGACCTACATGACAAGAGATGGATCTTTGAGTGCTCAATTTGAAAACACAATTCTTATAACAAAAGACGGCTGCGAGGTAATTGCAAGCTAGTATTTGCAAGTTACAGCTATGGGTGCGTATAATGTCATTTAGTTATGGCGCCAAAGAATGAAGAAACATATGTTGGATTAGACGTAGGCACCAGTAAGGTTGTTTGTGTTGTTGGTCTTCATCAGCAAGATTCACCAACACCAAGCATTATTGGTCTAGGAGTTTCGCCTACCTCAGGATTGAGAAGGGGTGTGGTTGTTGATGTCGAAGAAACTGTTAGTTCAATCACTGCAGCTCTTGAAGACGCAGAAAGAATGAGTGGGATTGCAATTGAGCGAGCCACAATATCTATCGACGGAAGCCATATAAGAAGCATGAACTCCAAAGGAGTTATTGCAGTATCTAGGGCAGACCGAGAAATTACAAAAGAAGAATTGGTCAGGGTAGAAAAGGCAGCCACATCTGTACAGCTAGAATCAAATCGTCAAATAGTACAGGTTTTAACCAATTCCTATTCTGTAGATGGACAGTCCGGAATTAGTGACCCAGTAGGAATGAATGGAATTAAACTGGAGGCCGAAACTCATATTATTTCAGCTTCAACCCCTTCAATAAAAAATCTAGACAACGCCGTATTTAGGTCGGGTATTCAGATAAATAACCAGCTCATCGTTCCGATTGCTGCTGCTAAGACAGTCCTTACGAAAAAGCAGATGGAGCTTGGTGTAGTTTTGATTAATTTTGGATCAGAAACAACTGGCGTAGCAATTTATAGAGAGGGCAAACTGGCCTATAGTAGTATTTTGCCTTTAGGTTCAAATAATATAACCAAGGACCTGGTATATGGGCTGAAGACAAACATAGAAGTTGCTGAAAAGGTAAAAATAAAATATGGAGAAGCAAAGCAGCCAAACCCAAGAGACACTAAGAAGATTGACCTCGAAACAGTAGGCGGCAAGGGAGTCTTTTGCAAGAGCGACATAGACAAAATAATTTTTGCTAGGTGCAATGAGATATTTAAGATTATTTCTAAAGAAATTAGCAGAGTAGATGAAACCCGCCAGCTTGCTGCTGGAGTTGTACTCACTGGTGGAGGAGCAAATATGAAAAATATATCTGACTTTGTATCTGATATAGTCAAGCTGCCCGTATCAATCGGCTCCTCTCAAAAATACACAGGAGTATCTGATAAGATATCGGACCCTAGTTATTCCGCAGCCATAGGACTTATGCTAGAGGACATGGAAATACCTAGGGAACAAAAGAGTGGAAGGTTTGAAATGATGTTTGGTGAAGTTAGCATGAAAGCCAAGACATTTTTTAAAAAGATCCTGCCTTAATCAAAAATACCAATTGAACAATTTAATAAAATTGCTGAACACATTTTTTATAGATACAAAAATAGCAATTTTCTTGAATAAATATATTGCATAAGCTGCAGCTTTTATATATACTTTAACTATCCTTTTAAATAATAGAGGGTATGTGGTAAGGGATTTTATATCTGGGAGGACTACCTCCCAATGCAATTATCAAATATTATGAGGTGAACAAAAATATGGCAGAAATCTTACCAGAAATTGAAACATTTGCACGCATCAAGGTCGTCGGAATTGGCGGAGGTGGCGGCAATGCTTTAAATAGAATGGTCCAGTCTAAACTAAGAGGTATTGATTTTGTCGCTATAAATACCGATGCCCAAGCCCTTCATTACTCTCAGGCCAACAACAAAGTCCATATTGGAAAAGAGGCTACTCGTGGTCTTGGTGCTGGCGCTAACCCAGAAGTGGGTCGACAGGCAGCCGAAGAAAGCGAAGAAGACATATATAACGCACTGAAGCACTCTGAAATGGTTTTTATAACTGCAGGTTATGGTGGAGGCACAGGTTCGGGTGCTGCGCCGGTTGTTGCAAGAATAGCCAAGGAAATCGGAGCTCTAACAGTAGCTATTGTCACCAAGCCTTTTACTTTTGAGGGTGACCGACGACGCAAAATCGCTGAAGCTGGTATCGAAGAGCTTAGAGATAAGGTAGATACATTAATTACCATACCTAATGACAGAATTTTACAGCTTGTAGATAGAAAAACCAGCTTACTTGATGCTTTTGGGACCGTTGACGATGTCTTGAAGCAGGGCGTGCAAGGTATTGCTGACCTAATTACTGTTAATGGATTGGTGAATTTAGACTTTGCAGATGTTAAATCAATCATGAGCAATGCTGGCTCTGCACTTATGGGCATCGGCCAAGGAGCTGGAGATAGTCGGGCAATTGACGCTGTTAAGTATGCCATGGACTCGCCATTATTAGAAGTTTCAATACAGGGCGCTAAGGGTGTGCTGATTAACTTCACTGGTGGCAGAGATATGGGTATGCACGAAATCGAAGAGGCTGCCAAACTTATCCACGATTCAGTTGATCCAGAGGCAAATATAATCTGGGGTACAGTCCTTGATGAAAACATGACAGGCGAAATTAGAGTTACCCTTGTAGCCACTGGCTTTGATAGTGAACGTATGCAGAGGAATCATTTTATGGCTCCTTCTTCCAGAAAAGAAGACTTGTATACTGAGCCTGAAACAGATCTAACTAAACTAGATGAAGAAGAGGCTCCAGAAGAGCCGTCAATACCGTTTCTTAGGGATGTAGATTCGAGGCCAATTTTTGAAGATGACCCCAAGCCCTTAGTGAGCGCAACCCCAGCAGAATCTGTTGCGGAAAATGATGATGAAATAATTGAATTTGAATTCGATGATGATATTGAAATTGAAGATAGACCCAAGCCAGATACAGCTACAGATGAACCAATCGTAGAAACCATAGGCTCTGATTTTGGCGACGGCGATGATTTTGATAAGCCTGCCTTCTTGAGAGAAGGTGTAAAGCTAAGCGATGAGTCAGATGATGACGATGACATCCCTAGTTTTGTTAAAAAGAAGTTGTAGCTTATGAAGTGCCCGGTTTGTAGCGCACAGGTTAGTCGGGTTCTAGAGTCTAGAGAAGTAGATGAAGGGGCTTCTATTCGCAGAAGACGCGAATGCATTAAGTGCTCACACAGATTCACTACTTATGAGAGACTCGAGGTACCTAATTTAATGATCGTAAAAAAAAGCGGCGAGAGAGAGCTTTTCGATAGAGAAAAATTATCTAGGGGAATCTATAGAGCTTTCGAAAAAAGGCCTGTCTCAGCTAGTAAAATTGAAGAAATTATCTCGGAAGTCGAGCGTAAGGCTCGTGGCTATGATCAGGCTGAGTTAAATTCTCGCAAAATTGGCAGTTTAGTAATGGAAGAGCTACTTTCAATAGACGATGTTGCCTATGTTCGCTTCGCTAGTGTCTATAGGAGCTTTGCAACACTAGATAGGTTTGAAAAGGAACTCAAAAAAATTAAGAAGCTTCATGGATAGTCATGCTATTATAAAAACATGAGAGCTTTAATATTTGCTACACACAAAGAATTCATAAATCCATCAGAAAAAATTAAAACACTAAAAAAGAGCTTAAAAATCAATGATGTGTTGGTTGAAGAAGTAGATGTAAATTCGCCTTCAGGCTCGGATCAGGCAGTGACATATGATGTAATGAGTTTTCCCGCAGTTGCCCTTATTAGGGAGGATGGAACGGTTCAGAATCTCTGGCAAGGAGAACTGCCAGACTACGGAATTATCAGCCAATCCGTCGGACACATCTAGAAAATAGCATTATTTAGCTGTATAATATCTTTATTAAAGTGCCCTTCGGGATACTGGCAATCAACCAGGAATGCATAAGCAGCACTATGGGAAGAAATCTTAAGAGAGTAGAACCCATCGTGAGGTCGCGTAAGAGCCACAATGAAGTGTCCACAGGAAAGTCAGGTGGTACCGTCCATAAAAATTGGACCCTGACACCGCATATTTGCGGTGCTTTTTTATTTAAGGAGAATTATGAAAAAAATACCACAATACCGACCTAAAGAAGTAGAAGAGGAAATATTGGCTAAATGGAAGCAAGAAGACACTTTTGCTGCCAGCTTAAAAAAGACCAAAGATGGTAAACCATTTAGTTTTTATGATGGCCCTCCATTCGCAAATGGATTGCCTCATTTTGGTCATAGTTTGGTGCAGAGCATCAAAGACTCGATTGGTAGGTATCAGACTATGCGAGGAAGATATGTTGAAAGACGTAATGGGTGGGACTGTCATGGCTTGCCGGTTGAATTTGCTATTGAAAAGGAATTTAACGTATCTGGCAAAAAACAGATTATGGAACTGGGCCTGGACAAGTTTAATCAGGCTTGTAGAGAGTCAGTTTTTTCTTATAAAAAAGACTGGGAAGAATATTTCGATAGAATTGGCCGCTGGACAGATAAAGAAAATTCCTATGCAACCATAGACTCCTCCTATACAGAGTCTGTTTGGTGGACGTTTAAGCAAATACACGACAAAGGTTTGATCTACAAAGGCTTTAAGTGTATGCCTTACTGCCCACGCTGTTCAACGCCACTCAGTAACTTTGAAGTCAATGAAGGCTATAAAGATAACACGTCTGACCCAAGCTTATATGTTAAATTTAAGCTTAAAAATGAAGATGCTTACATGCTAGCCTGGACCACAACACCTTGGAGCTTGCCAGGAAATGCGGCTTTAGCAGTAAATCCTGAAGCATCATACGTTAAAGTTACTCTCAAGGACGAACAGGATGAAGAAGAGTGTTTAATCTTCGCCAAAGACCGGCTAGAAGCTCTTAAATCTGACGACTATAAGATAACTTCTGAAATGCAAGGCTCGGAACTTGTAGGGCTAGAGTATGAGCCAGTTTTTGATGTGGGGATGGATCACAGTAATTTGTATAGGATATGGGCTGCTGATTTTGTAAGTATTGATGACGGTACTGGGGTTTTGCACGTTGCTCCGGCTTTTGGTGAAGACGATTTAAAACTTGGTCAAGACAATGACATTCCGGCGATCAACACAATTGATACCGACGGTAAAGTTAAATCAGGCTTTAATTTGGAAGGCTTTGAAGGAAAATTCTTTAAGTCTGCCGATAAAATTATAATTGAACAGCTCACCGAGGAAGGAAAAGTATTTTCTGCTGAAACATTTTTGCATACTTATCCCTTCTGTTATCGCTGTGATACTCCTTTGCTCTATTACTCGATTGATACTTGGTTTGTTGCCGTTTCAAAGATTAAAAATCAACTTCAAGAAACAGCCAAAGATATTAGCTGGAATCCTGAACATATTAAGACAGGGCGATTTGGCAAATGGCTAGAAGGCGCCAGAGACTGGGCCATTTCAAGAAATCGTTACTGGGGAGCGCCGATTCCAATTTGGGTTAATGAGAAAGATGAATCTGACTATATTGTTATTGAGAGCGTGGACGAGCTTAAAAATTTAAGTCCTAATGCTAAAGATATCCAAGACTTACATAGGCCTTTTATTGATGAAGTCACAATAGAGAGAGATGGAAAAACTTATCGACGAGTAGAGGAAGTGATAGACTGTTGGTTTGAATCGGGCTCTATGCCAATTGCACAGCAGCACTATCCCTACGAAAATAAAGAAAAATTCCAAGACAGCTTCCCTGCTGACTATATCGGCGAAGGCCTTGATCAGACTCGACTATGGTTTTATGTGCTACATGTGATTTCTACCATTGTATTTGATAAGCCAGCCTATAAGAACGTATTAGTAAATGGAATGATTATGGCTGCGGATGGTCAGAAATTAAGTAAACGCTTGAAGAATTACCCACCTATAGAGGATGTATTTGATAATGAAGGTGCGGATACTCTAAGGTATTACTTGCTTTCTAGTGCTCCAGCGGTTACTGCTGATTATATGAATTTTGATAGAGATGCAATGAAAGACATTAACCGCAACCTATTCATGACCTTATACAACAGTGCGTCGTTTTTAAGTATGTACACCGAAATAGATAATTGGTCACCTGAAGATCTTAATCAGCCAGTAAACCTTTCTAACCCACTTGATAGCTGGCTGATTGCTAGAGTTAACCAGACTATCGAGGAGACAACAACCGCTGCGGATAATTTTGAATTAAGTAAAGCAACCTGGCCTATATATAAATTGGTTGATGATATGTCGAATTGGTATGTCAGAAGAAGTCGTCGCAGATTTTGGAAATCTGAGGACGACGGAGACAAGCTCGAGGCATACAAGACCCTTCACTATACACTTATTACTATTTGCCAATTATTAGCACCGTGGTCGCCATTTATGAGTGATTGGCTATATCGACACCTTAGCTCTGATGTTGATGATGCGCCATCTTCTGTTCATCTTTGCGACTGGCCCAAAGCAAATAATGTAGAAAACAGTGTTTTGGAGGACATGGCTCTAGTCAGGCAATATGTTAATGATGGACTTTCAGCTAGAGCTACTGCTCAAATCAAAGTTCGACAGCCGCTAAGTTTGGCTGTGTTGAGCGGACCATCCAAATTAAATGATAGCCTCAAAGGTGTCATTGCCGAAGAATTAAATGTTAAAGAAATTGAAATTAAAAATTCAGATGAAATAAAAGTTGAATTGAATACAGAAATTACTCAAACACTCAAAAATGAAGGTATGGTAAGGGACATCGTTCGCAATATTCAGTCGGCCCGAAAGGAAGCGGGTCTACAGGTTGAAAACCGCATTAAATTGGCCTTATTGAGCGATTCAAAAGAACTCATCGAAGCAATAAATGAATTCAAAAATATAATTATTCAAGAGACACTTACTGAGGACTTTTTAACAGCTTCATCGGCACTTAATTTTGTTAAGGACGTGACTATTGAAGGGTTTGAATTAACAATTGAACTCGAAAAAATATGAGACGAAAGTCCTTTTGGCAATTCGGTAATCTAGATAATCTTTTATTGGCAGCCTCAACGCTTTTGGTGGTTTTAGGCTTAATAGTTCTGTACTCCCTTGGTGTTAGGGCTAAGCAGGTGTCCAATCAGTTAGATACAACCAGACAAATTGTTTATGCCCTAATTGGACTACTGCTTTTGGTGGTTGCTTCCAGAAACGACTATAAGATACTCAAATCTTATAGTGGGGCGCTATATGTGATTATGATTTTTCTTCTATTGGCAGTGGAGCTGTTTGGTGCAACTAGGCTAGGGGCCACTCGGTGGATAGCGATTGGGCCTTTTCAGTTTCAGCCATCAGAGGTATCTAAGTTGATTCTCATAATTGTGCTTGCAAAGTTTTATTCTCAAAATTATGAATATTCAAATCAGTTTCGGATCTTTTTAAAGTCCTTAGCCTATTCCTTGCCGGCGATATTTCTTGTATTGGTACAGCCAGATCTAGGAACTGCAATTGTGCTTGGCTCAATTTGGTTTGTAATGACTCTTGCAACCCGTGTCGATAAGAGATATTTGATCGGGCTGGTAGTTTTGATATTGATTACAATGCCTTTAACTTATCCATTCTTAAAAGATTATCAAAAACAGAGAATTGATACATTCCTTCAGCCCACCGCAGACCCATCCGGCACGGGCTACAATGTGAAGCAAGCAATTATTGCAGTTGGCTCAGGGGGCATATATGGCCAGGGCTTAGGTGGGGGAGCACAAAGCCAAGGTAATTTCCTCCCAAGTTCACCCACGGATTTTATTTTTGCTGTATTGGGAGAAAAGCTGGGCTTTATAGGGGCATTAGTTGCGATACTTCTATATATGACGGTAATTGTTAGGATGGTTATAGATGCCAGTATGGCTCAAGACAGATTTGGTAGTTTGATTTGTGTAGGGATTGCGACTATGTTTGTTGTGCATGTTTTTGTGAATATTGGAATGAACTTGGGTATCATGCCAGTTACAGGCATCCCGCTACCATTTATTTCGGCTGGCGGCACTAGCTTAATGGTGAGTTTATTTTCGGTAGGTTTAGTTGAGAGTGTATATTCTAGACGGAGAGGGCGCGAACTTAAAGATACGGAATTAGTATGAATAGGGGTGCAAAATTAATTCTTTTAGGGCTTGTATTGTTCTCTTGTGCAATGCTCGTAACTTTAAGGCAGAGCGATAATAATCCTAACACCAAAGACACTTATGAGGTTACTAAGGTTGTGGATGGAGATACGCTGGAAATTTTGAAATACGGAAAAACAGAAAAAGTGCGGTTAATAGGGGTTGATACCCCAGAAACCTTAGATCCTCGAAAGCCCGTTCAATGCTTTGGAAAGGAAGCCTCTGCCAAGACAAAAGGCCTATTAACTGGCAAATCAGTGCGACTTGAGTTTGATTCTATAGTTGGAGAGAAGGATAAATATGGTAGGCTTTTGGCATATGTCTGGAACGAAAATGAATTGGTTAATTTGAAGCTACTAAAAGAGGGCTATGCGAACGAATACACTTACCGCAGACAAAAATATAAGTACCAGGCTGATTTTAAGAATGCTGAAACACTTGCGAGATCCCAATCAATTGGTTTGTGGTCGCCCCAGACTTGTAACGGCTACACGAAGTAGAAAATTTAACCTATCTTTTTATTAGGACCCATAACTTATTGGCAGTATTGAATCTAGCAAATAAATATTGTAGGGCAGTCCCGCTATAGCCAAATACCAGCGCCAAGATAAGGGTTTCGAGCTGTATTCTTCCTAGGCTGAAAAAACTAGATAGAGGCTCAATTATATATATCAAAACGAGCACGCCCGCAGCAATCAGATAGCCAGAATAAATGATTCTTTGTTGAGTTTTATCCTGCTCGGCACCAATGGCTCTTGGAATCAACCCGATAGAATAAATACTCATAATAAAGAAAATAATAAATACCATCATAGGGATTTGGTTGGAATTAATATTTAAGAGGTCCGTAAAGATTATCGCCAGTAAGCTTGAAAGGGCAATTGTTAAGGAATTAAGTATTGAGAAGGGTAGTGTCCTTGTTAAATAGCCTGGATCATCTAAACTTCTCTTCCTATATCTTGGGTAGGCTAACCAAAAAATAATTGGAATTGTTACGATAAATAGATTTAGCAAGGTAATATTTCTGGGGTATAGGGGGTACTGAATGTTTATAAGAAGGGTTATTAAAAGCAAAAATACACCCGACCACACTCTCGTAAAAAACAAACAGCCGATCATTTCAAGCGTTGTAATTATGGTGTCGGAGAGTTTTATGCCTTTTGGTATGGCCGAAAATGAATTATTAACAAGAACCACATCGGCGATTTGTCTTGTGGCTGGTGCGCCATCAAACATTGCAATTCCAATGTCGGAGCTCTTTATGGCCATTGCGTCATTGGCACCGTCGCCAATCATAGCAACGCTTTTCTTTGAGGCTTTAATAGCATCTATAATCATTTGTTTTTGTTCTGGCAGTACTCTTACAAATAAGCTCTTTGAATTGATCGCATCAATTAAATCATCTTGTTTTATTTTAATAAGCTCATCACCAGATACGATATTATCGCTATGATCGACCCCAGCACGATTAGCAATCGCTCTGACAGTTTCTGGGCTATCGCCTGATATAACTATTACCTGGATGCCTCTGGATTGAAGTGACTTAATTGTTTCTTTCGAGCCTTTTTTGAGGGGATTTGAAAATATTACTAGACCGATTGCTCGCATATTTTTAATTGTCTCCGGATTTTCGACATCGGTCATTTCGGCCTCTGCGACAAATATGATTCTTTTAGCAAGCCTGGAGTGTTGATTGATATTTTCGATAGCCCATTTTTTCTCGTCATTTTTTAAGTATTTTATGAATTTATCGCCTGCACCAATTATTATGACTTTATTGTTTTTAAGTTTTAGCGCTGAATATTTACGAGCTGAAGAAAATGCCAAAAACTTATCGACAGCTAACTTATTTTTGGAGCTAAAATGATTTTCGAGCGCTTGAATGGTAGTTGTTTTTGAAGTTTCTTCTGCAACATAGCTCGATATTATTTTATCAAAGTATGACTTATCTTTTGGGCTGAATAAAACAGAATCTTCATATACTGGGTTGCTTTCTGTAATAGTGCCAGTCTTATCAATACAGACTACCGATACTCGGCCTAGATTTTCAATTGAGTTAATTTGCTGAACCAAAACTTTTTGTCGTGCCATCCTGATAGCCCCATAAGCAAATAGAAGCGTACTTGCTAGTAATAGACCCTCTGCAATTATTGTTGAAGCCAGCGCTGCAACCTGCACAAAGCCTCTAAGAATCGATCCCTCCAAAATAATCGAACGACTAATAATAATAACTCCCAATATCAGAAGAATTAGGGCCATTATTTTTATAAATCTTAAAATATCTCTCTGAATAGGCGAATAAGATGTTTCGTACTTTTTAAGACTTTCATTCATCTTATATAAATAACTTTCTTTTTCAGTAGCAGCAGCTTTAATTGTGGCAGAGCCCGCAACTACTATTCCTCCAGAAATTAGCTTATCACCAATTTCCTTATTGATGTTTTCAGATTCACCAGTAAGTAGGGCAAAGTTGCATTCAAAACTATCCGAATCCAAGACTACCGAATCAACTGGGATCTGATCGCCAAGTGTTAATATAATTTTGTCATTTAGCTTAATATCTTCGGCAAAAATTTTTATACTTTCGCTACCCCTTTCAACGTCATATCTTTTCTTGGCACCGAGCTGTAATTTTTCAAGCTTATATTTTGCCCTCAGTTCCTGAACTATGCCGACAATTATATTGACAGTAATTACAGAGCCTAAAAAAACACCGTCCCTATAATCGCCAAGAAGTATCAAGACCAATGATAATCCACCGATAATCAATACAACTAAAGAGAAGACATTTCTAAATACAATAGGACCTAAATCTTTAAGCAGCGACTTAATGAGTTTATTTTTCATACTCTTATTCTACTAGCTTGGGGCCAATTAAAGAATGCTGTTATAATTTTTTTATGATTAGTAAATTAGATATCAAAAAGAAAATGCGTGAACGTGAGCTGCTTGATGAGTTTATTAGTATCTGCCCGGACTTTGCTGGATGGGAATTTTTTAAATATATGGAAAACCCCGATGCGGTGTATAAAAAAGAAGATAAACTTTTGGGTTTTGATAGCATTATAATTTCTGATGATCAAGCTTCAGTACAGTGTGTGTATAGCCCCGATCTATGCAAGCTCAGTTTGCCTGCCAAAATACCGCACGACAAGAGGCTTAATCAAATTGAAGTTTTTTTTGCCAATAAGCTCTTTACACATTTAAGGCATTACAGCCTGCCTACTATCTTAGTTTTTAGTATTGTAGATACCGAAAGCACTAGCTTAGAAGATATCGTAACTATCGCTAAAAAATTTAGCCTCCCTAAACTTGATGAGCATAATATAGCCGCATACTACATCTGCACCCATACTGATTATGTAAAAATTGCATCCTCTTGAATAAATAGTATATACTTAAGCATAAGTATTAATTAAGAGGAAAAAAATGGCAAAGAAAAAAATTACAATTGAAGGATTGAGAAAATTCAATCTGATTATGGTTTTGGTTTTTGGTGCTCAGCTAGGACTTATGGCTTTAATAGCTAAATTCGATGTAAAGTTCCCAATAAATTTAAATTATTTAACCTTCAACACCACAACAAGGTCTCTTGATTCGGCTGCAGAGAATATTTATCAATTGCCGCTTGTATGGCCAATACTTATTTTCCTGGGCTTAAGTATGACTGCCCATTTAATTATCAGCACAATTTGGTATAGAGGGTATAAGAAAGACCTGCAGAAAGGTATGAACCGAGCAAGATGGATTGAGTATAGTTTTTCAGCTTCCACAATGATTGTGGCGATTGCTCTGCTATCTGGCATATACGACCTTGCAAGCTTGATAATGTTATTCTCTCTGATTCTAATTATGAACCTACTAGGGATGATAATGGAAATACACAATCAAACTACTGAGAAGACTAACTGGCTAAGCTACAATGTCGGTTGGATTGCGGGCATTATTCCTTGGGTTGTGATTGCGATTTACTTCTTTGCAAGTGCCTCTAATGCACCAGGAGACACTCCAATCCCTGCTTTCGTTTACTGGATATATGTAACAATATTCCTATTCTTTAACTGCTTCGCACTGAATATGTTTTTACAATACAAAAAGATAGGTCCATGGAAAAACTATCTTTATGGAGAGCGAGTTTATATTATATTAAGTTTAGTTGCTAAATCTGCCTTGGCTTGGCAAATCTTTGCTGGCACTCTACGTCCGTAATTTTTTAGACCTTAGTCTTTCAACTCCTAAATAATAATAAGGGAATATTGTAGTTACTAGTATGGTTGAGCTAATTAGGCCAAACATCAATGTTACTGCAAGGCTCTCCCAGAATGGATCACTAAGCACCAGGGGCAAAAGTGCAACTACAGCCGTGGTACTAGTAACAAGTAGTGGTCTAATTCTGGCTTCTATAGCCATTGCCATCGACTGGCGTGGGCCAAAGCCTTCTTTTCTTTTTTGATTTGCAAAATCCACAAGCATAATTGTGTTATTAACGCTTATTCCGATTAATGCGAAGAATCCAACCACCGCAAAGAAGCTTATAGGATTGTTAGTGAGGGCAAGGCCAATACCTACGCCGGGCAAACTAAAAGGCACAGCCAAAAATATTAGAAGCGGCTGAATTAACCCCTTAAACTGAATGGCAAGCAGAATATACATCGCAATTATAAGAATTGGTAGGGCATAAACCACTCCCTTGAATGATTCTTGATTGCTCGATTCGGAACCGAAATCAAATTTGAAATCATCCATACTCAAGCCATAGCGATTATCTGGATTTTTGAGATATTCCTCCACTTCAGTTTTTGAAATATTTACTAGAGTTGAAGTGTCGTTTGAATCAAAGCCGGCCTTTAATTCAATTATTTTTTGGTCATTGACCCTTGTAATAACTGGAGGATTTGTATCTAGGTTTGTTTTGTCAATTCTAGCATTAGAAGAATTTGGTCTAGTAAGCTTTTTGTCGAGTAGAAAGTTTTTTAGCTCCGTGGCGGCCTTAGCGGCTTTTAGTTGATCCTGATAATTTATTTGCACCCTAAAAGGATACTGGTCTTTTGGGGGTCCTACGTCAACCTGTGATGCATAAATTTCAGCACCTTGAACTTTACTCAGTTTCGACTGTAGTTTTTTTAATATATCCTGCGAAGTCAGTTTTCGATCTTCCAGGGCAACTAGCTTTATCTGTATGGTTCCGCCCTGATTGTTGCCTGTTGAATAGTAAGAGATACTATCTACATATTCATCGATACTATCGCTGATTGCGGAGTTGATTTCCTTGGCTTTCTCTAGCGATTCGTCAATTGTGCCATTGGACTGAACAGAGAATACTACCTTTAGGTTGTTGGTGTTTTTGGTTTGGGGAAATATATCGAATTTCAGCGATGCAAGAGTAGCCAACCCAAATGTAATCATGGCTAAACCGGCGGCTGTGGCAATTATCACGGCTAAGAATTTTTTACTATTAGTATCTATTTTTAATATTAAGTTATGTAGGCTTTTGCCGATATTTTTTTCAAGGCAAACAAATGGATTACAGCTTTGGGATTTAACTTTCTTTTTTCGAGGCTCGATGACTCTTGCAAAGAAAGGAACAAAAGTTATAGAAACCAACAGACTAACCAGCAAGCTGACAATTACAGTAATAGGAAGTATTCTTATGAAATCTCCGAGAACGCCAGTTATGAATAGAAGTGGAGCAAATCCTAGGATGGTCGTAAGTGTTCCTGCCAAGCTAGCCACAGCAACTTTGCTTGCTGAAAACTTCACAGTATCCATGAAGCTTTTGAATTTAGATTGGTATTTTTCAATCGCTTCAATCATTATTACTGTGTCGTCCACTATCAGCCCAATACAAAGAATCAAAGCAAAAAGGGTTATGGTATTAAGTGTAATTCCAGAGAGATATAAAATAATCATCGAGAGCGTAAGGGTCGCAAACATTGAAAGGCTAGCCACGATTCCAGCACGAATACTAATGAATGCAAAACACACCAAACTTACAATTAAAATTCCTTCTAGTAGGTTTTTTTGAAGCATTTCAATTTGCGATTCGACTATTGGCGCCTCCGCTGCCGCGACCGAAACTGAGTATTCATTTGCTGAATTATTTATTTTATCTAATGAGCTATTTAGCTGCTGGTTAAAGTAAATTAGATCTTTTTCGTTGGGCTTTTGAATGCCAATAATTATTGATGGCTCGGTTTTTATTTCTCCATTTTCTTTATATCCAAACCAGTCATAGCCCAGCCTAAATGTGGCTTGGCCGGCCGGGGTTGCTTTCGAAACTGTTTGCGGTATGGATTCAATTTGATCTGTGCCTAGATCTTTTTTGAGGGTATTTATTGTTTCGTCTGAGCTTTTTTTAAGTATTTCATAATCATTATTAGGCGAGTGGATGCTCAATAGCACATCGTATTTGCTTCTGAATTTACCAGCCGAAATTTTTGCAAAGTTCGTATCTGCACCGTCTGGAATTAATTTCTTGTCATTAAGTGATTTTTTAATATTCTCATTTTGCTTTTCGGAATTAGCATTCTCGGAATATTCGATTATGATATTTGAACTGTTTGGGCTGGATATTGCAGTAGCTTTTTTGACTTGTTCGTTATTGATAATTTCTTCAAGCACCGGTTTAGTAACTTTGCTATCGATTGCGTCTTTGTCATTTATGGGATAATTTATCGAAATTGATCCGATTGGGCTTTCAACATTTGGAAACCCTTCTCGCTTCATAAGCTGTAAATAGCAAATAAGTCCGATAGAAATTATTATTGTCCAAATAATAAACCCGGTATTGATATGCTTTGCAGATAATGCTGATATTCTAGCAAGCCAGCTAATTCTTTGCTTCTTCATTGATAAATAATTAAATAGCTTTTTGGCGGTTTTTGCAAACATAAGAATTTGAATAAGTGATAAAATAAAGCTTATGGCTAGAAAGCACAAGCTAAAGCGTAATTTAGGACTGTTTTTAGTAACTCTTTTTGCACTGGGGAACATCGTTGGCGCTGGAATATACGCCTTGATTGGTAAGGTCGCTGGAGAGGCTGGCTTGGCTACTCCACTCGCTTTTTTAGTTGCAATGCTTATCGCTTCCTTTAGCGCACTGTCTTTTGCCGAACTATCCAGTTCTCATCCCTATAGCGAAGGAGTATCGGCCTATGTTCACGCGGCTTTCAGAAGAAAATGGGCGTCTATGGCAATTGGTTTTTTAATGTCTGTTGCCACGATTGTTTCGGCTGCCACTCTTGCCAGGGCATTTGGGGGGTATTTGAATTCATCAACGGGTCTTTATGTCGGCCTAGGCTCGACTTTGATTATTTTATTATTTGGTATTCTCGCAGCCGTTGGCGTGGAGGAATCCTTAAAGTTTTCAGCAGCCCACACAATAGTAGAGATAATTGGACTATTAGTTATAGTTTGGTTTGGCAGGCAGGCACTTGTTGATGCCATAGCAAATCCATCGGTAATATTAGACTTTAGATCGGTCGGCATAATGGGTGTTTTATCTGGGGCTTTTTTGGCATTCTATGCCTATATAGGCATAGAAGACGTAGTCCATCTCTCCGAGGAAACCAAAAAAACAAAGACAAATATGCCAAAAGCGATAATTTATTCTGTAGCCATTTCAACTATTTTGTATGTATTAATAGCTATAGTGGCCACTAAATTTATACCTATCAATCAATTAAAGGATTCCGAGGCCCCATTAAGCTTGGTCTTTAAGACAATTACATCTACACCCGCATGGGTGATAACACTAATAGCATTAACGGCTACCGCAGGGGGCGTTTTGGCACATGTATTGAGTGGATCGAGACTCCTTTACGGAATGGCAGAGGCTGGCTGGATTCATAAAAGACTTTCGGTGGTTCATGAGAAAAGAAAAACCCCAACGGCATCAATTGTGGTTGTAGTGATACTGTCGTCTATTTTAAGCTTTATATTTGATTTGACAATTTTGGCCTCTACCACAAGCTACTTAATATTATTGGTGTTTGGTTTTGTTAACCTATCTTTAATTTGGTTGAAATTAAGAAAGAAAGCCAATAAAACCGGGGGATTTAGGGTTCCAATCTACGTGCCTATACTGGGTTTGATATTTTGTCTTATTTTAATAACTACTCAAACAATAGGGCTAATTGGGCGCTTATAATCTGTTATAATACGTTCTATGAGTAAATACGACGTAATAATTATTGGCGCAGGCCCAGCCGGATATACGGCCGCCATCTATACTGCAAGGGCTAGTTTAAAGACCTTGATGATAACCGGAACCACCCCGGGCGGACAATTGCTTCTAACGAGTGAAGTAGAAAACTTTCCAGGCTTCAAGGATGGTATATTAGGGTCAGAACTTATGGATGAAATGAAAGCCCAGGCTAAACGCTTTGGTGTAGAAATGATTCAAGATTTTGCCACCAAAGTTGAGCTTGGCGGACAGCCCAAAAAAGTATGGGTCGGCAAGGAAGAGTATCATACTAAGTCAGTAATTATCAGCACTGGAGCAAGTGCAAATTGGCTTGGACTTAAAAACGAAACCAGGCTAATGGGCAAAGGAATATCGTCTTGCGCAACATGCGATGGTTTCTTTTTTAAAGATCAGAAGGTTGTTGTGGTTGGAGGCGGTGATAGCGCAATGGAAGAGGCGCTTACTCTTGCTAAGTTATGCAGTCATGTTACCATAGTGCATCGTCGTGAAGAGTTTAGAGCAAGTAAGATTATGCAAGACAGAGTACTTAAAAATAAAAAAATTTCCGTAGAATGGAATTCGGAAGTTATCGATGTTTTAGGTAAAGATATGGTAGATGGCGTAAAATTAAAAAACAACAAAACCGGAAAAACTCGCGACTTGAGCTGTAATGGTCTGTTCGTGGCTATTGGCCATACTCCTGCTACTGATTTATTCAAGTCAGTTCTTGATATTGATTCCAAAGGCTACTTAATAACAAAAGACGGGGTTAAGACGGTTCTTGAGGGTGTATATGCAGCCGGAGATGTGGCAGATCCACATTACCGACAAGCAATCACAGCGGCAGGTGATGGTTGCCGAGCAGCTCTTGAAGCAGAGAAATATCTTCAGGGGATTTAATGCCCAATAGGCTACTTATAAGAGATATAAAAAAGACAGAAGCCATTAAACTCAGGAGGCTTTTTAAAAAAGCTCTGTATGAAGATTTCTCATATTTTCCAGGCGAATATCTTGAAGAAACAAATCGACAAAATACAACTAGCAAGCTTCTGCGGGCGTTAATATCCAAACACAGAATACTTGTCGGCTTATTTGAGGGCAGAAAACTAAAAGGCTATGCTATTGCAGGCACCAAAGACCCAAGAGAATCATTTATATTTTGGTTATATATAAAACCAGAAATAAGGGGTTCGGGCTATGGCAAGAAGTTGATGAGCTCAGCATTAAATGAAATGATTAAAAAAGGCTCAAAAAATATATTTCTTATAACTCATCAAATGGAAGATTTCTATAAATCATTAGGATTTGATACTATTTATACTAACAGTTCATTATTTGACGATGTTGTGATGTATGAAATGGGAATAGAATTGAAAAATGATAAAAAAACATAAGCCAACCAGACTTCTAAGTTATAAAGAACGAAGGCAAAGAAACATCACGAGAGCTCTTTGGACAATTCTTATAATAGAGGTAATTATAGTCGGCCTGTTGGTGTTTTATTTTTATTATGTTCTGCCGAAACCAAACAGGCCAGTCGATACCGGAGTCGTTAAAAAAGAAGTTAAGAAGGTTGTAGAAATAAAGACCGGTAAAATTATCAAAGAGGAGCCAGCAAAGAAATTTTCTGCTGACGAAGTTCAGGGGCTTATCGCGCAGACAAACAAAAAATTTGATAGCTCGGTTAACGTTGAGGTTACAAAACAGACCTTTGTGTTTAATAGTTCGGATGGTAAGGTCGAAAATGTTCCAATCTATGCCAGAGCTTATGTACCGTCTGGCACAGAGAAGAAGCCGGTCTTTGCTTTTGCACCTGGTACTACTGGTATCTCAGATAGTTGTGCGGCTTCTTTGGAGAACCCAGCCAAGGCTGATTGGTCGAATTACGATAGTCTAATGATGGCCTATGCCAGCCAAGGCTACGTCGTAGTCACTATAGATTATGAAGGTATGCGTGACAGTGCAAGAATTCATCATTATATGGTGGGCGATCTCGAGGGGCGAGCATTACTAGACAGCATTCGATCCTTAAAAAATTTGGCCCTCACGAAAGATCAAATCAACGAAGAACAGCAATTCAGTGCCGGTTATTCGCAGGGTGGCCATGCCTCTTACTGGGCTGATCAAATAAAAAATGACTATGCTCCAGAGCTAAAGCTATTGGGCTCAATTGGTTTTGGCCCAGTAACCAGTGTGGAAGAAACATTAGACGATGCAGTCAACGGCGCAAACATCAATTGGTTTGGCTCATTGGTGCTTACAAGCTATAGCGACTGGTATAAGGCAACCTACCCGGTAGATAAAATTCTTCAGCCCAAGTATGCTAAGAATTTCAAAACAGATGCGCAGTCTTTATGCATAGATGCCTTTACTAAACTTTGGCCTAGCAATAAAGGTCAAAATCGTTCTGGAGAGGTTTATACCCAAGAGTTTAGTGCAGTAGCAAAGAATCTAAATATTGCATCAAATCCGATCTATCAAGGATTTTCAAATGATCTGGCCAAAAACATTGTTGGCAATGTAAAAACTGATAGGCCAAAATTGATCAACCACGGTGTGCACGATGACGTTGTTCTTATCAGCCAAAGTCAGCATGGCTTTGAAAGGATGTGTGTTAAGGGCAATGTGGTTAAATTTAATAAATACGACACCAGCCCCAATGCTATCCAAGGCTATAACCCAGCCGGCCTGGTGGATCATTATCAAACTATGAATGCAAGCTTTAAAGACACCATAGCCTGGATGAAGGGCATAATCTCTGGCCAAAAAGCTCCAAATAACTGTAAATAAAAATCGCCCTGGACGGGCGTTTTTTATTAAGCAATAGTATATTTACTTAGTCTTTATTTCGGTAATTTCTAAGACAGTTTTTCTTTGTCTGTGGCCAGTTAGGTTTTTTTGGCGCTTTTTAGCCTTGTACTTAAGTACCTTTACCTTGTCTCCCTTGACATCGGCTTCTATAACTTTAGCTTTCACTGTGGCATTTTCAAGTTTAGGTTTACCCACTTGAATTTTATCGCCATCAATAACTAATAGGGGCTGAAATTCAACAACATCCTTATCAGAATGCAATAGTTCGGTCTCTATCTTGTGACCCTTTTCAACCATATATTGTTTTGAACCTGATTCTATTACTGCAATCATTATTGATTTCCTTTCTTTGCCCTCAAAAGACAATTAAGAATTGTATCATAAAACGCACCTCCTTGTAAAGTCCAAGTACAAGTTAAAACCTGATATAATTAAAACATGCAGAGGGCGAGTAAAATAATTTCAATTGCTAATCAAAAAGGCGGAGTGGGTAAAACCACAACGGCTATTAATTGCGCTGCCTATTTGGCAAAAAATGGTCGCAAAACATTGCTAGTTGATTTGGACCCCCAGGGCAACTCTTCTAGTGGACTTTCAATAGACAAGCACTCTTTAAAGCTAACCATCTATGATGTGTTGGTGAATAATGCAGACGTAAAAGACGTCATCGTCAAAAGCACCATGCAGAATTTAGATATCTTGCCAGCCAACAGTACTTTGGCTGCTGCAGAGATAGAAATGAGCGGCGTAAAATCCCGAGAATCTATTCTAAAGAAAGCTCTTACAGATTCTGAATACGAAATAATAATTATCGACTGCCCGCCTTCTTTGGGTCTTCTTACTATCAATAGCTTTACGGCTAGTGACTATGTGATGATTCCGGTTCAAAGCGAATACTATGCTCTAGAGGGTCTATCAGAGCTCTTAAACACTATAAAAAGAGTTAGGGTCGGCTTAAACACCAGACTTGAACTGCTGGGAGTAGTGGTTACGATGCACAATAAGCGCACCAGTCTTGGCGAGCAGGTGGTGGCAGAGTTAAAAAAACACTTCCCTGCCAAAATGTTTGACACGATTGTACCTCGCAATATACGATTAGCTGAAGCGCCGAGTCATGGAAAGCCGATATCTGAATACGATAAGTACAGTAAGGGCTCACAGTCTTATAAGAAACTGGCTCGCGAGATAGAAAAGAGGCTTTATAAATGAGTGCAAACAGATTGGGTAGGGGCTTAGATGCCCTAATACCAACCGATATAGATGATTTTGTTTCAGACTCCCTTCCGGAAGAGCTCAAGGAAGACGGGCAGAATGTTAGTTTATTGAGCCCATCGGTTATTGAGCCAAATCCGCACCAACCTAGAAGCGAATTTACTGAATCCGACCTAAAAGACCTTTCAGAAAGTATCAAGGTCCACGGCATTATTCAACCACTTGTAGTAATAAAGACCAAAGCAGGCAAATATCAGCTGGTAGCAGGTGAGAGGCGCTTAAGAGCTTCAAAGCTTGCAGGTCTTAATAAAGTTCCGGCAATCGTTAGGACTTTCTCGGAGCAAGAGCAGCTAGAATTAGCAGTAATAGAGAATATCCAGCGCGCTGAATTAAAGCCCTTAGAGGTATCGGTGGCATACGCAAAACTGGTCGAGCAATTTAATCTTACCCATGATCAAATCGCCGAACGAGTCGGCAAGGGCTCCTCGACCGTCTCAAACTCAATTAGATTATTAAACCTTCCCCATGCCGCAAAGCTGGCTTTGCAGAAGGGCCAAATAACTGAAGGTCACGCAAGGGCAATCTTGTCTATCGAGGATAATGCGGGGCAAACATTCCTACTAGAGGAAATACTTAAATCAAATCTTACTGTGCGCGAAACCGAAGAAGCTGCCAGAAGGCTCAAAAAGGGCGAGATTAACAAAAAACCAGTAAAGGCCAAAGAGATTAGAAGAGAACATGCCGCAATTACAAATTCTTTGGGTAAAATATTGGGCACCAAAGTAGGTATTCAAAGCACTGCAAAAGGTGGCAGATTATTTATCGAGTACTATTCCGACGAAGAACTAAATCGAATCATCAATCAAATAAAGAACTAGTCTAGTTTCCGTATTTCGGATCGCTTATAAAGCCGATACTGTTTAGTGGTATTAATCTAAAGAATGCATCCCCGATTATTTTATCTTGGTTTAGCTGGCCCCAAGCTCTTGAGTCATAACTTCCACCAGGAGCCCGATTGTCCCCAACCATAAAGACATTGCCTGGAGTCACTACTTCATCTACTTCACCTTCGGTTTTGAAGGCCGGATCAATATATTTTTCATCTAGTTTGAGACCATTGGGATAATCTTTGTTATAAATTGTAAACACACCATCTTTTAAGACCACTCTATCTCCAGGGAGGCCAATCGCTCTCTTAACATAAAATATCTCTGGGTTTTCAGGCGGTCTAAAAATTAAAACTTCGCCCCTGGCTATATTCAAATCTCCCTTGCTACCAAAAATCTTCATAATATTTCTGAGTGAGGTTGGGAACTTATTGACAAGCAAGTAGTCCTTATCCTGATAGGTTGGAACCATACTCGTTCCGCTCACATAGTAGGCCTGAAAAACAAAAGTGTTAATAAATATTACTACGGCAGCCGCAATTAAGATTGTTTTTGTAATTTCCCAGACAATATGTAGGGCGCCACTTTTGGGCTGTTCAATTTCTTGGCCGGCTTCTTCTTGTGCTGCTGCGAATTTATTAAATTCAACGACGTCTTGTTGAATGTCGGAGTCTTTTTGTTCTGACTGCTCTACTTCGCTTTGCTCGCCAGTTTGATTGCTTTGCGCATTGCTTGACTCGCCGGGCTTTAGTGAGGTTCCGGGTTTGAGTAACTCAGATTCATCTAGCCGAGCCGACAAGTCGGCTGGTTCTTTTTCTTTATCGTCCATTGGCATAATTATACCACTATTTTCAAATTGGTTTATATAAGTGTTTAATGCATATGATTATTGCTTTATAATTAGTAAATATGAAATTTGCCCAAAAGAATAAAAATCTAGAGGCTAATTCTCAACAGGAGGGTTCAGTAAAAAAAACATACAAAAAGAAGCGTCATCTGGCGTTGAAGATTTTTGTAGTTATTATCGCTATTTTTGTTTTGGCGGGCGGAGCATTCGCGGCCAATGTCTATATTAATTTAAATAAAGTAGTCAAAACTAAAAAAGATATCACAGCCGATGGCTTAAAGGGAGAAATCAACCTGGGATCTCTAAAGGGTGAAGGGGATGGCAGGGTAAACATTTTGCTTTTGGGGACTGGAGACACTGGCCATGCAGGAGAAAACCTTACCGACACGATGATTGTCGCAAGCCTAGATCCAAAAACCAATGATGTCGTAATGCTCGGAATACCTAGAGATTTATATGTAAAGATCCCTGGATATAGCTGGGATAAAGTAAATGCCGCTCACGCCCTAGCTGAACAGGCCAAGCCCGGTTCGGGACCAGAATTAATCAAGCAGACAATCAGCGGTATCATTAACCAGCCTATACATTACTTTACAAGGGTAGATTTTACGGGCCTCAAGATTGCAGTTGATAAAGTAGGCGGAATAAACGTATACAATGATGTCGATTTGAGCGACCCAGAGTATCCCTGTGATAAAAATAGTAATTTTTCTTGTGGCTTCAAGCTGAAATCTGGATACTACAAAATGGATGGGAACTTAGCCTTAAAGTATGCTCGATGTCGCAAGGGAACTTGTGGTGATGATTACGGCCGAGCTAAGCGACAGCAGGACGTCGTGGTTGGTATGCGGGATCAGGCTTTGCAGCTAGGCAACATTTTAAATCCGGCAAAGGTTAGCGAATTAATATCGGTCGTAGGCGACCACCTTAAAACAGACCTCAGCATAGAAGAGCTAAAAAGGCTCGTTGATGTTTCACGCAAGGTCGACTCTGACTCGATAATTAATAAAGTCTTGGAAAACGAAAATGAAGGCCTAGTTAAAAATAGCTTTGTTGGCGATGCCAGTGTTGTGGTGCCTTCTGCTGGGGTCGGTAACTATAAAGCTATACAGGCTTATGTAAAGAGCTTATTCATAGACGGCTACCTCAAGAGTGAATCTGCCAAAGTTGAAATCCTGAATGGAAATGCACCGGTATCAGAGGTGTATGCAGTTTCTGGAGTATTGAAATCATTGGGTTATAATGTTATAAAAACCACACCAGCCCAAACTGGAAATGACGGCAAGACCATTATTAAAGACTACACAAATGGCAAAAAGCCCTATACACTAAAGTATCTCGAAAACAGGTTCAATGTTAAATCAGTAAAAGGAGATACAAACCAATCGGGGGCTGAGATAGAGATAGTTTTGGGGGCAAATTATGAGTTTAAAGACAACAATTAAAAGAATAAATCTATTTAGTCAGGGGCAGAGACTTATAGTAATCGTTAGTTCTGCTTTGGCTATTCTAGCAATGGCGGTTTTGTATTATACGCCGTTTCCTATTCTGATTTTACCAGTCGCTATTGTATTGAATTACTTCCTTTTTAGAAGAATATTGGTTACAAAAAAAATGAAAACCATCTTTACTAAATCATTAAAGCCAATGATTTGGGTGCTAACCGGATTCTTTTATTTTTATAGTGTTTATGTGATAACCCAAACCCCAATAATTATTTTTGCACTTTGTGTCGCTCTAACTGCTTTGATTTACGGCCTTTTGTGCTATTTGGAACTCCAGCCCGAGCCAAATATCATCATGGATAACATTATAACCATTTTCTTCATTCTGATTGTGACATCTTTGGCTAGTCTTTCGGTGGCTTATTGGAAATGGCCAATTGCTTTGGTGATGTTAATCCTTTGGATAGTGAACTTCTTGATAGCATTATGGTGGCTATTGGACTTTACCAACAAGCCTCAAATTCTATCGGCGCTTTGGGGTTTTGTAACGCTTGAAATATTTTGGTTAGCTTCGCGCTGGGCCGTCTTGTATCAAATCCCATCGGTGCCATTCATAATTTCTCAGTACAGCGCAATTGTTACTGCCTTGGCTTATGGATGGGGAGGTATTTATTATCATTACAAACATAAGAATCTGAAAAAAACTATAGTTTTTGAGTATTTGGCCGTCACGGTCGTGGTATTTGTTGCGTTAATTTTATTAAATCGCTGGACAAGTACAGGCTAAAAAAGGGAGATAAAATTGAATAGCAAAAAGATAAAGGGCTTGAATTCGCAAAATCAGTTAATTGTAACTATCATATTGGCGTTTATTTTTGGTCTTTTGGGGTCGCTGCTGGGGACTTTCTTGCTTCGCAAAATGCCCGCTACAACTATCCAGCAAAGTAAGCAGGTTGTAATAGATCAGCAAACAGCAGTTGCGAATGTGGCCAAAAAGGTAAGCCCGTCGGTGGTTAGTATTGTCTCAAGCTCAAGCACAGTAGATCCATATACGGGCCAAGCTTCAATGATGAAAGATGGTGCGGGCACTGGAATTATTATGACAAAAGAGGGCCTAATAATGACTAATAAGCACGTTGTAGAGGGTGGTCAAAGTTTTAACGTTTACACATATGACAACACTGAATATAAAAACGCAAAGGTAGTCGCCACCGATCCAAATAACGATATCGCATTTTTAAAAATTGAAGCAAGAAATCTAGCCCCAGCTGAGCTGGGCGATTCCGATAAAGTTGAAGTTGGCCAGAGCGTCGTTGCGATTGGTAATGCTCTTGGGCAGTTTCAAAACACTGTCACTACTGGGGTAATTTCTGGAAAGTCTAGGCCAATCACGGCCAATGGTAGTAACGGTAGCTCCGAAGCCTTAACAAATCTTTTTCAGACAGATGCAGCTATAAACCCAGGTAATTCTGGCGGGCCATTAGTGGATATCGAAGGAAGAGTTATAGGTATAAACACCGCTGTAGCGGGTAATGCCGAAAACATTGGTTTCGCAATTCCCATTAACGATGCAAAAAATGTATTAAATTCGGTAATTAAAACTGGCAAAATCGTAAGGCCTTATATAGGAGTTCGATACATTACTCTAAATGAAGAAATAGCAAAAGCTAACGAACTTAGCTCATCAACAGGTGCTCTGGTTTATGGAAGTGGTAATCAGCTAGCGGTTCTGCCCGGAAGCCCTGCGGCAAAAGCCGGAATACAGCAGGGGGATATAATTTTAAAAATAGATGGGAATGAAATAACAGAGTCTAATCCAATTAGTTCTGTAATTGGCAAGAAAAAACCTGGGGATAAAGTTGAAATAATTTATTTAAGAGATGGCAAGCAAAGCAAGGCCACGGTTACTTTGGCAGAAGCTCCTTCTAATTAGTTACTTCAAAAAGCCTAATATTAAATACTTTTCAAGAATTGGCTTGAGGCCTTGAGCTTCGGCAAGGGCTTTTAAAGCTTCATGTTGCCAAGGGTCTGATTCATGATATACCTTTGAACCCTTTTTAATGTGTTTATTTATATCTTTGTAGAATTTTCGGTATAA
>Ga0209450_10000140_pt1 | contig 41208 bp, 18 predicted proteins | sample FrelakmetLWP11LW_FD_187149 | JGI IMG/M metagenome (GOLD analysis project Ga0209450, IMG submission 187149) | Freshwater lake sediment microbial communities from the University of Notre Dame, USA, for methane emissions studies - LWP11 LW (SPAdes)... | ecosystem: Environmental > Aquatic >...
CCATATCAGAAATCAATCCTCCTGATGCAACATAATTACTATTACTCAGCATGGTTTCTGGTACACCAAGATTATAACAATCCTCCTTAGATAGATGAGATATACAATGTTTACCAGATAATATATTATTCCAATACTCTGCGATCGTATTACTATTTGGAAATTCTCCAGAATAACCAACTATAGCAATCTTTTCATTATCCATATTAGATGAAGATAAATAAGAACATTTAATTTCTTTTGTCTGAAAGATATCTTTAGATTTGGCACAACCAGAAATATAACTTGCTAATCCAGCTATTGTTGGATAGGTAAAAATATCAACCACTTTAATATTTGTATTTAATTCTTTGTTGATCTTGGTTTGTAACTGAAGAATATTTATAGAGCTGCCACCATGTTCAAAAAAATTATCATGAATTTCTATATCTTTTAACCCTAATACTTCTTGCCAGCATTCTTTTATATATTTTTCAAAACCATCATACATCATACATTCAATCCTTATTATCACCCAGCGACACTTCGGTTAATTTATAAAATCTTCTTACTAAAAATAAAGTCCCAAAAACGCAAGGTGGGATACAACCTATCAAAACACCAACTGCCCCTAGTTTAAATATAAATGCAAATAAATATCCCATAAAAATACTAAAAATACCTACAGTAAAAATACTAATAAATATGGGCACATTAATGTCCGAAATTCCACGAAGCAATCCAATAACTAACGCCCTTAGATTATCAAAAAATTGTGAAACTGCTGCGATTATTAAAAACAATGTAGTTAATTTAACTATTTCAGCATTTATAGGCAATGAGGTATCAATGTAAAATCGAATAATCCATTTAGACGCAAGAAAATACACTGCACCAACAATGACTCCAAAAAATGCTACACAAAGTAACGCTTTAGTACCCAATTTTCTAATCAATATCATTTTAATTTTAAAATCAACTGCACTGCCATTAATCTGGCTAATTAGAATTGTATTTGCTTGAGTTAAGCCATAGGAAATTACAAATATTATCGAATTTATTTGAATGTTTACCTGTCTAGCGATAAGCGCCAACTCACCAAATGATCCAATTATAAATGTAGTGGCAGAAATAAGTATAATTTCTGTAGCAATTTGCAAAAAAGTTAATAAACCAAAATTCAGTAATTCAATTAGATACTTAAAATTTAAGAACCTATTACATACAAACAAATTATATTTTTTATGGTATCCATATATTATTAAGTGAGCAACCATAAGTATAGCAACGAACAAATACATTATTGTATACGCATATCCCATACCCTCTATACCAAGATTTGACAAACCAAATTTACCAAAAATCAAAGAATAGCCTAGGGTTAATAAAATTAAAAAACTTAATATGCTCCAAAACACCGCCAATCTTACCTTTGAAATGCCAAATAAAAATTGTATCAAATTAGTTATCCATAAATTTGGTACAATACTCCAGTAATATGCATGTATGTATTTTTCCACCAAATCTACTATATGCCTTTTTTGTCCAAAAAATATTAAAATAATACCTATATGCCGTAGCAACAACATCGCCAAAACACCAATAATTAATCCAAGTAAAAAAGATGCTCGTAACCTTTCTCCAATTTCAAAATAGTTTTTACCACCATAAGCTTGTGCAATAAAAACACCAGTTGAAATAACTAATGAGGCTGATGCCATATTAACAAACATCAATACTGAGCTTATTATTGCTCCAGCAGCAATCACCTCAGAGCCAAGCAGGGACATAAACCACATAGCGCAAAAATTTAACAACACACTAATAAAGCGCACACTGACAATAGAAACAGATAACTCATTCATCGCAATCAAGATCCATAACAAGTTTGACATAACGATCAAAAGAAATATTAACAGTTGACATACCCTCACTGTCTACATGCGTATACAATATCTTTTGTAATTCTCGGCATAAACACAAACCATTTACAGCTTTTTGCTTTAAGGAACCTGCGTTGCAAATACCATATAGCACATTAAAATTCTTTTTAAAATGTTTGGGTTTTATATTGCAACTAATAGCTTGCATACGCAAACTCTCCCTGGAGCCAGGAAAAACTTTGTTAATATTTAAAACAATGTGTGCAGCGTTGTGAGCTAACATCATTGAACATTCTGCAGCATATGTAAAATTTCCCATTGTCAAACTTGTGATTAATTTACCAAGATAAATAATACAAAGAGCCCATAAATTATTTAAAATATATTCACTTGAATAAGACTCTTGCGCAACTTTAATTGTTTTGGCAATCTTACCCCAACAATTAGTTGGGTCATAGAGCACCGCCACCTTACCATGTACTGAAATCACTTTATTTATATTTTTCCAACAATCCTCTGAGTTGGTGATAAATGAATTCAAATCATAATACAGCACACTCAACATTACTTGATCATCAAAGAAAAACTCTCTTTTTACGATTTTTTGTTTTACTGCTAAAATAACAAAAACATCTACATCACAAACAATATTTATATCCTCTTTTCCCTTCAAACTCGGAGCAACTATAGCTAACACGTCTTTAGTATTCTTACTCAAAATACTCTTAGTTAATTTCTTAAAAACAGTATTACGACTAACAGAGCTGAGAACTGTCTTTAATTCTGGAATCTGCTTAGACTTGCAATGCTTATATAATAATTTTTGCAATTCCTGACACAAATGCAAACCGTGAATTTCTTTCTTTTTTAAATCAACTTTATTTGTAGTACTAGAATACAACACATCAAAATCACACATAAAATCTGGCGTTTTTATCTTACAATTAGATAGTTGCTCACGCAAAAGATAATTAGAGAAAAGATGTTTTTTATTAATAAACAAAATAATACGTCCCACATGAGACGCCAAAATAGAAGAACATTCTGCTGCGTATGCAAGATTATGGGCTTTAGCCGCCTCGGCTAATTTACCAAGATAAATAACACAAATACTCCAAAAAGTATTTAAAGTTTCTAAACGTAAATTGGTAGTATCTTGCATTCGTAAGAATGCTTTAATTATTTTTCTACAACAACGCGCAGGATCATATATAATTTTTATCTTATCTAGAGTAAAAGCTTTTTTTATGGACTCTAACCATGAACCAGTCAACTTGGTAGTAGTGAAAGTTTTTAAATCAAAAATGGTTATACTCAAAAGAATATCTCCAGAAATTAAAAATTTTTTTTGTAAAAAACTTTCTTTCGTAGCCAAAAGCACAATGGCATCTATATCTGAAAACTCACGCACTTCCCCTCTGCCCACTGAACCATAAACAAACGTAGAAATTACATTTTTATATTCGCTCAGAGCATATCTATTTAATTCTTTCAATGCTTTTTCGTGCAGTTTTGACATAATATTCCCTATACTGTACTTTGATTGCCTAATGTTAGCCTTGTTCGATCACTCGATCCTGAAACACCAAATTCTAAATCTGCCTGGCCATTTATATTTGATATTTTAACCATTTTGCCACGTAATTTTTTTCTTAACTTTAAAACTAATTGATCAATCTTTAATTTATCTAATACTACTGATTGATCTACATTTACTAAGGTTATATGCAGAAACCTTCCAGACACCGGATTTCCACTCTCATTCAATATCTCATCTTTATCTTTAAACAATAAATTTGCAAAAATAGTAAATCCAGCTTTTTCAACCTTAAACATCACGTCAGAAATTTTAAATTTCCACCCTGGTTTTATTATTTTTTGATAACCTGCTGCTACTTGCTCAACAGTTGGTGCGTCAGTACATGATAAACTTTTATCGACTTGCGTAAGATTGTTGCAAACAGCTAACAATGTCTCGTGACCATCATCAAATCTTTTTTCAGAATACAATAAAGTTGCATGCATTTCTTCTCCTACACCTGGCCTACTTTTTTCTTCGTAATGTTTCACAACAAAACCGTCTTTTTCTTTCTTTAACAAAAGCTTTGCATTATAAGTACAAGAATCACTTACTATGTTAAAATGTTCCTTAACAGATTCTTTTGCTATTTTATTTAATTCAACTGTACCAATATAATCTACACCACTCTTCTCCTCGAAATGAATCTTTCCGCCTATTTGCCAACTATTTTCACTTAAACCAAAAGTTGCGCTATTACAAAAACTTAGAATGATAAAAAAAAATATCTTCAAAATATCTTTTCTTTTAATTTTTAACACACAACATCTCCCATTCATTAAACCAATATATAATTATCCTCAACTTTTCCACAACTATGGTTTTTTCTTTTTTGTATTAACTTTTTTTACAGACTTTCTTTTTAAGAACAAAATTTTTCCTATTTCTTTATCAACAAATTTTTTCATTTTAGCTACATCTTTCTTGCTTATCATATGTTACTCCCGCTATTGATTTATTTTTATTTGCTACCACCAATCAAAGCCTTTCAATAGTCAAACCAACCCAATAAATCTTATTAACAATGTCCTTATAGAAGTATCTGAGAAAAGTCTTAGCTTAATGTTATTTTTTTTCAAAAAAAGATTTTGCAGCGACACCAGTTAAAACGCCATACATCCTCATCATGCTCTGTTGCTTACTTATTCTATTGGTTAGTAAAACACAATCCGCGCTATCTATTTTAGGAGAACTTAATACCGCAATACATTTATCTTTGCATGACAGATTCATAGCTAACACAATTGATTGAAAAAATGAAATTAGAAACAATCTAAACATAAAAATCCTTTTTACAAACATGTAATCTTCATTTTATCCAATAACTATTTTTTTCAAATGAATATGTAGGCAGCTCCAAGCGATGATGAGCAACATTATTATAAAAAACATTCCAATCTATTGTTACTCCACACAACCAAAGCTTCCCAAGCGCACATAATAAAAAATAATAATCTCCTTCTTCTTTGTGATTAACACCACCAGCTTCATTAAAGATACTTAAGATTTCTTTTCTTCCAGGACAAATTTCAAGAAAAACATCACTCTTATTCTCATCTAATAAATTTAATACACCTGCCTGACGACACCAATAGCTAGAGTTTGAAAATTCGCTTAATGTTACTTTTTTACCTGTAAAACTTGATACATATGGAACTTTAGGCTCACTAAAACTAATAGAACCAAAAAGATCCAATAGTTTTTTTTCTAAAATCTCTGCATTACCGGAGAACTTTCTTCTTATTTTCTCTTGACCTACTATTATATAAAGTGCTTCTTCTAACTTTAAAACACCTGACAAACAAGCAGCAACATATTCTCCATATCCAGATCCTACAAACATAGATGGTTGCATTCCATACCCGAGTAAAAGTTTAGCCATGGCATAACCTGTTACAAAAACAGCTAAATGTAAATACAATTCTTCACCGATAAATTTATCTTTATCACCATACATAACGGTGCATAAATCTATACCTATGTGTGTCTTTAAAAGCTCACAACATGTTTCTATTTCTTTACGATAAACTGGCTCTATTAGATATAACTCTCTCCCTGAATTCACACGATATTCCGCCCCCCCTGAACATATAAATACCACAGAAGAATTATTATTTGATTTTAAAACATTACTTCCATAACTAAAATCTCTTAGTGCTCCTTCACTAGAAGAGCTTAAAGCAGAAAGAACTTCTGATGTGTTTTTACATACTATCATATAGCGATTATTAAACTCCATCCTTGTCATATGTAGTGTATAAGCCACATTAAACATATCTATATCAGGACTTATCATAAGATATTTTACAAATTCTTTTTTCCAATTTTCCAATGACTTTAGTGATTTAGCTGATATTGACAAAAGAAAATATGGACAAGCTGTTGGAGACTCCTTAGGTAGTACTACTGGAGCCTCCTCTAATACAAGATGAGCATTTGTGCCCCCAACCCCAAATGAACTTACTCCTGCCCTACGAACAGCACCATATTCCGTATCCCATATCTTGTTTTTAGTTATCACTTCAAATGATGTATTGCTAAGATCAAATTGCGGATTTGGTTTGTTATAATGGATTTGAGCTGGAATTATCTTGTTCTGAAGCATCTTACATACTTTAATTACACCAGCTACTCCAGAAGCAGTATCAGCATGCCCTATACTTGCTTTAACTGACCCGATAATACATTTTGATTTTCTAGACCCTCCTTTGTTTTCTTCAAAAGCATCACTCAAGGCTTTAAACTCAACAGCATCTCCTAGTTTTGTAGCTGTCCCATGACATTCAACATAACTAATTGATTCAGAGGTAATTGACGCATTTTTTTGCGCTCTCAAAATACATTCTTTTTGCCCTAGCACACTTGGAGCTGCAAAACTAACTTTTCTAGCACCATCATTATTTATAGAATAGCCAGCAATCACCGCCATTATATTATCATTATCTTTTAATGCATCTGAGTAACGCTTAAGCACCACCACTCCAGCACCACTAGAAAAAACCGTTCCACAAGCATTCTCATCAAATGTTCGATTGTATCCATCAGAAGAATGCATCATTCCAGCACGATAAACGTATCCAAATTTTTGTGGCATAAAAATAGAAACTCCACCAGCAATAGCAAGATTGCACTCCGCTGCATTTAGTTTTTCACACGCTTCGATTATAGAAACAAGAGAGGTTGAACAGGCAGTATTCACATTTAAAATAGGACCCTGTAGATTCATTAAGTATCCAGTCCTACTTGGAATAAATAGTTCATTACTTAATGTAAATATTTTAAATTCATTAGCCTTGTTTAACATTTTTGGCATAACATTATAATAGAAGTATTGCCGATCACCACCACCAGCAAACACCCCAACTGAAAGTTTCTCTTTGTTTTTTATATAGCCAGATACTTCTAATGCTTTCCATGCATGTTGCAAAAAGATTCGCATTTGTGGATCCATAAGGGCGGCATCTCTTGGAGAAATTCCCCAAAATGCAGCATCAAACTTGTCTATATCTTTAATTATTCCGCCTGAAGCTATATATCTTTTATCGTTTAGCCTATCCTCACTGACCCCATATTGCCTACATTCGGATTTCGTTAAATGTGATATACAATCTTTGCCCTGTAAAATATTTTCCCAATATTCCTCTATTGTATCGCTATTAGGAAACACCCCAGAATAACCAAGTATTGCAATTCTTTTATCATCAGTATTAGATGAAGTCGTCACGCATGAAGGCCTACTATGTATAATGGCGTTCGAATTTTTACTTGCAAGATAATTGGTAAGTTCTGCTATCGTGGGATATGCAAAAATATCTACTATCTTTATGTTTATCTCCAGCTTTTTATTTATTTTCGCATGCAACTGCAATACGCTTAAAGAATTCCCACCAAGATCATAAAAATTATCATTAATCCCTATGTTTTCTATCCCCAACACCTCTTGCCAACATTCTTCTATCTTTTTTTCTATCTCATTACGTGGAGCCTCATATTTAATTGCTAATTCAGGCCTAGAATATAAATTTTGTCCACTTGAAGTACTATCCATTTTGATCCACTGATGTATTCTTTGATTAAGATCAGTAGTTGCCATTACTAGGCAAGGAATATTTGGATTAGATAATACTCGGCATAGAGCTTCCTTCGTTTCTTCCGGAGAACAGCCTTCCCAGTTAGGACTAAACCAAAGTGGACCTCCTTTATTGTTTTGTTTTTGAGCAAAAACATCCATAAAAGCATTCGCTCCAGCATAAGCTCCAAGCGATAAACCCCCAAGTGTCACACTAAGAGAAGAAGTAAGAAAAACAAAATCAAGGTCAAAATTTTGTATTATGTCATTTATAATTAAAAGACCTTTTGCTTTCGGAAGAAGCTGACAAGCTAGATCTTGTGATCGCATGCTAGAAATATAAGAACATTCACTCTTTTTCGTTGCTCCAGCTAGGTGAAAAACTCCATTGATTTTGCCAAAAATTTTACATGCATCATAAAATGCTTTTTGTGTTTGGTCTTTATTTGACACATCGGCTCTAACAACAAAAACTCTACCACCAGCCAATTCCATTTTTTGAATTTTTAATATTTTTTTACTAACTTCATCCTCTTCTTTATGACTAGAGAGCCAATCATCCCATTTTTCTCTTTTTGGAAATTCACTCCTTCCCATAAGAATAAGATTAGCTTTACTATTTTGTGCAAGATATTCAGCAAATGAAAGACCAATATCACCTAACCCTCCTGTAATAAAGTATGTTCCATTTTGTCTCAAAAATTCTGTAGCAAAATTATCAAAAATTTGTATTTTTTCATATATACACACCCATCTAATATTATTTCTATAAGCAACCTGGGTATCATTCATTGACAATAATATTTCACTCGAGATATTTTTGGCCCTAGAAGTTCGATCTATATCTATATTTTTGCACCTAATATTGGGACATTCCTGTGGTATGCACTTTAACAATCCTTGTATAGTTGCTTTTTCCGGATATAACTCTTCATCACCTAATATAGAGCACATTCCATTGGTTATAATGCATATGTTGATAAAATTTGAAATTTGTAATTCTATCATTTCTTGTGCTATATAAAGCAAGCTCAGAAATCCAATCTTTTGATAGTGATTGATGCTTTCTGGCGTTACTTTATGATCCGTCTCTGTATCACACAGAAGCCACAAATGCAGTATGGAACCTATGCTAATACCACCATCTTTTAAACTTTTAAGCAGTTCGAGGTAATCATTTTTAGAATCTGGTGATAAAGTGTAAGTGTGTTTTGATTCGTTATAAGAATATTTATTGCCTTTCTCTACAATATAAATTCTATTGTTTTTTTCTTTTAACTCTTGAACAAGTTCTGCTCCTATTCCTAAATCATCTATAAATACAAGATAGCATGAAGAGTGTCTCTCTTCATTATTCATTGGGGATGGACAATTTGTCCAAACCGACTCATAAAACCAATCTGTTATTGAAAGTTTCTCATGTGTTTTCATAGCGCACAATCTAAGATAAAGAAATGTTATGTTGTAAAACTTTAAGCAAGTTTTTAAACTTAGGGTATTCAAAAATTGCTTTGATTGGTAAGTCGACATTAAATTCACTACGAATAAGCCCTATCAACCGAAATATAATAATTGAACTTCCGCCACATTCAAAAAAGTCACTATCGTCGTCAATGTTTCTATAATCTAAAACCTCGCACCAAATTCTATGCAATTTTTCCTTTACCGCCAATGAAACATCAGTAGCGTCACAATTGCAGTCATCCCTAATCTTTTCTGATTCATAGCTTTCTTCATTTTTTGAAGTTATTTTTTTGATCCCACAACCATCGGCACTTAACCCAACGAATATGTGGTTTTTCTTCAAATTAACACAAGCAATAAGAAATAATAGCCCCCTGTATACTGAGATATTTTCATATCCGGCAAATTTAGAAATATCTGCAAAAGAGTAGCCTGTGCTCACATTAAGGTCATCCCATTTACTCCACGCTATTGCCATGACATTATGCTCTGGATTATGCTTCTTATGATAAAAAACAAAACTATCGATAAAAGAATTTGCTGCAGCATACATACCAAAAGCAACTTTAGGTAAATACCCCATTACTGAAGAAAAACAAATAAATGTAGCTTCAGTGTACTTTTTAAGTAACCTGGATAAAATACTTGTTCCTAAAATTTTAGATTTGAACATATCACAACCATACTCATACGACTCATTCTTAAGAAGATGTCGCTCCATATTGGTAAAATTATCTTGTAAGTCAAGACTAGCCATATGAATAACGCCATCTAACTTGCATTTATATTTGCTCTCAACTTTTTCTACAGATTCCAATAGTTTTCTTTCCTGTATTATATCTAAATTCACATAAGTCACCTCACCTAACTTCAGCAATTCTTCATATAAAAAATTTTTTTCTTTATTAAAAGCTAAACTAGTTTGCCCAATAATTAGCAGCTTAACGTTATAACAATTCAACAAATACTTAGCTAATTGGTAACCTATACCACCCAAGCCCCCAGTTATAAGATAAAGTCCATTATCTTTAAATGTTTCTTTAGCTAATTTGATTTTATTTACATCAACAAGCATTAACTCACAGATAAAACGTTTATTTTTACGATAAATTACTTCTAGACAAGAGTCGGTACAATAAATTTCGTTAATCAAATCAATTAAGGGACGATCAAAACTCTGGGTTGATAAATCAAAATCAATATGCCTAATTTTGTAACCAGGAAACTCTTTTTCGGCCGTTTTTAACAAACCTATTGCAGCGGATTTTTGAGCTTGAACATCGGTCTCCAACAAAAACGGCTGAGCAAGACTGCTGACAACAAATAGTTTGCAAGAAGAAAATTTTACAGTTTCTAAAGCTTGCAACAAAAACAAATTTGAGAATATGCTGTAATATTGGCAATTGCACAGTTCAACGGGATCATAAGACAACGGCAACCAGTCAAAACAAAATAGCTGTATAATTGACAAATCGGTATTCTTGTTTTTTACATCAAGCAACATGTTATGGTAGTGTTCTTTATTTGTTATATCAATTTCATACAAATCATCACTGATCTTTTTAAAGTCACTGCCTCTTTTTACTATTAAAACCTCCTTATTTAAACTTAATAGCTTATTTTTAATGGCCGCGCAAAAACCATGCTCATCGGAAAAAATTATAAATGTCTCACTAGCTAAGCTTATGTTCACTCCTTGTATAGGAACATGCACCCAATCTTTCTCATAAACCCACTTGGGCAAAGCCTTATAATCGCACAAATATAATTGGATTTTATCTATAATATTTTGCAATCCCCCACTTGCTAAAAGCTGTGCTAGTTGTTTTCGCTGTATTTTACCGCTACTAGTTTTAGGAAAGTTTCTTTTTGCAATTGGAATAATAAAATCAGTAGTTATTCCAATCTTACGATTAAGTACCGTTTTAATATTTTTAATGATAGCAATTTGATCTTGGAAGCTTTCTACCAAAGAAACAAAAAAAATTGCCAAAGTATCATTGCCATTATTTGAATCTATAACACTACATGCCGCTATAAAAGTTTTCTCTACACCAGAAATGCTATCAGCTATTATTGACTCTATTTCATGAGCCATATAATTTTCACCATTAATAACAATTACATCTTTTTCTCTACCGGTTATTGTGACATTGCCATTATGAATAAAACCTAAATCCCCAGTCTTAAACCACCCATCATTCAAAAACACTTCTTCATTGGCCGATGGATTTTTATAATAACCATTCATTAAGGTTGGACCTTTAACTTGAATATGCCCTATCTGGTCTTCAAGCAAACAATGGTTATTTTTGCTTACTATACGAACTTGTACACCAGCTATTGGGTGACCTATTTCAGCAAAAACAATAACATCTCTATTTTTCTGTTTATCGTCAGCGTATTGCAATTCCTTCTTCTTATTATTAAATGACATCTTATCTATAATACGAATACCTTGGGTTTTATTCTCATACACAATATTAGATATTGTTACACCAGAAGAAGTTTCCGACATACCATAACTTGGGTATACGGCATTCTTTGGTAAACCCAAAGGAGTTAAAATTTTTAAGAAGCGCTGCACATCGCTAACACTAACCATTTCACCACCATTTAAAATAAACTTAACTGAAGACAAATCACAATTTATATTTTTTATTTCAACTTCGTATTTATTAAGCAAAGAAAAAGCAAAATTTGGAGCCCAAGTAGTGGTAACTTTATATTTTGCCATCCATAAAATCCAATTAACTGGATTGGTAAGAAACATTTCAGTTTTTGCGTTTATTTGTTGACAAGTTAGATAAGTATCATGCACATGGAACATTACTAACCCACCTACATGCTCCATAGGCATCCAATTCAAAGAAACCTCATTAGCAGTAAACTGCATTAACTGCTCCATAGCAGCTATACGTGAAATAATACTTTTGTGCGTATGCTGTACGCATTTTGGCGCACCTGTACTACCCGATGTTAAAAGATTTATTACAATATCGCATGGCCTGGATACATACCAATTACCATCATTTTCACCAATTAATAAATTTTCAATCAAAACTGAATGAACATCATTCAATAAAAATGTCTTCTCAAATCGCGTAATATCTTCCAATAAACTATCGTCAGTTACAATAATGGGTTTATCTAATAACTGCCAAACGCTAAGCAAGCTATTTAATGCTAGCATAGGCTCAGAGTGATTAGAAAAAGTAGCAATTGGAGTTGGAATAAACCCACCCAAAACACATGCCCAAAAAACAGAAATTAAATTATGGTTATTTTTAAACTGTAACAAAACCGAATCACCGGGACATACCCCAAGCGCTCTTAAACCTCTTAATATTTTTTCTGAATTGCTCAAAATACAACTATAACTTTGAAAAAAACTTGCACCATCCTTACTAATATAGGTAATTCCCCTCTCTACTGATGCATTAGCAGCTCGTTTAATAACTGCTTGCAATGTTAACTCTTCAATATCTACTTTATTATTTAAACAATCGCCATAGACGATAGCAGAACGAAATTTTGTCATATCAATGTCCCTAAAAAGTTTTATTATCGCTGCAATTTATATACAAATTTTTCACGCAAATTCCTATATTCCCAGAAATTTAGGAAATTACTCCCCCGTAAACAATATTTAAAGATCTTTGTATTTCTTCTGGAAAGGAATGCTCAATCACACAAATCCCACACAAGCCATTCATGCGAAAAACCACTTTGATGGTAAACTTAAAAAAAATGGATTAATAAACACTCTACCAGATATTTGAGTTATAAGATTTTCATCAACAGTAACCTCTTCTCTTAAATCCAAAACAGGAACTATTTGAATATTTCTAATGTTAAGTACGTTGTAGTGATTACCCCCAGTGTGCAATATATGAATTACATTACTACCTCTTGGATTAACAGTGTAGGTGTGGTTAACAAAACCGTAACCTCCTAATATTCGTCTTACGCCAATTCCATTGCGAGGGGAAGGATTTGCCCCGTCATTATATATTTCAATTCGTATTCCTAAAATATCGGCTAATATTTCCAACTCCAATTGACCGCCCCAACTCCCATATACACGCAAATTTTCACAATAAGCTACATAACCACTTTCATTTATAAACCCATTTAAAAATTCCTGCCAAACAGCATCATTTTGGTTTTGTCTCTCCCTTAAGAGTGCTATTCCTCTCTCATTATCGACACTAGCTGGCTGTGCTTCCATAAAACGTATTTGCTCAATAAACATTCTATCGAACGTTCTATGCATCCTTGCTTGTTTAATAACTGGCAACAATAACTCACGCAATCCTTGAGAAACTCCTTCTATAGCTCCTCTATTTTCTATTGCTCGATATATAATATCTATCACAGAGTTTGCAACACGCTCATAATTTTGCTCTCTATTAGCCAATAACCTATCTGCAATTTCATCCCTTAGCCTCGCAATATTATTTAATAAAGGAGGGTTGATTGCCAGATGTATTTGGTTAACAGCAGTTAAAACAGCTTCGATCCAACAGTTACCTGCGGATGGTATAGACTGCTCCTCAAATTCAAAAGTCAATGGTATAGGCTGCTCCTCAAATTCAAAATTCACTAGCTTTAGAGGCTGTGCATTAGGGGAAGTTACAGCATTAACCTGGTCAATTCTCTTGTCAGTTTGATATAATATCGATCGCACTTCCTCCAACCACAACTCCCCACTTGATTCCGTTGTCACTAACCTTTTCACATTTTGAGCAAACTGCTGACTACGTAGATTGTTCAGCGCGATTGCCATAAGCCACCGACTTATCCAAAGGTTTTTTTCTGGTGTATTAGCTTCTGGATGAGTAATTTTAATTGGTGCTTGATAATTATTAGTAGTTGTCCACCAGATGGGTTTTATTACCATCCCAGCATCCAGAGCCGCTCGCAGATACCTCAGCGCCATCATCAAAAGAGCTTTCTGCTGAGTAACAAAAAATCTAGACTTTTCCACAACCGTAGGCATATAACCATAATAAGCGGCTAACAAAGTATTAATTTTATCTTCATCATACTGCAAAAATGACGTAAGATAAGCAATATCCATCATTGGATCACCCACCGATAAAGTCTCCCAATCGATTACATACCACTGATCCTGCTTAGTTATCAAAATATTCCCAGGATGCAAATCCACATGAGTCAAAACTATATTGTCAGAAGAATTAACCTTGTCTAACCACCGATCTAAAACATGCATGATCTTTAAAACATCATCATACGGTTTTAATTCTGGCCGTTGTTCAACCATTTGCTGCATCTTTTCCACAAAATTACGATAGGAACTTGGCTGCTCTACTGTAAACAAATTAGGCAATTGTTTGATTACCGGTGGAGCAATATGAATCTGCTTCAATAGCTCCCCCAAACGCTGCGGCGCATCACTTTTGGTATATTCGGCCATTGTCATACAATCAGGAATAAACTCGGTAATCAATAATCCATGCTCCAAATCATACCCCAGTACCTGGGGGCTGATTCCTAGGTCAGCGAAGATTATGCTCCCAAAAATCACTCGGCCACGATTGGCTAAATTAATCGGGCTTTCATTCAAAAACATCGAACGAAATAAACACTGCCCCCCAAGATATTTTAAGTAAAAAACTCTAGTACTGGTCGGAATTGATACTAACCAACAATACTGTGCAGAACCAATAATACTAGTTAACACCTTAGCAATTAACTTGTGCGCCGCTTGCTGCGGACGACGAACTAACTGTTCTAAACCATCAATCTTTAAACCAGATTCAGCAGCCGATAATTCTTCACTACTATCCGAAACCACCGGATATGACCATAGATTCGGCTTGGCAGAACAGTCCACCGACATCAGAAATACTGCCGCAAAAAATGCTGTCAACCATATCCGCAATCGCATTAGATAATATTTGATTACCATAATAGATTCCGCTCAAAAATATATTTAACTCAAAAATTAATCAGTATCATTTAATCACAGACAATTCAACATTTGTCGTAACTAATCGTGTACCAATAAAAGTACAAAACACTAAGTCTCTCCAACGATACTAAGTACTCCGCTAGAATAATACCAAGCATTCTACTAACTTCCACTTGATTGGGTGATGCTCTTACCGATAAATAGTGATTACCGGTATATGCAAGTCTTATAATGGATTGGTTACTAGGCAAAGCATTTATATCACGTGTAAAATCTGGCACCCCATTACCATCTATGTAATGATAGAGGATCCCATTTTCTGGACTTCTAGTATCAACAATCCCTATAATAATGTTAAACCTCATAGCTAAAGCTATTATTTCTGGATAGTCTGCCCATGCTCCATCTCTAAATCCTCGTGTTTGAATACGAGATCGTAGAAGAGTATGAGGATCAGTGGTAATTGGAACTTCATTCATAAAGCTGTGATTAATTATCCTCATTTGATCTATAACCGCCTCATAAAAACAGTTGCCAATATCATTTACGTCTTCCAGAATCCAACCGGAAATTTCTCGAGGACCTATGTGCTCATGTTTTTTATCTTCTGTAGATTGTAACGTAAGCAATCTTCTTTTCAACAAAGGTTTTGTCATTTCATTTATTTGATTGTGAAGTATAGCACCAATATTAGTTGCGATACTGTATTGCATTGCTGCTTCTATTGCTTTACTTATTGAAGTATCTGAGAAAAGATGTAATCGGATGTTATTCTTTTCAAAGAAAGATTTTACGGCAACATCAGTTAAAACATCATACATTTCCATTATGCTGTGATAGCCATTCTTGCAAGTAAACGCTATAAAACAATTTACAAGATTGTTTATGTCATTTTCCAATTCAGCATGAGATAGTTGGATTTTATATTTTTCAACATAATCTATTAAAAACACTACCAAAGCATAAGCTGATCCGGACAATGAATTTACAAATGGAACAGTGGTATGTGTTCTAGAATATCCATTCGGAAAACCTCTATTTATTCTAAAAATATCAACTATTTTATTTTCAAAAGTTCCTTCGCCCTGAAGCAATGTGCTATTAACTCCTAAAGAATCATATGGAAATCTCTCGTCTTGTGGCATTGGGGAATTGGCTCTTAATATACCAGTATTACAGGTATAGTATTCGCTGTGGGTCACAGTTGTTAATTTGGTACTGTTCCTATCTTTGGTTGAATATAAATTATGTTCCTCATTTTCGGCTTTTGCGTCTTTAAGTTTCTGTACTTTGTTATGCACGTGTTTTACGTAGTCACAAATTCCATGGACACGTTGTATAACTTGTAAGCATTCTTGTTGAGAATTAACTACTACTGGTAAATAAAATTTTCTGCTGTATTCTATCTGCACTGCTATTTCTCTTTCATCAGCCTCTACCATTTCACCAACTTCTTCAGTAAGAACTGCTGATAGTCTTTCTATACTTTTGAATTGGTTATGTTTTGATTGTTCTGACGTGATTTGTTCTTTCCAAAGCTCAGTAGCAAGTTTTGTTTCAAAATATCTGCGAGTTTGATTTTTTTCAGGGATATCATTTTGTTTTGCAACATGTTGTCTGTTCATTAACATGCTATACAAATCTTCATTTTTTTCCTTAATGCTTAATAAAAGCTCATTTATAATGGCATAAGATTCCTTGTAATTATTTAGCAGAAAAGCCTTAGCGATTTCTTGAATTTTTTTGCTTATTTCTGAACAAGTGCTTGGGTTCAGTATTTCAAAGAGTATTTGCGTTGTTAGTAAAATATAATCCGCACTATCTATTTTAGGTGAGTTTAATGCCTCAATACACTTATCCTTGTATAACACAACATTCTCAGTAACTTTGGCGTCATTACCAAAATTTACAGCAAATACAACTGGTTGAAAGGACAAAAAAAAACACAAAAATAGATTTAAAAAAGACCTCAATATAAAAGTCTTATCGTTTTGAAAAAAATGTAATTTTCCCAAACTAATATACATATGATTCTCATTAAAATTATGGCTAAAGTAAGTTTAATAGTATTATTTCAGCTGCGGTCTTGCCAGTTATTGCAAAGTGGAGCTTGTTTTGAACCGTTGCAAAAAATTGTTTTGTTATATCGCCATCTGGGGAATAATCTGCGCTACATTGTGCGTATACATCAGTAATCTTCTGATACATGCGTCTTTCACTTGATCGTATATCGCGTATTCGAGCAAGCTGCTCTTCAAAATAATCTTTTCCGAAAATACTATTGGGATTTTTAAGTCGCTCATCATCCATGGTAAATCCTTTGATGATGTACTCTTTAAGTCTTTCTGTAGCCCATATACGAAAAAGCGTTGCCTTAGTTGAGTTAACCCGATAACCAACCGATATAATCGCATCCAAATTATAAAATTTGGTTTGGTATTTTTTTCCGTCTTTGGCAGTTATTTCCAAAATGGAAATAACTGAATCTTCTTGTAGCTCATTGCTTTCAAAAATATTTTTAAGATGCTTGTTTATGGCTGGTATGCCAACGCCAAAAAGATCTGCCATTTTCTTTTGCGTCAACCATAAATTTTCATCATGTAAAAATATTTCTACTTTCACATTTCCGTTGGGAGTTGTGTAAAGCAAAAATTCAGTAAAGCTGTTGTTGGCAATTTGCTGTGGTTTTCTCATAAACTTTTAAAGCTTTATTGTAAGTTTAATATGTCAATTATACTGGCGTCTTTAAATGGTTTTTTCGAATTAATAATAATTACATAAAAGCTCTGGTGTCCTTTGTAAACCAAAAATACTGTAGATGAAAAAGAAGGATTAAACTGTTTAGTAATATGATTATAAGTATTGTCAGTATAATCAAAAACAATTTGATGTTTTCCTTTTTCATCACTGAAAGACATTTTGTGTATTGTGCCATAAAAGCCCTTATAATTAGGGCCATAAAATGTACCATCAATTTTAGAGAGGCTATCTAAGTTTACATTCATTGCATTATGAAAAGAAAAACCGTAGTTAATGTTAATTGGAAAACTACTTTCGGAGCCTAATATTTCTCCAGTTCGAAATTTTATATTATCAAGATTGATATTTTGGTTAATAATTATTTTACTCAGATCAACGTTTGCCAAATCTTTAAATTCCCATACGGTTACGGGATACATAGTATCGTTATGGTAATATCTAAAAACATTATGAATATCACGTTTTTTTACATCACTAGCGCATACAAAATATTCATAAGGACCCTTAAAGTTTTTTATATCAGTATCTTTAAAAATCCACATATATTGTTTACATATTTTCCAATCCATAGAATGACCATATCTTACAATTCCATAAATAAAATAAGCAAGATGACAACCTATTATTAGCAATATGATTTTTGCAATTTTATTCATCATAATTTCCTATTTTTTTCATTAAGATAAGCTTGCTATGGCTATATTGGAATTGGTATGCCAGGTCCAGGTATTGGTAAAAATTGGGGAGGCTTTGCAAAAGCCTGCTCCAAAACATTTCCGACATACCTCATATTGTTTTGAAACACACCAGGATTATAAGAAAATGTTGCTCCAACGGAAGAATCAGAACCTACGGGAATTGATACATCGCGTATATATCTTCCGTCAGCAGTTCTACCAGCAGATAAGTGAGTCCAGCCATAGGTTATTGAGCCATCCATACCGGTAGATACATTAATATGTCCTTCTTTGTTGACAACGCTAAGTGGCTTTTCACTATCTACATCAACAATTCGTTCAGTGCCAGAGTTTCCTTTAGTTAAAGTTCCTGTAGAATAAACATCAATTTGTAACGCACCAAAAGTATAAGATTTTAATATTTTCTTACCTGTTATTGTATCCTGAGCTGTTCCACCAAATAATTCCGCAAATGCTCTAGATTTTGCTCCATTATAAGAATTATCACCAAACAACGAAGCATACGTACCACCAACAAAAGATCCATTGCCCGACCTATCCGACATCATGCTTGGTAATGTGTTTAGATAATTAAACGCATTTCCTGAAGACGCATCCTCAAAAGATTTGTGAGACGCTGGGTCGGTAAAATCGTGTCCTTGTGGCGCGCGCCCTCCACCACCTGGCTCTTGCTGCATGGGTTTGTTATTGGTAGGTGTAGGTACATTTATTGGCCCTGGATCGTGAGCAGATTTATAATGTTCAGCTATTTTTCCAATCCCACCAAAAATTGTAGCCGCAAGAAATCCTTCTCCTAAAGATTTCAAAAAGCCGTTCCCTGTCGCCAAACCAAGCCCAGTCGTAGTTGCTCCTCCTATAACTGCTGACCATAAAACACCAAGAGCTTCGGGTGCAATAAAAAAACAAGCTATTGCAACAACTACTCCGATCGCTATTCGTATAACTGGGCTGTTTTTTATTGAGCGCCATAGACTGCCAAAAAACCCAAACCCCGTCGGATCGGTAAATGCTAGCGGATTATTTATACAATAGCTATACCGATTTAAACATTGGCTGTTGCCAGGATCTTGGACGAAAGGATCGGCGCTTAGGAATCTACCGATTACGGGATCGTAAATTCGGCCATCCATGTGAATTAAGTTTATTCCTTCTACGTCTATTTGCTCATGTCCAGTAAATCCTTTGTGGGTTATCGGATGATATGGCACTGCGCCTTTGGTTTGTTTTTGCTCGCCGAATGGTAGATACGAAAAGTGTTGCTTAACACTGCCGTTCTCGTCTGTTATATCAGTAACTGAACCTAAATTATCATGTAGCGCTTCGTAAATTTCAGTTTTATTATTGTTACTATCGTTTGCATCTTTGGTTTCTATATAAATAGTATTTGATCCGATGTAAGCTTTTTGCTGGGTGATAATTGTTTTGCCAGTATCAATTGTTACAACCTCATAATTGCCTAAATAATAAGTTGTGGCGGTTTTGCTCGGCGTTGCATCAATCCGCGCAAATTTTTGTCGGTCAGCATTGTAGTAAAAACTCACAGTTGCATTGGGGGCTGTTATAGTCAGCGGCTTGCTATAACTAGTATAACTAATGCTACGTTTTACTCCGTTTATTGTTGCACCAATTTGATCACCGTTGGCATCGTATTGAAAAGTTGCTGGTGTTTTACCGCTGATGCTTGTTACTGCATGTGGTCCCGCACCATTTTCTCCATATTTGTACGTTCCAACATCGGATTTGTAGGTAATGTTTCCTAATGGATCATAGCGAAATAGTTCCGGTGTTCTGCCCACAATCTGGGCTTGGGTAAGGCGATGAAGTTCATCATATTCATATTCTTCATAACCACCATTCACAACATCATGATGTTTTTTGACATTACCGAGTATATCGTAATCATAGACCTCTCTTTGCATTACTACGGTTGAATTAACTATTTCATCAAGACATTGCTGGATTGCAGTAACTCCCGTAACTTCTGGAAATAGTTTTTGTTGAACTGTAAGTATGGAGCTTAAAACGGTATCAATATTATTTAAAAAACCAGTTTTAGGATCGTAGGTATAATTCGTTATTAATCCGTTGCTGCGACTTTCCGAAATTGTGTGTCCGGCTGCATCGGTAGCATTCAAACTCCAATAAATTTTTTCTCCAGTTTGTGCATCGCTAATTTTGACAAGATAGCCTAAGTCATTATAGTTATTTCTTACTTGTAATCCGTTCGGATAAGTTTCTACTGCAACGCGACTGTTTTGATCGTAGCTATATTCACTGCTATAAACCTTATCTTTTATAGTTGTTGTAACTTGTGCAAGGCGGCTAAAAGAATCATAGTGATAATTGCGAGTGTAAGTTTCAAGACCATCGTCCATGGCTTTTTTGGATAGCTCAAGTTGCTCTCTTGAGGTTTTATAATTCACACTATCAACTTTAGCAAGTTTGCCAATTCCAAACATTGCTGTATCGTATTCCCAGGCACTGGTGCCAGCATTATCAGTACGACTAATCATCCGATTCAGCTTGTCATATTTAAATGTTGTTGTTTGGTTTAAAGCATCGGTTTGGCTAATGAGATTACCATAAACATCATATTGGTAACTCCAGCGGCCTTTATCTGGATCGTTGATGGCAGTTTTTCTGCCAAGATGATCGTATTCAATTTTTGATTCATTCTTCGCACTATCAATCATCGATGTCATGTTGCCATAAGCATCATATTTATAAGTGGTTTCTGAACCTAAATTATCAGTAGCTTTTATCAGCTCGCCAAGAGCATTAACTTGTTTGATCTGATTTTGTTTTAATTGATTAGTCGTGGTTGTGATAAATCCGTCATATGTTATTTGTGAAGAGCTACCGTCAGGCAAAATACTTTGAATTACTCTACCCAAAATATCGTATTGGATTTTTGTTTGATATATGTGATCCCCTTCAAAAAACGGCTGGCTTTTTTGCGAGACTCTTCCGAGTTCGTCATAATAAGTCAGTTGCCAAATAATCTTGTGATCCATGTTCTCGGTGGTGCTGGCAATTTTTCTGCCTAAAATATCGAAATATTCTTTTTGCGTAGTGCTATTTTCGGTATGGCTGGTTACGACATAAGAGCAATTTTTAAGCGCACTTCGGATTTCGCCGGCGGGAACAGATCCTGAATTGAACCAACTGTAATTTACATTAGTTCTGGTACCGTCGGGACTGGTTTGGCTCACTTGCCGTGCAAAATCATCATATTGATAATGAGTTATTAAGCCATTTAGATCGACAGATTTAGTAACAACACCAAAACGCGGATCGATCTCTTGGTAGGTTGATTTATTTAAGGGGTTAGTAGCTTGAATTACAAAACGACCGAAGGGATCATATTTTACTTGAGAGAATCTTGTTCCTTCGTCCCTTTCTCCCCACACCAGAGTATTTATAATATTACCAAAAACATCGCGTTCGTATTTGGTCATAAGAGCTAACTTGGAATCGCCATAGCTGGCAGTGGTTTGCATTAATAAAGAAGTTTCTGGATCGTAAACAAAAGTACTGGTTCTTGTTTGTGCTGGTCGATTGGTGGCAGATTTGGTTACTTTGGCAGAGACTAATTCACCAATAAACCATTTTTGTGAATCGTTTTGATAAGTGTTTTCAGTAGTGGTCGTATAGGTTTCGTTGGTTGTAGCATCTTGGACGCTTGCTGTTATTTTTAACGGATTAGCATAATCATCGAAAGTGCTTTCTATGGTTGTGGTACTGAGCAGATTGCCTTTGAGGTCATGTGCTTCTTTGGAGCTTTTTTTAACATAAGGAGAATAATAAGTTGTATTAACATTGCCATCGCCAAATGTTTTTAATTCCCACGAATCTTCGGACCTCGAAAGTAAAGTTCCACTGGCCAGCCTAGTTTCAGTTGCAACTGGCATTCCTTTATTGTGTAAGTCAAGATCCTGGCTATAGGTGGTTGTTGTGCTGATACCGGTGGTTTGATCAGTAGTGGTTACTGTATGAAAACCTAAAAAGCCCAATCCCAAATGATTAAATTTTGCGCCAGTGTAATGATAAGTTGTTAGATGGTCTAAAGCATTTGGGAGGTTGATTGCTTTTGGATCGTTCGTTGCTGTATCGCTACTTGTTTGATATACAACATACATCGACCCTTGCCAATCCATATTTGGATATTTGGCATCGTGTTCTTTGGTGTAAACTTTTACTTTAGTGCCACTTAGTGGTTCATAGTCAATGGATAACTTTGTGCCAAAGCCGTCGGTGACGGAAATGAGATAGTCAGGGAGTTTGGAGGCTTTGTTAAGCCAAGCGTTAGAATAATGTTGCCCACCCTTTACTATAGAGTTATGAACAAAATCTGGTAACCCATCTCCATTTATATCCACGAATTGACCGTACGGTATATCATCCCAATAAAGAATATCAGGTGGAATAAAATTTGGTGCATGCTCCCAACCATTGCCTGTATTGCGTCCTGCATTAGAATATCGTTGTCCGTTATACATTGAGTATTGAACAAAGTCTGGCAGTCCATCTCCATTTATATCTACAAACTGTCCTTGTGGTGTATTTTTTCCAAATTTAAAAACATCTGGCGGGATAAAATTTCGTGTTTCTTGCCAACCATTACCGACATTGCTCCATACATTGGAATAACGTTGTTCTCCCCTTTTAGAAACCTGAACAAAATCTGGCAATCCATCTCCATTTATATCCACAAATTGACCATATGGTGTGTTTTCCCAGTAGAAGATGTCAGGGGTAATAAAATTTGGAGTATGCTGCCAACCATTATCAGTATTAAGCAAAGCATTAGAATAACGATGCCCATCTTTTATAGAATTAAAAACAAAATCTGGTAACCCATCTCCGTCTATATCTACAAATTGACCATATGGTGTGTTTTCCCAGTAAAGAAGATCAGGGGGAATAAAATTTGAATTATGTTGCCAACCACTGCCGGTGTTTAGCCAGGCATTAGAATAGTGATATTTATCTTTTATAGAATTAAAAACAAAATCTGGTAACCCATCTCCATTTATGTCCACGAACCGACCATATGGCGTGTTTTCCCAGTAGATGATGTCAGGGGTAATAAAATTTGGAGTATGCTGCCAACCATTATCAGTATTAAGCAAAGCATTAGAATAACGATGCCCATCTTTTATAGAATTAAAAACAAAATCTGGTAACCCATCTCCGTCTATATCTACGAATTGACCATATGGTGTATTTTCCCAGTAAAGAAGATCGGGGGGAATAAAATTTGAATTATGTTGCCAACCACTGCCGGTGTTTAGCCAGGCATTAGAATAGTGATATCCATCTTTTATAGAATTAAAAACAAAATCTGGTAACCCATCTCCATTTATGTCCACGAACCGACCATATGGCGTGTTTTCCCAATAAAGAAGATCTGGGGGTATAAAGTTTGGAGCAGTCTCCCACCCTTCCTTATTCACCTGCCACTCAAATTTTGTCGGGGGCAAACAAACTCCGCTGCCAGTGCATTTTTGAATACTTGTGATGCGTGAACGAAAAGTGTTTTTGCTTATTTCGTATACCAACCGATATTCATAAACCAAGTTCGAACTTTGATAAACTTGAATTGATTTTAGGCGTTTGTCTAAGGTGCTTTTAGAACCTGCTTGATAGGTAGTTTTTGCATCTGGTCTTTCTTCGTAAATAAACTTTATTGAATTGTATGGAATAAGCTTTGGTTCTGCTTTTTCATTACCTGTGTAATTAACCTCGGTTGGATAAAAGCTTCCTTGGTCTTCATTTTTAAAATACTGTACATCCAAATAATTTCCAGCAGTATCTTGAATACGGTTTAATCCCCAAAGTGCGACCGTATCCTTCCCTTGGGCTTTTATTTGTGAATCAGAAGTAAATCCATATTCTGCAGTCTGACCGCCTTTAGTCCAAACTTTGAAACCAGCGGGACCATTTCCTTGACGGCCATATGACACTATTTTGGTTTTGCTATCGATATAAGTTTTATACTCAGTGCCATCGGCTCCATATGCGCCTTTAATTACAACTAATTGTTCGCCGTTTAAACAAAATCTATCTTGATCGGTAAAATCTACGCCATGAATTAAACCATTTTGCGTTTTGTTACTCGGACATCTGGTAATTGCAGTCAAACCTTCCAAAGAAAATCCCATGCCAAGCATTCCATTGTGAGTGTTACTGCTTGAGCTATCATAAACAATTGATAGCGCAGGCGCCATGCCAGCGGTGCCTGGAGGTGCATCGATTGGAATTGAATAATGCGCCTGACCAGTTGGCGTAACTTGAAAATTACCTTTCAAGCTCCCAACATCGGAAGTAGGAACTTTAGTATTATCCGCCGGAGAATTTGAAGCAACATTAGTAGAAGCAAAAAATAGAAAAACCGCGACGAGAGAAACTAGACAATTGGAAAAGCGGAATTTAGACACAGAAGCTCCGATTAAGTTAAGTAAAAATGTTTACTTCAGAGAGCTTCCATACTCGAGCAACCAGCATTAACAATAAACATACCGGGCGTCATCTTACTCACCTTGATCATACAGTCAACAAAAATTTTTAAGTTTTTTTTAAGAACTCACTGCAGGCTTTTCCTAACCTTTTTTTGTTTTTCTCAGTGGGAATTCTTTTTTACGTATTCCGGTGAAATCGATACATAATTGGGATGGTAAGCTGCATGAATTTAGGTTTAACGAAGAGTGGCGGAATAATAGTTAGGTGCTCTACTATCAAACACAATGATTTTTCAGCGATTTTATATATGGATTCGCACCGTGCTTTTGGCGGACGATACACAACGATGCAGCACTTGCCCCCACAAAAGTTACGCACATAAAATTACTTAACAAATATTGCGAATTACAACCTACCATTGAAATATAAAGTAATCGTTTTCAAAGAAACTTCAATTATGCTTTTTCCTTTATTTTAGTTTTGGTAAACTAAATCTGTTGTTCCTTGCGCTAACAACCACCCTATCACAATTCATTTTTTTGTTCTGTGTTTGCCGCTTTTGTTGCTACTGCAGAAGCCTCTGTTTTTTTCTTTGCCTCTTCTTCAGCTAATGCACTTACGGCCATAGCATTATTTACTTCGGCTTCTTCTAGAAAAGCCTTAACTGTTTCTAACTCATTTTCTGCTTTTTGTTTTTTTGCTTTTGCTTCTTCCATATCACTTTGTGCTTTTTTTTCATCGGCTTCTGCTTGAGCCTTGGCATTTCCTGCGTCTGTTAATGCCTGTGCTGCTGCTATTTTATCTGTCCCTGCTTTCTGTAAGGTTGCTCTTGCTGCTATTATTCTGTTATTCGCTTCTTCTTTATTTTTTATTGCTATTTGTTTTTTATCCGTTGCTACTTGCTTTTCCTTTTCTGCGTCTGCTATTTTTGCATCTGCGCTTTGTTTTATAGTTACCTTGCTTGATAGACAATTACTGTATCTCTCTTCAGCAAGTTTATTTTCTATTATCATTTTTTTTGCCTCGCCCAATGGACCATGAGATCCTTCTGCCTCAAGTTGGTAGCGCTTTTTCTCCATATAACCTTGGCATATGTTATCCTTGTTAAAAGGAGAACGACTACCACCACCACAATTACTACCTCCTCTAGCACCGTTATGACAATTTTTTTCTAAGTAGTTACGACATTTTAAGAGAAGATCATCATACGATAGTGATGATGATGTACACAAACTGCTAGCGGATACTTCTTTCGATGCGCCTTCTTTCTTTTCGTCTGCTTTTTTTATAGCCTCATCGTCTCCCGTTATGTCTGTTGCTAGATTTTTTATGTCTGCATCCGCTGCAGCTATAATTTTCTCTGCTTCTTCATTATCGGCCGCTATTGTTTTTAAAGCCTCTTCCGCTTTTTCTTTAGCTGCTTCCGCTGCTTTTTTATTTGCTTCTGCTGCTATAATATTTGTTCCTCCTTGCAATATAGCTGTTTCTGCTGCGGCTATATTTTCTTTTGCTGTTTCTATATCGGTTTTTAGTTTTGTTATAGCCGCTTCTGCCATTATCACTTTTACTCGGAGCTGTTGAACATCTGTTGATGATATGTATCGAGGATCAATCACTATACTCCCATCAAATCCTTCTCCAACAGCCTTAATAGCAATAAAAACCAAACAAAGCATTAGTACTCTTTTCACAATCCTCTCCTTAATTTTTTAAAAAAATCATTCAAACGAATGACCAATATGACAGTTTTCTAACCTTTCTACAGAAACAGAATAACGCATAAGTACCTACTAATAATACGGACTTATTACTAAGCTGGTGGTGCCATGCACCCATGTTCCTTTTTACCGTCGGAAAATACCATAGCAAAAAAACAAACCAACTTATTTTTTAGAATATCAGAAATTTGTTCGTACTGTAATGCAAGACGATAGTGTTCAGTCCAGCAACTCCAAAACTCAGAACCAGATACATAACTAATAACATAAAGTTCTGTATCCCTTTTATTCTCTGGTTTAATCGGATTAACAAAATCATCTCTTTTATCTACTACTTGGTGCAGATCCACTTCTTTTCCAGGCAGTATTTTCACTATCTCAACATTACCTTTTCTGGCCGCTAACATGGAAGCTGTACATCCGTCTTTATTTACAAGATCTGCATTTGCCCCTTTTTTAACAAGCATATCTACTACTTCGACATGTTCATTTACAACCGCTAACATGAGAGGGGTCCATCCATTCTTATCTATAAAATCTATTGCTGCGCCTCTTTCAAGAAGCATTTCTGCTATTTTGGAATACCCATTTGAAGATGCATACATGAGTTCAGTCCACCCATCTTTGTCTGTAAGATCTACTATTGCCCTATTTTCAAGCAGCATTTTTGCCACTCCAGTATAGCCTTTTTTTGATGCCTGCATGAGAGCTGTTTTGCCATCTTCACCCGTAAGATCTACCTCAACCATATTTTCAAGTAGCACTTTTACTATCTCATCATAACCATTCAAGGATGCAACTATAAGAGCTGTCTTCCCATCGCCGTTTCTTGCTTTGTTTGGATTGGCTCCTATTTTGAGTAAATCTTTTACAATTTCAGCATTACCTATTAGGGATGCCCATATGAGTAGCGATGCTCCATCTTCAGTTATCAACGCATCCTTATCAATTAAATCATTGCTAATCAGGTTAACAGTTTGATTTGTAAAATCATAGTCTTCAGGAAGAAAGGCAGAAGAAGAAAATGTAAGCAGCATGTACATAGGTTCAGCATCTGTGTTTACAGCTCCTTGCATAAATATTTGCACTTCATCCTGTTCTATCGGTGTGAGCATTTGGACTAAACCCCTAACGACTATATCAGTGGCTTGATCCATCAAACGTTTGTTTTCTAAACTATCAGTAGCATGCAGAGCAGAAGAAAAAAGGTATATACCTATAGCCTTCGTTTCGCCAACCACCCTTGCTCGCATGTATGGTGGATTTTTAGTTATAAATATACTTTTATCAATTATGCCTTCTTTAACTTGTTTAATAGCTTGCATCACTAAATCTTTGCCCTCTGATATACCAGCAGCATTTGAGGTGGGAGAGAAAAACAAAAAAAACAAAACCATAATTAATTGGCTTAGTACATTTGATCGACTTTGTAAAATGTTTGCTTTTTTGTGATTGGAAGGCACGTATTACCAGTGTTTGTCAATTATGTATCCGGCATTACAACTCAATAGCCATGTGAAGCGTCTCCGAGCTTTGTATTTCTCGAATTAGATTTGTAAGCGCAAAAGTAAAAGCACTCTTTGTATCACTGGAAGTATTTATAAATCTCTCTACCTTGCCCTTACCTATGATTCTGTCATACCATATAATTTTCCGATTTTTATTATCAAACAAATAGCAATATGCGTTAATGTTTACTATTAAAGTCGTAGTAAGCCCAATAAGCACATTGCCTTTAATCTCCGATTCAATATCTTTTATGTTACAATTAAAAACATACCTTGAATTATTTGCCTTAACAACCTCAAAATTCATTTGTTGTAGTCCATCCTCTATGGCATTCTTCACAATATCAACGATTGGTTTTTCTGCAACATTAATTATTTTTCGCGGGTACTCATGAACTAAAAGAACTCTCGGATCGTCAATCTTACGTTTGTCAGTAACATTAACAGCGATCTTTGTGTTTTGTTTAATTTGGTAAATGTTTCCCTCTGGTTTACCAAGTGCATAATCTAGTTGGAATGAATTATTAATAGTACAACCACTTAAAAAAACACACCCAAGTAAAATGATCAATAATGATTTTTTGTGCATTTATTGTATTCTCCAAAGTTTTCTAAATTTATTATTGGATATGTTCCTAAATTCCCAGAAATTTAGAAACATACAATCTCATCATCGGCAAATTTAAAAACATCAGTATACTTATACATAACGCTACCTCATTGGTTAATATGCCTCTTGTGGATAAAGCAAAACAGTCACTCCAGCAACTTCTGCTCATAACCACCACAGCTAAAGATCCTCCTCACTTTCTGATGTTCGGCGTTTAATCTTTCAATAATTCAACATCAAGTTTATCTGCCATTTCGATTAATTTTTTGGCTATTTCTCGAGCCTCGTCAGCCTCGATTTCAACCGTAGCTTTATATTGTTTGTTATCAACTGTTAACATAATACTCGAGTCGGTTTCTATTCGGCATATAACCTCATCACCGGCAAATTTAAAAACATCAGTGTATTTATACTTGTACATATCTTTACCTCCTTCGTTAATATGCTTCTGGCGAATAAAGCAACAAACCTAACCCAATAAACATTCTACCAGTAACTCCTACAACAAAAGACCCCACTTCGCTTGCTAGTGGAAAATGTAGGTGTGTTTATACATAACGTTACCTCATTAGTTAATATGCATCTTACAAATAAGGTGAGAGAGCTATTCCAACAAATATTCTGCTTATAGCTCAATAATTAAAAATTCTACTTTGCTTTCTGAGATTGGCGTTTAATCATTTAATAACTCAGGATCAACTATATACGCCATTTTAGTTAATCTTTGGGCTATTCTTAGAGCTTCATTCCCAGTAACTTCGACCGGATCCTTACCACCATGAGCAATAGCTCTTAACATAATACATGTATCGGGTTCTATCCAACATTCAATTTCGTCACCGGAAAATTTAAAGACATCAGGATTTTTATTCATAGCATACCTCATTTTAGTTAATATGCCTCTTGCGGATAAAGCAAGAGAGTTACTCCAATAAATATTCTGCTCATAACCCCTACAGCTAAAGATTCTATCTCGCTCTCTAACGGAAAATGACTATTTCCAAATGAATTCTTAATTGGTCGACCAAACCCATCATAGGCGTGAACATGGGGTCTCGCGGCTTCTGGTATGTTATATGGTTTTCCGTTTTCATAGTGCGCACGGTCTATTCTTAATCTTTGTTCGTTAGAAACTGGATCATTCCATTTTCTAGGATAATCTGAACTTAATTTATCACCGACTGGCCTAAGACTTTTATCATTTGCCATCTTCCTAATATCTGATGGTGTCCTACCTGTTAATTCTTCTGGAGTAATTTTAGGGCTGCCACCATTTGCAGTACTACCAAACATTCCATAATATGCCGGTGTTTTTGTCCCATTACTATAATTACCATCTGCTCTATCCGACATCACACTTGGATATATGTTTTGAGAATAAAAAGCATTTCCTGGTGAAGTTGCGTTACCTGATGAATGTCCGGCAAAATCATCTCCTCGCGGTGTGCGCGTTTCGCCGCCCGACTCTTGCTGTGTTGGCCTAACATTGCTAGGGGAAGGTACAGTTATTGGTCCTGGATCGTGAGAGGCTTTATAGGACTCTGCTAATTTTCCTATTCCACCTACAATTGTAGCCGCGAGAAATCCTTCTCCCAGGGATTGCCCTAAACTATTACCTGTCGCTAAACCAATCGCAGCAGTAGCAGCCCCTCCTATAGCCATAGCTTCTCCTAAACACAAAAGCCCTTCACCTGCATTCAATCCAAAAAGTCCTCCTCCAACTGGACCAAGAGTAAGTCCTATCACTACTCCTATAGCTATTCGTCCAATTGGACTATTAATGACAGTTTTTATTCCACTCCATATGGCCGATCCAACGTTTCTGATACCATCCCAAACTTCTCCAAAAAAATTTCCTATCGATCGAACCAAGCTACTCCAAAAACCAAACCCGCTCGGATCCACAAATGCTAAGGGATTGTTTATACAATAGCTGTAGCGATTTAGGCACTGACTATTACTGGGATCTTGGACAAAAGGATCGGCACTCAAAAATCTGCCAAGCACGGGATCATAAATTCGCCCTTCCATGTGAATTAAATTTGCCCCTTCTATTGTTTCATGACCAGTAAATCCTTTGTTAGTAATTGGATGGGGTGGTGCCTCACCTTTTGTTAATTTCTGTTCACCAAATGGCGTATACGAAAAATGCTGTTTAACATTTGCATTGGCATCGGTGATATCAGTAACTGAACCTAAATTATTGTGTAGTGTTTCGTAAATCTCGATTTTATTATTTTCACTGTCACTACTATCTTTTGTTTCTATATAAATAGTATTTGGTCCAACGTAGGCTTTTTGCTGAGTAATAATTGATTTGCCATCATCAATAGTAACCTCTTCGTAGTTGCCTAAATAATAGGTTATACCTGTTTTATCAACCCGAGAAAATTTTTGGTGATCAGCATCGTAGAGGAAACTTACTCTTGCTTTCGGTGTTTCTATGGTTAACGGTTTACTATAACTGGTATAAGTAATGCTGCGTTTTTCCCCATTTAATGATCCACTAACTTGATCACCATTAGCATTATATTGAAATGTCGCAGGTGGTTTGCCGTTGGCACTCACAATGCTTGTTACAGCATGATGGCCGGCGCCATTTTCTCCATATTTATATGTGCCAACATCAGATTTATAAGTAATATTGCCTAAAGTATCGTAATCCAAAACCAAAGCTTCCCTCCCTGTACTTTCAGCTTTCGTCAGACGATTCAGTTCATCATACTTATAACTTTCGAGCATATTATTAATATGATCTCGATGGATCTTGATATTGCCGACTGCATCGTAGTTAAAAGTTTCTTTTTGAATTGCTGTCGATGAATTTGCAGTATTTGTCTCATCAACATGCTGATGAGTTGCTGTAACTCCAGTTAATTCCGGCAATAAATCTTTTTGGACTGAAAGTATTGTGTTTAAAACAGTATCAATATCGGTTAAAAAACCAGTTTTGGGATCGTAGGTGTAATTGGTAATTAAACCATTGCTGTGACTTTCAGAAGTTGTGCGTCCTAGCGCATCTTTGGCATTCAAGCTCCAATAAACTTTTTCAGTTTTAGCATCGCTAATTTGAACAAGATAACCAAATTTGTTGTAATTATTTTTTACTTGCAATCCATTGGGATAAGTTTCTATATCAAGTCGACCTTCGGTATCATACGTATAGCCACTAACATAAGTCTGATCTTTGATAACTGTTTTTTCTTCAGAGAGTCGGCCTAAAGGATCGTAGCTATAACTGCGAGTATATGCTCCAAGGCCATTGTATCTAGCCTTGTGTATCAACATCAGATTATTTGGATCTCCTTTATCGTCTACCACGCTATTAACTTTGGCTAGTTTGCCAATTCCATTTATTGCGGTGTCGTATTCCCAAGTGCTAGTACTAGCCTGATCAATACCTGCATACTCAGTGCGACTAACCATCCGATTTAGTTTGTCATATTTAAATGTTGTGGCGTTATTTAGAGCATCTGTTTGGCTTATAAGATTACCCAAAACATCATATTGATAACTCCAGTGTCCTTTGTCTTTGTCATAAATTGCGGTCTTTCTTCCCAAATTATCATATTCAATTTTTGATATATTATTTTTGCTATCTATCATTGCTGTCATATTGCCGTAAGCATCGTATCTATAGACGGTTTCTGAACCTGAATTATCAGTGGTTTTAACTAGTTCACCAAGAGCATTAACTTGTTTGATTTGCTTTTGCTCTAGTTGATTAATCGCGGTAGTGGTAAATCCGTCATATATTATCTGCGAAGAATTTCCATCAGGAAAAATGCTTTTGATTACCCTACCCAAAACATCGTGCTTGATTTCGGTGAGATAGATAGAATCGCCCGCAAAAAATGGTTGGGTTGTTCTCGTTACTCTTCCCAGCTCATCGTAATAGGTTAATTGCCAAATAATTTTGCCATCCATGTTTTGGGTAGTACTAGCAACTTTTCTGCCTAAAACATCGAAGTACTCTTTTTGTTCGGTGCTGTTTTTGGTCTTGCTGGTCACAACATAAGAACAATTTTTGAGAACGCTTTGGATTTCTCCGGCAGGAATAGATTTTGGATCATACCATTTGTAATATATTTCTGTTGTAACACCGTCAGGAGCCGTTTGTTCTACCTGTCGTGCAAAATCATCATATTGATAAGTGGTTTTTAAACCGTTTAAATCAATAGACTCGGTAACTATACCAAAACGAGGATCAGTTGTTTGATACGTTGATTGATTTAGAGGGTTAGTGGCTTTAATCACAAAACGCCCGTAATCATCATATTTTACTGTGGTAACTATCGGCTCTATTTGCTCACCGGGATCTGGTTTGTTTGGCGGCTTAATAATTTTGGCAGTAGCATGACCATAGTCAGTACGCTTTACCAGATACAGGGGATCAAAGGGAGCAATAGCTTGGGCTACAACACTATTAGGACTATTAGGTTTAACTGCAAGACTATCCTGGTCGTCATACTTTGCTTCTGTAGCGCTTGGCTCTGTTTCTTTTACTGGTTCTATTTTTTTGCCATAAATAGTAGTAGAAATGACATTGCCAAAAACATCGCGTTCATATTTAGTTGTAAGGGCCAAATTAGGATCAGTAGGCTCGGCATTACTTTGTATTAACAAAGAAGTGTCAGGATCATAAATAAAGGTGCTTGCTCTTTTTTGTTCTGATCCATTTGGCGCTATTTTAGTTACTTGCGCTGCTAATAACTCACCAAGAAACCACTTTTTGGGATCACTATGATAGGCATTTATTGTAATAGTTGTATGAATTTCCTTGGTTGTAGCATCTTGTACACTAGAAATTATTTTTGTCGGATTGCCATGTTTATCAATGCTATTGTCTATACCTGTAGTACTTATTAGCTTGCCATTAAGCTCATATGTTTTTTTAATACTTTGTTTCAAATAAGGAGAATGATAGGTTGTGCTAACATTATCATCACCAAAGGTTTTACAATCCCAAATATTTCTTAAACTTGAAATTAAAGTTCCGTTAGCCAGTCTGGTTTCGACCAAAGCTGGCAATCCCTTGGTGTGCAAATTAATGTCTTGATTATAAATAGTTGTTGTATTAATGCCGGTACCTTGGTCAGTACTGGTGACCATATGAAAACCTAAGAAACCTAGCCCCAAGTGATTAAACTTCGCACCAGTGTAGTGATATGTTGTATTAGCCACTGTTTTATCTACTACGTTTGGGTCATTAGGAGCAGCGCTGCTACTGATTTTATAAACAACATACATAGATCCTTGCCAATCTATGTTTGGATATTGGGCATCACTCTCCCTAGTATAAACATCAGTTTTTTTACTACTAAGTGATTCGTAGTCAATATTAAGCTTTGCACCTAAACCATCGGTAACTGCAATCAAATAATCAGGAAGCTTTTGCGCTTTGTTCAAATAAGCACTTTGGACAATGTTTCCATCTATTGATGTTGATTGAATAAAATCGGGTAATCCGTCACCATTTAAATCTAAGTATTGTATTCCTGATGCAATATTTTGCGGCAAATTAAAATTCGGAGTACTAGCCCACTTTTTTCCAGTGTTTAACCATGCCACATGACCTTGAATGATGTCTGGTAATCCATCGCCATTTAAATCTACTATGTTTACACCAGTTTCTTGTCCGTTTTCTGCAATGTTTGTAGAAAATATAAAATCAGAGTTTTTATTCCAACGGTTTCCAGTATTCAACCATGCCGCACGGACTTCCGTTTTACTACTGTTATCCACATAGCTTTGAATAATATCAGGGAGCCCATCCCCATTTAAATCTAAAAATTTTAACCCTATATATTTTCCATTAATTAACATATTTGCGGGCAAAGTGAAACCTGACTCTATCCACCCATACTTCTCTATATTCATCCAAGTTTTACGTTGTTCATCACCATCAATTGACATGCCATTTACAAGATTTGGTTGCTTGTTATCACCAATCGAAGTTCCACATACAAGATCAGGTAGCCCATCCCCATTTAAGTCCAAAAACACAATCCCTCGATTGTATGGTGCTATCCTTGAAACAGATTCAGGCACATTAAGATTTAACTTCGGGATCCAACCATTTTCGTTTATCCAAGTTGCATAGGGTTTTCTGTTGTAATCAAATTTGTCGCCTCTGTAGATAAAAGCTGCTTGCTCCAAATCGTAAATAATTGTCCATCCCCTTTTGCTTCTAGTAAAATCTCCTCTCTTTTCTGCTTCATTAAGTGTATAAACAAAATCGAATTTATTTGTATGAGCATCTTCAGCCCCTTTCCATCTCGTTTCTTCTATTGGCGTCATCTGGACAATATCGAGCAGCCCATCTCCGTTTAAATCTAAAAATCTTACCCCATCATCTTTTCCTTCCACTAAAATATCCATAGGTAAAATAAGATTTGTGTCATCAGTCTCAGACCAATTTTCTCCAGTATTTATCCAGGTTTTGTGAGGGGTGGTGTCGCTTCCCTGTATAATGTCAGGTAATCCATCCCCATTTAAATCTACAATTCTTACACCAGTATCTTTTTCCTCTGTTAAAATATTTGTGGGTAAAACAAAGCTATCGCTCTTGAGCCAATCTTTTCCGGTATTTATCCAAATGTTATGAGGCTTTTTATCGCTACCTTGCAAAATGTCAGGCAATCCATCTCCATTTAAGTCTAAAATTCTTACCCCTTCATCTTTTCCGTCTATTGATGCATCTGTAGGTAAAATAAAGCTTGGCGCTTCAACCCATCCTTCCTCGTTCGTCTGCCATTCAAACTTCGTTGGTGGCAAACAAACACCGCTGCCAATACATTTTTGGATACTTGTTATGCGCGAACGAGAAGTGTTTTTGCTTATTTCGTATACCAATCGATATTCGTAAACCAAATTTGAACTTTGATAAACTTGAATTGCTTTTAGGCGCCTATCCAAGGTAACTTTAGAACCGGCTTGATATGTGATTTTTGTATCTGGTCTTTCGCTTTCGTAAATAAATTTTATTGAATTATATGGAATAAGTATTGGGTCTGCTTTTTCATTACCGGTATAATTAATTTCGGTTGGATAAAAATTTCCTTGAGTCTCATCCTTGGAATAATGCACTTCTAGATAATTACCGGACGTATCTTGAATACGGTTTAATCCCCAAAGAGCTACTGCTTTTTTCCCTTGAGCCTTAACTTGCGAATCAGAAGTAAATCCATACTCTGCAATCTTGCCATCTTTGGTCCAAACCCTGAAACTATCAGGGCCGTTTCCTTGACCGCCATATGAAATTATTTTTACTTTACTATCGGTGTAAGTACGATACTCAGCACCGTCAGCGCCATAATTTCCATTTATTGCTATAAGTTGTTCGCCGCTTAAACAAAATTTATCGTGATCAGTAAAATCCACACCACGAATCGAATCATTTTGCGTTTTATTGCTCGGACATCTGGTAATTGCGGTTAAGCCTTCCAAAGAAAACCCCATCCCGAGCAAACCATTGTGAGTGTTACTGCTGGAACTATCATAAGTAATTGATAGCGCAGGAGCCATATTGGCAGTTCCTGGAGGTACATCAATTGGTATCGAATAGTGAGCTTGTCCTGTTGGTGTGACCTGAAAACTGCCCTTCAGGCTTCCAACATCGGAAGTAGAAACTTTAGTGTTATCAGATGGAGAATTTGAAGCAACATTGGGAGAAGCAAAAAATAGAAAAACCGCAATAAAAGAAACCAGACAATTAGAAAAGCGGTACTTGGACATGGAAACTCCCAAATAACAAACAGATGGTTTAAAGTTCCACCATCATATAGCCTACTAATTTTTTGTACACCGTGTTTGTAAAAAAAATTTTATACCCTTGAAAACATATAATTTAATTTTGCTGCCCCGTTTGTTATCCCGAAAGTAATTGCTTTGAACTACAAACACACGAAACCTCAATTTATCTAGCTCCCCAGGAAGGGATTGAATCTCCGACCAAACGAATAATAGTTAGGTGCACTACTATCAAACACAATGATTTTTCAGCGATTTTATAAACGGCTCCAGGCCATTTTTTTGGCGTACCACAGATAACTCTGTGTAGCACCCACTTCCGCAAAAGTTCCGCGTACGTAAAAACCCAAAAAGAGCTATCGTGGCTTGCGCGTATGATTCTAAATTTTTTACTCAACACATGGTTTTTTACTTTACTATGCTCGGCACATTACCAATATTTACCCCCCTTAAAATATCAAGCCGACAAAATCCGTTGAAATAAAGTACCAATGCTAGCAATATTTATCTCATCAAATAGAGTATCATGCTCTCCGAAGGCTTCATATACCGTAACTTTCTCGGCATATTTATCCCAACAATAAAAATTAGTATTCGTAGCTTTTTCCGTTGCAATTACATCCAGACGCTCCATTGCTTTTATTAATATAATATTGCCTTTATATACCCTGGAGATCTTATGTTTTTCGCTTAACTCGGAGTTACGTTTCATAATTGCCGCTAACGACTCCTCAATAAACTCAAGTGAATTAGCTTTAGTACATTGATAAGTAGCGACAAGTTCATTAAAATCCCTATTTAAGGTATCAACTAAAATAAGATTGCTTATTTTTATATTTTTACTTTGTAAAATATTAGCTATTTCAAATGCAACCAATCCTCCAAAAGACCAACCACCAATGTTTAAAGAAACATTTGAATATTTTTCATTATGTTTGGCTACAATTAAATTAGCATAATAAGCCGCCATTTCCTCAAGGCTAGAGAATATCGACTTAACTTTTCCAAAATCAAGATCTTCAATAGCATAAATTGGATTTTTGATATACTTAGATAGGCCATAATAATGCATGATCGTACCACTACCTTCATGAATAAGGTATAATGGCTCGATTTTGCTGTTTGGGTTATCTTGGATCTTAGTTAAAATATTTTTCCTTTTATTTTGTTGATACTTAGAAATACACTTAACAAACTCTTTAATTGTAGGATCTTTCATAAAGTCTGACAATGACACTGAAGATCCGAACGTTTCTTTAACTCTGTTCATTAACAAAGGAGTTAACAAAGAATGTCCACCTAGACTAAAGAAATTATCACTTCTTCCTACCTTTTCTATCTTTAATATATCCTTCCAGATATTGGCTAATTGTTCTTCTAATAGTCCCATGGGCTGCTCATACTCATTTAAACCCTCCCTACCTTCCGGGGCTGGCAGTGCTTTCCTATCTATTTTGCCATTTGGTGTTAATGGTAGGCTCTCTAGTATTAGTATCTGCGATGGTTGCATGTAGTCTGGAAGTTTAGATTTACATACCTCTCGACATTTATTAACTAGCTCTGATTTCGCTAATTCTTTATCAACAACTATATAGCCTACTAATCTTTTTTGATTTTCAATATCTTCTCTTGCTAGTACTACACATTGTTTTATGCCCTCAATAATCTGAATAGTAGATTCTATCTCTCCTAGTTCTATTCTATACCCTCTTATCTTTGCCTGGTTATCTGTACGACCGAGAAATTCAACATTACCATCTTCTAAGTATCTTCCTAAATCTCCTGTTTTATACAATCTGGTTCCTTCTCCTTCTTTCTCTCCTGTAAATGGATTAGGTATAAATTTCTCTGCTGTAAGATTTGGGCGGTTTAAGTAACCTCTAGCTAATCCCATTCCACCTATGTAGATCTCTCCTGTGGTTCCTATTGGCACTTGCTGTATATTTTCATCCAATATGTATATTTTGGTATTAGAGATAGGAACACCTATCAGATATTCTTGTAATACTCTGCTATTATTTTTACAGCATAGCGTCCAAATAGTACCTTCTGTTGGTCCGTATAAATTCCATACATTCTCGCTACAACGTAACAACTTGGTTATTAACTCCTTCTTCAACAATTCTCCACCACATAATATTTTTTCGATCTTAAATACTCTCCTATTAGGAGTATCAGAAAGTAATATATCCCACCAAGTTGGGGTAGCTTGTATTACATTAATATAATATTTTTTTATAAAATTACTTATTGCATTCTGAAGGTATAGCTTGTTTATAAATATCAACTTTGAAGAAGACACTATCGGTAACAGTAGTTCCAAAAGAGATATATCAAAATTTATTGTCGTTATATAAAGAAGATTGTTGTTCTCACCGAGCTTAATAATATTAATCATACTCATTACAAAGTTAAACAAAGAACCATGTTGTACTGAAACTCCCTTGGGTCTTCCTGTACTCCCAGAGGTATAAATAATATATGCCAGATTACCAGGTAATATATTAGTATTCAGGTTAGATGTTGGTTCTTTTAGATATTCTGTCTTATCAAGATATATTATCTTGCCTTTATACCCTACAAACTGCTCTTTTAAATCTGTTGTGGTTAATAATACTCCTATACCAGAATCTTCTAACATGTATTCTAAACGCTCTTGTGGATACTCTGGATCTAAAGGCACATATACTCCACCGCTCTTAAGCACCCCTAAAAGCCCTACTATTAAATCAAAGCTTCTTGATACACTTATACCAACTAATGTTTCGAGTGTTACTTGACTTTTTTTAAGATAGTTAGCTAATTGATTAGCTCTTTGATTTAATACTGCATAGGTCAACTGCTGGTCTTCATATACTACTGCTATTTTATCTTTATTATTCTCGACCACTTCCTCAAACAACTTATGAACACATTTAACTTTGGGATATTCGTGGTTGGTATCGCTCCAAGCCTTTAGCTGGGTTAGATCCTGCTTACTCGGGAGTAATATATTTCCTATATACTGATCTTTGCCTGATATTATATTTAATATTAATCGTTTTAAATAGTCGGATATATGACCCATAATTTCTTTGGTAAAATATCTTTCATCATAATTTAATCTTAGCTCTAACTTTTTTCTTGGCGCTACTACTACTGATAGCTTATATTCTGTTTTTTCTATTCCTTGGAGGGGTCTTATAGATAGTCTATTATCATCTTCACTTTTGTCAGATAATGGATAATTCTCAAATACATAGATGTTATCAAATAAATCTCTTTCTTTTTGTAATGACTGAATAGTAGATAATGGTATATATCCATACTCTTGAGCTTCACTCATTTGTATCTGCAGTCTTTGCAATAAATCTTTTATACTTTCATTCGGTTTGATTTGAATCCTTATGGGTAGAGTATTGATAAATATCCCTACCATATCTTCTACTCCAGGTAGATCAATATTTCTTCCAGATACTGTAACTCCAAATACTATATCTTTTTGCCTAGTATACTTGCTTAATAATATCCCCCAGATACTTTGTAGTACTGTATTAGTGGTTACCCCTAATGATTTGGCATAATTATTTAATTGATTGGTTTCTTCTGCACTTAGAATTAAAGTAGATTCTCTGTATTTACCAACCTCTACTATTTGCTTAGCACTTAACCTGGTTGGTATAGCTCCTAACAAGCTTTCCTCCCAATATCTCTTCGCCTTGTCCTGATCTTGTTTTAATAACCACGATATATAATCTCTATAAGGTCTTCTTGCTTTAAATTTTATTTGTTCATTATTTATTAGTGAGTTATAGGTATCTACCGCCTCGCCTAATATTATTGGCAGACACCAACCATCGAGTAATAAGTGGTGCATATTCCATATAAAGTAATATTTATTGCCATCTATCTTGATTAAATTTAACCTCATCAAAGGAGCTTTACTTAAGTCAAATCCTTTCGCTCTTTCAAATTGTATGAGATTTCGCAGCCTTTCTTTTAAGTCTTCTTCTTGATTTACCTGGTTACTCCAATCTTCGTCTGTCCAAGATAATTCCACTTTTTTGTGTATCATCTGTACTGGTTCGTCTATATCATCCCACACAAAACTCGCTCTTAAACTATCATATCGATTAATCACTGCATGCCAAGCTTGATGCCAATAAACAGTATTTACATTCTTTAACTCAAATACATTTTGGACAAAATATGCGTCTAATTTTGGTTGGTATAATGCTTGAAATAATAATCCTCCTTGTATCGGAGATAAGGGATATATGATCTCTAACGGTTTATGGAATATGGTATCTAGTTTTTTTTGACTAAGTCTTATCAATTCAAAATCAGAAGGCGTATATCCATACACCCCTTCTTTCGAGCAATGCATTATTAATACTTCTAGTTTTCCTTTAAAGTTGCTCGCCATCTCTTTGAGAGTTAGCCCTTGATAACTAGATGCCCAAACAAAACTTAATACCCCATCTTGTATCTGTCCATTAATTTCTATGTTATGAAATAACGTACATTGATTGGCTTCCCCCGAAGATTGCCCTATATGATCATTACCTATTTTAAAGACATTGCCTTCCATATCCGCAGCATCCCATTGCCCTAAATAGTTAAATACTATTTGGCTTGATATTCGAGGTATTTGCTTTTTGATGAAGCTCGCTATTCCATAGGTAATACCTTTCTCAGGGATCTGTCTTAATTGCTCTTTTATTTCCTTTATACACTTATCTAAATTGGTGGGATCTGACAGCTTTAAATACACCGGATATAATGAGGTAAACCATCCGATGGTTTTGG
>Ga0209450_10000141_pt1 | contig 41149 bp, 43 predicted proteins | sample FrelakmetLWP11LW_FD_187149 | JGI IMG/M metagenome (GOLD analysis project Ga0209450, IMG submission 187149) | Freshwater lake sediment microbial communities from the University of Notre Dame, USA, for methane emissions studies - LWP11 LW (SPAdes)... | ecosystem: Environmental > Aquatic >...
GGGGCACGCGCGGCGCACTGCTCGGCCAGCCTGGAGTAGAAAGCCGCATCCGTTTCGGCGCGGGCCATCAGCCCGGCGAGGGCCCGGCTGTCTGCCAAGGGATAGTAACCCGAATAATTCTCGCCCAGCATCCCGACATTGCCGGCTATGTCCGAGGCCAGCACCGGCACGCCGGCGGTGACCGCCTCGACGATGGCATTGGCGCCACCCTCCATGCGCGAGCTTTGCACCAGCAGGCGGCAGCCGGCGACGATGCGTCGGGTATCGGCATGCTTGCGCATGCCCAGCCATTTCCAGCGGGAAATCTGCTGGCAGCGCTCGGCTTCCATCGCCATTTCCGGAGTCAGGGCCTCGCCGACGTGCAGCACCCGGATGCGCGAATCCGCTGGCAGGAGTTCAGCCGCATAGGCGGCGCGCAGGGGATCCTTTTCCTCCCGCAGATGGGCCACCACGCCGATGTCGAAAGTGCGCTGCCGCCTTGGCCGGGGAACGAGACTCGGGGCCGACTGAAAGATCACGCGAGTCTTGGCTTGAAGCTGAGCGTTCAGTTCGGCCCGTCCCTGCTCCTGCAGCACCACCAGGCGGGTGGCGAGCGCCAGCGAGTGCTGCGCCGACGGGTCGGTGCGGATATCCCGGTAAAGATCGGTGCCGGTCAGCACAACGATGAGCAGGCGCTGCGGAAAAGCCTGCGCGAAGGCGGCGATCGCCGGATAGCTGCGGCGGGCATGCAGCGCGATCATCAGGTCGGCGGGCCGTCCGTCCCATTCCACCCGCAGGTCGACCCGATGCCCGGCGGCGTGCAGGAAACGCGCCCAGCGCAGCGCAGTGTGGGCGTTGCCGTTGCGCGCGGCGGGCGGGTAGGGCGTGATGAGGACGATGTGCATCAGGTCGGGCCCGAGGACAGGTCTAGAATTGATTCTGATCCAGTGCGTTTACTTATATATCACGAACATGGCGCGTCCTATCAGCGGCTATACCTCGGAACAGCTCATCGACAAGCTGGCGCAGGCGCGCCGCCAGCTGCGGGCGCTGATCGACTGCCTGCCTGCGCGAGGCTGGCTGGGTCCGCGCGCCGCGCATCTGAATCCGCCGCTATGGGAGTACGGACACATCGTCTGGTTCCAGGAACGCTGGTGCCTGCGGGAAAAGTCCGGCGGCCGTTGCTCGTCCAGCATGCTGGCGGGAGCCGATTCTCTCTACGACTCCTCCACCGTGGCCCACGACAGCCGCTGGGATCTGCCCTTGCCGGGGCCGCAGGCGGTGGACGATTACGCCGCCCGGGTGTTTGAAGCGGCGGTAGCGCGCCTGCGAGGTGGACTCAGCGACGAACTGGCTTATTTTGCCGAGCTTTGCCTCTACCACGAGCTGATGCACAGCGAGGCCTGGTGGATGGCCTTCCAGAATCTGGGCTATGCGCCGCCTGGCGAAGACCGGGTTCTGCAAGCATGGCCGGGGCGATCCGGACGCTTGGCCATCGCCGCGGGCGAGATTGTTCTCGGCAGCGGACCGGACGAGGGCTTTATCTTCGACAACGAAAAATGGCAGCACACGATAGTGGTCGCGGATTTCGATATCGACGCCAGCCCGGTGAGCGAAAGAATCTTTGCCGAATTCGTCGAGGCGGGAGGGTATCAGCACCGCGCAGGATGGTCGGATGCCGGCTGGACATGGCGAACGGACAACGCCGCGGACCATCCCCTTTACTGGCGCCGGGAGAACGGAGCCTGGCTGGTGCGCCGATTCGACCGATGGAGGCCGATCCTTGCGGAGGCGCCCATGCTGCACGTGAATCATTTCGAGGCCGAGGCCTGCGCCGCCTGGCTGGGAAGGCGTCTGCCCTCCGCAGCGCAATGGTTGAGCGCAACAGCGAGGCCTGAATTCCTCTGGGGTTCCCTGTGGGAATGGCTGGACGATCCTTTCGAGCCCTATCCCGGATTTTCGCCCGACCCCTACCGCGATTACTCCCGGCCCTGGTTCCACACGCACCGGGAATTGCGCGGCGGAGGGCCCTACACCGATCCGCAACTCAGGCGTCGCGGCTTTCGCAATTTTTATCTGCCGCATCGGCGTGATCCGTTCGCGGGCTTTCGTACCGTCAGCCTGGCACAGGATGGCTTGCTGTGCTGAATGCCGGGTCATGGCCGAACGGCGACTCATGGTCGGCAGGCTATGTACGCCCCCCGGTACGGACAATCAGGACGGTGGCCCAGACCGTCTGGCCAGTGGCCCTATAGTCTGTCCAAATAGCGTGTGACGGTGTTTGTTGCGGCGCATCGCGCCTGCGATTGCTGCTGTCGCTTATTTTTCGGGCGGGTTGGTGCGGGTGGCCTGCTGGGTTTCCCGTACCGGCTGTTGGGAAAAGTAGGCGGCCAGATCGTTCATGTCCCGGTCGTTCAGGGCGCGGCCAGTCCGGAATGCCTGAATCATGAGCTCATGCTTGCCCATGACCTTTGTCTGGTGCTTCATCTTGGCCACCAGGACCTCGGCGTCCTGGCCCGCCAGGCGGGGAGCGGCGTTGTCGAGGGGATTGCCGTCCGAACCATGGCAGTAGGCGCAGAAGATGGACTTCTCGGCGCCAGCGGCAGCGTTCCCGGCAGCCGCGGCAGCGCCGCTTGCCAGGCTCATGCCTACGGATATTCCTGCCAGGTACGACAAAACCAATTGGCGCGACGCACGATATTTCATGAGCTCCTCCGGGAAGCGGGTTTCGAATGATGCTTTTTGATGTTTTCTGGAATAACGCGCTAGTTTACTTCACCTGCAGCAAAGGCCGATGATCGCCCGGTCGCGATGCTCGTTCCGGAGGGCTGAACTTGGCCGGTCTTTGCCCTCGAACGGGGTGTTCAGTCGGGCAAGCGCGGTCTGTCTGAACTGGCGGCAGCGTGGGCATAGGGTTTGCGCCACCTAGCCGCCGTCGGGCCGGGTGTTGCGTTCCGCGGCTTCGGCTTCCCGCTCCTTCGCCAGTGCCGCGCGGAATTCCTCTAGCCTGACGTGATAGTTGTCGGCTTCGCCGTAATCCAGATAGCGCGCATCGCGCGCGTGGGCGCGGAGGAGCTTGCGGGCGTGCTTGATCGGGCAGAAATACTGTTCGGTGCGGGAGGTGATCTCGCTCGCGTAGGCGAGCACGCCGCTGGCGTAGGAACAGAACAGGCAGTGGAATTTTTCGAAGGCGTTGAGGTAGGCCAGGTGCTGGTGGTCGAAAATGAAGTGGTCGCGGCGCCGCACCCGGCCGATGCCGTAGATCGGGAAGCAGAGGGTCTGATAGAACGTGACGCACAGATCGGCGAAGGCCAGCGGAACGATCATGCCGTAGATGACCGGCGCGGTGAGGTAGTTCTGTGGACGGACCGAGACGAGCCAGCGAAACATGCCGACCCGGAGCTTGCGATGCGTGTCGTGGATGGCGTGTTCGAAAGCCACGCGCCGGCCTTCGATGCGATAGCGCAGCTGGCCTTCCTGCTGGTGCAGGGCGCTGCGCAGTTCGTCTTCGAGCTCGGTGATCTGGTCGAGCAACTGGCGGATCTGGTCGTTCATGACGCTCCTCGCCAGGGCGGTTGGGGGGATGGATCGCTCGGTCTGGAGCGGCCCGGATGCCGCATCCTAACACCCCGCGCTCACGGCCCGGGCTCTTCGTGCGGCTCGACCGGCTCGGCGCACACCTTGCCCTCGTGCCGCGGGTTGTTGAGCTGCCGGCTCACGCGCCAGGCGGTCAGCCCGTCGTCCGGCGGCGGTACCAGCAATTGTTTCAGCGCGGCGATGTAGTGATTGTCGGGATCGAGCCAGCCTTCGTAGTCTTTGGGGTCGAGGATCACCGGCATGCGCTCGTGCAGCGGGCGCATGAAGGCATTGGCGCCGGTGACGATGATGCTGCAGCTCAGTACCTCGCCGTGCGGGCCTTTCCACAAGTCCCACAGCCCGGCCAAGGCGAACGGCGCGCCATCCCGGCGGCCGATGTGGTAAGGCTGCTTGACGCCGCCTTCCTCGTGCCATTCGTAGAAGCCGTCGGCCGGAATCAGGCAGCGATGCTGCCGGAATGGCACGCGGAAGCTGGGCTTGCTGTCCACCGTTTCGGCGCGGGCGTTGATGGTGGAATAGCTCCTCTCGGATTCCCTCGCCCATGATGGGATGAGGCCCCAGTGCGCCAGCGACACATGCCGCCCGGCCGGCGAAAAGCGGACGATGGCGATGTCCTGCGACGGCGCGATGTTGTAGCGTGGCGGCAGCTCGGGCATGTCTTCCAGGCCGAAGGCGGCCTTGACCGCTTTCGGATTCTTCAGCGCAAATCGTCCGCACATCTCAGCGCACCCGCGGCAGTTCGTTCGAGTTGGTAGTATAGGCAGGCGACATGCGCTGCCAGTGGGGTGCGAAAAATCCAAACCCCTGGTTTTGCTGAAAGCCCATAGATGGACCAGACCAATAAAAATGTGCATATCAGTACCAGGAGCCTGGCCATGCCCAGGCCCGCGCACGCCTCCAGACGACCAGCAAACCCGACACCCGGGAAATGTCCGCGGCCGGCCTGCGTGCCTTGTTCGACATCGCCCGCGACTTGAGGCCTCAACCCCGGGGAGCGGATGGTGCTGCTGGGGGCGCCCGGCGGCTCGACCTTCTTCAAGAAGTGGAAAACCGCGCTCGAATCGGCCGACCTGCGGGCGCAAGCGCGCCACGGGCCGCGCATCGTCCATCCCGACAATTATGGCCATGCCCAGGGCATCGGCCGCCAGCTCAGGGACACCTGGGAGCAGGGCATTCTTTATCCGTCGCTGCGCCGGCCCAAGGGTGAGTGCCTCGCCGCCCTGCGCACCGGCATCGTGCGCAACTGCCTGTACGCCGCCTATCTGGAATACAACTGGGACGGGCGCGCGATCGATGCCGTGTTCGGGGTGTCGCAGCTGGACTTATCGGGGGCGGGAGCGTGCCCTTGGCGGGGTGGGCTGATGCAAACCTTGGCGCTGAATTTACCCTTGCTTCGGCAGGGGGCCGCCAACAAGCGACATTGCGGCATCAAGCTGCAAGCCGCCCCCCGGTCTTGATGGCATGATGGCGGCCATGTTCTTCGACGTGGCCGGTATCACCGTTCCGCTCTGGCTCCCGCCGTTGGCGGCCTTTGTCATATCGTTCTTCACTTCGATGGCCGGGGTGTCGGGCGCGTTCCTACTGCTGCCGTTCCAGATGAGCGTACTCGGGTACGTTGCCCCCTCGGTGTCCGCGACGAATCTCGTCTTCAATCTGGTGGCGATACCATCCGGCGTCTGGCGTTACGCCCGCGAGAAACGCATGGACTGGCGCCTGGCCTGGGTAATCGCCGCCGGCACGCTCCCGGGACTGCTGGCTGGCTGGTGGCTGCGCGTGCATTGGCTTCTGGACCCGCGCGTTTTCAAGCTGTTTGTCGGCCTGGTGCTGGCAGGATTGGCAATCCGCCTGTTGCTGATGAAAACGCACCCTGCTGCGACTTCATCGGCGTTGGCCATCCCGAAGAGCGGGCGGGGCCTGGTGCCGATTTTCGCCGTTGCGCTTGTCATCGGCTTAATCGGCGGCGCCTATGGCATTGGTGGCGGAGCGATCATGGCACCGGTGCTGGTTGCCGTCTTCTGTCTGCCGGTGCATGGCGTCGCGGGCGCAGCCCTTTTTGGTACCTTTGTGACCTCCGTGGCCGGTGTGGCGCTCTATCAGTTTCTGCCCGCCCCGGCCGGCATTGAGACTCGACCCGATTGGACGCTGGGCATCCTGTTCGGGTTGGGCGGCGTGGCTGGCATGTATGCCGGCGCGAGGATGCAGAAGCATGTGCCGCAACGTACCCTCGAACTCGGTATCGCACTCGTGCTGGCGCTGTTGGCGTGCGGCTATGTGGGTGGGTACCTGCTCGATGCTGTCCGTTGAGCCGACAGGTTCAGCCGCGCCTCCCGGGAAGGGGGTTACGGGCGGCGAAGCGTACTTTCTCCTTGAAAAGAACGCCTTAACAAATTACAATCCTCGGCTGTCCGAAATCGTTCGGACAAATTCGCACACCTGTCATTAAAGGGTGGCGGCGCCTTCGTACAATCAGGCGCGCGGCTGCTGGCGGGTGGAGGCCCAACCCTTTAGGAGATTTTCATGTCTGTCACCATGCGTCAAATGCTGGAAGCCGGTGTCCATTTCGGCCACCAGACCCGCTTCTGGAACCCCAGGATGGCCCCGTTCATTTTCGGCCACCGCAACAAGATTCATATCGTCAACCTGGAAAAGTCGCTGCCGATGTTCCAGGACGCGCAAAAATTCGTCCGCCAGCTGGCCGCCAACAAGGGCACCGTGCTGTTCGTCGGCACCAAGCGCGCGGCGCGCGAGATCGTGCGCGAGGAAGCCGAGCGTGCCGGCATGCCTTACGTCGACAACCGCTGGCTCGGCGGCATGCTGACCAACTTCAAGACGGTCAAGCAGTCGATCAAGCGTCTCAACGACCTGGAGGCCTCGCTGGCCGAGCCGGGCCGCCTGTCGAAGAAGGAAATCCTCACGGTGCAGCGCGAAGTAGACAAACTCAACCGCAGTCTCGGCGGCATCCGCGAAATGGGCGGCCTGCCGGACGCTATTTTCATCATCGACGTCGGCTATCAGAAGGGCGCCGTGGTCGAAGCCAAGAAACTGGGCATCCCGGTGATCGGCGTGGTCGACACCAACAACAGCCCCGATGGCGTGGATTACGTGATCCCTGGCAACGATGACTCCAGCCGCGCCATCCGCCTGTATGCGCGCGGTATCGCCGATGCGGCGCTGGAAGGCCGCGCCCAGGTGATCAGCGAGATCATCGGCGGCGAGGAGTTCGTCGAGGTCGAGGAAGAAGGTGGCGTGGCCGCGGAATAATTACGGCCGCCCTGTCGTGTTTTTCGAAGAAGGGGCGTGCGCCCCTTCTTTTGTATGCGAATTTGAAACTTTATAGCTGGAGCAAGAAATGGCAGAAATCACTGCAAGCATGGTCAAGGACCTGCGCGAGAAAACCGACGCACCGATGATGGATTGCAAGAAGGCGCTGACCGAAGCGGGCGGCGACATGGCCAAGGCGGAGGAAATCCTGCGCGTGCGCTTCGGCAACAAGGCCGCCAAGAGCGCCGGCCGCGTGGCCGCCGAGGGTGTGGTGACCATCGCCATCGCCGCCGACGGCAAGACTGCCGCGATGGTGGAAGTCAACTGCGAAACCGACTTCGTCGCCAAGAACGACGATTTCCTCGCGCTGTCGAAGGCGCTGGCCGAGATGGTGCTGAACCAGAAACCCGCCGATGTCGCCGCGCTGTCCGCCCTGCCTTACGGTGGGTCGACGGTGGAAGCCTTCCGCACCGAACTGGTCGGCAAGATCGGCGAGAACATGTCGATTCGCCGTTTTGTCCGTCTCGACGGCCAGGGCAAGTTCGCCAGCTACATCCACGGCAACAAGATCGGCGTGCTGGTCGACGTTTCCGGCGACGAAGGCATCGCGCGCGACATCGCCATGCACATCGCCGCTTCCAAGCCGAAGTCGCTCGACGCATCGGGTGTGCCGGCCGAACTGATCGAGACCGAGCGCCGCGTGGCGATCGAGAAGGCCAGGGAAGCCAACAAGCCGGAGGCGATGCTGGAAAAGATCGCCGAGGGCACGGTGCAGAAATTCCTCAAGGAAGTCACCCTGCTGTCGCAGCCCTTCGTCAAGGACGACAAGCAGACCGTCGAGCAGGTGCTGAAATCCAAGGGTTCGCAGTGCCACGGCTTCACCATGTTCGTGGTGGGCGAGGGCATCGAGAAGAAGGTCAGCGACTTCGCCGCCGAAGTCGCCGCGGCGTCCAAGGTCTGACATGCCGCAGCCCGCCTTTCGCCGCATCCTGCTGAAGCTGTCCGGCGAGGCCCTGATGGGCGAGGACAGCTACGGCATCAACACGCAGACGCTGGCCGCCATCGTGGGTGAAGTGAAGGCGGTGGTGGACCTGGGTGTGCAGGTCGCCGTGGTGATCGGCGGCGGCAACATTTTTCGCGGCGTCTCGGGCGCGGCGTCCGGCATGGACCGCCCGACCGCCGATTACATGGGCATGCTCGCCACCGTGATCAACTCGATGGCGCTGGCCGATTCGATGCGCCAGGCCGGGCTGTCGCCGCGGATCCAGTCCGCGCTGGCGCTGGAACAGGTCGCCGAGCCCTACATCCGCGGCAAGGCGCTGCGCTACCTGGAAGAAGGCAAGGTGGTGATTTTCGGCGCCGGGACCGGCAATCCGTTCTTCACCACCGATACGGCGGCGGCGCTGCGCGGGATGGAGATGGGCGCGGACATCGTGCTCAAGGCCACCAAGGTGGACGGAATCTATTCCGATGACCCGGTCAAGAATCCGGCGGCGACACGCTACGCCCGCCTGACCTTCGATCAGGCGATCCGCGAGAATCTCAAGGTCATGGATGCCACGGCGCTGACCCTGTGCCGCGACCAGAACATGCCCCTGGGCGTGTTCAGCATCTTCAAGCCGGGTGCGCTGATGCGCGTGGTGATGGGCGAAGATGAAGGCACCCGCGTTACATTGAACTGAGGAGTCGACATGGCTGAACAAACGATTGCCGAGATCAAGCAGTCCGCCGAACAGAAAATGGGCAAGACCCTCGAGGCGTTGCGAAACGACCTCGGCAAGGTGCGCACCGGGCGTGCCAGCACCGGCATTCTCGACCACGTCATGGTCGACTACTACGGCAACCCGACCCCGGTGCCGCAGGTGGCGAACGTGTCGCTGGTCGACAGCCGCACGCTCGGCGTGCAGCCGTACGAAAAAAACATGGTCGGCAAGATCGAAAAAGCGATCCGCGATTCCGATCTCGGCCTCAACCCGGCCTCGCATGGCGACATCATCCGCGTGCCGATGCCGGCACTGACCGAAGAGCGGCGCCGCGACCTGATCAAGGTGGTGCGCAACGAGGCCGAAGGCGCGCGCGTCGCGGTGCGCAACATTCGCCGTGACGCCAACGGCACCCTGAAGGACATGGTCAAGGCCAAGACCGCGACCGAGGACGAGGAACGCCGCACCCAGGACGAGGTGCAAAAGCTGACCGACAAATACATCGGCGAGATCGACAAGATGCTGGCCGACAAAGAAAAGGACCTGCTCGCGGTTTGAGCAAGCATCCCGTGCCCATCAGTACCACACGCGACATACCCAAAACCGGGGACGTGCCGCAACATGTCGCCATCATCATGGATGGCAACGGGCGTTGGGCGAAGCGGCGTCTGTTGCCGCGTGTCGCCGGTCATCGCAAGGGTGTCGAGGCCCTGCGCGGGGTGATCCGCGCATGCGGCGAGCGCGGCATCAGCCACCTCACCGTGTTTGCCTTCAGTTCCGAGAACTGGCGCCGGCCGCAGGACGAGGTCACGCTGCTGATGGAACTGTTCCTGCGCGCGCTGGAAAACGAGGTGGCGCGGCTGCACGAGAACGACATCCGGTTCCAGGTCATCGGCGACGTGTCGGTTTTTTCCGAGCGTATCCAGTCCCTGATCCGCGAGGCCGAGGCGCTTACCCGCAACAATGCCCGCCTGACCTTTACCGTGGCCGCCAACTATGGCGGACGCTGGGATGTCCTGCAGGCGATCCGCAAGATGATGGCGGAAGGGGTGAAGGCGGAGGATGTCAGCGAAGAGGCGCTAAGATGCCACCTGAGCCTCGCCGACTGCCCCGAGCCGGATCTCTTTATCCGCACCGGAGGCGAACAGCGCATCAGCAATTTCCTGCTGTGGCAGCTTGCCTACACCGAGCTCCATTTCACCGACACCCTCTGGCCGGACTTCGATGCGTCGGCGCTGGATCACGCCATCGCTTCCTACCGCAGGCGCGAGCGCCGCTTTGGGCGGACCAGCGAGCAATTGAGCGCGGCGAAGTGACGGCCCCTTCAGCCCCGATGAACCCGGTCTGGCGTCGCGTGATCACCGCACTGGCTCTGCTGGCCGGTTTTCTGCCCGCGGTGTTTCTTGCGCCGGCATGGTTGTGGGCCGTACTGGTCTCGGGAGTGGTGATGATCGCTGCCCACGAATGGGCGCGGCTGAGCCTGTTTCCCGGATTCCTGCCGGCCGTGTATGCCGTGCTGCTGGGGCTGATCGCACTGGGCCTGTCTTTCCTGCCAATGGCATCGGAGCAGGCCGCGCATACCGCACTGTTTATGGTGGCAGCACTGTTCTGGGTCGTGCTGGCGCCGCTCTGGCTGAAGTTCGGCTGGCAGGGGCGCGCGGTCTTCATTCGTGCCGCGGTCGGACTGACGGTGCTGCTGCCGACCTGGGCGGCGATCCTGTATCTGCGCGAGCGGAGCCCGGGCATTCTGATCAGCATCATGGCGATCGTCTGGATCGCCGACACCGCCGCCTATTTTTCCGGACGCACATTCGGCCGCCACAAGCTGGCGCCTCACGTCAGTCCCGGCAAGACGTGGGAAGGGGTGGCCGGGGCGTTGCTGGCCTTGCTGCTTTATGCCTGGATCATGAATGGATTCCAGTCTGTCGTGGCGCTTCCCGTCCTGTTGATGATGGTCGTCGTGCTGTTCTATTTCTCGGTGCTCGGCGACCTTTTCGAATCCTGGATCAAACGCGTTGCAGGGATGAAGGACAGCGGCACGCTGCTGCCCGGCCACGGTGGCGTGCTCGATCGCATCGATGCGATGACCTCGGCGCTGCCGCTTGCAGCGGGCATGCTGATTCTGCTGGAGCGGGGCGCATGACGGCGCGGGTGCTGACCGTACTCGGCGCCACCGGCACCATCGGCGTGAACACCCTGGACGTCGTGGCGCGCCATCCGGGGCGCTTCGAAATCTTCGCCCTCACCGGTGCCACCCAGGTCGAACGCATGTTCGAGCAATGCCTCAGCCATCGCCCACGCTATGCGGTGATGAGCCGGGCGGATGCCGCGGCCGCCTTGCGTCAGCGCACCAAGGACGCCGGCCTGGCGGTGACCGTGCTCGATGGCGAGCGCGCGCTGACCGAGGTGGCGACTGCGCCCGAGGTGGATACGGTGATGGCCGCCATCGTCGGAGCCGCCGGGTTGCCCGCCACGCTGGCGGCGGCGCAGGCGGGCAAGCGCATCCTGCTGGCGAACAAGGAAACACTGGTGGTGTCGGGCCAACTCTTCATGGATGCGATCGCCGCCAGCGGCGCGGAACTGCTGCCGATCGATTCCGAACATAACGCGATCTTCCAGGCGTTGCCGCGCGACTTCGACGGCGACTTCAACAAGGCTGGGGTGAAGGCGCTGTGGCTCACCGCGTCCGGCGGTCCGTTCCGCCAGTTGTCGGCCGACGCGATCGCCCGCGCCACCCCGGCACAGGCGATTGCCCATCCCAACTGGGTAATGGGCAAGAAGATTTCGGTGGATTCGGCCAGTCTGATGAACAAGGGGCTGGAGGTCATCGAGGCGCGCTGGCTGTTCAATGCCCGTCCGGAGCAGATCAGGGTGGTGGTGCATCCGCAGAGCATCATCCACTCGATGGTCGAATACGCCGACGGTTCGGTGATCGCGCAGATGGGTACCCCCGACATGCGAACGCCGATCGCCTATGCGCTGGGTTTTCCGGAGCGCATCGAGGCTGGGGTCTCGGGGCTGGACCTGATGGGCCGGCAGCTCAGCTTCGAGGAGCCGGACCATGTGCGCTTTCCCTGCCTCGGCCTGGCGTTCGAGGCGCTGCGCCGCGGCGGCAATTCCTCGGCGGTGCTGAATGCCGCCAACGAAGTCGCGGTGGCGCGTTTTCTCGACGGCGCGGCGCCCTTCAGCGCCATCCCCGACAGCATCGCCCATACCATGGACGCCCTCGCCGGCGGGGCGGCGGATACCCTCGAGGACCTGTTCGAGGCCGACCGCCAGGCCCGCGCCACGGCGCAGGCCTATCTGGACGGGGTGGGCGCATGAGCGTCCTGCATACGATCCTGTGGTTCCTGATCGCGATCGGTGTGCTCGTGGTGATCCATGAATTCGGCCACTACCTGGCCGCACGGCTGGCCGGGGTGAAGGTGCTGCGCTTTTCGGTCGGCTTCGGCAAGCCGCTGTTGAGCCGCCGGATCGGGCGGGACCAGACCGAATGGACGGTGTGCGCGCTGCCCCTGGGAGGCTACGTCAAGATGCTCGACGAGCGCGAGGGTGCGGTAGCGGCCGATGAACGGCACCGCGCCTTCAACCGCGCCAGCGTGTGGCGGCGCATCGGCATCGTGCTGGCCGGACCGGTTGCCAATTTCGTCCTGGCTGTCGTGCTTTACTGGGCATTGTTCCTGCACGGCCTGCCGGCGCTCAGACCGATCATTGGCGAGCCGCCGGCGAACACGCCGGCGGCGCTGGCCGGCCTTTCTGCGGGCGATGAGATCGAGCGGGTGAACGGTACCGCCATTCAGTCTTTTCAGGATCTGCGGCTGACGCTGCTGCGTTCCGGTGTCGCGGGTGAACGCGTCGAACTGACGCTGAAGAACGGTCGTACCACGCAGCTGGAGATGGGCAGCCTGCAAACCGACAATCTCGACCAGGACCCGCTGCGTCCCCTCGGGATTGCGCGTTTCGATCCGGTGATACCCGCCGTCGTCGGCCAGGTGGTCGCGCAAGGGGCGGCAGCTCGTTCGGGACTGCAGATCGGCGACAGCATCCTGACGGTCAATGCGGCACCGCTCGCCAGTTGGCAGGACTGGGTCAGGCTGGTCCGCGCCAGTCCGGAACGCGCGCTAAAGATCGAAGTCGAGCGTGACGGCCGGCGCGTCACCCTGGTGGTGACCCCGGATGCGGTCGAGGAGGCAGGCGAGCGTATCGGCAAGATCGGCGCCGCCCCGCGAGTGGATGAAACGCTGCTCGCCGGTTTGATGACCGAGGTACGCTATGGCCCCGTCGAAGGACTGGTCCAGGGCGCGAAAAAAACCTGGGACATGTCGGTATTCACCCTGGAGATGCTTGGGCGCATGGTGCTGGGCCAGGTCTCATGGAAAAACCTCTCTGGCCCGCTGACGATTGCCGACTATGCCGGGCAGTCGGCGGCGCTCGGATGGATCAGTTTCATCGGCTTTCTCGCCCTCGTGAGCGTCAGCCTCGGCGTGCTGAATTTGCTGCCGATTCCGGTGCTGGATGGGGGGCACCTTGTGTATTATATTTACGAAGTTATAACGGGTCGCGCCGTGTCCGAAAGGGTCATGGAATATGGCCTCCGCATCGGCATGGCAGTGTTGCTGCTGCTGATGTCACTGGCCCTCTACAACGACTTACAACGCTTGATCACCGGCTGACCTGAACATGACGCTTAAACGTTTGTCCCTTGCCCTGCTCGCGGCCTTTGCAACCTTTCCCGGTTTCGCAGAGACCTTCGTGGTCAAGGACATCCGGGTCGAAGGCATCCAGCGTACCGAGGCCGGGACGGTCTTCAGCTACCTGCCGGTCAAGGTGGGGGACACGCTGACCGAGGAGAAGGCGGCGGCGGCGATCAAGGCGCTCTACGCGACCGGCTTCTTCAAGGACGTGCGGCTGGAAGCGCGCGACGACGTGCTGATCGTGCTGGTCGAGGAGCGTCCCTCGATCTCCAAGATCACCCTGACCGGAATCAAGGAGTTTTCCGAGGAAGATCTCAAGAACGGCCTCAAGCAGACCGGTCTGGCCGAAGGCCGCGTGCTCGACCGAGCCATGCTGGACAAGGCCGAGCAGGAGTTGCGGCGCCAGTACTTCAATCGCGGCAAATATGCGGTCGAAATCAAGTCGACGCTGACGCCGCTGGAACGCAACCGGGTCGCCGTGCAGTTTGATGTGGTCGAGGGCGACAGTTCCAAGATCCGCCAGATCAACATCGTCGGCCACAAGGCGTTCAAGGAAAAGGAACTGCTGAAGCAGTTCACCTCGACCACGCCGGGATGGCTGACGTGGTACACCAAGAACGACCAGTATTCCAAGACCAAGCTGGCCGGCGATATCGAGAGCCTGCGCTCCTTCTATCTCAACCGCGGCTATCTGGAATTCAATGTCGATTCCACCCAGGTGTCGATTTCGCCCGACAAGAAGGATATCTACATCACCGTCAATCTTACCGAGGGGCCGCAGTACACCGTTTCGGACATCAAGCTTGCGGGGCAGATCCTGCTGCCCGAGGAGGAGATTAAAAAGCTCATCACGATCAAGCCGGGCGAGGTGTTCGTGCGTGACCGGCTGACCGAGTCGACCAAAAGCATTGGCGACCTTCTCGGCAACGAAGGCTACGCGTTCGCCAACGTCAATGCCGTTCCGGAACTCGACAAGGACAAGAGCCAGGTGGCCTTCACCCTGTTCATCGATCCGGGCCGGCGCGTCTACGTCAACCGCATCAATATCGCCGGCAACACCAAAACCCGCGACGAGGTGGTGCGACGCGAAGTGCGGCAGATGGAAGGCGGTTGGTACGACGCGGCAAAAATCAACCGCTCACGCGAACGCCTCAACCGGCTTGGCTATTTCACCGAAGTCAACATCGAGACTCCGAGCGTGTCCGGCACGACCGATCAGGTCGACGTCAATATCAGCGTGGCCGAGAAATCCACCGGAAGCATCATGGTGGGTGCAGGTTTTTCCTCTTCCGAAGGACTTATCCTGTCCGGTTCGGTTTCGCAGAGCAACCTGTTCGGAACCGGCAACCGCCTGACTGCCCAGATCAATTCCGGAAGTGTCAACACTGTCTATTCGCTGTCCTTCACCAATCCCTACTATACGATCAACGGCGTCAGCCTCGGTTACGATATCTATCGCCGCGACGTCGACTCGACCGACCTCGACAACACCGGCTATTTCGAGAACTCCACCTATGGCGCGGGCGTGCGTTTTGGCTTGCCCGTCAATGAGCGCGACTTCATTTCTCTCGGAATGACCTATGAGCAGAGCAGCGTGAAGGTCGATGACACGAGCCCTGACGAGTGGCAGGATTTTGTCGACGAGTTCGGCGAGGACAACGATACCCTGCGGCTGGATGGTTCGTGGTCGCGCGACACCCGCGACAATTTCCTTTTCACCAGCAGGGGCACGCTGCAGCGTGTTGCCCTGGAAGTCGGCACACCCGTCGGAAGCCTGCAGTACTACAAGTTTTCGCTGCAGCATCAGCAGTATTTCAACCTGCGACGCGGCTTCGCCCTGATGCTCAACGGTGAAATCGGCTACGGTGATGGCCTCGACGACAAGCCCTTGCCGTTCTTCAAGAATTTCTATGCCGGCGGCAGCGGTTCGGTTCGCGGTTTCCAGAAGGGTACGCTCGGTCCAAAGGACGAAGATGGCGACGCGCTGGGCGGCAACAAGCGCATTGTCGCCAATGCGGAACTCTTCTTCCCGGTTCCGGGACTCAAGGATGACAAGTCGCTGCGGATGTCGACGTTCATCGATGCCGGAGCTGCCTATGGAGTGGATGAGGATTTTGCGCTCGATGGATTGCGTTATTCGGCCGGGGTCGCGGTGCTGTGGGTATCGCCCCTCGGTCCGCTGAAATTCAGCCTGGCCGCGCCGCTGGTCAGCAAGGACGGCGACGAAGAGGAAGTTTTCCAGTTCACCCTCGGCAATACGTTCTGAGGAATTGCTTGATATGGAGTACGTGAGATGAAAATCAAAAAGATTACCGGCACCCTGATGATCGCTTTGCTGATGGCAAGCGCCCCGGTCATGGCCAACACCAAGGTCGGCTTCGTCAACACCGAGCGCCTGCTGCGGGAAGCGCCCCTTTCCGTCACAGCACAGAAAAAGCTGGAGCGGGAGTTCGCCAATCGCGAGCAGGAACTGCAAAAGCTCGCCAAGCAGGCGCGCGATCTGCAGGCGCAACTCGACAAGGAAGGGGTGACGATGGCGGAGACCGAGCGCAAGAACAAGGAACGCGATCTGGCCAATCTCAATCGTGATCTGCAGCGTCAGGGACGCGAGTTTCGCGAGGACCTGAACCTGCGCCGTAACGAGGAGTTGGGGCAAATCCAGGAGCGCGCGCGCAAGGTGATTGTGGATATCGCCAAGGCCGAGAAATACGACCTGATCCTCGAGCAGGCGGTTTATGTCGATCCCAAGAGTGACATCACCGACAAGGTGATGAAGGCACTGGGTACGCGCTGAGCGCGTCGGCATGGCGTACTCTCTGGCAGAACTGGTGGCCCGTTTTGGCGGCGAGTTGCTGGGAGACGGTGCGGTATCGATCCGGCAGGTTGCGCCCCTCGACAAAGCTGAAGCAGGCGAAATCGGCTTCGTTTCGCAGTCCAGATATCTGTCCCAGCTGGCCACATCCCGCGCGAGCGCGGTGATCCTGCCTGTCGATGCGCGTGATGCAAGCTGCTTGCCGCGCATTCTCACACCCAATCCCTATCTCTACTTCGCGCGGGTGTCGGCGCTTTTGAACCCGCCACCACAAGCTCAGCCGGGGATACACCCGACGGCGGTGGTGGCCGCCGACGCCGAGGTGGCGGCGGATGCGAGCATCGCGGCCGGAGCGGTCGTCGGCCGGGGCGCCAGGGTCGGCATGCGTTCGGTGGTGGGCCCCAACTGCGTCATCGGTGACGAGGCCAGTCTCGGCGAGGATTGCCTGCTTCACCCCAATGTCACCCTCAATTTCCGTTGCCAGGTCGGTGACCGGGTAATTCTGCACTCCGGTTGTGTGATCGGCTCGGATGGTTTCGGTTTCGCCCCCAACCAGGGCCGCTGGGAAAAAATCCCGCAGATAGGTCGCGTACTTGTAGGCGACGACGTCGAGATCGGTGCCTGCACCACAATCGACCGCGGTGCGCTGGAGGACACGGTGATCGAAGAGGGCGTCAAGCTCGACAACCTGATCCAGGTCGCGCACAACGTTCACATTGGCGCGCACACGGCGATTGCCGCCTGCACGGGTATCGCGGGCAGCGCAAAAATAGGTCGCCACTGCATGATCGGCGGCGCGGCGATGATCTTCGGCCATATCGAAATCGCCGACGGCACCCACATCTCGACCAATACGCTGATCACCAAATCGCTGCCGCGAGCGGGAACCTACACCTCGGCGATGCCATTCACCGAGCACGAGGTCTGGCAGAAAAACGCTGTCCACCTGCGCAACCTGGACAAGCTTGTCACCCGCATCAAGCACCTCGAAAAACGAATCGCGGAACTGGAAGGGAAGATATCAACATGAATACGATGAACATACTGGACGTCATGCGGCATTTGCCTCACCGCTATCCTTTCTTGCTGGTCGATCGCGTGCTGGAGATGGAGCCGGGAAAACATATCGTGGCGCTCAAGAACGTGACCATGAACGAGCCGCATTTCCCCGGCCATTTCCCCCATCACCCTGTGATGCCGGGCGTGCTGATTCTCGAAGCGCTGGCACAGACGGCGGCCATCCTGTCCTATGTGACCGAAAAAAGGCTTCCGGACGACAGTTCCGTGGTTTATTTTGCGGGGATAGACGGTGCGCGCTTCAAGAAGCCGGTGACGCCGGGCGACCAGCTGATCCTCAAGGCGGAAGTCATACGCAACATGCGCGGCATCTGGAAATACGCCACTCGCGCCGAGGTTAACGGCGAGCTCGTGGCCGAGGCGGAAATGATGGCGGCGCTAAGGGATATGTGAGATGTCCCTGATCCATCCAACCGCAATCATCGAGGATGGCGCGAAACTCTCCAAGGGCGTTGAAGTCGGCCCGTATTCCATTATCGGCAGGCATGTCGAAATTGGCGAGGGCACCACGGTAGGTTCGCATGCCGTCATCACGGGCCATACCCGCATCGGCAAACGGAACCGTATCTTCCAGTTCGTCTCGCTGGGTGAAATCCCGCAGGACAAGAAATACGCCGGCGAACCGACCCGCCTGGAGATCGGCGACGACAACACCATCCGCGAGTTCTGCACGTTCAATACCGGGACCGTGCAGGACGAGGGGATTACCCGCATCGGCAATCGCAACTGGATCATGGGCTATGTGCACATCGCACATGACTGCGTCATTGGTGACCATACCGTGCTGGCCAACAGCGCCACATTGGCGGGGCACGTCGAAGTCGGCGACCACGTCATTCTGGGCGGTCTGACGGCTGTGCATCAGTTCTGCAAGATTGGCGCCCACGTCATCACCGGGGGAGGCACCATTGTCTACAAGGACATCCCGCCGTTCATCATTGCCGCTGGCCAGCCTGCTGTGCCGCACGGGCTCAATAACGAGGGCCTGAGGCGGCGTGGCTTCTCGGCCGAGTCGCTGGCAATCCTCAAGCGCGCCTACAAGATTCTCTACCGCGATGGCAACACCCTGGCCGAGGCGCAGCAAAAGCTGGCTGAGGAAGCCGGTGAGCATGTCGAGATCCTGCAGCTGCTCGCTTTTCTGGAGCGCGCCGAGCGCGGCATCATCCGGTGATCGACCTCGGCGTGGTCGCTGGGGAAGCGTCCGGCGACCTCCTTGGCGCGCATTTCATTTCCGCGCTGAAGCAGCGCCATCCTGGTTTGCGCGCTGCCGGCATCGCTGGGCCGCGACTCATCGAAGCTGGCGTCGAGGCGATTTATCCAAGCGAAAAACTGGCGGTCAACGGCTACGTCGAGGTGCTGCGGCACCTGCCCGAACTGCTATGGATTCGCTCGCGAATCACCCGTCATTTTCTGCGCGAGCGGCCGCGCGTGTTTGTCGGTGTGGATGCGCCGGATTTCAACTTTTCGCTGGAAGCTCGCCTCAAACAGGCCGGCATTCCCACCGTGCATTTCGTCAGCCCGTCGATCTGGATGTGGCGACCCGAGCGCATCCAGCGCATCCGGCAGGCGGTGTCGCACATGCTGGTGGTGTTTCCGTTCGAGGAAAAGATCTATCAGGATGCCGGCATTCCGGTCAGCTATGTTGGCCATCCCCTGGCCGACATGATTCCGCTGCAACCGGATGCCGCGGGCGCGCGCGCTTCGCTGAACCTGGCTGGGCGGCCGGTCATTGCGCTCCTGCCGGGCAGCCGGCTGAGCGAGGTCAAGCGCCTCGCGCGGCTGATGCTCGATGCCGCCGTGCTCATTCAGCGCCATCACCCGGATGTTCAGTTCATCCTGCCCGCTGCGAGCGAGGCGGCAGCCAGGCTGGTCCGGCACGCGTTGCAGGGGCTGCGATTACCGCTGCACATCCTGGAGGGCCAGTCCCACACCGCACTGGCCGCCTGCGACATGGCGCTGGTGGCGTCCGGAACCGCCACGCTCGAAGCGGCGCTGTTCAAGAAACCGATGGTGATCACCTACCGCCTCCCCGCAGCCACCGCCTATCTGGTGCGAAACAAGGCGCTGCTGCCGTGGATCGGTCTGCCCAACATCCTGGCGCGTGATTTCGTCGTGCCGGAACGGGTACAGGAAGCCGCCACTCCGGACAATCTCGCGGCCGACGCACTGGCTTTGCTCGACGATGCACCGCGCCGTGACGCCGTGATCGAAACCTTCCGCGCCATGCATCTGGGCCTGCGGCAGAACGCCAGCGCGCGTATCGCCGAGGCGCTTGGGCCTTATCTGGAGGGTGCATGACGCTGCGCCAGCCTGTCGTACTGCATGTGGGGCCACTCGGGCTGTGCGGCGTCGACGAGGCCGGCCGAGGGCCACTGGCGGGGCCGGTCACAGCCGCGGCGGTCATGCTCGACCCCGACCGACCGATCGATGGCCTGCGCGATTCGAAGAAGCTCTCGGCCGCCGCACGCGAACGCCTGGCTGACGAGATCCGCCTGCGCGCCGCCGCCTGGTGCGTGGCTGAGGCCAGCGTCGCCGAAATCGACCAGCTGAACATCCTGCAAGCCACGCTGCTGGCGATGCAGCGCGCGGTGGCCGGACTGGGTCGCGCGCCGGACGAGGTCTGGGTCGACGGCAACCGCTGTCCCGACTGGGCATGGCGCTCGCAGGCGGTGGTCAAGGGCGACGACAAGGTGGCTGCGATCGCGGCGGCGTCGATTTTGGCCAAGACCACGCGCGACCAGTTCATGTGCCGGCTGCACCAGGACTACCCCGCTTACGGTTTTGCGCAACACATGGGCTATGGTACGGCAGCGCACCTGGCCGCATTGAAGGCGCACGGCGCCTGTCCGCAGCACCGGCGCAGCTTTGCACCGGTTAAACTCGTCCTCGATCAAGCCTCCCTGTTCTGAAAGGAAATTCCGTGAATCTTGCGTTGATGTTGCATGTGCTGGGTGTCGTCGTCTGGGTCGGCGGAATGTTCTTCGCCTACCTGGCGCTGCGGCCGGTGGCGGCCAGCGTGCTGGAGCCGCCTCAGCGCCTGACGCTGTGGGTTGGCGTGTTCGGCAAGTTCTTTCCCTGGGTGTGGCTGTCGGTCGCCCTGATCCTGGCGACCGGACTGCACATGCTGATGAAGATCGGCGGTGCGGCCGCTCCGCTTTATGCCCTCGCCATGCTGGTGCTGGGCGTCATCATGATGCTGATCTTCGTGCATGTGTTTTTTGCGCCGTACAAGCGACTCAGGCGCGCCGTCGGCCAGCAGGACTGGAAAGCCGGCGGTGCCGCGCTCGGGCAGATACGCATGCTGATCGGAATCAACCTCAGCCTCGGACTGCTGACGATCGCGGTGATGTTCCTGGGACGTGAATTTGCCGGATTCTGAGTCGGCGGTCTTGCGCCGCAGAACGCTTGCTGCCGTCGGGCGCCATGCCTTGGGGTAATGGCGCTCTCCCGTCCGGACTGCCCTGACAGACACCCGGGATGAATCCCTATATTGGCCGGGGATGAAATGGCGTCAGGGGCGACCTGTTCTGGGCTGTTAGAATCCTGTTTTTTTCTGGGCGCCATTTCATGCTGTTTCTCGAACTCTTTGGTTATCTGCTGCTCATCCTGGTGGCGGCCGAAATCTTCGTCAACGCCCTCGAACACCTGGGCGAAAAGCTGCACATCTCCGAAGGCGTGACTGGGTCGCTGTTTGCCGCCGTCGGCACCGCCATGCCGGAAACCCTGGTGCCTCTGCTGGCAATCTTTGCGACCACCGGCGACAGCGTCACCAATGAAGAAATCGGTGTGGGCGCGATTCTGGGGGCGCCGCTGATGTTGTCGACGCTGTCGCTTTTCCTGATGAGCGTGGCGGTGCTGAAACGTCGTGGAATCAAGGGACACCTCACCCCCGAGAAAACCGGCCTCAAGCGTGACCTGGATTTCTTCCTGATAGCGTTCCTCCTGGCCTTTGTCGCCATGTTCGTGCCGCATGGAGAGGGTTGGGTACGCGGCGCACTCGCTTTCGTCATGGTGATGATCTACTTTTTCTACGTCATGCTGACCCTGCGTGCGTCGTCCAAGCTGGTGGAGGAGGGCCACGCCACCGAGGCTGGCTCGCCAATGCTGCTGACCCGCCTGGGCCTGCCGCAGAATCTTCTCTTCATCGTGGTGCAGTTGGCGCTAGGCCTTGCGCTTCTGGTCACCGGGGCCAAGGGTTTCATCCACGGCGTCGAGCTGGCTGCGCCTGTCATCGGAATCTCGGCGCTGCTGCTGTCCTTGATGATCATTCCGATCGCGACCGAACTGCCGGAAAAGGTGAATTCGATCCTGTGGATCCGCAAGCACAAGGACACCCTGGCGTTCGGCAACATCACCGGCGCGATGGTGTTCCAGGGCACGCTCTTGCCCGCCATCGGCATTTCGCTCACGCCCTGGGCGCCGCAAAAGGAAGTGCTGCTGGGGGTGCTGATCACCCTGATCGCCGCGTTCTGGTTGCGCTGGGCTGCCGTCACGGGCGGATTGCGCGTGTGGCACCTGTTCGTCAACGGCGCTCTTTACGTGACTTACCTGGTGGCGGTGCTGGCATAGCGGTCAGTTTGCGTTACCGGGACTGCGCGTGACTGGCCTGCCCTGATTCAGGGTTCGTCCTGTGCTGGAGCGGCGATCAGGGCGTGGGTGGCGGTGCGGATGCTGTCGATTCGTGCTTCGGCCTGCAGTTCGGCGTGGAACCGCCCGTCCCGGTAAAGGTAAATCGTCGGCAGGTGAAAGATGTCGTAATAGCGGGCGACCCCGGTCGCCTGCGCCACGTCGACTTCAAAAAACCGCACGTCCGATTCTCCCAGCGCCCTCGGCAGCAATTGTTTCCAGGCGCGGCAGGCGCCGCAATGCGGGGAGCTGAAGAGCACGACGGCCAGACCCCGAACCTGGTTCAGTCGGGAATGAAAATTCCCTTCACCCAGAGGCGTGAAAGGCGAGGTTGCGGTCATCGGGCAAGCCGGCCCTACTCGATGCCCAAACGTTCCAGGCGGTAGCGCAGCGAGCGGAAGGTGACGCCGAGCAGCTTGGCCGCGGCGGTCTTGTTGTAGCGGGTCTGTTCCAGCGCTTCCATGATGGCGCTGCGCTCGGTCTGGTCGAGGAAATCCTGCAGCGGATACTTGCTGCCGGGCGCCAGATTGACCGAGGCGGATTCAGCCGGTGCGAGGCTGAGATCGCCTGCGCTGATGGCGCGCGAGTCGCACAGGGCGAGTGCCCGTTCGAGTGTGTTCTCCAGTTCGCGCACGTTGCCGGGAAAGGCGTAGGCGCGCAGTGCGCGTTCGGCGTCCGCGGTGATTTTCACGTCTTCGCCGCCGAGCTTGTCGAGCAGCACACGGGCGATCAGTGGGATATCCTCGGCATGCTCGCGCAGGCTGGGAAGGGCGAGGTCGATGACGTTGAGGCGGTAATACAGATCCTGCCGGAAGCGCCCTGACTCCACCAGCGCGGACAGGTTCTGGTGGGTGGCGCTGACGATGCGGACATCGATCGCTTCCTCGGCAGTGGCTCCGACCTTGCGTACTTTCTTTTCCTGCAGCACGCGCAGCAGTTTGACCTGCATCGACAGCGGTAGGTCGGCGACCTCGTCGAGAAACAGGGTGCCACCGTCGGCCGCCTGGAAAAAACCGTCGCGGTCCGATTCGGCACCGGTAAAGGCACCCTTGCGATAGCCGAAAAACTCGCTTTCCATCAGGGTTTCCGGGATGGCACCACAGTTGACGGCAACGAAGGGTTTGTCCGCACGGTTGCCGAGGCGATGAATAAGCCGCGCGGCGAGTTCCTTGCCGCAGCCCGACTCACCCGAAATGTGGACCGGGGCCTGGGTGCGGGCGAGCTTGCCGATGCGGGTGCGGACCTCCTGAATAAGGGGGGATTCGCCCACCAGCGCCCGCACTTCGTCCGCTTCGCCGGGCGCTTGGGGAATCCTCAGTGCGGACTTGACCAGTGCACGGAGCTGGTCGAGTGCCACCGGCTTGGAGAGGTAGTCGAACGCCCCCGCCTTGAGCGCGGCCACCGCGTTGCCGGCGCTGCCGAATGCGGTAATCACCGCCACCGGCACCGGCGATTTCAGCGAATTGGCGCGCTGAATGACTTCGATACCCTCGCCGTCGGTGAGGCGCATGTCGGTGAGACAGAGGTCGAAATGCCCGGCGCCGAGCAGGGTGTGCGCTTCGGCGACACTGGCCGCTCGTTCGCTGTCGAGTCCCATCTTGACCAGGGTCAGTTCCATCAGGTCGAGCAGGTCGGGCTCGTCGTCAACCAGGAGTATGCGGGGGCGGGGGGTGGGCATGTTGGCTGGGGATGGGCAGGCTCAGTCCGACTGGCGGACGCCCAGCAGAAACGCTGCGCCGCCATTTTCCGGCAGATAGGCGAGTTGCGCGGCGTTGGCTTCGGCCAGTTCGCGCGCCAGAAAAAGGCCGAGACCGGTGCCTTGCGCGTCGGTGGTGAAGAAGGGTTCGAAAAGTTTCTCCTGGTGTTCGGCACTCACACCCGGGCCATCGTCGCGAAGGATCAGTTGTATCTGGTCCCCCTGCTTTTTCAAACTCAGGCGCAGACTCCCGGCCTGCTTGCGGCTGAAACGCCAGGCGTTGCGCAGCAGGTTCCACAGTATCTGGCGCAGATGGTCGGGGTCAAAACTGAATCTTACTGAGTCAGGCATATCCACTATGACGGCTCCAGCTGGAATTTCTTCAGTTTGCCTGAGCTCCTCGATCATGGCCAGCAAGGCCCGGGTGTCGAAGGCCACGGGGTTGAGCCGGTCGCGCCGGTTGAGTGACAGGACTTCCTCAACCAGACGATTCAGCCTCTGGGCATTGTTCTGGATGATCTCGGCCAGCCGGGTCTGACTGTCGTGGTGGATGTCCTCGCGCAGCAGCTGTGCCGCATGACTGATGGCGGAAAGCGGGTTGCGTATCTCGTGCGCGATATTGGCCGTTAGCCTGCCGAGCGCCGCGAGCTTCAGGCGCTGAGCCGCCTCTTCGGCCAGGCTGACATCCTCCAGGATCAGCACCTGGCTGTCATCCTGGGTGGTCAGCGGAATGCACCGCACGCGGATGCGCCCTCCCTTGGTCGTGATTGGGCGTGTTGCCCTGTCCGGCTGCGACCGGCAGAGGGAGAGGGCCTGCGCCAGTTCGGGTGCGCAGTCCCTGAGCCGGGTTTGTCCCGGGATCATCGGCGCGTCGCTGCCCACGAGCTTGAGCGCACGCGGACTGGCATGCCGCACGATGCCGTCTCCCTGAATGGCGAGCAGTCCGTCGGGGGAATTTTCGATCGCCAGGGCATTGATTCGGTTCAGCAGCGCCAGCTCCTCCGCCTGCTCCGCGGCGAGCGTCTCCGACCTCAGCGCGCGTTGCGTCAGTCCATGCGCCAGCAGGCCGGTAGCGAAATAGCCCATGCACAGCAGACCGATCTGGAAATAACTGTCTGCGCTCTGGTTTTCGCTCAGCAGCATCAGGCCGTGCTGCAGCAGCACGGCAATCGACGCCATGGCCGCATAAAGCAGTGTCAGCCGTCCGCTGCCGACGAGGCCGCCCGAGGCGATCGAGATCACCAGCAGCAGGCCGAGGCCGCCGGCCAGACGCGTGCTGGTCGACATCAGCAGGACGACAAAAATGATATCCGCCATGATCTGGGCGGTGAGCTGGATCTGGAATATCGGCCAGCGAGCACGAATTACCAGGACGAAAAGCGCGGCGATGATCAGGTAGGCAAACGCATAACTCTCGAACCGCTCGCCCGCCCCGCTGCGAAACAGTTCGGAGTCGCCAAACAGCAGGCCGGTAAACGCCAATGCGGCCGCCAGGGTCAGGCGGTAGAGATTGAAATAATCGAGGCTGCGCCAGTGCGACGCGAAATACCCGGGGGTTGTTTGCCGGGCCGGTGAAGAGGGTACCGCCCCCACGTTCACTTTTTGCCCAGCTTCTGATGCTCGACAGTGCAGAAGAAATCGCCCTTGCTGAAGATCGCCTCGCTGCGCGGCAGATTTACCCCGCAATGGGCGCACTTCACCATGTCTTCGGGCGCCTTGACGCTGGTGGGCGGCGGAGGAGCGTTCAGGGAACGGCTGTATTTCTTAAGGATGGCGTATGCCACCAGGCCGACGACAAGCAGGAGGAGAATCTTGAGCACGCAATACTCCGGACGTAAGGCGCGAAGATGGTCGGGGTGAGAGGATTCGAACCTCCGACTCCTGCGTCCCGAACGCAGTACTCTACCAGGCTGAGCTACACCCCGAGGCAGATTGCCGGCTGGACAACATGGCATGAGCCCTGCTGTATGTGCCCGCTTTTAAAAGAAAAACAGACGGGAAATTTGCGATCAAAAACTTCGGTCAACCGCAAAGGCCGCCAATTGTAGCAAAGCTGACTTGTATTTTGTATCCGGCAACGCAGAAATTGCTTCACTGGCGATCCGGGTTTCGCGCTGAGCCTGGTCACGCGTGTACTGCAGGGCATTGGTGTCCTTGATCGCAGCGAGCACACTCTGGAATTCGGTCAGCCCGCCATGCTCGATTGCCTGGCGGATACTGGCAGCCTGCTCGGCACTGCCATGTTTCATCGCATACAGCAGCGGCAGGGTAGGTTTGCCTTCAGCCAGATCGTCGCCGATATTCTTGCCGGTCTTGAGGAAGTCGCCGGAGTAGTCGAGCACGTCGTCGATCAGCTGGAACGCGGTGCCAAGGTGCATGCCGTAACGGGCCAGCGCGTCCTTTTCTTCCTCTGTGCCGCCACCTATCACGGCGCCGAGCCGCCCGGCAGCCTCGAACAGCTTGGCAGTCTTGTAGCGGATGACGCGAAGGTAGTTTTCCTCGTCAATGTCGGGGTCGTGGCAGTTGAGCAGTTGCAGCACTTCGCCCTCGGCGATGGTGTTGGTGGCGTCGGACAGGATGCGCATGACTTCCATGTTGTCGACCGACACCATCATCTGGAAGGCACGAGAATAAAGAAAGTCGCCGACCAGCACGCTGGCAGCGTTGCCGAACAGGGCATTGGCTGTCTCCCGTCCGCGCCGCAATTCCGATTCGTCGACCACATCGTCGTGCAGCAGGGTCGCGGTGTGGATGAATTCGACTACGGCGGCCAGTTCGTGGTGCGCGTGGCCGGTATAGTTGAAGCACCCCGCTGAAAGCAGCACCAGTGCAGGCCGCAGTCGTTTGCCGCCGCTGTTGATGATGTATTCCGATACTTGGCGGATGAGGACGACATCTGAGTAGAGGCGTTCGCGTATGACGCGGTCGACTTCGAGCATGTCGTCGCCGATGAAGGATTGCAGGCTCTCCAGAGACACGATAGGGATGTTTTTTATTGGACGAAGCTGCAATGGTAGCAGCGACGAAGGGCTTTTTCATCGCACCTGATTCAATGCTTCGCGGGGTTTGACTTGTTTTTATAACGCGGCTAGAATTGCGGGCTTTCCTGGGTTCGAACTGGTCGGAGACCCCCACTATTATGTATGCGGTCATCAAAACCGGCGGCAAGCAATATCGCGTGTGCGCCGGAGACAAACTTAAAATTGAAAAGCTGGATGCCGAAATTGGCAGCGAAGTGACTTTTGATCAAGTCCTGATGGTAGGCGAAGGCGCCGACATCAAGGTTGGCGCTCCCATGCTGGCGGGCGCGACGGTCAAGGCCACGGTGCTCAATCAGGCACGCGGCGAAAAGATCCACATTTTCAAAATGCGTCGTCGCAAGCACTATCGCAAGAGCCAGGGCCATCGTCAGTCCTTCACCGAAGTGCAGATCGGCGGCATTTCCGCCTAAGGAGCAGAGAGCATGGCACACAAGAAAGCTGGCGGTAGTTCGCGTAACGGCCGCGATTCCGAATCGAAACGCCTTGGCGTCAAGCGCTACGGCGGTGAACTCGTTCTGGCTGGCAACATCATCGTGCGTCAGCGTGGAACCCAGTTCCACCCCGGCGACAATGTCGGCATCGGCAAGGATCACACCCTGTTCGCCAAGGCGGATGGCACGGTCAAGTTCGAGATCAAGGGCGCAGCCCGTCGCAGGGTGGTTCGTATCGAGCCTGTCGCGGCCTGATCCCGACCAAACCTGAAAAAGCCCCGTCCGCCGGATGGGGCTTTTTTGTTTGTGCGGAATTAAATTAGGTCTCCCCAACATGAAATTCATCGACGAAGCCAAAATCCAGGTCATCGCAGGCAAGGGAGGCGACGGCAGCGCGTCCTTCCGCCGCGAGAAATACATCCCCAAGGGCGGGCCGGACGGCGGCGACGGTGGGCGCGGCGGCAGCGTGTTCGCGGTGGCCGACCGCAACATCAATACCCTGATCGAATTTCGCTACACCCGCCTCTTCAAGGCGCAAAAAGGCGAAAACGGGCGCGGCGCGCAGTGCTACGGCAAGGCGGGCGAGGACCTCATCATCCGTGTGCCGCTAGGAACGGTTTTCACCGATATCAACAGCGGCGACGTGGTGGCTGATCTGGCCGAGGATGGTCAGAAAGTATGCCTCGCCAAAGGCGGCAAGGGCGGACTGGGCAACCTGCATTTCAAATCCAGCATCAACCGTGCGCCGCGCCAGCACACGCTGGGCGAGCCGGGCGAGGAGTGGGAACTGGCGCTGGAGCTGAAGGTGCTCGCCGACGTCGGGCTGCTGGGCATGCCCAACGCGGGCAAATCGACCTTCATCCGCGCGGTATCGGCGGCGCGTCCCAAGGTGGCGGATTACCCCTTCACCACGCTGGCGCCGAATCTCGGCGTGGTGCGGGTCGACAGCGAGCGCAGTTTCGTCATCGCCGACATTCCCGGCCTGATCGAGGGTGCGGCGGAAGGCGCGGGGCTGGGCCACCAGTTCCTGCGGCATCTGCAGCGCACCCGCCTGCTGTTGCATCTGGTCGACATTTCGCCGCGCTGGGAGGCCGGCGACCCGGTGCATGAGGCGCGTGCCATCGTCGAGGAACTGCGCAAATATGACGAGGAGCTCTACGACAAGCCGCGCTGGCTGGTGCTGAACAAGATCGACATGGTCGACGAAGCCGAACGCCAGGCCGTGGTGGCGAAATTTGTCGCCGATTATGAGTGGCAGGGAGAGGTGTTTGTGATCTCGGCGCTGGATGGTTCAGGCTGCCGGGAACTGACGTATGCGGTGATGGACTATCTGCAAACCCTTGCACCGCGGCCCGTTCCAGGCCCGGACGAAATACCGCATCAGCCTGGAGACGAAGGCGGGGATGAGGCGGGTTCAGCCCACGGCTGAGGCATCCTCGCCAACCCGCTTCCAGTCGTTTTCATGCAGTGCCACCTGGTACTTTGCCCAGCGTGCGAAGTCAGCCTCGCTGCAGTGGCCTTTCTTGCGGCGGCAGGTGCCGGCGATTCCCCTGAAGTGGCAGACCGTTTCGCCGGTCGCGGCGTCGGTGGCGATTTCGGCCAGCTGGCGCACGCCCCAGGTGCGGCCGTAGGCGCCATTGCTGTAGAAAAGCCCTGCCCTGAGTTCGTCCGGTCTCATGTCGTGATGCGGCGGTAGATGTCGGTGACCTTGATCGGCAATTGTCGCACGTCGTCCAGGATGATGTAGCGCGCCGCACCGTACATGTGAGGCAGGTAGTCGCGTGCTTCGCGGTCGAGGGTGATGCAGAAAGGGTGGACTCCGGTTCGGCTGGCTTCGAGCAGGGCCATTCGCGTGTCCTCGACGCCATATTCGCCGCGGTAGACATCAAAGTAGTCGTCCGGGCGGCCGTCGGAGAGGGTCACCAGCACGCGGGTCTTGGCTTCGACCTGGTTCAAGAGCTTGGTCATGTGGCGGAGCGCGAAACCCATGCGGGTGTACTCTTGCGGGCGGATGCCGGAGATGCGCGCTTTCACCGTATCGTCATAGGTGTCGTCGAAGGTCTTGATGCGGAACAGCTCGCAGCGTTTGCGCGTGGTGCCGGAAAAGCCGTAGATCGCGTAGCGGTCGCCCAGCAGTTCCAGCGCCTCGCACAGCAGGATCAGCGCCTCGCGTTCGGCCTCGTTGATCCAGCCCTTGGTCGAGCCGCTCATGTCCACCAGAAAGACGACCGCGATGTTGCGCTCGGCGCGGTGCTGGCGCACGAACAGGCGGTCGCTCATTTCGCGTCCATCCTTGGCGTCGGCAATGGCCTCGATCAGCGCGTCGAGATCGATTTCGTCGCCCTGGGTCTGGCGCTTTTCGACCCGATTTTCATCGCGTAATGCCTCGAATTTGCGCCGCAGGTGGCGAACCAGGCCGGCATGCTTGTCGAGGGTCTTCTGCACGAAATCGTCGTGCACCGGCGGCACCGACTTCTCGCGCATCACGCACCAGTTCTTGCGATAGTGCTGGCGGCCGTGGTCCCACTCGGGATAGAGCTCGGCCCCTTTCTCGTGGTATGTGCCGTGCCAGACCGCATCGGGGTCCTCCGGCTGGTCGAAGACCTGCTTCGGGTCGTATTCACCCTCGCCGGCGGGGCTGAGATACTCCGGCGGAATCTCGCCGAAGTCGAGATAGACCGAGGTCAATAGCCGGCGGACATCGTCGGGTGGAGCAATCGGGGCGTCGTCGAGGGTGATCTCGAAGTCCAGCGCACCATTCTCGTCACGCGGCGTCACCTCGAATTCCTGCTTGCTGCCGGTCGCTTCGCGGGGTTCATCCTGCTGCGCGCTTTCATGCTCCTGCATCAGTTCGGCCAGCTTGATGCGCAGCCGGGCTTTCTCCTTTTCCATGCGGGCAGCCCGCGCTGCCGCCACGCTATCCGGACGCAATTCCCCCTGATAACACCAGGCCTGGAAGTCCGGCAGGTGGTAGGCGGCGTCCAGCAGGCTGAGACTGTCCTCCACCCGGGCATCGGCCACGGCGAGTCGATCAGCCAGAGCTTGCCAGGTGACGGGCAATGTGTCCCCAAGGATCTCCATGAGACGCTGCATTTCGCGATGCAGTCCCGGAAGCTCGCGGCCGATACAGGCGGTCAGGCGCAGCGTTTCCAGGGCATTGAACTGGTGCAGGGCGCGGTCCGGGTGGGGGTAGCCGGCACAGGCGCCGGCGATATCGGCACGCAGGGTGCCGTAACGGGTCTGAGCCCACAGCAGAGCAACCCTCGCCTTCGCCAGCTTGAAATTATCATCCCGGCTGGCCAGGAGGGAGGTGATGGCAGGCAGGACGATTTTCTCGCTGTCGGTATAGACCGCGTCCCCTTGCTCGATTGTGAGCTTGCGGCCGGAAAGTCCGCGCACGAAATTTCCCAGCACACCGGCGATGTCGTCGTAGAGCGCTCCCTCGGTGTGGGTCTGGCGCGTCCTTGAGTAGGCATCGACTTGCTCGGCCACCGCCAGGGCGGCGTACATGCCCGCCCGGTCATAAGTGTCGCATAGTTGCAGGGCCCAGGCCTCGATGGCACGGGCATCGAGCCGGCGGATCAGGTCCGGCGCCCGTTTGGCGAAATGAAAGGCCAGGGTGATGTGGGTGGTGGCGATGCGCTTGATCCAGTCCAGGACGAAGTCCTGGTCCGCCCGCTCCAGCTTGGACAGCGACCGGGCCACCGGTCCGACATGGTGGAAGGTGAATTCGGTCTCCAGCCAGACATCCAGCAGGGCCTCGATCTCGACGCGGGTGAGTTGCTGGCTGGCCATGAATTGTGGCCCGGATTCAGAACAGCGAGGAGGAGAGTTCCTGGATGGCGGCCAGCATGTCGGCATCGTCGGTGACCGCCTGGGCTACCGCGCTCCGGCAGGCCACGACCGGGTCGACGCCGCTGGAAATCAGCTTGCCGGCGTGCACCAGCAGGCGGGTCGAGGCGCCTTCGTCCAGGCCGCTTCCCTTGAGGTTGCGGGTCATCCGGGCAAACTTGACCAGTTTTTCCGCCATGCCGGCGTCCACTCCTGACTCGTTGGCGACGATCCGGCGCTCCAGATCGGGCGCCGGGTAGTCGAATTCCAGGGCGACGAAGCGCTGGCGGGTGGACTGCTTGAGGTCCTTCAGCACGCTCTGATAGCCCGGATTGTAGGATATGGCGAGGCAGAACTCGTCGGGCGCCTGCAGCAGCTGACCCACCTTCTCCATAGGGAGTTCGCGGCGGTCGTCGGCCAGCGGGTGGATGACGACCATGGTGTCCTTGCGCGCCTCGACGATTTCGTCCAGGTAGCAGATTCCGCCGCAGCGCACGGCGCGGGTAAGCGGGCCATCGACCCATAGGGTTTCGCCGCCCTTGACCAGATAGCGTCCAACGAGGTCGGAGGCGGTCAGGTCGTCGTGGCAGGACACCGTGATCAAGGGGAGCTTCAGACGCCAGGCCATGTACTCCATGAAGCGGGTCTTGCCGCAGCCGGTCGGTCCCTTGAGCAGGATCGGCAGCTTGTTCCGATAAGCCGCCTCGAAAATGGCGATCTCGTTGCCCACGGCCTCGTAGTAAGGCTCACGGTCGATGAAGTGGGATTCGGGAGAGAGGGTGTGGGCGTGGGCGTTCATGGGGGAAGATTCAGAAACAGCCGGATTGCTGTTTTTTGCGTTCGAGTTCGCGCGCTTCTTCGTTCCAGCTGTTCATTTGTTCCTGGCTGTAGCCCTTGCGGCGCGCCTCGTCCATCTTGTCGAGCAGGCGTCCGAGCTGGTCGGACAGGGTTTCGCACTGACCCGATGGGACGAGCAGGGTCGGTTTCGCCGGACTGCGTGGGGGTTCGACGCGAAGGGTGGGGGCAGGCGCGGTATCGACTGATTTGGGCGGGGTGGGAGCCGCAGCGGATTTGGGTGGCGTCGCTGCCTTGACGGGTGTGGGAGGCGTTGCCGCAGCAGCAGGTTTGGGCGTTACTGCTGGAGCAGGTTTGGAAGGTGTTTCTGCAGGAACCGGTTTGGGTGAAGCGGCTGGCAGGATTGGTGCAGGGTCGATCTCGACCCTTTTCACTTCGCGGGCGTTCCTGCAGGGCAGGTTGGAGTAGGTCACGGCGCCGCGCGCGTCGATGCACTTGTTGAGCGCGGTCTGGGCCCCTGCCGTGGCGGGAAGCAGGACGCATGCAGCAAGCAAGGCGATCGCGGGGTAGCGCATGGTGTCAGTGCTCCCCTGAATACTTGTCGTCTTCCAGCTCCATCTTTTTCTGGAATTCGGCTTCCTTTTGCTGCTCGGCCAGGGCGCGGCGACGGGCGAGGCGTTTTTCGTAGGCGTCCGGCCGCTCCTCGACGAATTTTTCGCCGAACAGGGTGTGGCGCAGGAAATTGAGGCCGAAATCGAGCAGGGCTTCGTCGTCGGCGACCAGGGTGGCCATGATCTCGACCGGGATGTCGTAGGTTTCGTTGAAGCTCGGGCTCATGACAAAGGCACGGAAGCGGTCGATGTCGTAGCTCGCCATGAAGAATAGCTGGTTCGACACCGGGGTCGGTTTGCCGATGGCGGGGCCGGCTGATTTGCGCTTGACCACCAGTTGGCGCCAGGAATGGGCCTTCTGGTCGTATTCGATCACGCCCTGTTCGGCTCGGTATTCCTCGATGGTCTGCGTCTTGTTCTCGAAGTGGCCGAGGCAGTGCGGCTCCCTGACCAGGGCATAGGCGCTGCGGTCGAAGTATTCGTCCGAACGGCGCATGGTCAGCAGCGCCACCGGGTAGTAGCGGCAGGCCGTCGGGCGGTCCTCGTAGACGCCGCAGCCTTCGGGCTTCATGAACTGGCAGGCGGTACCGCCCTCGACCGGCTTCAGCTTGATGCCCGGCATGCCGTCCTTGTCCATCTCGAAGGGCACGGAATACTGCTTGAGGAATTCGCCGGAGGTCATGTCCAGGCGCTTTTTCAGGCGCAGCACGTCATAGGGCGTGAGCGGGATATCGATATTGCTGCAGCAGGCGTTCCAGCATTTGACGCCGCGGTGGCAGCTGAATTGCAGCTGCGCATCCTCTTTCAGCATGATGGGCTTGACCGGGCTCCCCGCAAACGGCGAGTCGTCGATCATGTCTTTGAATTCGGCTTCGTTCATCTTGCTACCTCACGGGGCGATGCCCCTGTTAAATCAACACACAGACGGCAGAGCGTAAGGGTACGCGCTTTCGTCTGGATGCTAAACCTCGTTGGCCTTGCTGTTTTTGCCCGGCGGAAAAAAACCGGGCGCCACTGAGGCGCCCGGAGTTTACCGCATCACCAAGGGATCAGTGAGCAGCGGGCTTGAACAGCTTGGATTTGTCGACCAGATCCACGTGGGCGCGCTTGAAGCAGTTCCACTTCTTGGAGTTCTTGTCGTACACCGAGTTCACGAAGCAGTGCCAGTTTTCCTCATCGACAAAGTTCTTGTCCATGCGGTAGTAGAAGCCGGGGTAACGGCTTTCTTCGCGGAACTGGATGTGCTTCATGTGGGCTTCGGCCGTCAGGATGCGGTGGTAGTTTTCCCACGCGCGCAGCAGTTCGTGCAGGTCTTTCGCACGCATCTTCTCTGCGTCTTCCTTCAGCATGTTCAGCTTTTCTTCAGCCACGCCCAGCATGTTGGCATTGGTCGTGTAGTAGGTCGCGACACCGGCAACGTACTCGTCCATGATCTTCTGCAGACGGAACTGCAGCATCTTGGGGGTGATGTAGTTGGGGTTGACGTCGATCGCCGTGGTGTAGTCCTTATGCTCGAGGTAGGTACGCACCGGCTTGTAGATCTCTTCCACCAGCTGATCGACGGAGGCGTCGAGTTCGGGCTTCATGTCCTTGTTGTCGATACAGTACTTGACCATGGACTTGGCGCACATGCGGCCTTCGGCGTGCGAGCCGGAGGAGAACTTGTGGCCGGATGCGCCCACGCCGTCACCGGCGGTGAACAGACCCTTGACCGTGGTCATCGAGCGGTAGCCCCAGCTCCAGCCCGAGGGCAGGTGAGCCGGAATCTTGTCCTTGTCGGCGTGATCTTCGGAAGTCGGTGCGCCCAAGTCGGTCGGACCCGACACCCAGATGCCGCAGCAGCCGGAGTGCGAGCCGAGCAGGTAGGGCTCGGTCGGCATCAGTTCGGAGTTCTTCTTCTCCGGCTCGATGTTCTCGCCCACCCAGATACCGCACTGGCCGACGCACATGTCGAGGAAGTCTTCCCAGGCTTCCGCTTCCAGGTGCTTCACTTCGCGCGGGGTCAGGGTTTCACGCAGCTTGGCGAGGGCGGTCACGGTGTCCATGTAGATGGGGCCGCGGCCTTCCTTCATTTCCTTCAGCATCAGGTGGTTACGCAGACACGATGCGGGAACGGCAGCCTGCCCGTAGGGGGGGTAGTCGTTCAGCAGTTCCTTGTTCTTCACCATGTAGACTTCGCCGTAGGCGTTGACGGCCTGGGCCTTGAACAGCAGGAACCAGGCGCCGACCGGGCCGTAGCCGTCCTTGAAGCGGGCGGGAACGAAGCGGTTTTCCATCATGGTCAGCTCGGCGCCGGCTTCGGCAGCCATGGCGTAGGTCGAGCCGGCATTCCACACCGGGTACCAGGCACGGCCGGTACCTTCACCGACGGAGCGCGGACGGAAGATGTTCACGCAGCCACCGGCAGCCAGCAGGATCGCCTTGGCCTTGTACACCACGACCTTGTTTTCGCGGGTCGAGAAGCCGACGGCACCGGCGATGCGGTTGGGGTCGTTCTTGTCGTTGACCAGCTTGACGATGAAGATACGCTCTTCGATGCGGTCCATGCCGAGGGCCTTCTTGGCGGCTTCAGCGACGATCCACTTGTAGGATTCGCCGTTGATCATGATCTGCCATTTGCCGGAACGAACGGGCTTGCCGCCGTCCTTCAGCGGGGTCATGCCCTGGGCGCCGTCGTGGCGTTCGCCGTTTTCGTCGGTTTTCCAGATCGGCAGGCCCCATTCTTCGAACAGGTGCACGGATTCGTCGACGTGGCGGCCGAGGTCGTAGGCCAGGTCGTCACGGGTGATGCCCATCAGGTCGTTGGAGACCATGCGGGCGTAGTCGGCGGGATCCTGCTCGGAGCCGATGTAGGTGTTGATCGCGGACAGACCCTGGGCGACGGCGCCGGAACGGTCCATGGCGGCCTTGTCGACCAGCTTGATCTTGAGGTCGATGCCGGTTTCGGCCTTGGCGGCGTCGGCCCAGCGCATCACTTCATAAGCGGCGCCGCAGCATGCCATGCCGCCGCCGATAAACAGGATGTCGACTTCTTCCTGTACAACTTCGGGATTACCAAATTCTCCAGCCATTTCGTTACTCCTTAATTACTTGCGAATCAGTTCGGCGGGGTTGCCGGCACGATAGCCATTGACCTGCACAAAGAAGCCGGACTTGTCGATGTTGGCGAGCACGGCCTGCGGCTTGCCGCCGTACGGATCGATCGAGCCTTCGGGGGTGGTGCGGATCGGGAACTTGAAGCGCTTCAGCGTGCCGTTGCGGAACTTGATGGTCCACATGATGGAATCGGAACCACGCAGCGGTTGCACCATGCCGCCCAGCGGCACGACGTCGGCGTAGTGGCGGACCTCAATGGCTTGTTGCGGGCAAATCTTGACGCAGGAATAGCATTCCCAGCACTGCTCCGGCTCCTGGTTGAACGCGCGCATGGCGTGGCCGGTTTCCGAACCGTCCTTGTCCAGTTTCATCAGGTCGTGCGGGCAGATATACATGCAAGCGGTCTTATCCTGACCCTTGCAGCCGTCGCACTTGTCGGTACGAACATAGGTTGGCATAACAATCTCCTAAAGTTAGCTAACTCCGCGTACGTCGCGGTCCGATTAGAACTTGAACCTGTCCTTGGCCGGGGCGTTTCGCGAATCCGCTTCCGGCAGGCCGAGTCCTCAATTTTCTTGTCACTGCAGACGACTTGCGTCGCGTGAATGACTTACTCCGGAGCGGAGCGGCCGAAATGCCGCCCGTTCCGGTGTTGATCAAGCTGCCGAGTGGCCTTTCAATTCAATCTTGACGTTCTGTTCCGCGGAGAGGCTGGCGTAGTACTTCTGCAGCACCTTGGCCACTTCGGGACGGCTGAATTCGACCGGCAGATCCTGGCCTTCGGAAAGCATCGAGCGCACCTTGGTGCCGGACAGCAGGATGCGGTCGTCCTTGGTGTGCGGACAGGTACGCTGCGAGGCCATGCCGCCGCACTTCTTGCACCAGAAGGTCCAGTCGATGTTCATGTTGACGGTCTCGAGCGAACCCTTGGGGATTTCGTCGAAGATCTTCTGCGCGTCGAACGGGCCGTAATAATCGCCCACGCCGGCATGATCGCGGCCGACGATCAGGTGCGAGCAGCCGTAGTTCTGGCGGAACAGGGCATGCAGCAGCGCTTCGCGCGGACCGGCATAGCGCATGTCCAGCGGGTAGCCGGCCTGGATCACGGTGTTGGGGGCGAAGTAGTTCTCGACCAGCACGCTGATGGCTTCGGAACGGACTTCGGCTGGGATGTCGCCCGGCTTCAGGGCGCCCAGCAGCGAGTGAACCAGTACCCCATCCATGGTCTCGATGGCGATCTTCGCCAGATACTCATGGCTGCGGTGCATCGGGTTGCGGGTCTGGAAGGCCGCGATCTTGGACCAGCCCAGTTGTTCGAACTTGGCGCGGGTCTCGGCCGGGGTCATGAACTGGTCGCCGTACTCTTCCTTGAAGCTACCGGTGGACAGGACCTTGACCGGGCCGGCCAGGTTGTACTTGCCCTGGGCCATCACCATCTTGACGCCGGGATGCTCGAGGTCAGTGGTCTTGTAGACCTGCATGCACTCGTGGTCCTTGTCGATGCTGTATTTCTCGGTCACCTTCATGGTGCCCATGATCTCGCCGGTTTCACCATCGGTGAGGGCGATGTCGTCCCCGGCCTTGATGGTCTCGTCGTCGGTCGACAGGGTGACGGGAATGGGCCAGAACAGGCCGTTGGCCATCTTGTAGCCGTCGCACACGCCTTCCCAGTCGCCGTGGGTCATGAAGCCGCTGAGGGGAGTGAAGCCGCCGATGCCCATCATGATGAGGTCGCCGGTTTCACGCGAACTCATCTTGACCTTGGGCAGGGAGGCCGCACGGGCCTTTTCCGCGGCAAGGGCGTCGCCAGTCAGCAAAAGGGGCTTGAGTTCACCGCCGCCGTGGGGGCGTACCAGTCTGGACATGCTATCTCCGATCACGATGTATGGATTTTTGAGTCGTCGGAGGATAGCACCGGGTGGGCGCCCTGAATAATGCTTTATTTTTATTTCAGGATAAGCGGGTTTGATATTCCGCCACGGCAGGAAAAAGCCCGGCCAGGCCGGGCTTGCAAGTCTTTCGAATCAAGGTGTTAGGCGTCGAAAAAGGCGGGCATGTCAGTTTGCTGGGTCTTGATGACGTCTACCCAGGCGGGTCGGGTGTCGCCTCCGGCGGCAGCCAGCTTTTTGGTTTCGTCGTAGAGCATTTTCCAGCGGTTATACAGGCAGTCGCTCACCTTGCGCATGCCTGCATCGAAGTAAGAGTTGTGAAGATCGCCGATCGTGCGGGTAAATGACTCCATCTGCTCCAAAAGATTGTGTGGGTAGCCTTGCCGGTTGGGGTCGGCATATTTCACCATTTCGCGTTTTACTGCGCGCAGGAAGACCTTCTGACCTTCGGTGAGGTCGGACTCGGTGCGAGGCACCCCGCCATAATTCATGACATCGTTGACGTAATCCTTCAGTCGCTGACCAAAATCGAAGTTGGCGTAATCGACTTTCTGCATAGCTGCTCCTTTATTTGCCACGTTTACTCAATAAGGCATTGATCCTGCATACAACTTCGGCGCGTATCCTGACGCGCCGCCCTGACCCTGTCCAGCCTGGATCTCGGAGGGGCGGCGAATTATTTTCTAAGCCCTTGAATCCAGCGCGAATAAATTTTGTCGGCGAGGTCATGCAACCGGTCGACCCTGTCGGTGATGGCCGCCTGCATTTCTGCCGCTGTCTGAACCCCGGGTCCGGGACTGGCGGCGATCTCGTCGGCACCATTTTCGCACCACGCCGCGATCAGTTCGGGCGTCATCTCGACATGACATTGCATGCCGATATGGCGGTTGTTCAGGATGAAAGCCTGATTCGCGCAAAGGGCGCTGTCGAGAATGCGGATGGCGCCGGGTGGAATCGAGAACGTTTCGCCATGCCAATGAAAGGCCAGCAGGGACGTCGGATTGCTGCCCAGCCAGGTGGCCGCGGCTCCCGGGTTGGTAACGCGCACGTCGCCCCAGCCGATTTCCTTGGCCGGGTTGCGGCTGACCACACCGCCCAGTGCCTTTGACATCAGCTGGCCGCCGAGGCAATGGCCGATCACCGGGACATCCAGTTCGACCGCCTGGCGAATCAGCGCAAGTTCCTTGTCGATCCAGGGCAGGTCGTCGTTGACGCTCATGGGACCGCCCATCAAGCACACGCCGGAAAAGCCGTTAAGGCTGTCGGGCACCTGATCGCCTGAGTCGATGCGAACCAGTTGCATGGGAATGCCGTGGCTTGCCAGGAAGGTGGCGAAGTAGCCTGGCCCTTCGGTCGGGGAATGTCTGAAAACCAGTACAGGATTCATGATGTCTTTCAAGCTGAAACTCGCTTCATCTATCTTATCCGCTGGCCTGCTTTCGTGCACGGCCTCGCTGGCAGCCGGCGTCTCGGTCGTGGGTCTGTTCAAGGACAAGGCCATCGTCAGCATTGACGGTGGCAAGCCCCGTACGCTGAGTGCCGGGCAAACGGTCGCGGGGGTCAAGCTGCTGTCGGCCAATTCGGACAGCGCCCAGTTCGAGATCGACGGCCAGCGTCGTGTGCTGGGTATGGGGCAGTCCCACACCGGCGGGGCGCAGGCCGGTCAGCGCGCCAGCGTGTCGCTGAGCGCTGACGCACGCGGACACTTTGCCGCCGGCGGGTCGATCAATGGTTACCCAATCACGTTTCTGGTCGATACCGGTGCGACTTCCATTGCGATCAACGCCGCAGAAGCGCAACGCATGGGCCTCAACTACAAGGCGGGACAGGCTAGTCTGGTCAATACCGCGGCGGGCGCGGTGCCGGCCTGGCGGGTCACCTTCAATACCGTCAAGCTCGGACCCATTACCCTCAATCAGGTCGAAGGTCTGGTGGTGGAAGCTGGCTTGAGTGTCCCCCTCCTGGGAATGAGCTTTCTCAACCGCATGGAAATGAGGCGCGACGGGCAGACCATGACGCTGACACAACGGTACTGAACTTGCGCTGAAACAAAAAACAAAAGGCCTGCTTCTGCAGGCCTTTTGCATCTGGCGCGGCGGTAATTGCCTCGCGGTCAGGCCTGCTTGGTCTTGTCGCGTTCGATCAGCGCGTAGGCGGAATGATTGTGGATCGACTCGAAGTTCTCCGCCTCGACCACGTAGGCGTCGATCAAGGGCTCGGCGTTCATCGCGGCGGCGACGTCGCGCACGATGTCCTCGACGAACTTGGGGTTGTCGTAGGCGCGTTCGGTGACGTATTTCTCGTCAGGGCGCTTGAGCAGTCCGAAGAGTTCGCAGGAGGCCTGATCCTCGACCTTGCGCACCAGATCCTCGATCCACAGAAAACCATTGGTGCGCACGGTGACGGTGACATGCGAGCGCTGGTTGTGGGCGCCGTAGTCGGAAATCTTTTTCGAGCACGGGCAGAGGCTGGTGACCGGGACGACGACACGCGTTGTATGGGTGTACTGGCCTTTCTCGATGGCGCCGATCAGGGTTACTTCGTAGTCGAGCAGGCTCTGTACGCCGGAAATCGGGGCGGTCTTGTTGACGAAGTAGGGGAAGGTCATTTCGATGTGTCCGGATTCGGCTTCCAGACGGTCGACCATATGGCGCAACATGCCGTCGAAATTCTCGACCGAGATCTCGCGCTCGCGGGTGTTGAGGATTTCGATGAAACGCGACATGTGCGTGCCCTTGAAGTTGTGCGGCAGGTACACGTACATGTTGAACGTCGCGACGGTGTGCTGGACGCCATCGTTCTTGTCGGCCACGCGAACCGGGTGGCGAATGCTCTTGATCCCCACCTTGTTGATGGCGATCTGGCGCGTATCGGCCGAACTTTGCACGTCGGGCATGCAAACGGCGGTGTCGCAAATCTGGTTCATGGCAGCTCCTGATGTCGGGTACAGTTTAGACTCAGTATAAACCGCAATAATAGTTGAGTAAACTACTCAGGCATATGATTTTGAGCGAACTCATGCCGCCCGAAAATCGGTGTCCCTTTCAGCCGGGCAATAAGCTCAAAGCGTCGCGTACGCGGGCTTCGATACTAGGGGCATCCAGACCGCAGCCGGCGAGCATTTTCGCCGGGTCGCCATGCTCGATGAAACGGTCGGGCAATCCAAGATGAACGACCGGAACAGAGAGACCGAGTTCCGCTAGCGCTTCGGCAACCGCCGCTCCGGCTCCGCCGGCCACAGCATTTTCCTCGAGGGTGACGAGCAGCCGGTGGCCCTGGGCGAGTTCCTTCAGCAACCCCAGATCGATCGGTTTGACAAAGCGCATGTCGGCCAGGCTGGCGTCCAGTGCTTCGGCTGCCCAGAGTGCGGGGGTGACGAGGCTGCCAAATGCGATCAAGGCGACCTCGCGGCCGCGGCGACGCAGCACGCCCCTGCCGATCTCGACGGGCTCCAGACCGGGCTCGAGTTCGGCACCGTTGCCGCTACCGCGCGGGTAGCGCACTGCCGAGGGGCCGTTGTGGAGGAAGGCGGAGGTCAGCAGCCGCCGGCATTCGTTTTCGTCCGAGGGCGCGGCGATCAGCATGTTGGGGATGCAGCGCAGGTAGGACAGATCGAAGCTGCCGGCATGGGTCGGGCCGTCGGCGCCCACCAGGCCGGCGCGGTCGATGGCGAGCATCACCGGCAGGTCCTGCAGGGCGATGTCGTGGATCAGCTGGTCGTAGGCGCGCTGCAGAAAGGTCGAGTAGATCGCCACCACCGGCTTGACGCCTTCGCAGGCGAGCCCGGCGGCGAAGGTCAGGGCGTGCTGTTCGGCGATGCCGACATCGAAGTAGCGCTGCGGGAATTCCTGGGAAAATCGCACCAGTCCCGAGCCCTCGCGCATCGCCGGGGTAATGCCGACGAGGCGCGAATCGGCCGCGGCCATGTCGCATAGCCAGTCGCCAAAGATTTGCGTATAGCTTGGCTTGCCGCCCGCCTTGTCGGAAACACCGGCATCGGGATCGAAGCG
>Ga0209450_10000142_pt1 | contig 41090 bp, 37 predicted proteins | sample FrelakmetLWP11LW_FD_187149 | JGI IMG/M metagenome (GOLD analysis project Ga0209450, IMG submission 187149) | Freshwater lake sediment microbial communities from the University of Notre Dame, USA, for methane emissions studies - LWP11 LW (SPAdes)... | ecosystem: Environmental > Aquatic >...
TGACAAAATGTGATGGTATACCTTGATGATTTAATACTTCAACCCTTTCCGGGTTTTACAAAAGATACACTCGGTTTTCTCAGAAAGCTAAAAAGTCCGAAAAACAATAATAAAACCTGGTTTGACAAACACCGTGATATATATGAATCAAGCGTGAAAGATCCGATGCGGCTTCTTATCGTGTCACTTTCCGGAGAACTGAAAAAACTGGACGAGAAAATTCTGATTACCAACAAATCTGTTTTCAGGATTAACAGGGATATAAGGTTCAAAAAAGATAAAACACCTTACAAGTCGCATTACGCCGCAGCTTTTACTTTTGACATGATAAAGCGGCCTGAGATACCGCAGTTTTATTTTCACCTGAGTCCGGACGAGTTAATATTTGCCGCGGGCCAGTACAGCACAGATACACGTATTATGGATAAAATCAAGAAGAAAATTTACAAAAGGAAAGAAGATTTCTTGAAAATAATCAGCGACAGGAAGTTCAATACAGATTTCGGAGGCGTTCAGGGTGATTTTTATTCCAAACTTCCGGGCAGGTATTCGTATGTGAAAGACGAGGAAACACTGGAAAGTATTTTCAGGATGAAGAACATATATGTATACAGAACTTATCCGCCGGATATTGCGTTAGATTCAGGACTCGTGGAAGTGATAATGAAAGACGTTAAAACTACATATGAATTTAATAAATTTTTATATTACAATTAACTTAAACTGATAAAATGGATAACGGTAAAATTTTTCAGAAAGCGCCTATAGTGAAGGAAGAAAAAGCAGGAGTTTATTACTGGTGCGCATGCGGCCTGTCATCTTCACAGCCTTTCTGCGACGGTTCGCACAAGAAAACGGAATTCAATCCCATGCAGGTTGAACTGAAAGAAGATAAGAAAGTAGCATGGTGCGCGTGTAAACACTCATCCAATAAACCTTTTTGCGACGGTTCGCACAGGAGGCTTTAAAATGCTTAAAACAATTAACGGAATATCTGTTTATGATAATGGTATCGGCAAACCTCCCCTGCTGTTCGTGCATGCTTTCCCTCTGAATTCAGGGATGTGGGAACCTCAGATAAAATATTTCGGAAATGATTACAGGGTAATTGCGTATGATGTAAGAGGTCTGGGTAAAAGCTCTTCTGAAGATAATTTATTTTTCATGGAGAATTATGCCGACGATCTGGTGTATATAATTACTGCATTGAACCTGGAATATGTTAATGCTGTCGGGCTATCAATGGGAGGCTATATTATCCAGAGAGCGGTTGTTAAAAACCCTTCTTTATTCAGAACCTTGGTGCTTGCTGACACGAAGGGTGAAAAAGATACTGACGAAGCTCTGCTTGCAAGGTCGGAAATCGTAAAATCAATCAGAAACGGCGGAAGAAACAATTTTGTTTCGGGGTTCATTAAAAAACTGATATCAGGTGATAATTATAAAAAATCCGGACTTGTTGATACGCTCGAAAAAATTATTTCTGAAAACTCCGATAAGGGTATCTGCGGTGCACTTAATGTACTTGCTACCCGTACAACAACTCTTAATCAGCTTGAATCACTGGATTTACCTGCTTTGATTCTGGTTGGTGAAGAAGATATATTAACGCCGCCTGATTGCTCCAAAGATCTTGCAAAAAATCTTAAAAACTCGGAAATGCATATCATTAAAAACTCGGGACACCTGAGTAACATGGAAAATCCCGATGAATTTAATTCTCTGCTTGAAAAATTCCTGAATAAGCATAACTGAATATGAAGGAAGTCAGAATTCTCGATGTGAATGTAACAGACTTTGAAGGCGATAAAGAACCCATACTTTTCCTGCATTCCTTTCCGATGACGGCAGAAATGTGGAACAGACAGATAGAATTTTTCAAGGATAAATTCAGGGTTATAAGCTATGACCTGAGAGGATTCGGAAGGAGCATTTCAAGAGATAACATTGTTACCATGGAAAAACTTGTTAATGATTTTTTCCACATAATAAATGCTTTAAAAATAAGTACTGTACATGCATGCGGGTTGTCAATGGGAGGATATATCCTGATGCGGGCTCTCCAGAAAGATTCCCAAAGATTCAGTTCGGTCACCCTTGTAAACACAAAATTAACTAAAGATGATAATGAAGTATTATTAAAAAGGTCATCGTCGGTTATAAAAATTCAGTCAGGTGGAAGACAGGCTTTTCTCGGTAAACTAATCCCGGTACTGATAAGCCCTGAAAGCAGGAATAATCCTAAAATTTTAAAAGAAATAAATGATATAATTTCCCTGAACTCAGACACAGGTATCTGTTCGGGATTGATAGCTTTGTCCACACGGACTGATTTGTCTGAAACCGGTATTGAAATTCCTGTTCCCGTTTTGATATTATCCGGCATGGATGATGAAATCAACAAAAAACAGGATATCGATGAACTTTTAAAATTCGTAAGAAATAATTCAAAAAATAAATTTGTGCTGAATTATGCAATCCGGGGCTGCGGGCATCTGTGCAATATGGAAAAACCTGATGAATTTAACTTAATTTTGCAGTATTTTTTAAATTGTATTGAAAATGAACGGCATATAAGGTAATTTTGTACAAATGGCGGGTATAGCTCAGTTGGCAGAGCGTCAGATTGTGGCTCTGAATGTCACGGGTTCGAACCCCGTTACTCGCCCTCTTTTCTGTTTTCTTCAAAGGAACTTTAATAAATCCATGTTACTAAATAATTAAATTTTTATTAATTATTCGGGAACTTTTATTTTTCGGAATTTTAACTTGATTCTCTTTACATTAATAAGTAGTTTAAAATCAGTAATTTCTATGGCCCGTAAAAAGTCAAAAGATATAAAAGATGAGAAAGCTAATGATAAACTGAAGGATAAAGATAACAGGCTTACTGATTATGATGAAGATGCCGAGAACCAGAACCAGGAAGAAGAAGAGGAAGGAATAGAGGGATATCTTAGCGAGGATGAAATTGAAAGGCTTAAAGAGGAATTCAAGCAGGACGCACTTCCCCACATAGGCTTGTTGTATAATTATGCCTATAAAATGACGGGCAATTCCGACGACGCAGATGACCTGCTCCAGGAAACATACCTTAGGGCTTACAGGTTTTTTCACAAATTTGAAAGAGGCACAAACTGTAAAGCATGGCTTTTCAGGATTATGAAGAACCTCTTTATTAATAACTACAGAAAGAACCAGAAATCCCCGGGACAGGTTGATTATGATGAAATAGAGAACTTTTTCGAAAGCATCAAATCTGAAAGGCTCGATACTGCCGACCTCCAGGAAAAGGTTTTCAATAACCTTCTTGACGATGATGTAACAAGGGCGCTTAATTCGCTTCAGGATGATTTCAAAACTGTGATTATTCTCTGCGACCTCGAAGACCTTAGTTATGAGGAAATTGCGGATTTTGTCCAGTGCCCTATCGGAACAGTTCGAAGCCGCCTTCACCGCGCCAGAAAACTACTCGCTCAGAAACTATACAAGTATGCCAAGGAAAAAGGTTATGACGTTGAAAATGCATTAATCTAAATACTTGTTCATTTAAATGTTATTAAAAACCACATTCACGCAAGATTTAATCTACGGAAAATGTTGACGAATATACTGTTATTTCGATGAGAAATGATGTATTTTTATTGATTAATACTGTAATTTAAACAAATACTGAAAATTTTTAAACTCTATGAAGAAAATTAATTTATTATTGATTGTATCGCTGATAGTTTTTATAGCTGCTTGCGGTAAAAAAGAATCAAATACTCCTGAAGTTAAGAAAGATACTCCTCCGAAACAGGAACAGACTTCAGCAGGCACCGAAAAAAAGACATCTGAATTTCAGATTTATAAAATGACATCTGTGGAAGATGCGAAAGGAAGCAAGGAAATTCCAAACTTTTCATGGGATGAAAACGGAAAAACCGTTTCAGTATCCGACAGCAAGGGTAAAGTACTCTTTATAAATTTCTGGGCTACATGGTGCGCACCCTGCAAGAAAGAAATGCCGGAATTATCACAGATCAATACAGAACTCAAGGACAAGAATTTCAAGATGCTTGGAATCAATATTTTCCAGAGAGGCAATCAGACAATCGAGGATATCCTAAAACAGATTCCAGTTACTTACCCGATTGTTGACGCTAATGATCAGCTGGTAAAGGCATTTGAAAAAACAACAGGCGCGCCGATTGAAGGCGTTCCTACTACTTACATAGTTGATAAAAACGGTAAAATAGTTGAAACGATTGTTGGTTCGCGCGATAAGGCAACATTTATGTCTTTAATTAATAAATATCTTTAATTCGCAATTAGTTTTAAAAAACCCTCCTTAGCGGAGGGTTTTTTTGTTTATGCGGATTTTCAAATAAAGTGTTTTCAATTTTTTGATAAATCTATATGTCTTTTAAGAAGATAGGTATTCTTGGTTCAACAGGTTCAATTGGACAGAATTCTCTGAATGTAATCAGAAATCTGAACAAATATGGTTTTGGATGCAGTGTATTTTTCCTAACAGCAAATAATAATATAGAAACTCTTGCGGCACAGATTGATGATTTCAAACCCGAATTTGTATTCCTGCATAATCCAGGTAAGTATAATGAAGCTGTGAAGCTTATAGGTACCAAAACAACAATACTTGTCAATGAGGAAGACCTGACGGGACTTGTCAAAAATCACGGATATGACATTTTAATAAGCTCGCTTGTAGGATTCTCAGGGCTGATTCCAACTATTAATGCGCTTGAAGAGGGCAAAAGAGTAGCTCTCGCTAATAAAGAAACTATGGTTGTTGCAGGTGAAATAATGAATGATGTCTGCCTGAAAAATTCAGCAGAAATTATACCTGTGGACAGCGAACATTCCGCAATCTTTCAGTGCCTTGTCGGCGAAAGTCATGATGAAATTGAAAAGGTTATTCTGACTGCATCAGGAGGGCCTTTCCTCGGTAAAACATATAATGATTTAAAAAATGTAACTGTGGAGCAGGCGCTTAAACACCCGAACTGGAATATGGGCTCAAAAATTACAATCGATTCAGCAACACTTATGAATAAAGGACTTGAGGTAATTGAAGCTAAATGGCTTTTTAATATGGATATTAAACAGATTGATATTAAGATTCATCCGCAGTCTGTTATACACTCCATGATTGAGTTTAAGGATGCTTCTGTAAAGGCTCAGATGGGAGTACCCGACATGCGGGTGCCCATACAGTATGCTATTACATATCCGGCAAGAATTCAGTCCGATTTCCCTAAGGTGGATTTCAGCGTTTCAAATAAACTCGAATTCTTTGAACCGGATTATGATACTTTCAGGTGCCTTAAACTGGCATTTGATGCACTCGAATCGGGCGGTACTTATCCAGCTGTTTTGAATGCTGCTAATGAATCAGCAGTGGAACTGTTCCTTAACCATAAGATAAAATTTCTAGAAATACCCGATATTATTGAAAATGCATTGCAAAATCACAATAATAGAACGAATTTTAATATAGACAACCTTGTTGAAGTTAATGCAAAGGTCAGAGATGATATACAAAATAAATTTTAAACAACTTTTAATAGTTAAATCCGTATAGGAATAAAAAGTTTTTATGGAGATAATAAACACAATATTTTACTTTCTGATTGTAATAGGACTGCTTGTATTTGTCCATGAGTTCGGTCATTTCTTCGCAGCAAGGCTTACAGGAATGAGAGCTGAAGTCTTTGCTTTCGGAATGGGTTACAGGCTCTTCGGGTATAATAAAGTGAATGGATTCACTTTTGGTAAGCTTAAAGAAGGAATAGAGCTTGGAAATCACACTGATTACAGGATTTGCGCCTTCCCTATCGGCGGTTACGTAAAAATTCCGGGCATGATTGATGAGAGCATGGACAAAGGTTTTATTAAAACAGAACCTAAGCCCTGGGAATACAGGGCAAAACCGGTATGGAAAAGAATGATTGTCATCACCGCCGGTGTTATAATGAATGTCATTCTTGCATTCTTCATATTTTACGGTATCTCACTGTTCAAAGGAAAGTCTTTAATCGATACTACTACAATCGGATATGTCGCAAAAAATTCAACTGCGGCGGAATTCGGAATTCTGGAAGGAGATAAGATTCTTTCGATAAACGGAAAAAATATTAATTACTGGGATGATATTCAGAGTAAATTATATATTGAAGACCTCGGTGAATCAGCCGTTATAGAAGTTGAAAGAAACCGTCAGCGTGTAATTTTCAAAATACCTAAGGAAAAAGTCGGTATTTTAAACGACAAATCCTTCGGTTTATATCCGGAAAAAATGACACCGGTAATTAACGGAGTATTAAGCGGAAAGCCTGCAGAGATAGCCGGTTTACAGAAAGGCGACATCATAACATTTATAGACGGCGAACCGATTAATAATACACAGAAGCTTATTGATAACATAAGAATGAATGCCAACAAAGATGTGAAAATAGCATGGTTGCGAAACGGCACGGAAATGCTCTCTGTAGTAACGCCGTCGGCTGATTCAACTATCGGTATTGACATAGCAACAAAGTATGAAGGCAATATTAAAGAATTAAAATACAATGTGATAACCGCTATACCTCATGCAGTTAACGACATGTATTACTACGGCGTCGAAGTATTTTTTAAATCGATATATAAAGTTATAAAAGGTGACATTCCTTTCAAAAAGGCAATCGGAGGCCCGATTAAAATAGCTCAGGCATCAGCACAATCTGCTGAAAGCGGATTTTTTTCATTCATTGGATTTGTGGCTTTGCTTTCAATGTCTCTTGCCGTAATTAACATCCTGCCTTTCCCTGCTCTTGACGGCGGACATTTTATGATTTTGCTCTGGGAAGCAGTTTTCAGAAGACCTGTCTCATATAAGGTACAGATAGCTTTGCAGAATGTGGGATTCATACTTCTTATCGCATTAATGCTGTTTGTTATATATAATGATATCATATCAATCAGATGAGAATAACAATATAGTATTATGATAAAGGAGTCTTGGTGGCTCCTTTTTTATTAATTTCTTTTTACTAATGTAGTGTTTGCCTGGCACTTCGGAAGAAGCAATACCTGAGCAACATTTATATGCTCACTCCTGGTCGCAGTAAATACAACTGTTTCGGCAACGTCTCCTGCACTCAACGGTTTCAACCCTGTGTAAACAGATTTTGCTCTTGACTTATCACCCCTGAATCTGACGAGTGAAAATTCCGTTTCTGCAAGACCAGGGTCCACAGTCGATACTTTGATTGGTGTATCATTTAGGTCTATCCGCATTCCTTTTGTTAAAGCGTCTACTGCATGTTTTGTTGCGCAGTAAACGTTACCTGCTGGATAAACTTCCTGACCCGCAATCGATCCTATATTTATAATATGACCACGTTTGTTTTTTAGCATCAGGGGAATCACAGCTCTCGAGACATAAAGAAGTCCCCTGACGTTTGTGTCAATCATTTCTTCCCAGTCAAGAAGTACACCATCCTGTATTTTGTTCAGTCCTCGCGAAAGGCCGGCATTATTTACCAGTACGTCAATTTTCTTCCACTCTTTCGGAAGACTGCTGATTATGTCATCTACGTCTTCCTGGTTTCTGATGTCAAGCTGGAATGCAAAAACTTTTATCTTGAATTTATTATGCAGTTCAAATGCAAGTTTCTCAATCTTGTCTGCCCTTCTTGCGCAGATTAGTAAATTAGCTCCAAGCGCAGCAAATTGTTCGGCGCACGCTTTCCCGAATCCGCTTGATGCTCCCGTTATAAAAACAACTTTGTTCTTTAAGTTCTTCATTATTAATTATTTGCTTTACACTAAAATGTTAAATTATTAATTTGAAAAAAAGGAAAAACTAGTTTATGAACAAATCCAAGATTATCTGTACTCTCGGTCCGGCTTCATCTGAACCTAAAGTTCTTGAAAGAATAATAAATGCAGGTATGGACATTGCCCGCCTGAATTTCTCACATGGTGAACATAAGGTTCATCTTGAAAATATAAAAACCGTCCGCAGGATATCTAAAAAACTTAATAAGTTCATACCGGTCATGCAGGACTTGCAGGGACCGAAATTGCGAGTCGGCAAACTTAATAACGCACATATTGACCTTGTTGAAGGCAAAGAGATAATCATAAGGCGGAAGAATAAACTCGGCGGCGGAAATGAATTTTCCACAACATATAATAAATTCGTGGACGATGTCAAAGTTGATGAATACATTCTGATGGACGACGGACTTTTGAGAATGCAGGTAACTGAAAAGAAGAAAGAATTCCTTAAATGTATAGTAATAAAAGGAGGCATTCTTAAGGAGCATAAGGGAATTAACCTTCCAAATACAAAACTGTCGCTTCCTTCTCTTACAGAAAAGGACAAGAAGGACCTCAGATTTGGTTTGAAACATGGTATCGATGCTGTCGCTCTTAGTTTTGTGAGGCAGGCAAAAGACATTCTTGAATTAAAGAAATTAATTGCAAAATACGGTAAAAGAATTCCTGTCGTTGCTAAAATTGAAAGGCCTGAAGCCATTGATAATATTGACGAAATTATTGATGCCTCTGATGTGATTATGGTGGCACGCGGCGATATGGGAGTGGAAATTTCTCCTGAAGATGTTCCTATCCTGCAGAAGAAGATTATTCGTAAGTGCAACAGCAAACTCAAACCGGTTATTACTGCAACCCAGATGCTGGAAAGCATGATAAATAACAGGATTCCCACAAGGGCAGAAACTACCGACGTCGCTAACGCGATTCTCGACGGTACTGACTGCGTCATGCTTTCTGCCGAGACATCAGTCGGCACTGATCCCGTCAATGTGGTGAATACAATGGAAAAGATTATTAAGAACGCAGAAAAATACAATAAACCGAAATTTAGAGACTATGAGGTTAATGATATTAAATCAGAACTTCACCACGTTTGCAAAAGTTCAATACACCTGGCAAATGACATTAATGCTGAATCGATTGTCACTTTTACTAAAACCGGCAAATCCCCTGTTTATCTTTCGAACTACAGAGTAAATACTGACATTATTTCCCTTACAGAGGATAAATACATCCTTACTATGAACAGTTTTACATGGGGTGTATTCGGAGTACTTATTAACAGAACACTACAAGGTTTTGAACTGGTTAAATACGTGAAAAACATTTTTAAAAATGAAAAGTTCAATAAAGTTGAGAATACCATAATACTTTCATCATCAACAAAAGATAGGTTTAAATCCGCTGATACAATCCAGATAGTCAGATTTTAACCTGTTTTCTCGTAAGTATACTCCGAAGTATATTGACAAAATATTCTATTCTTATTATTTTAGCACTATATATTAGCGAGTGCTAATAATTGTTTTTAAATTATTAATTATCAATATATTAAAATTAAACGAAAGGTTAACACATGGCAAAATTAAACATTAAACCTCTGGCTGACAGAGTACTTGTCAAACCTTCGAAAGCAGAAGAAAAAACTGCTTCAGGTATCATTATTCCGGATACAGCAAAAGAAAAACCCATGCAGGGTGAAATAGTTGCAGTCGGAAAAGGTAGAATAGCGGACGACGGAAAAGTATCCCCTCTCGAACTCAAAGTCGGTGACAAAGTTTTATATGGCAAATATTCAGGAACCGAAGTAACATTCGACGGTGAAGAGTATTTGATTATGAGAGAATCAGATGTTTATGCAATTATTTAATTAAAAATTTAATAAAGGAGCATTATAATATGGCAGCAAAATTAATTAGTTTTGACTCGGAAGCAAGGTCAGCCCTTTTAAAGGGTGTTGATAAACTTGCCAACGCAGTTAAGGTCACACTCGGTCCCAAGGGCCGCAATGTGATTATCGATAAGAAATTCGGCGCGCCGACCGTTACTAAAGACGGCGTTACTGTTGCAAAGGAAATCGAACTCGAAGACCCGATTGAAAACATGGGCGCGCAGATGGTAAAGGAAGTTGCTTCAAAGACTTCTGACGTTGCAGGCGACGGTACAACTACAGCAACCGTTCTTGCACAGGCAATCTTCAGGGAAGGCCTGAAGAATGTTACAGGCGGTGCTAACCCGATGGATTTAAAGAGAGGAATTGACTTATCAGTTGAAGCACTCGTAGCAGGTCTGAAAGAATTATCACAACCGATAAAAGAAAGTAAGGAAATAGCACAAGTTGGTTCAATTTCAGCGAATAATGATCCGTCAATCGGTACTCTTATTGCAGAAGCAATGGATAAAGTCGGTAAAGACGGCGTTATCACTGTAGAAGAAGCAAAAGGAACGGAAACGAATCTTGATGTAGTGGAAGGAATGCAGTTTGACAGAGGTTATTTGTCACCTTATTTCGTTACCAATGCAGATTCAATGGAAGCAGAACTTGAAGATCCTTTCATTCTTATCCATGACAAGAAGATTTCAACAATGAAAGACCTTCTTCCAATTCTTGAGAAAGTTGCACAGCAGGGCAAAAGCATGCTTATCATTGCTGAAGACCTTGAAGGCGAAGCCCTTGCGACACTCGTTGTCAACAAATTAAGGGGTACCCTGAAAATTGCAGCGGTAAAAGCACCCGGATTCGGCGACAGAAGAAAAGCAATGCTCGAAGATATTGCAATTCTTACAGGCGGTACGTTAATTTCAGAGGAGCAGGGCTATAAGCTTGAGAATGCAACAGTATCATACCTTGGAACCGCAAAGAGAGTAGTAATTGACAAAGATAATACAACACTTGTTGAAGGCGCCGGAAAGACTGATAACATCAAGAAGAGAATTAACGAAATCAAGGCACAGATTGAAAAAACTACATCGGATTATGATAAAGAGAAACTCCAGGAAAGGCTTGCAAAGCTTTCAGGCGGTGTAGCTGTTCTGAAAATCGGCGCGGCAACCGAAGTCGAAATGAAAGAAAAGAAAGCCAGAGTTGAAGACGCTCTGCATGCCACAAGAGCTGCAGTTGAGGAAGGTATTGTTCCGGGCGGTGGTGTAGCGTTTTTGAGGGTTGCAAGTAAACTTGATAAGATCAAGAACGACAATCAGGATATAATGTCAGGAGTTAAGATTATAAAGAGAGCAATTGAAGAACCGATAAGGCAGATAGTAATCAATGCTGGTGAAGAAGGTTCAGTGATTGTGAACAAAGTGAAAGATCATAAAGGAGCATATGGATACAATGCGGCAACTGAAGTGTATGAAGATTTAGTAAAAGCCGGCGTTATTGACCCGACCAAGGTTACCAGGGTAGCTCTTGAGAATGCAGCGTCAGTTGCAGCTTTACTGCTGATGACAGAAGCTACAATCTGCGAGAAACCTGAAAAAGAAAAAGCACCGATGATGCCTCCGGGCGGCATGGGTGACATGGGCGGCATGTACTAAACCATTTCAAAATTGAAATATCAAATTTTAAATTTTTAATAAAAAGACTCCTTTCGGGAAACCGAAGGGAGTCTTTGTTTTTAGTACATTTGAATACATAAGATTGATTTGATTGGATAAGGTTTTAATCCATTCTGTCATTTCAGCGAAAGCTGGGGGTACCTCTGGGTCATCCAGAGAAAATTATTGTCATTCTTCTGAATTCGGGAATCCAGAAAAAGTATTTAACTTTTCAACTCATAGCTCTAAACTTTTAACTTAAAAATTCTTTTTATCGATTCCTAAATGACACAAGGCAAAATCATACTTCACAGGATCTTCAGGGTCGAATAGCTTAAGTTTATTTGTAAGTCCAACGGCAAATTTCATGTCGCATGATTTACGATTAATTAGTCCGAGTTTTTGCGCTACTTTGTAAACATGTGTATCAACTGGTACAATAAGTTTTGAAGGACTGACTTCCCTGCCCCAGAATCCGAAATCTATATTGTCTTTTCTGACCATCCAGCGGAGGAAAAGATTCAGGCGTTTGCAGGTCGAGTTTCTTGTCACAGGAGGAATAAGATATTCAAAACTTTTGGTAGGTTTGACAAATGAGCGGAGTTTTTCTGAGAAATGATTCAGCGCGGGAATGATATTTTCTTGGGTTTCCGAATATCCCTCGAGAAAAACGTTTTTCAGTGAGCCGTATTGATTTAGTGCTGACTTTATGGCCGAAAGAAGCAGAAAAAAGTCGGTATTTGAGTTAAATCTATAATAGAAATTTGTATCCCTGTGGGGAACTGAAAAATCTGATGCATTTATGAAGTTCGTCAGGTTTTTACCTGTGTAGTTGAAAATGCTTTCTGTGAATGAATTAATAGACGCGACATTCCCGTATGAATAGCATGATACAATAAAAGCTGCCAGTTCAATGTCAGATTTGGATTTGAAACGGCGAAGATCCCAGTTCGGGTCAGAAGAACTGGAAAATATATTATATTCAGCATAAAGAGAATCTAACAATTGCTTTATTTTACTGGCTGTTAGCTTCAATCAACTAAAGTAATTTTTAGATATATATTCAGCTTCAATTTTTGTGTCAAAATCAGTGTTAAGATTAATCCAGTTAATGCGTTTGTCCTTGCGGAACCAGGTCATCTGGCGCTTGGCATAACGGCGGGAATTCTGCTTGATTTGAGTTACCATCTCATCATAATTAAGTAAATTTTCAATATACTGCATCACTTCTTTAACGCCAACCGTATTTAATGACTTATGAGTCGAATAATGGTAATTTTGCTCTACAAGGCCTTTAATTTCATCTATTAAGCCGTCAGTAAGCATTTTATCTACTCTGGCATTAATTCTCTGATATAGAGTTGCTCTTTCCCAGAGAATCCCGATTTGCGTCGTGGTAAAATCAGGTTTATCATTCATTTTCTGTAATTCGGATATCTTCATTCCTGTTGAATAATATACTTCTAAAGCGCGTATAACACGCCTGAATTTAGTCGAGTCCATTGTTCTCGCAGCTTCAGGGTCTACCAATTGCAATTCGTCAAAAAGGACCTGTTTTCCCTCTTTTTCCATACGCACATATAAGGTTTTGCGGATTCCGGGAGCGTCTATTTCGGCTTCGAAAAAACCGTCAATCAGAGCTTTGATGTAAAGACCGCTGCCACCTACTATTAGTGCATTTTTGCCCGAAGCGAGGATTGAATCTATGCGTTCGCGTGCAAGCTTAGCAAACACCCCTGCGTTAAAATCAGTTTCGGGAGTGATTTCATTTATGAAATGATGCCTGACGTCTTGCATTTCGGATTCAATAGGTGCTGCCGATGCGACTCTGATGCCTTTATATACCTGCCGAGAATCAGCGGATATGACTTCAGCGTTAAGAATTTTAGCGAGTTCAATTCCGATTGAAGTTTTTCCCGATGCAGTAGGACCGACTATGGCGAATATTTTTTTCAATATCTTAAAATAATGGTCGAAATTAATATTAATGAATAAAGAAAATAAGGGAAAAAACTGAATGCAAAAACACTTCTCCGCTAATTAAATAAAATAAACCAATCAAACAAAAGACACCGGTGATTCCCGAATGTTATTTTCATAAATCCGGGATAAATCATTTTATTAGCATCATGCGTTTTGTTTCTTTATAAATGCCGGAAGTGATAGTGTAGAAATATATTCCGCTGGGAAATGCTGAGGCATCCCATGTAACGTAGTATGTACCAGGGCTAAGTTGTTCGTTAACAAGGGTTTCGACCTCCCTGCCCATTATATCATATACGACCATCTTTACATCGCCCAACTTTGCAATTTGAATTTTAAATTTTGCACTGCTATTAAACGGATTGGGATAGCTCTGCCCGAGACTTAATGTCTCCGTGATATCAGTACAGATGTTTGAGGTGCCGACAATTTCTGATAATGTTCGGCGCCACACAGAATATCCATAAGTACCTGCGTATAAATAGTTATTTGATGTTACTAAGGAAGAAATATACGGAATTCTGCTGAAACCCTGATTCTTTGTAATCCAGTTCGTTCCGTAATTTGATGAGAACCAAACTCCTGAATTTGCTGTTCCTGCAAATACGTAATTTCCGCTTGTCATTAATGAACGTATAGCGTCATTATTCAAATTTGTTTGTATCCATCCTGTCCCGTTGTTAGTGGAGCGCCATACACCGGATGAATCTGTTCCCGCCAATATATTAGCACCGCTTAAAGCAACCGAATATACGTATTTATCGGCAAAAGCTGAACCTATTATATTAATCCAGTTTGTTCCGTTATTTGTAGATAACCATATACAACTAGATCCTGAACCGATAATAGTATTTCCGGAAATAGCAATTGAATATATTGCCGCAGTATTTAAGCTTGTCTGTGACCAGTATTCTCCGTTATTAGTTGAAACATAAATTCCATTAGATATCGTACCGGCATAAGTATTACTGCCATTGATTACTATACAATTTACATAACGGTTATTGATGTTACTTTGAATCCAGTTTAATCCGAGATTTGTAGAAAAAAAGATACCGTTGCCATAAGTACCTGCAATTATATGCGTTCCGGTAAAGGATATTGATCTTATTTTTTGACTGCTTAAATTAGCTTGCGTCCAAACAATCCCATTATCAGTTGAAAGCCAAACACCAGTCTTTTCAGTTCCTGCGACGCAATAATTCCCGTTTGATGCAACGGAATGTACAATTTCATTATTTGTATGGCTTTGAGTCCATAAAGCACCGTTGTTCGTTGTTTGCCATATACCGTAATAATATGTAGCTGCAAACAAATTATTACCGTTAAAAGTAAGTGAATGAATATGTTTATTAATCAGGCCTATCTGCATCCAGTTATTCCCGTAATCTGATGTCATCCATACACCGGCTGTATCTGTACCCGCATACAAATTATTTCCTGTTGCAGTAAGAGTTGTGATTCTTCTATTAAGCAAAGAAGTTTGAGTCCAGGTTGCTCCGTTATCCGTTGATTTCCAAATGCAGGTAAATGTGCCTGCAAAAATATTATTTCCTAATGCACAAAGTGACAAAATATTAATATTCGTTAAAGCTGTTTGTTGCCAGTTAAATCCGTTGTTTGTTGATATCATTACTCCGGAATTACTACCGCCAAATATATTATCACTGCTAACAGTTAAATATGGTAAAATACCGGGAAAAGTTTGTATCCAGCTGACTCCGTTATTTGAAGAGAGATATACACCTCCGCCATATGTACCGGCGACAATATTGTTCCCGGACTTAACTATTGATCTAACGTCCATACTTACGAGACCGGATTGAGACCAGTTTAAACCGTTATCTGACGACCTCCATACTCCGTTCATTGTTCCGGAATAAATATATATTCCGTTGAAAGCAAATGCAAAAACATAAACATTATTTAACGAAGTCTGATTCCAGTTGTTACCGTTATTCGTTGAGCGCCAAACACCGCCACTTAACCAGCCCTGTATTCCTGCAAAAATAATACTATTGTTTGCGGCAACTACATATGCGGTTCCGCCGTAAATACCGTCACATTGAATCCACTGGCTTAAAGAGGTGTTACTAATAAAACAAACTTGAATTGCCAAGAATACAGCGAATGAAAAATATATTTTTGTTTTCATGTATGTATTAATTAGTTTTAATTTTGCATTTTTGTGTACGGAAATGATATACGGAAAAACGGAATATATTATTTAAAATATACTAAATTAATATTAAATAAATCATGTTTAATAAAATATTTTTATTTCTATCGCTGATAATAGCGGTTGGATTTACAGGAATCAAAGCTGACACAACTTTTACCTGTATGATGGATTTTGACAGCATCCTGGATAAGGTTACTATTAATATCGACGAGTACGAACAGAGCATAAAGGTTACGGTTGATGAGGGTGGTAAAAAGTCGGAAAGGTTTTTTGTGCCTGCAACAGTAAGCGATGTAATAGCAAAGTATATGATGATAGGACAGAATGTTTTTCTTCTGGTGACAAATGCGGACTATTACGGTTATGAGGGACATTTTTACAGATTTATTGATAACAAACTGGACAGCATAGGACATGTATTTTCTCTGGATTCAATCAATCCCGGTGAAGACGGAAAAATAAGGGCAAGCCATTGGATGGGATTCTGGAGCGCAGATGTAGATTACGAAATCAGCGGAAACAGAATCCGGAAGGAATACAAAAAGGAATATGATATCAGCAAGAATTTCGCAGAAAACGAAATACGCACTACCTCAACAATTCATTTACATTCAAATAAGCATGTGAATGCTAAAGGACTTTATGAAATCAAAGCAGGAACCAGGATTTATTTACTTAAAGCAGATATAAGCGTGGAATGTACGGATGAAGATTTCAGTGAAGGATGTCACTGGTATTTCATTAAAACGAATAATGGAACTTCCGGGTGGATAATGCTAAAGGAATTTAGGGATAATGTGGATGGAATTCCATGGGCGGGTTAAGGCCTAAATGAGGGTTACATTTTTATTTAGGAAAGAAAAAGAAATTGTATGATTTTTTATTTAATTTTTAGATTCCTATAGAGTTTAAATTGATATTATAATAAAAAAAGGAAACACATTTGGTTTCCTTTATAATATTGTATATCTTTTCTTTTATGGAATTAAAACTGCGCAGGCGATTACAGTAGTCCAGATACCGTTTTTATCGCCTTCAGCTGATTGTGTTATATTGAATGTTTTGAATATTTTGCCGCTTTGTTTGTAAACCTGTTCCCGCTCGTTCCATGCGGTTTCTGAATCAAATTCAACACCGAGTGTTGTAGCTAGCATAGTGGCTGCGAGATCTTCTGCATATTCTCCTGATATTTTTTCCGTTTCACCAAACGGATGGTGCTCGGATATATATCCATAATGGCTGTCGTCAGATGGAAGTGCGACGCCTATTGAGGTGGCTATCAGGCGGTTAGGTTCATTTGTAAAATTACGGGCCATTACACAGAAAGTAATCTGTCCCGGATTTAACTGCTCCATACCTTGTTCCCTTGTGATACGTTTGCATCCTGGAGGATATATACTGGATACCATTACGAGGTTAAGTTTTTCTATTCCTGCCTGGCGAAGCGCAAGTTCAAATGATTGCAGATAATCCTTATGTCTTCCGACACCTTTAGTAAAGAATATTTTTGAGGGCTGAAACATACCCGCTCCTTCCATGATTTAAATTGCGAAACATTGCAAACTTATGAAATATTTATGAAATATTTAACTAATTAATTTTTACTTTAAGAAATTTTCTTTTCCCGACTTTTAGTACATAATCCCCTGGTCCGGTGAGGACATAATTAATATCGTTTAATTTTTCGCCGTTGACCGAGACGCCTCCCTGTTCAATCAGGCGTCTTGCCGATGCATTTGATTCTGCGAGTTTATTTTCTACAATTAATGCGATAATCTTCTTCTCACACGCCTCAAGTTCTATTTCAGGGATTTCATCGGGAATCTCTTTCTTAATGAATATCTTATCGAATTCCTCGATAGCCTCCTTTGCTGTGTGTTCATTATAATATAGTTTCACAAGTTCAAATCCCAGAAGTCTTTTAATGTTGCGGGGATTAGTATCGGGATTTTCAAGTTCATTTTTAATTTCAGAAAGTACTTTCGGCGTTAGGCGTGTTGCTAAAGTGAAATACTTATAAATCAGAACATCTGGGATGCTCATCGCCTTCCCGAACATTTCCCTTGGGGTATCTGTTATACCTATGTAATTGTTGAGCGATTTGCTCATTTTTTCTGAACCGTCGGTTCCTTCGAGCAGAGGCATTAATATAACAACTTGAGGTTCTTTACCGAAACGCTTCTGCATATCGCGGCCAACAAGATTGTTAAACTTCTGGTCTGTTCCACCTAGTTCTACGTCTGCGTCAATTGCATAAGAATCGTATCCCTGCATAATAGGATATAATAATTCGTGCATCGAGATTTCCACTTGATCGCGTAACCTGTTTGTAAAATCGTCGCGCTCAAGTATGCGCTGGACTGTGAATTTTCCAAGAAGGTTAATCATATCCTTAAGATCAATTTTAGCGAGCCATTCTGAGTTGTAAAGAATCTTTGTTTTGTCCTTGTTAAGTATTACGGACGCCTGCTCAAAATATGATTTTCCGTTTTCTCTTGTTTCTTCGAACGTTAACTGTGGACGTGTTTTCTTTTTGCCCGAGGGGTCTCCTATCATTCCTGTGTAATCCCCTATTATCAGTATAGCTGTGTGGCCAAGGTCCTGAAATTCACGGAGTTTGTTAAGTACAACAGCGTGTCCGATGTGCAGGTCAGGAACTGAAGGGTCGCAGCCGAGTTTTATTTTAAGCGGAGATTTTTTATTAAGGGAATTTTCAAGTTTCCTTACGAGTTCATCCTCAGGTATTATTTCAACTGTACCTTTCTTAAGGATGTCCATTTGTTCGTTTAACGGAGCAATCATATCAGATATTTTTAAGTTTCCTTTCTGTTTCTCTTTTTTTTACTGATTCGCGCTTGTCGTAAAGTTTCTTGCCTTTTGCGATAGCAAGTTCGAGCTTTATACGTGCGTTTTTAAAATATATCTTCACAGGAATAAGCGTTAATCCCTGTTCTTCAATCTTGGACTTAATTTTTTTTATTTCCCTTTTGTTCATCAGGAGTTTGCGTATCCTGAGCGGATCGTGATTGTTTAAGGTGCCGAACTTATATTCATTTATATGCGAATTATACAACCAGAGTTCATCATCAATTATCCTGCCGTATGCATCTCCGAGATTAACTTTTGCCTCGCGGAGCGATTTTACTTCGGTGCCGAGAAGAACTATCCCTGCTTCGTAACGCGCCAGAATTTCGTATTGAAAATTAGCTTTACGATTAGTTCCAATTATTTTAATTTTATTGTTTGTATCCAATTTAGTAAAATAACAAATTCAGAGGGAGGAATAAATTAATAAAGTGATCTGGAAGAGTAAAAAGCTTTAACCGTGAATTTTCAATAATTGAACGATTTAAAAAAATATAACCGAAAATCGGTGTATAGAAAACAGTTTATTAGTAATTTAAGGATTAGAATATTTGAGGACTTGGTTTAGTACCATGTGAATAAGAAATAAGATAATTTCGAATTATTATCACCTTATTTAGCGGGAATTAATAGAAAAACAAAAAATAAAATAATATGAAAGTTAAGACATTTAAGGTAAATCCGTTTCAGATAAATAGTTATGTTTATTACTGCGAAGAGACGAAAGATGGCGTGATTATTGACCCGGGATATTTTGAGCTGGATGAGGAAAATAAACTGATGGATTTCGTAAATATATCCGGAATAAGGATTAGCAGTATTTTGATGACTCACGGACATATTGACCATGTGATGGGAAATGCTTTTGCGAAGGATACTTTTGAAGTTCAGTCTTATTTGCACATTGAAGATAAATTTTTATACGATAATGCCGGGCATCAGGGAAGCACGTTCGGAATTTGCATCAGACCTCTGCCTGTGACTGAAACGTTCGCAAAAGACGGATTTAAATTTGATGTTGGAAAGAATAATCTTAAGGTTCTTCACACACCCGGACACTCACCGGGTGGAGTATGTTTTATAGATGATGCAGAAAAAATTATATTTCCCGGTGATGTAATCTTCCGAAATTCAATAGGAAGAACCGACCTCGCTGGTGGAGATTATGTTACTCTTATCAATTCAATCAAAGAGAAACTGTTCGCATTATGCGATGATGATTATGTGATATATCCCGGCCATATGGAACCAACCAAAATCGGACAGGAAAAGAGATACAATCCTTTCCTCAGTGATTAGATGTTTATTTTAAATGTTTCGTAAATACTGTTTATGTCGTACTTTAAATCCTCGTACTTGTATTTTGAGTCGCAAATAAACCTTATCATATAACTGAAATACATTCCGCCTGAATCTGTTTTAGTAGTGAAATAATATATTTGTTCGTTTGATGCGTTGTCCTTGTATTCTGCAGACTTGCCCGTAAATTTTTCACCTGATATTTCGGAATAACCTCCTATTTTTTCAGGTATGCTGAGACTAAAATCTTTTTCAAGTGTATAAATGATATCATCAATACTCTTTGATTTTTCAATCTTGAATGCGATTATTGAAACGGCTATTTTATTGTCTTTTCTGTCGAAAGAGTAATTAATAACGTCTTTTTTGTCAGTCTCTTCAGTCCTTCTGTTTTTCCAGCCTGAAGGAAACTTAATTTCAAATTTATAACTGTCGTCTTTAACGTACAAATCGGACTGGGCAGAGAGTTCTGATGTAAAAATTAAGAGTATGATTAAAATAAGATTTTTCATTATTTAAAATTTAATTTAGTTTTGAAAACCTGGTACTCGTCATAGTAAATACCTTTGTTAGGATCAGGTGTTATTTTATTCTTTTTCAGTTGGATTTTGACATTATCAATCCTGTCCTGCGGTAAGGGATGTGTTGATAGCAGACGGTCAAGGTCGCCGCCGACTGTTCCCTTCTGCTTTTGCTCCTTAAGAATTTTGTCGAAAAAGAACTGAATTGAGCCCGGGTAATACTTTGACGTCATCAGGTATTTAATTGAATAGTTATCGGCTTCTTCCTCATCTGAACGGCTGTTGGCGAGCAGGCCGAGACCTACAAAGAGGTTTGCGAATATTTCAGCTACCTGATTCGGATTCGAGCCGAGTACAATGCTGAAAAGAACATTAAGCCCGTACATTGAAGTCAGTCGTTGAGTCATATGCCGCCTTTCGGCGTGAGCAATCTCATGCGCAACGACACCTGCAATCGTGGCTTCATTATCTGCAAATTTAAGAAGCCCTGTATAAACATAAATAAAACCGCCCGGTGTACAGAAAGCGTTGACAATGGTGTCGTTGATAACCTGAAATTTGTAAGGAAATACTTTTTTATACTCAATTTTGGGCGACGTATTTACAATATATTTGCCTATACCTGAAACGTAATCCGTGATATCAGGTCGGTTAGTCAGAAGAGGATATTCTTTGGGATTGTTCTTGATTTCCTTGTCAAGCTCCTCTCCAAACTCTACATCATCAGCCGTGGAAAAAATATTCGCCCCGCAACTGTAAATCAGCGAGAGTGATACTAAAACCGTCGCCAGAAATAAAGAAACCGGCAAATAATATTTATTCTTTTTCATGATATTTGAAAATATCCAATTCTTAAATATTATACAATATTAAATACAGGAATGTTCCTGGACCGGTTATATTCTTTCTGCTGTAACAATTTCGCAATAAATGATTTTCAGCTACAAAAGAGTAAATTAACTGAATTGAGTATTGCTCGATAAATAGATAACTTTAATATTTTATTATAAAATAATTAAGCGAAAAGTTTACATGCAGAACAATAAGAAACTTGTAGTAATTGCACTTGGCGGGAATGCACTTCTGGATTCAAAATCAAAGGGAACAATCGAAGAACGGGAAAGAGCTGCAGAAGTAACATCGGAACAGCTCATTCCCCTTTTTAAGTCGGAAAATTATCATGTAATATTAACTCATGGCAACGGGCCGCAGGTCGGAAATCTTTTGATTCAGCAGGAAGAATCCGTTGCAAAAGTACCTCCTATGCCTTTGGACGTTTGTGTTGCAGAAACACAGGGTGAAATTGGTTACATTATGCAGAAAGCGATGCAGAATGCATTTGACCGGCATGATATTACAAAAACAACGATGACACTGCTGACACAGGTATTAGTCGATGAAAATGATCAAGCATTTGAAAATTTATCCAAACCTGTTGGGCCTTATTACACAGCTGACCAGACAAGGGCAATTCTTGCACATAAAGACTGGAAGTTTAAAGAAGACCCGGGTGGGAAAGGATACAGAAGGGTCGTTGCTTCACCGAAACCTATAAAGGTGCTGCAAACCGGGATAATCAAGGACCTGACCGAACAGGGATATATAGTAATTTCAGTCGGAGGCGGAGGAATACCTGTTTATTATAACAGGAACAATGAACTTGCCGGAGTTGAGGCAGTTATTGACAAGGACCTTGCGTCATCACAGCTTGCAATCGATTTAAAGGCGGACCTTTTCGTTATATTAACAAATGTTGAACAATGCTATATTAATTTCAATAAACCCAATGAAATTAAACTTAGGGATATGAACCTCGACGAGGCCCAGACTTATTTCGACCAGGGGCATTTTTCGGCAGGAAGCATGGGACCAAAAGTGCAGTCTGCGATTGAGTTTGTTCAGAGCACTGGCAACAGTGCTGTAATAACAAACATTGAAAACCTTATGCCTGCGCTTGAGGGAAAAGCAGGCACATTAATTCATCAATAATAATTTTAAATAATTATCATGAGAATATTCGATAAAAAAATGGATGCATTAAAAAAACTTTCATGGGAAGAATTTTACAAAACACCCATGAAGAAAAAACTTAATTACTTCGAGAACAACGGACGCATGTTCGATTGCTTGTTTGCACAGCAGTTCACGCCTGAAAACCTTGCGAGACTTTTCGAAGTCGCGAATAAAATAAGGAAAATTGCAAAATCGAAAGAAGGACTCGACTGGCTGCAGACCTTGCTGTCGCACAAGAGAGCTATGCTTTACTTTGTTCAGCCGTCAACAAGAACATTCGTTTCGTTTCAAAGCGCTTGTTATATACTCGGTATGCAAGTAAGTGAAATCCGCTCTACTTCTACATCATCAGAACTTAAAGGTGAATCACCTGAAGATACAATTAGGACATTCAGTTCTTATGCAGATATGATTATAATGAGACACTTTGAGGAAGGCATGGCAGAGAAAGCTGCTTGGATGCTTAACCGAACGAAAAGGCCTATCAGCATAATCAACGGAGGGTCGGGAAAGGACCAGCATCCGACACAGGCATTGCTAGACATGTACACACTGCATCTGTCATTCCTTGACAAAGGCGGAATTAACAATAAGACAATAGTTATGGTCGGAGATTTACTGAGAGGAAGAACGGTAAGGTCACTAACTTACCTGTTAAAACATTATAAAGGAGTAAAGATTATATATGTCTCACCCGAATACCTGAAGATTGGAAACGACATTAAGGACTTTCTTAAGAAGCATAAAATGCCATACAAGGAATCGGGAGACCTTGATAAAGAACTTAAGGAAGCGGATGCGGTTTACATGACGAGAATTCAGGATGAATATGACATTAATGGTGAATCCAAGAATATTGATTTCTCTAAATTTCACCTTACGAAAAAACACTTGAGATTTATGAAGAAACATGCAATCATTATGCATCCTCTGCCACGCAGACAGGAAATTGAAATTGAGGTTGACGATGATCCCCGCGCGAAGTACTGGAGACAGGAAAGAAACGGTATGTGGATAAGAACGGCTCTGATTGCCTATATTACATGTATTGAAGATAAAATATTAAACATATAAGATATTTTTTAAGATGAAACTGGGAGCAGAAAAAAATCCAACTTTTTTAAGACTTAAAGAGATTGAGAAAGAACTTTCGGAACTGAAATCTGAAAGAGACAAACTTTTTGCTCACTGGAAACTTGAGAAAGACCTTATTAACGAAATACGAACGCTGAAAGAAGAGGCTGACAGACTGAAATCGGAAGCGGAGAAATATGAACGGGAAAGTTATCTGGCAAAGGTTGCAGAACTGAGATATGGCAGCATACCCGATATTGAAAAGAAGATACAGTTAAAATCTGCAGAACTGGCCGAAATCCAGAAAACCAGGAAACTCCTTAAGGAAGAAGTAGATTCCGAGGACATTGCAGAAGTTGTTTCGAAATGGACAGGAATACCTGTTACAAGAATGGTAGAAAGCGAAAGGGTTAAACTCTTGAATATGGAGAAAAACCTTTCCAAGAGAATTGTCGGACAAGATGAAGCTGTTGAAGCAATTTCGAACGCAATTAGAAGGGCAAGAGCGGGACTACAGGATGAGAACAGACCGATAGGTTCGTTTATATTCCTTGGTACAACGGGTGTTGGGAAAACAGAACTTGCCAGAGCACTCGCCGAATTCCTTTTTGATGATGAGCATGCAATAGTTAGAATCGACATGAGCGAATACATGGAAAAGTTTTCAGTGACAAGACTTATTGGTGCTCCCCCAGGATATGTAGGATACGAAGAAGGCGGACAGTTAACTGAATCCGTTAGAAGAAAACCATATTCAGTAGTTTTGCTTGATGAAATTGAGAAAGCACATCCCGATGTATTTAATATTCTGCTTCAGGTGCTGGATGAAGGAAGACTGACTGATTCAAAAGGAAACACTGTTAATTTCAAGAACACGATAATCATAATGACTTCAAATCTCGGATCACAATTAATACAGGAACAATTGCAGTTTCTAAACAACCGGAACAAGAGCGAAATTATGGGCGATATAAGGCTGAAACTGACAGAGTTGCTGAAAGCAACGATTCGACCTGAATTTCTCAACAGGGTGGATGAAATAATTCTGTTTAATCCTTTGACAAATGCTGAAATACGAAAGATTGTTGACATACAACTACAGTTTCTTAAAGACAGGCTTGAACGAAATAACATTAAGGTAAGTATAGATAAAGAAGCAAAAGACTGGCTCGGTAAACTCGGTTATGATGTTATGTACGGAGCGCGCCCGTTAAAAAGAACAATACAGAAATATGTTTTAAATCCCCTGTCGGAAAAAATTCTTGAAGGGAAATTTTTGCCCGGTGACATCATAAAGATAAAATGCATTAATGAAGGGTTAATTGACTTTACTAAAGAATGATTAATTATACAATAAAATTTTTCAATCTTGATATTCTGAAAATCAGGAATATCAGGTTGCACGAAACGACGGAAACAAACCGGCTCAGAAACTTATTTGAAAGGATTGCTGGAAGTAAGTACCTCATGAATCCTGTAATTGTTGGTAAAGTAGGAAATGATTTGTTGCTTATTGATGGAGCAAACAGGCTGAGTACGCTTGCAGAAATTGGATGCAAACTTATCATCGCGCAGATCATTGATTATAACAACCCAAAAATCAAACTGAAGAACTGGAACCATTTGGTTTATGACATAAAGCTTAACGATCTTATGAATATTGCTGAAAAAGCAGGGTTGAAGAGTGATATAACAGGAAGGGGCGAAGCTAAGAAAATATTCACCAGCAAAAACAATTTTATTATTGCTTCGGAAATAAAAAACGGCAAAACTCTGATTATCAGGTTAAGTTCTGATTTCAAGGACAGGATTAAAGAACTTCATAATTTCACAAAATTTTATTTTGGTGTATATGATTTCGACAGGTCAGAACAGGAAATTCCAATAAAGGACCTGAAAAATTTTTCGAGGAAAAGCGGTATATTGATTCAATTCCCTAAGTTTTCAAAGAGACAGATTGTAAATATTTCAAAAAGCAGAGATAAACTGCCCGCTGGCATTTCAAGGCACATACTTGATAACAGGGTTTTGCATGTGAGGTACGACATTAATAAACTGAAAGACAACAGAAATATTGAAGGAAAAAAACGCGACCTCGACAGATACCTGTTGAGTAAAATTGACAATAATAAAGTAAGGCAGTACAGGGAATCGGTAATAGTATTTGATGAATAATGAAAACTGAAATATTCATAGCGAAAAGATATCTGTTTTCCAAAAGGGATATAAGCTTCATTACGGTAATATCCGCAATTTCCATACTGGGTGTTACAGTCGGAGTTGCCGCAATGATAATTGTACTTTCAGTATTCAATGGGTTTGCGAAGAAAGTAACAAACATTCTTATCGGCTTTGACCCGCATATAAGGATTGAATCAAAAAACTCTTCAAGGATAGAAAATTACGAAAGCATTCTGCAGAGTATCAATGCAATCGGAATTGAAGATGCTGCTGCATTTACGATTAACAAAGGTATGCTTGCCACGAGTGACGTCAATAAAGTTCTTTTTATAAAAGGTGTAGATGAAAATAAGATTGAAAATGTTTCGGGAATAAAAAATTACACTAATTTCGGGAAGTTCGACCTGAAAGAAGATGGCAATTTCGGAAGTATAATTATCGGGTTTGCGCTGGCTAATCAGCTGAAAGTATTTATCGGTGATACGATCACAATTATCAGCCCTGTAGGTATTGAATATTCGCTAACACAGTTCGTCGAACCGGTTACCAAAAAATTTCTTGTAAAAGGAATATACGATTCTGACAATAGGGATTACGATCTGAAGTATGCTTACATATCGATTGAGAATGCGCAGTATCTTTTCAAACTCGGAAATACGGTAAGCGGAATAGAGTTAAGATCAATTAACATCAATAACGCTGAAAACATTAAGAACTCGCTTGTCTCAACTCTGGATACATCAAAGTTTGATGTCATGACCTGGTACGACCTTCACAAGGATTTTTATTCTATACTGAAAGTCGAAAGATGGGTTGCATTTATAATACTTAGCCTGATTATTACGGTCGCATCATTTAACATTCTTGGTTCGCTTACGATGACTGTTATAGAAAAGAAAAGAGATATCGGCATTCTGAAGGCAATGGGTGCCAGCGATAAAATGATTACTAAAATATTTTTGTTTGAAGGAATTGTTGTCGGTATTATCGGAGCCGTATCCGGTTCGATTCTCGGACTTGTTGTTTCCCTGATGCAGATGTATTTCAAGATATACAAACTGGATACATCGGTTTATAAAATGGAAGCATTACCGGTTGAACTAAGGGGTACGGATTTTATATTCATTCCCCTTGCGGCACTCTTATTATGTCTTATTGCATCGCTGTATCCATCAATACACGCTGCAAAGCAAAAACCTGTTGAATCAATAAGATGGGAGTAAAATTTGAATAATAATGTATTAATAAAACTCAGGAGAATTCATAAGTCGTACACGCTGACGAAGACTAATACCCTGAACGTTCTGAAAGGCATAGACCTTGATATTTATTCGGGTGAGATAGCGGCGATTGTCGGAAAATCTGGTGCAGGCAAAAGTACGCTTCTGCACATTATTGGAGCACTTGACAAACCCGACCAGGGAGAAATGCAAATTAACGGTACGGATATGTTCTCACTTTCAGATAAGAATATTTCATCAGTAAGGGCAAAAGACATTGGATTTATTTTCCAGTTTCACCATCTGCTTCCTGAATTTACTGCATTTGAAAATGTTCAGATTGCGGCAATGATTGCAGGCAATCTAAGTGTAAAGAAAATTAAAGACATTTTGGCCGAAGTGGGACTTGCTGACCGCATGAATCATAAGCCGTCAGAACTCTCAGGCGGAGAAGCACAGCGGGTAGCAATAGCTAGAGCGCTGATTAATTCACCGAAAATCATTCTTGCGGATGAACCGACGGGTAACCTTGATACCGAAAATGCAAATTCCGTTATTGACCTTATATTTGAGCTTAGGAAAAAACTGAAACAGACATTCCTGATTGTAACGCATAATGAAGAATTCGCTGCAAAATGCGACAGGATAATTAATATTGCCGACGGCAAGATAGTATAATTTAATGATAAGATAATATTCAGTAGTGCAAAAATTAATAATATTTTATTACATTAATTGATGATCAATAAACAGAAAAATATAAAAATAACAACAGATAATCTTAACTTATACTACGGCAGAAATCATGCTTTGAAAGATATTAATTTGTCGATAGAATCAAATAAAGTGACTGCACTTATAGGACCTTCGGGTTGCGGTAAATCGACTTACTTAAGGACTCTGAACAGGATGAATGACCTGATTGATAGCGTGAAGATCACGGGTATGGTGAAAATTGATGAAATAAATATTTATGAGAGAGGATTTGATGTTGTAAATTTGCGAAGGAATGTCGGAATGGTATTCCAGAAGTCTAATGCTTTTCCAAAGTCTATATATGAAAACGTTGCTTACGGGGCAAGAATAAACGGTATTAAGAAAAAGGAATGGCTTGATGATATTATTGAATCTAGTTTGATACGTGCTGCAATCTGGGATGAGGTAAAAGACAGACTGAAAGACCTGGCTACAGGATTATCGGGAGGACAGCAGCAACGTGTCTGCATTGCAAGAGCACTAGCTGTAAATCCCAGCGTTATACTGATGGATGAACCTGCGAGCGCACTAGACCCGATTTCTACGTCAAAAATTGAAGAATTAATTTTTACTTTGAAAAAAAGTTTAACAATAGTTATTGTAACTCACAATATGCAGCAGGCAGCTAGGGTTAGCGATTATACTGGATTTTTCTTAAACGGTGAGATTATTGAATTTAACAAAACAAGCCGGATATTTACCAGTCCGGAGAACGAAAAAACACAAAATTATATAACCGGTAAATTCGGATAAAAATAAATTTAAAATATGTATCATTATTTAGAAGATGGACTTGAAGAACTCAGAACAAAACTGATTAAAATGGGAAGTCTGGTTGAAGAACAGATTGATTTTGCGTTAAAATGCCTGTTTGAAGGTAATAAAGAACTGGGAAATATAGTTATCGATAGAGATAGCAAAGTAGATATTTATGATGTAAAAATAGACAAACTGTGCCAGAAGATTTTTGCTCTCACACAACCAGTTGCGGTTGACCTTCGCCTGATAATGTCAGCTCTGAAGATCAATAATGATCTTGAGAGAATAGGTGACATTGCTGTGAACATAGTGGAAAGAGCTAATAAACTTGAAGGAAAACTTTACCTTCTGAAGGAATTCGGGATAACAGAAATGGCTGAGAAAGCAAAAATTATTGTCAGTAAGACCATTGATTCAATTGTAAATAATGACCACGAAATTGCAATGGGTGTAATTAAATCAGATACCATCATTGATAAAATGGAAACCGATATATTCGAGAATATAATTGGAAAAATGGAATCAGACTCGGCGATTATTCGTACGGGAGTCATCTGCTTATCGCTTGTTAAAAATCTTGAAAGACTGGCAGACCATTCCACGAATATTGCAGAAGAGATAGTCTTCCTTGTTGATTCAAAAATCATAAAGCACAAAAAGAACCTAGGAGACCTTGATATAAAAGCTGAAGAAATTATTTAACATGTCATGAAATCTTTTCTTGCCGTATTAATTTTTTTTAGCAGCATAACGGCTGTTATCAGCCAGACAAAAGATACGGCAGTAGTTAACCAACTTCCGAAAGATACAATCAGAATACCTGCGGATACTGTCAAAATTCCATTCGATAACAATATAATTATCAAAGAGGAAATCATGTCAGGACATTCAGACTTCAATACATACCATAAATTTATCTGGAATGATAAAAGGAACCTGAGTGAAATACTCAGAGAATATCCGGGATTCTGGGTAAATACATTCGGTACGGGCAGCAGCAGCATGATTTCATACAATGGGCTTTACCGCGTTGGAATATTCAGAGACGGGCTTCAGATAAATGATTTAATTGACCAAAATTTTGATGTTGAAAATATTTCCGTAAACGAGATAGATAAAATAGAGGAAATAAGTGCTCCCCTGTCGTTCATATACGGTACGCAATCGACTAAGTCTATAAATATAATTTCGAAAAATAAATTCCAGCCGAATTTATTCACACAGTTCAGGTATTCGCAGGACAGGGACGGAGCTATGTTCGCAGACGTTTTCTTGAATTTTCCAATTTCAAGAAAAATGAATTTCCTTTTCGGGATTAACAATCACGGCTCTGACGGGCATTATGCGAATGGGGATTTTAATTTCTGGCGGGGACGTATTAAATTCGATTACTACCCTTCCGATAAAATTAATTTTAAAATCAGTTATTACCAGAACAAACTCCAGCGCGGTCTGAACGAAGGGCTTTTCCCGTCCGTTAAAGATACTTTAATCGACCCTAACATAGCGACGATATTAAATACCGACGCATATGAACGTATATTCAACTATTACGGTGATATTAAGATTACAGGAAATTTCCTTAAGAATAAGTCTGCCCTGACGAATTTAACCCTGTATTCACAGAACTCACTGCAGGAATACTGGGACGAAGAGAACAGGGTCAGTCCGAACGGTATTTATTATAACGAGAATTATCATAGTATACTTTACGGACTGGATTTGAATCAAACGGCTTCTTTCCTTCCTGTAAAGGATATAAAGCTTGACTTGCTTGCAGGTCTGAAAGCATCCTATTATTTATACGGTTTTAATACATCGCCATATAATACAAACTCTGCATCACTGAATTCATCGGCGGATTTCGGTTTATACAATTTATATTCAAGACTTGATATATCATATAAAAACCTGATAATCACACCTGGACTGCGTATAGATTATACAGATGAAAGTGTTTATTTTAATGCAGGTGGTGATATTCAGTATAAATTCACAATTTCCGACAAATCATTTTTCACTCTTTACGGAGGAGTTTCAAGCGCCGTAGAGGGGATTCAATCTGCCCTACACTTTCTTCCTCCGTTTTCATTAAACTCTTATAAAGGATATTATTCAGGTGACGAACTTGATTACTACGAATACGGAGCTAAGTTCGGATATGATATTTTCTTTGCAGATGTAAAGCAGTTTTACCATAGCAATTCATTCGAGTATTCAGTGCTAAACAATAACATCGCGGCAGGATTCAATGGAAGCATGTTTGAAGGATATCTTAATCTGAATCTCGTAGATAAAGAAAAACAATCAACAACTTATTCACCGAAAGTATTCATAAAATCCGATTTTGCATATAAAAACAATAAATTGTTTAAGAATAAACTTAATCTTAAAACCGGATTTAATGTTAAGTTCATTTCTGAAATGCCTGATTATTCATACAATCAGAAATCGGGCCAGATATATTATGAAAATGCAAAAGTCGATTACACAGTTCTTGACCAGTTTATGCTTGACGTGTATATTGGCGCAAGAATCGGAAAGGCAAACATCAACCTGACGCTTGCAAATCTGTTTAACAGCCTGTTTTACGACACACAGCTTTATCCGTATGATGATCGCGGAGGATTCCTAAGGTCTGTATCAAGATTAACGATTGTCTGGGATTTCTGGAATTAAGTTAGTAATTCACAACAGGCGGAAAAAACTTCATCTGTCTCTATCGTCTTAATGCACCTAAAGGATTCATTTCCCTTCCATTTACATTTAGCATATTTGGGCGAATTGAAGAAACAGGGACTACAATCCAGATCTTTCCTGACAATTACATGTTTTGTTTTCCAGGGATGTAATTCCCTGTGATTTGTATAACCAAAAATCGAAACAACAGGTATTGAAAGCGCAGAAGCAGAATGCAGAAATGCTGTATCATTCGAGACCATCAGATTACAGAATTTAAGGCAAGCCATAGATTCCATATAACCAGGAAACAAAACAATATGAGCTTTTCCACCCATTAAACTGTTAATGTTATTATTCAGTTCTTTTTCATCGCCGAAAAGTAGTATATTAGCGCCGTATTCTTTGATTAATCTTAATCCTAAATCAGCAAATTTCTTTTTATCCCAGCGTTTATTGATGTGATTCTTTAATGTCGAAGAACCTGGATGAAAGCCTATAATAGGAGACTGAAAATCGATTCCATGTTTTTGTAAATATAGTTTTGCCAGATTCTCATCGTCTTCACTCAGAAAAATCTCCATTGGACCGACTTCACCATCCTTAATATCAATTATCGTAGAAATAAGCTTTGTGTTCTGAAGAACATTATGCATATTTGGTTCTTCATTTACTGTGATATTGTTCAGGAATTCACCTCTCAGAAAACTGGAATTTGTATACAAGTGTCCAAGTCTTTTATTTGCACAGATTAACTTGTTGACTATATTATATTCAATTCTGTTAGAAGGGTAAACATTTACAGAAATGAAATAATCTTTAGCCCGAAGCTCCATCAATTGATTTAAAGATTTCAGTTTTGATTGTTTCAGGAAATCTATAAAATATATCTTACTAATGTATGGATTATATTTGTATAACTCACTTACAGATTTAAACATAACCATCATGTCTATATGATAATTAGGCAGTTTTTCATGAAGTAATTTCAAGGATGGTGAAAACATTAACGCATCACCAATACCGGATAAAGCATTAATCAGAATTCTCATCAAATATCTGTTTTTTTCTTTTTATGTATTAATAAAGTCAATGGAATCGAAATAATAAATAGAATGGAAGTTATAAGTGTTATTTTTAGGCCTGATGCAAAAGCATCAGACTCATATCTTAATTCAACAAGATGTTTTCCTTTATCGACTGGAACTGAACGCATACAGTAGTTAGTTTTTAAGATTTTCACGTTTTTTCCGTCAATATATGCAGTCCAAGCAGGATAGTATACCTCGCTTAGATATAATAAGCCGTCAGTGTCAGTATCTACATCAATTTTTATTGTGTTTAATGAATAATCGATAATTTTAACGGAATTTTTGGGAATCGAATCTCCGGGTTCTGAATTTGGTAATATCGGGTTATCTTTATCTTCAACAGCTAGTGTTCTTCTGTAATCAAATCCAGGTGAAATCATAAAATTCTTGACTTCTTCTTCAGTATTGAATTTTACAGCATCATAAAACATCATTGCCCGAGGAAGATAACTGCTATTTAGTCCCAGAAACTTCTTCCCCCCCGAATCGGTCATTATTTTATATTTCACGTTCATTAAATCATGTGTTTGCGAACTTTCAGGATTGCTTTTATTAGGAGGTATGAAATTTTTAAGTATTAATGCACCATAACCTTCAAGATATTCAACATTATCTACAAATCCCTGATTTCTCTGAAGAAGCATATATCCCCCTTCTCGCATATTGACCCTGAAATTATCATTTTTCATTTCCTGTCTAAAACGTTCGGTCAACTGATGTCTCTGACTGAAAACATGTTCGGGATTCCTTGTGCCGTTATTCTGTTCAAACCATATGAAATATATTTCAAACAACAAAATAACCACCAGCGAATAACCGAATACTCTGAATTTCAGTTTCCCGTTCGTAAACAGATAAAAAATCGATGCATATATAGCAAAAAATACAAAAAATATAAAAGCCTGCTTATTTATAAAAGTTGTCACCTGCGTTACTTTTGCAGCATAATCAGGAATAGCAGAACCCGTTATTATATAAAGCAGAATTACAAATGATACTGAAAATATTGTTATGAAATACTTTCTTGTAAAATATTCTTTCAGCTTTTTATCAGATACAATTCCGTTAAGCCCTGTAAACGATATAAGCAATATTGATATCAGGGCAATGTAAACAATATGTGCAGGATTTCTGAACCTGTTAAAGAACGGGATAAAGTCATAAACCAGCTTATGAAAAAAGAAATTTCCGCCGAGTGAAAACAGGAAAGAAAATACGATAATAAAAACGGAAGTATATAGTAATACCTGGTTTTTCTTTTCTTTAATAATATACTTAAGTGCAGGATAGAATATCAGGAGTATCAGTACTGACATAAATACATTAGCAATAGAAAACATCCACGGACCTTCCTGATGTTTAGACCAGTACTGAATATCCCCTATTTTGTCATTTCCACTCCATACTCCAAAAAATTTTGGTATTACCAGCGTGATGTAGTCATAAATATGCATCGAGCCCTGTTTTGCAAAATTATAATCAAATGTTGCGCGGTTTGATAAACCGATGAATTCCAGGGTTGGCAGTAACTGAAATGCTGTCAGGCCAAAAGTAAATACTCCGATTATCAGAAAACCTGTAAATGAATATTTTATAATTTTATAATTACCGGATTTTATGCTTAATATGACAGTGAATAAAATGTAAACTGCAAGGAAAAAGAAATTGAAGAAAGGAACCTGAGGATATCCAGCTAGTATACAGATTGCCATTGCAAGACCTGCCAACAAAGAATAAATATAATTTGTTGTTTCGCCGAACTTTAGCCATAAAAACAATACTGCAGGCAGCCATACTGCTGCTTCAACAAGCGGCATGTGTATCATGTGAACTATCATATAGCTTGAATATGTAAAAATCACTGAGAACATGAACGCGAAAATTCCCTGTATGTTTAACTTTCTCGCAAGATAATATGAAAACACGGAAGCTATAAGGTAATGGAATATTATTGAATTCTGAATTGCTAATGCTGACAGTTTTTCATTTTTGACAAATAATGTCAGGATTAAATTAAAAGGATACATTAAAGCAATCTGCAGGTCGGCAAAGAAAGGCATACCGCTGAAAATATATGGATTCCAGAACGGAAATATTCCTTTAGACAACATCACGGAAGCCATGAATTTACCAGGATAATACTGCTCAATGAAATCGTCAAAGATATATGCGTTTCCTGTTAACAAATCGCGGAAAAACACTATCCAGAATAATACAAGAATGGCAAGGAAAACATAATCGGTTTGTTTGAAATCATCTGCAGCTGCAACAGTATGTTTTACAATATCTTTTTGTTTACTTTTAGCCAAACTTAATAATTTTTAACTTTGCAAATAAAAATGAACTGGTACCCGAAAATCCTTTTAAAAAGCTTTGATAAAACAAATAGGAGAAAGTTCATGACGTAACCTAGATTTTTCTTAAGAAATGAAGGTAGGACCTCGATAATCGGAATTGGGGTTACCTTCCTGCCTATAATTTCGAATCCATGTTTATTGAGCATCGTTAAAATAATACCATAAGTGAATAAGTGCAAATGTGTCCTGTCCAGAATTCCTTTATCTGCCAACGGTAGTCTGCCGAAAAGTATATTAAGCCTTACATAAATATTAACAAAGTTAGGCAGGGAAACAATTATTTTTCCTTCTTTACCCAGAAGTCCTCTTGAATTTTCAAGTATCGTTTCAAAATCAAGTAAATGTTCAAGTATATCTAGGAATAATATATAGTCGAATGGCTTTTCCTCTTTTATTATTTCAGGCAGTCCTTTGTTAAGGTTATACTGGAAATATCTGTTAAAATTTTTATTTGTATTTTCTGACGGAGGTATGAAATCAACTCCAATTTTCTCATTTCTTTCGGAAATGTGTTCCGCAAGGAGTCCATCGCCGCATCCGATGTCAAGAATAATCTGGTTATCTTTCTTGTTTATAATATCAATAACCATTTTATGGCTAGAAAAAGGGTATAGTTTCAAAGGGTAAGGTATATAATATTCGGAATAAACCTCAGACTTAATCTTCCCTTTTACTGTTTGCATATATTCATTTGTAGTACTGAATATATTCCTCGCGTATTTCATACCATTGACGTAACATATTTCATCACCGTAATACGTAGGTATTGGAATCTCTGTAATCTTAAGATTATTATGATGTGCCTTGATGATTATCTGTGTGTCGAAATGGAAATCGTTCGTTGTATTCTCAAGATTCAGTTTTCTCAGACCGTGAAGAGAATAAGCCCTGTAACCGGAATGGAACTCCGTTAGGTTCATTTTCAACTTTCTGTTCTGAAAGGTTGATAGTATTCTGTTCCCGATGAATTTATACAAAGGCATGCCTCCTTTCAAAGCCCCGCCGTATTTGGTCATCATCCTGGAACCAAGAACAACATCAGCATCGTTGTCAGTTATTGGTGCATACATGTCCTGTAGTATTTCAGGAGCATATTGTCCGTCCCCGTGAAGGAGAACTACTGCATCAAATCCTTTTTCTTCAAAATACGCGAAACCTTTTTTCTGGTTTCCTCCGTAACCAAGGTTTTTATCATTCAGATATAAATGGAGCTTCGATAGTTTTTTCAGTTCTTTATAACCTACGGACAGCATATAAGTGTTGTCTTTGCTGGCATCATCGAAAACAGCGATTTCGTCGATTTCTTCATAAACATTTGTTGGAATCCTGTCAAGTACCTTGTTCAGGGTCGTCGCAGCGTTGTATGCAACAATTAATATTCCGATTTTTTTGTTATTACGCATTTCTGCCGTAGAGAGAACTTTTACGCTCCAGTTCTACTTTGTACCTCCAGACATTTTCAACTTAATACTTTCTCTCTTTTGAACAACCGTCGGATCTCTTTGGTCTAGTTCATTTATAAGATTAAGAGCCTTCTGATATTCGCCTTTTGCCTCATATATATCAAGTAGAATCCTGTAAGGATTGTAAAAACCCTGCGTATTAGCGGTAGAACTCTTCTTATCTATCAGAGCACCTTCCTCGGCAATTTTTGCGTATTCCTCAAATTTTTGTTTGTCACCTGCCAGATTATAAATCATTGCAAGCTGATAACCCTGTCTGTAATCTATATTGACAACGTCTTTGGAAATTACCGATTCCATTCTATCCAGTACATCTTTAGCTTTAGAGGATTGTGTGGAATCTGTAGCATAAGAATTTGCAAGCCATACAAAGATTGTCCTGTACATTTCGAGCATTCTTTGCTGAGTCTGTTCATAGAAAATGTCTTTGTTATTTAATCCGCGGAACATGAAACCGTACTGCGGAGTCTTTGAAGGGACCGTAGGAGATTCGAACAGGCATTTACTTGTAATTTCCCTATCAACGACGATGTCCATTCCGTTTGATACTTTGTACGGCAGCAGTTTCTGCGCCATTCCTTTTAAGATCACATAATCGCTCAAGCCGACAAAATTATCCGGTGTTACTGTTGCGGAGAAATAAATAGGCCGTTTCCATTTGTTTGCTTTAATAATATCTAATACAAGTAAATCGTTGAATTTTATCCCGGTAATAGTCCTGTTGCCTGATTTCTGCCTTATTGTCGCAGGTACTGTAAATATTATTTTTTCCGGCTTCACCTGCATTGTATCAGGAAAAACCTCAGGAGGAGTATCTATTACCTGAATTTTCTTTTCATCCCATTCACGGGGACGGATGAAATCAGGATTTTGAAGCTGTGCATCAGTAAATGTCATCGGTACTGTCAATGCACCATATGGTCTTTCGTTTTTCAGCTGAAGATTATACCAGTCAGTCTGTGCTAGTGATAAATTGATTATTCGTACATCCTGTCTTACTCCGTAAACTGCCTGCAGGCACCATAATGGGAATGTATCGTTATCGCCGTTGGTTATCAATATTGCGTCTTTTTCACAGCTCTGTAGAATATTATAAGCATAATCATAAGGGAAGTAGTTTCCTGCCCTGTTCTGATGTGAATAAGATACCTTTACCATGTTGACCGGGACAAAGATTATGGCAAGCGCCATCACAGATCCCGCAATTGCAAGATTAATTTCTTTCTTTCGTAATTCGGAAATCAGTTCGATTAACCCTACAACACCTAATCCTATCCACAAGGAAAATGCATAATAAGCACCTATATAAAAATAATCTCGTTCTCGGGGCTGAGGATCCTGTTGGTTCTGGTAAAGCGCAGTTACTACACCCATCATTACGAACATCGATAAAAATATCAGTGCCAGTTTCCAGTCCTTTCTGAAATGATGAAAGACGCCTATCAAACCTAGTATAAACGGAACTGCAAATAATTTACTGAAATCTACACCATCACCTTGGTCGTAACCAGCTCTGCCTATATACTGCCAGAATAAATACCTGTTGAACATTTCATTGATCTGGTATTTCCACATGAAATCCATATCGCTTGTGTAATTCTGCCAGGTTCTCCAATGCTGTGGTTCTTGTGAATATCTCCTAGGCAGTAATAACGGTTGGTCACCGTATTGTTCACGGTTAAGATATGATAATAATCTTTCCATATTGTCAGGTTTATTCTCATTAATCGGCAAATTATCCACTGCGGACCTCTGAAGAACCGAGATATAAGTTGAATATCCAAGAATTATCAGGAATAAAGAAAGAAATACTAAATTCAGAGCTTTTAAATGTCTTTGTGAAGAATAAATTATTCCGAAAATTATAATTGCAATTATTACCACAAAACCAAACACGGGAGAAGACTGAATTATTGCAGGGAATTTTTTGACAATAAAAGGATAAACAATAAAAAAAGCAACAGCCGAAATACCTGCGGCAATAAAGAAAGTTTTTCTTGAATATTCATATCTCTTGAAATAAAAGAAAAGACCTGCGAGGAAAATACATTGAACCACAAGTAAATGAATTCCAATTGATAAACCTACTATATATGCAACAAAAAGTAAATATCTGTCGCTTCCTGGTTCATCAGCTTTTTCCCACCATAACATAAGGAAATAAATAGCCAAACCTATAAGGAATGTTCCGAACCCGTATACTTCCGCTTCCATCGCATTAAACCAGAAAGTGTCTGCAAATGCAAGTGAAAGAGCACCAATAAGAGAGGGAATTGCTACTATTAAGCTGTCAAGCACTGTTTTGGGATATCCTCTCCAGTTCATTATAACTTTTGTGGATACCAAATAAAGAAGTAGCACGGTAAATGCGCTGGACAAAACAGAAAGATAATTCATGCGTAACCCTATATCAGAAGATGTAGGCAGCATTGTGAAAAATTTTCCTACCAGTATATGTAGAGGCGCTCCTGGAGGATGTGGTGTCGACAATGTAAAAGCACATGCCAGAAATTCACCGCAATCCCAGAACGACATTGTTGGTTGTACCGTAAGTACATATACTACCAAAGCTGAAATAAAAACAACAACTCCGATAATTCGGTTTATTAACTTGAAATCCATTTTATAATTTATGAAATTAATAATTGAAAAATTACCTGTTTTATTGGCTATTTTCAAGTTATAAACCCTATATATACATAGAATTAAGACGGTTTATTAAATCTTTTAGTCGTAAACAAAATTTGATTTTTCTTTTCGAAAAATAATGTTGACTTAATTGCAGATGAAGTTTAAAATTTATATCGAATACAACGGTACCAATTATGCAGGATGGCAAAAGCAAAAAAATGCGAAAACAGTTCAGGGTACGCTGATTAACTGCATTGAAACCATATTTTCAAAGGCTAAAGGGTCGAATAAATTTATTGATTTCCAGGGAGCAGGAAGAACGGACAGAGGAGTTCATGCGCTTGAACAGATTGCACATCTTGAATGCGAAACTATGCTGGCACCTGAAATTCTTAAATTGAAACTGAATGATTGCCTGCCGTCTGACATAAACATTCTGGAAATTGAAAAAACTCATAACAGGTTTCATGCTCGCCATTCGGCAATATCAAGACAGTATCTTTATATAATATCCAAGCGGAGGAATGCTTTTGAAAAGCGATATATATGGTGGATTAAAGATAATCTTGATGTAAGTAAAATGAAAGAAGCCTCACTACTCTTAAAAGGAATGCACGATTTTTCATCTTTTTCGGATAAAATTGATGAAGAAAAATCTACAATAGTTGATTTAGAGGATATAAATTTAGTTGAGTCAAAAGATAAGATATTAATCCGTATAAAAGCTTCACATTTCCTGTGGAAAATGGTAAGAAGAATTGTCGGTGTTCTTGTTGAAGTGGGAAGAAAAGAAATCAGTAAAGAAACTGTTAAATCAATGCTTGAAAAGTATACTGATGAAAATTTCGTTCATACGGCTCCCCCGTCTGGATTATTCCTGGAAAAAATATACTATTCAGACAAATAAAACCGGTATCTTTATCCGAAAATACGAAAGTATCACAAATTAAATCCGACCTTCAATCCTATCAGAACAGCATTCATGTTTGATGCAAGATCTATTGCGAGAGGATATTCCCTGTCAACCGGTAAAGGTACTATCCTGTACCCAACCTCGAAACCGTAATTAAATTGTGCATGAGAGTTGTATCCTATAGAAAAAATTAAATCACCTGTCCAAATTGTGTTGTCATACCTTCGGTACGAAATTGGGTTATACCTGAACTCATCGGGATATTCGTATACATCATATTCCTCCCTTATTACCATAGGTCCGCCTGCTATACCAACAAATATTCCTCCCATAAAATAAGATTTTGCCATACTGAAGGGATATAATTTGATTTTTAGATTTAAAGGAATCGCCAGCAAATATGCGTTGTACGGATAATAATACGTATTTTCTGACGGATCGATCGTTGATGGATAATAAAATCCATCAGTTGCTGAAGATTTAGAATATGTAAACGATGGTGAGAATTCAACAGAAAATATTTCGTTGACTTTATAACCGACAAAAAAGTTCAACTCGCTTTTGAATGAAATCTCCCTGAAATCAAATGACGGATATATATTGTCAACATCAGGATTGGTGAAGAAAACAAGGTTATATGACAAACCCGCAAATATGTCTGATTTACTCCCCGACTGTGAATAAATTCCCGATGTAGTAAACAGAATAACTATTAAGATATAAAATTTAATTTTCATATTTTTCCTTTATAATATGTACCGGCTTAAATCACGGTTTTTGACTATTTTACTTAGTTTTTCGGTAACATGTTCCTTTGTAATTGATATTTTTGAATTTTTATTCTTATCAGGCACGTTGAACATAATTTCTTCGAGAAGGTTTGTAAGAACCGTATGCAGTCTCCGGGCTCCTATATTTTCCACTTGTTCGTTAACCTCAGCGGAAATTTTTGCAATTTCATAAATTGCATCATCTGCAAATGTTAAAGTTACTCCTTCAGTATGAAGAAGCTCGCTATACTGTTTAATAAGTGCATTTTTAGGTTGTGTCAGAATCTTATAAAAATCCTCTTCCGTCAGACTGTTTAATTCAACACGTATTGGAAACCTTCCCTGCAGTTCTGGTATCAAATCACTTGGTTTGGAAATATGAAAAGCACCTGATGCGATAAAAAGAATATGGTCAGTTTTGACCGGGCCGTATTTCGTGATAACAGTCGAACCTTCGACAATAGGTAGTAAATCCCTCTGAACGCCTTCCCTTGATACATCAGCACCCGTAGTATGTTTACTGCTTCCTGCGATTTTATCTATTTCATCAATAAAAACAATTCCCGAATTCTGAACTTTGTCAATAGCTTCCTTAATCACATTCTCCATATCGATTAATTTCTGTGATTCCTCCTGTGTTATTATTTTCTTTGCTTCCGCTACGGTAAGTTTTCTTTTTCTTGTTTTTTTCGGCATAAGGTTTCCGAAAAGGTCCTGCAGGTTTATTCCCATATCTTCCAGCCCGATGGGCCCTAGGACTTGAAGCATAGGCATTGAATCGCCTGAAAGATCAATCTCTATTATTCTTTCGTCAATGCTGCCGTTTTTTATCTGGTTTCTGAATTTGCTTCGTGTTTTGGAGTTTGATTCCTCTGTTTCAGTTTCATCTGCTTTTTCGATTTTTATATCACTGCCTTCTTGTGCAATCTCAGTATTCTGAATTTTAGGTTCAGGAATTTTCTTCCT
>Ga0209450_10000143_pt1 | contig 40933 bp, 34 predicted proteins | sample FrelakmetLWP11LW_FD_187149 | JGI IMG/M metagenome (GOLD analysis project Ga0209450, IMG submission 187149) | Freshwater lake sediment microbial communities from the University of Notre Dame, USA, for methane emissions studies - LWP11 LW (SPAdes)... | ecosystem: Environmental > Aquatic >...
TTTGAGCCCGAAAAGCTTGATCTGCGACTGTGATACGTAGATATCGTCAGGCGAATTAAGGTAGTTGTAATCTGCTGACCTAAGGAATCCATAACCATCAGGCATAATTTCAAGGACACCTGTATTGTATATTATTCCCTCAAAATCATAAGGCTTTTCCCTCTTCTCTTCCCTGACAGGAACTTCATCAGGGACAGGTGAAGCCTGCACCGGTTCACTTATTATTTCTTCCTGGTATTCATTTTCTGACGGTTTTATATCTGCAAGACTCTCTTCATCTCCGTTAACGGGAATAAAAGCTTCCTCGGCAGGTTCAGGTACAGCCTCGATGAAAGGTTCTGCTGTAATTTCAGAAACAGGTTCAGGAAATGGTTCAGAAATTGGTTCAGGAGAAGCCTCGGGAGCTTTTTCAGGTATCGTCTGTCCGGCTTTATCCTCAGGCTGACTTTCGATCCTTGGGGTCCTTTCACTTGTGTCCTCGATCTTCATTTCTGTCATCCAGAAAGGAACTTTCCTTTCTTCGGCTGAAGTTTCTAAAGGCTTAAAAAGATCTGGTTTTACCTCCGTTTTCTCCTGTGTTTTTGATTGTTCTTTCCATTCATCGGAGGGAGATCCGTTCTTTGTCAGATCGTCTGGCGTAACAGACATTACTGATTCTACGGGACGATTAAATACAGGCTTGCTCGTCCTTGGCCTTTTTCCCCTTCTTTGTCCGGGGTCCTGATCCTGGTTGAATTTATTGTTCATAGAGAGGATTGTATCGTTTTCCTTCTTTTGTGGGTTTTTGTTTTCTGTAGCCTCAATTGCTTGCTGGTCAAGTATTTTATATACCAGATCCTGCTTCTTCAGCGATTCGGCTCTTTTGATTTTAAGTTCTTTAGCTATTTCCCTTAATTCAGGAAGCAGCATCTTGCTTAATTCAAGAATGTCGTACATACTTTAATGATAAATAGAATTTAAGAGACCTTATTGATTTTTATTGTGTTGGGACGGGGATCAAGACCTGGGGATTAACCCGCTGGATAATGCAACAAAGTATTCACACATCCTGAAATCCGGTGCAATAATAAAAAAAATTGATTACAAAAATACTGTCATTTGTTATTAAAATGCAACGATGCTAAATCAAATTGAACTAATAATTTGATATTCAGTATGAATGAATAGACTTGCAAGGTACTCATAAAACTAACAAAAAGCAAAAAAAAATGTGACAATTGTCGGGAGAGGCTGTTTTTTTATTAAAATTGTATTTATAGCCGGGAAATTCAATAAACCAACATTGACCTGTAATGCGGCAGTTAAAGATTACGAAACAGGTTACTAACCGTGACACCCCTTCCCTCGACAAATATTTGCAGGAAATCGGAAGAGTTGATCTAATCTCACCCGAAGAAGAGGTTGTGCTTGCAAGAAAGATCAGGGTTGGAGATTCTGACGCTCTCAGGAAGCTGGTCAAAGCCAATCTCCGTTTTGTTGTATCCGTAGCCAAGCAGTATCAGAATCAGGGCATGAGCCTGCCTGATCTTATAAACGAAGGTAACCTCGGCCTGATGAAAGCTGCACAGCGATTCGACGAAACACGCGGATTCAAATTTATTTCATATGCAGTATGGTGGATACGCCAGGCAATATTGCAGTCTCTGGCCGAGCAGGCCAGGATAGTAAGGCTCCCTGTAAACAAGATTGGCTCTATAAACAAGATAAACAGGGCATTCGCACGTCTTGAACAGGAATATGAACGGGAACCTTCTTCACAGGAGATCGCCGACGTGCTTGAAATGATCCCGGAAGATGTAAAGGAATCACTTAGAACTAACGGGAGGACCGTAAGCATGGATGCGCCAATCAGCTCCGAAGAGGATAACACAATGTACGATGTCCTTCAGAGCAACGATACTCCCAGTCCTGATAAAAACCTCATTAATGAATCGCTTGCATACGAAATAGAAAGAGCCCTGAGCACTCTCTCTCCACGTGAGGCCAAAGTGCTTAAGCTCTATTTCGGTCTCGGAATGAAGCATCCGTTCACATTGGAGGAGATTGGAGAGGAGCTTAGTCTGACACGTGAACGTGTAAGACAAATAAAGGAAAAAGCCATTAAAAGGATCCAGTTCACCACGCGCTGCAGAATCCTCAAATCCTACCTCGGTTAACTTTTTGTTTTTATCTTTGTTCAAAATTAAGCGAAATGGACCACCTTGTCTCTCCGTCTTTGCTCTCTGCTGATTTCGGCAACCTGGCAAAAGAGGTCTCACTTGTAAATAAGAGTGAAGCCGACTGGATACACTGCGATATAATGGATGGTGTTTTTGTTCCCAATATTTCATTTGGATTTCCTGTCGTCAAAGCTGTAAAAAAGATTTCACGTAAACCGCTTGACGTACACCTTATGATAGTTGATCCCGACCGCTACCTGTCTAGCTGGAAAGAAACCGGAGCAGATATTCTTACAGTCCAGTACGAAGCATGCATACACCTTCACAGAACAGTCACCGAGATACGTAACCTTGGAATGAAAGCGGGTGTCGCAATAAATCCGCATACTCCTGTATCTCTTCTTAAGAATTCTCTTCCATACATTGATATGGTTCTGATTATGACAGTGAACCCGGGCTTCGGCGGACAGTCATTTATTATGGAAAGCTATAACAAGATAGCCGAATTGAGAAAGATGATCGATGCCGGAAATCATCAGGTTTTGATAGAAGTCGACGGTGGCGTCGACACAAAAAATGCCCGCAGGCTTGTTGAAGCAGGAGTCAATGTGCTTGTTGCCGGGAATACAGTATTTAGTTCCAGGAATCCTGTTGAAACAATCAAAAAGCTGAAAAGATTTAATTAAAGATCCCCTCCTTGGAGGGGCCTGGGGTGGGTTCTTAAGAAATTTACCCACCCCTAACCCCTCCGGGGAGGGGAATTTAATATGTAATTAACTATCTCATCTGTTTTCCCAGCTCCAAACCACTTTATCTCTTTATCCTTTGCCCACCAGGTCATCTGACGCTTTGCATACCTCCTGGTATTTCTTTTAATAAGCTCTATAGCTTTTTCTCTTGAGATATTTCCTTCGAAATAATCGAAGAACTCACTGTAACCGACACTGTTCAGCGCATTCATATTCCTCAGGTCGGAAAGAGCTTTTGCCTCTTCCTCCAGCCCTGCTGAAACCATCCTCTCGACCCGAAGATTTATCCTTTCGTATAATTCTGTTCTGGGCCGTTCCAGCCCGATCTTCAAAATGTCAAAATCCCTTTGTTTTTTCTCCTTCTTAAGGAATGATGAATAGGGCCGGCCTGTTGTTTCACAAACTTCCAGCGCCCTGATTATCCTCTTGGGATTCCTGAGATCGACATTTTCATAATGTTCAGGATCGATAAATTTCAGTGTCATTCGCAATCCCTCAATCCCTTCTTCCTTATATAATAGGGTATACTTGTCACGAATGGCCTGGTCAGGATCAGGAATATCATCGATGCCTCTGCATACCGCATCAATGTACATTCCTGAACCACCTGTCATGAGCACCACATTATTCCGTTCAAAAAGACCTGGCAGGAGCTTAAGCACATCCCTTTCAAACAGGCTCGAGCTGTAATATTCCCTTACAGATATGAATCTGATAAAATGATGTTTTATTTCCTTAAGCTGATCTTCCGAAGGGACAGCTGTGCCTATTCTCATTTCACGGTAGAACTGACGGGAGTCGGCAGAAACGATCTCACAACCCAGATGACGGGCAATATCAATAGAAACATCAGTCTTCCCGACCCCGGTCGGACCAAGAAGAACTATCAGAATATTTTTCATTGGATTGTTTCCCGGAACTGCTATTCCTCGTCCTCGCTCACTGTTTCTTCGCCTTCAAGGCCTCCAAGAGTCTCTTCATCATCTTCATTCAGGAAGAGATCGTCAACTTCAGGTTCATCCTCATCCTCCTCATCGTCGGAGACTACTATATTATTATAAAGCTTTCTGGAGCTGCTTCCGAAAATAACCTGCTTTGGCGGTATGCCTTTTGAATTTGTACAGGAGGGATATTCCTGATCAGAATCCTCCTTCATTTCGCCTGTATATTCGACGAAAAGAGCCCTGTCATTGAAAAAGTCGAAGACGTAAAGAAGTTTCTGGTTTTTACGGAAGATGATATCCTCAAGCACCGCATTCTCCATTGTCGAAGAACCGGTACCCATATCAAAGAGTGTGAATTCTTCTTCCTTTTCCCAATTATCAGTTGCCAGGTAGAACGAGGCCATTTGAGACTTGTCAAATTCAAGTTCGTCCTGGATCATATTGTGGAAATCCATCAAAGTATGCGAGTCAAGGAATTCAAATTCTCTCACAAACGACTCATCCTCATCAGATAACACTACAAATTTGTAAACCATAACTTATGTTGCTTCGAAGGGTGCAATATAATATTTTTTATTCTATAATATTCCGGCAATATTTTTTTTTAGAAGAAATTCAATCGTGTCTGTTCCGTCTGCAAAATCCCACAGGGCAGGCGATTGAGTAGTCCCGAAAGGTAAATGCTTTCTTCCGGTTATGCATTGTATTTTATTCTTTAGCTCAGTTGTAGTCTTTTTTATCTGATCAGGTGAACTAAAAATTTCATAATATAAAACCGCCAACGGGGATGAAAGTCTGTGATCTTCCCTTAGAAGAACAAATCCCGTATCGGTAAATTTATCCTTGTTCACAAGAAAAACGGCTTTATTGAAATCATAGTTATTGGCATATTTTGAATGATTGGCAAGGGCCGAATACTTTGACCAGCTTTCGGCCAAACGCGCAAAGTTGTATCCTTCAGGAATATATATCTTTGAAACGTTCCGGCATCCAAGGCCGAAATATGAAAAGACATCCGTGCCCAGGGCCTCAAGTTCCTGTTTTGTCTCATTCCCGTCGAGAATCGCAATGCTGTTTCTGTTCTTCCTGATGATGTTCGGATGTTTGCCGAAATAATGCTCGAAGTACCTGGAAGTGTTATCGCTCCCGGTGGCGATAACGATATCAAATCCTGAAAGCGTACTTTCAGTAAATTCAATCTTTTTGCGAAATTCCGTATTTATATTGCATAAGATATCGCTGATGAAAACTATCAGATCAGGATCCTTTGAACTGGTTTTACTTATAATATTATTGCCCGTAATGAGCACGGATAGAAAATCGTGGAATCCTGCCAGCGGTAGGTTCCCGGCCATAATGACTGCAACACGGGCAGGCTTATGATCATCTTGAAGCTGTGGATAAGAATCAGTCCATTTTTTCAGATTCTCCCCGGTAAGAACATTTGCGATTGCATCAACTGCCATTCTTACATTATCAGGTGTAAACCAGGGATTCTTAGTATGCTGGGTTTCTATTATTTGTTCAAGCTGTGATGTGAACCTGCCTGGTTTGCCTCCAAGAGCATCGCGGAGAATCTCGCCAAGCGAAGAGAAGGATGCTATACGTTCTGTCAGATTCATATATTAAACGGTATGCAAATGTAGGAAAAATAAAAAACCGGCCCTTTTATGAGCCGGTTAAAAGACAAATTATAAGATTTCTGCTGCTCTACTGTAATGTAAAGTGTACAGGAAGAGTAAAATGATATGAGACTGGTCTGCCATCTACCTGAGCTGGTTTTACAAACAGAGGAAGAGAATTGACCACCCTGAGAGCTTCATTATCACAATCAGGATCGATCCCTGTAACTATTTTTGCATTGATTATTTTGCATTCTTTTGTCAGGACGAACCCTACAACAACCCTTCCCTGTATCTTCTTCTTTTTTGCAGCTTCAGGGTATGTCATATTTTTGCCGAGGAAGTTGCTCAGTGCTCCACTGCCTTCGGGGAAAACCGGTAATTCATCGACCCTGAACCATACCGTATCACCATCGGTTACATTATATGGCAAGGGCGAAGGTGGTGACGATGAAATTTCCAAGGTCGGGTTTTCTGAAGGTTTTACTTTTCCTTTACATGAAGGGACAACTGCGATAAGAACAGCACTCAATGGCAGTATCGGAAGCCATTTTAAAATTGCATTAATTGATTTTGTACTTTTGTTTTTCATTGAGTGCCGGGATATATTTTATCCAAAGATACTCATTTTAATGCAAAGTTTACAGGCACCATATACCATACAGGAACTGGCTTGCCACCCTGTTTGCCAGGTTTGAATTGCGGCAATGTTGATACTACTCTCATGGCTTCCTTGTCGAGTTCGGGATCAACACCCTTAAGAACGGAGATCTTAGTTACATCACCGGTTGCTGAAATGCAAAATCTGAGTATCACTTTGCCTGTAACTTTATTTGCCTTTGCAACTTCAGGGTATCTGGTATTCTTTCCAAGATAATCCAGAAACAGACTGTCACCACCCGGGAACTGGGGCATTTCTTCCACCATAATAAATGGTTCAGGCTCTGCTCCTTTTGTCTCATCAACTGATACTACTTGAGGTGGAGGGGGTGGAGGAGGAATTGTCTCAGGAAGCTTACTCCCACTCAGCGCGAAGGAGATAGGAACCATATACCATACTGGTACTGCTTTACCACCCTGCTTGCCGGGCTGGAATGCAGGCAGTGTCGATACTACTCTCACAGCCTCCTTATCGAGTTCGGGATCGACACCTTTGAGGACTGTTATCCTGTCGACACCTCCTGTTTCTGTAACACAGAATCTTACAATAACCCTACCCTGGATGTTATTTTCTTTGGCAGTTTCCGGGTATTTGGTGTTCTCTATCAGGTATTTAAGAAGTGTAGAATCTCCACCGGGGAACTGAGGCATTTCTTCGACAACTACGAAGATATCCTCTTCACCGCTTTTTGCCAGGGGAGAATTAGGAGGTGGTGTTGCCACTTGCATTACTGTATCGGATTCAGTCATCTTTTCCGAACAGGTGGAAAAGAGAATAAGAAGGGCAGCCAGCATTGGCACAACCAGGAGTATCTTGAGGTTTGCCAGGGCTTTGGAACGTTTTTTTGTCATCATGATCATTCGTTTTTTTATTAATGTTGGGTTTGAAAAGCTGTTTGAAGGATTGAATATCCTTGCCCTGAAGACCTGGTTCATTACCAATCCCTGGTAACTATGCACGGGAATTCCCGAACTCAGGCACTCTTCATCGGCCTGATATTCATGCACAGCACGCAATGATTTGTCGAAGAGGTATATGAACGGATTGAACCACTGGATAACTTTCAATAATTCAATCAGAAGGATGTCAACGAAATGTAACCGGTTAAGGTGTTTCTGTTCGTGCTTTATTATCTCTTCAGCATCATCCGGATCAAGGCTTTTATCTATGAAAATATGGCCGAATGCTGAAAATCCGGAAGTCCTGCTGTTATTAAGGATTATGATGTTTCTTTCATCCCTTTTTTGCCTGACGATGAGAAGGAGAAGGCTTATGACCTCAACAAGAAGCTTCAGTCCGGCAAATGCAATACCTGTAAGGTAGATGATAAAAAGCAGGTGCTGCCAGTCGTATGACATACTACCTGCTGTGGCTGGTGACAAGTCATTTACTCCGGGAATCGTCATCCCTGTAAGGTCTCTGCCGAATACCTGAATGTCATGCGGTGACCGGGTCTGTATGGATACCAGAGGCAGGATAAGAGACAACATGAAGGATATATTGATGAACATCCTGTTTCGGCTGTACATTGTGTCGCGGCTGAGAAACAGGTAATAGATTATAAACAGGACCGACAGGCACAGCGCGACCTTTATCATATATATTAATAGCGGGCTCATTTTTCAGATTTTTGTTTTTTTACTTCGTTTTCCATGATCTTCATGATCTCTTCCATCTCCCTGATAGATATTCTGTTCTCCTTTGCAAAGAAGCTGACCATCTTCCCGTAGGAGTTTGAAAAATAGTCGTTTACAAAGGTGCTAAGGTGCGATTCCGAATATTCGTCTTTTGAGACGACCGGAAAGTATTCGTGGGTCCTGCCATATGCCTTGTGATCTACGAAGCCTTTGTCCTGAAGTATGCGGACAATTGTACTTACAGTATTATATGCAGGCTTCGGTTCGTCGAAGTGTTCAAGTACATCCTTGACGAAACCTTTTTTTATTTTCCACAGGACCTGCATTACCTGTTCTTCTGCACGTGTAAGTTCTCTCATAATTATAGTTCTTGATTCTTCGTTCGTTTGTTCTATTGTCTTACTTCTTTTCTTCCAGATTACGATGGAAAGGTTTATAAACCCAAATATATAACGAAATACTTAGTTATGCAACTAAATTGTTAATTATTTTTCATAATATTTTTATCCTTAACCTCTACGAGGTATAAAAGGATTAGAGGATTATTCTCTGTTACAATGCCTTATGTCCTACGGACAAAAAAGTCGAGTGGTAAAATATTTTTAAAAGCAATTATTGCAGGAGATCCATAATTCATCCCGCTTATGCGTGTTTCATTTGGGATAACAGCGGTTTTTGGTTTAGAAGTGGAGAGGAAGCAGGCTGCCGCCGACAGCCTGCTTCCTCTCCACTTTGATCTTGAGAAAGCAATGTCATCCCGGGCAAAGCGAGGGACCCCCTCTCTTATCCAGTATCCCTCTATAATTCGTTGTCATCCCGGGCACAGCGAGGGATCCCCACCTTTTTTCGTAACTTAAGAAAAGCAGTACAGTTTTAACGAATAATCTCCCTTACCGCGTAGCCGGTTAAGGTATTGTAAAGAGGTGGTATCGTCATTGATCTGGATTCCCCGTAGGGGATATGCATCCGGTTTAAATATCTTCACAATTATTAACTCCATTGTTTTCAGTGAAGTAAAAAAGTAGTACTTTTATTTTTTGTAAAAGCTAATTGTGAAGCCTTTGAAAAAATCGAAATATACAGCCTTGGCAAAGGAGAATCTGAGGATATCCGTTAGGGCGATCAGGTCGAACAAGGTCAGGACTATCCTGACAATATGCATAATTGCTTTTGGAATCATGGCTTTGGTTGGAATTCTGACTGCCATTGATGCAATAAAATCATCACTGACAAGTCAGTTCACCATGATGGGAGCCAACTCATTCTCCATAACCTCGTGGGGCATGAATGTGCACATAGGTAACGACAGGCGAAGGGCAAAGAATTATTCAAGGATTTCCTACCGGGAGGCAATGGAATTCAAGGAAAAATTCGATGAACCGGCCTGGGTTTCGGTCTCCTTCAATGCTTCCGGAATTGCCACCCTGAAGGCCGGATCGGAGGAAACAGATCCCAACATCGAGCTCGTGGGTATTGATGAGAACTACCTTTCCGTCAGTGGCTATGAAATAAATACCGGAAGGAATTTCAGCCGCGATGAAATTCAGCTCAGCAGGAGGCTTGTTCTGCTGGGATCTGATATTGCAGGGGATATTTTTCCTACCGGCATTGATCCGGTGGGAAAGGAGATATCGGTGGCCGGACTGAAGTTCGAAGTTGCCGGTGTTATGAAAAGCAAAGGTGCCAGCCTGATGAGCGGCGACCAGGTCTGTTTTATACCGGTCACCACTGCCCGTCAGTATTTTTCCCGTCCCAATATGAATTTCAATATCACAGTCATGCCTTTGAAGTCTGTAAATCTTGATCTGCTTACCGGGGAGGCCGAGGCTGTGTTCAGGGTTATTCGTAACCTTGATCCTCGTGATGAGTCTGACTTCAATGTTACAAAAAGCGACAATCTTGTATCGCTTCTTCTTAAGAATATAAAATATGTGACCCTGGCCGCTACCATTATTGGTATTGTTACTCTTTTCGGGGCAGCAGTCGGATTGATGAACATTATGCTGGTTTCTGTCACCGAACGTACCAGAGAGATTGGCGTAAGAAAGGCAGTCGGGGCAAAGCCGAGAACCATTAAAAACCAGTTCCTTTTCGAATCTGTCCTGATAGGTCAGCTTGGAGGTCTCTTTGGCATCTTTCTTGGCATCATGATCGGAAATATAGTTTCATCACTGCTGAAGTCGAGCTTTATAATTCCCTGGCTATGGGTAATAATGGGTGTAGTCGTTTGTTTTATCGTGGGTATTGTGTCGGGCTATGCTCCGGCATTGAAAGCAGCAAACATTGATCCTATAGAGGCTTTACGATACGAATAAAAAAACAAGAATATGGAAAAACATGTAATTCAGGAAGAACTGAAGAATTGTCCGGGTATAGTGTATTATCCTGATACCAACCAGCTTGACCTGGTCGGACGATCCATACCTGAAAATCCGGAGCTGATATTCAGGCGTCTCGATGAATGGATTACCCTGCATTTTGAAAAAAACAAAGAGCTGAATGTCAGTATCCAGCTTGAATATATAAACAGCGGATCTTCAAAATACCTGTACGAAATACTGAAAAGGCTGACCGGTTTTGGCCGGTCAGGAAATGAAGTTAAAATAAAATGGTTATATGAGGAGGATGATGAAGCGATGCTGGAACTTGGTGAACATTACCGTGACACTGCCGGAATCCCGCTTCAGATTGAAATGATAGTATAATATATAAGGTATATACAAATAAAACAGGGGATCTTCTGAAGGTCCCCTGTTTTGTTATAACCCCCTTTAGGTGGCAGGGGGCATGCCTCTGTTATGAGAGTGCCTCCAGCTTTAAATGATTATTACTTAACAGTGTCCATATGGGCAATAAGGTCGAGAAGCTTGCATGAGTAACCCCACTCGTTGTCATACCATGCTACTACCTTTACGAAGTGGTCATTAAGGGCGATACCTGCTTCAGCATCAAAGATGGAAGTGCGCGGATCACCGTTGAAGTCGCTTGAAACAACAGCATCTTCAGTATACCCGAGAATTCCCTTTAGTGAACCTTCAGAAGCAGCTTTCATGGCTTTTTTAATATCCTCGTATGTGGCAGCTTTCTCAAGACGGCAGGTAAGGTCAACAACCGATACATTGAGTGTCGGAACCCTGAATGCCATACCAGTGAGTTTACCCTTCAGATCGGGGATAACTTTGGTTACAGCCTTGGCTGCACCGGTTGAAGAAGGAATAATGTTGCCCGAAGCAGCACGTCCGCCTCTCCAGTCCTTGTTAGAGGGACCGTCAACTGTTTTCTGTGTTGCAGTAGTTGAATGAACGGTTGTCATGAGGCCTTCAATAATTCCGAAGTTGTCGTGAAGGACCTTTGTGACGGGGGCGAGGCAGTTTGTGGTACAGGATGCATTTGATACAAACTGCATGTCAGCCTTGTATTTATCCTGGTTAACACCCATTACGAACATAGGGGTATCATCTTTCGAGGGAGCTGACATCACAACACGTTTTGCACCTGCCTTGACATGGCCCATTGCGGTTTCCTTCGTAAGGAAAAAACCTGTCGATTCAATTACATATTCAGCGCCAACCTCATTCCATTTCAGGTTTGCAGGATCCTTCTCTGCTGTTACGCGAATACCCTGTCCGTTTACAACAAGCTTACCGTCCTTAACTTCTACTTTTCCATCGAACTTGCCGTGCATTGTGTCATATTGTAGCATGTAAGCTATATAATTCACTTCGAGGAGGTCGTTTATTCCGACTATTTCTATATCGTTCCTCTTCAAGGCAGCCCTGAAAGCCAGTCGGCCAATCCTTCCAAAGCCATTGATACCTACTTTAATTTTTGACATACCTGTATTATAAATTGGTTAATAAATCGAACGACAAAATTAACAATTTTCAGATTACAAACAAGGGAGTCAAAGCATCATTTAATTCCTGCGCCTTCGGAACAGATTTGAGAACTTTGTATCTTCAGGATGAAGAGGATCGATGATTACGCCAAACCTGTAACTGACAAATAATGAAAAGTATATAGCTTTATTGTCGGCGTCTGCCATTATTGGTATTGATTTCGGGAAGGCGTTTATCTGTGCACCGGCTTCAATAGCATGGATTATTTTATCTTCCTTGCTGTATTCAAAATTGAATCCTGCCTTTGCATAAAGGCCGGGAAGAACTTTTGTTTCGCCGATACCTTTAAAGAAAGATGCCTTGCTGTATATATCAGTCGGATCATGAATGGATACCCCGAATTTTTCTTCCTTGATCTCATAGGTAACCACAGTGATAGGATAGAGGACCCTGTAATAGATTGGTTTGTAAAAAGCAATGACTGGACCGGCCGAGTAGAAATATCTTACAGCAACGCCCCCGAGATCAGCCTTCTTGTAAATCTCATGCTGCTGCCCTATCCCCCCTCTGAGAAAATAAACAGAGTTAAGCTTGCCGAAAACAAATGTCCCGGTACCTGTGGTATATGGATTGCTGACACGGTACTCCTTTGGATGCTTTAATGTTCCAAGATCTATCTCAAGCAGACTCTTTTTAAGATAGTTCTTTCGCTTGGCTTCACGATAGCTTACTCCAAGTCCGTCAGAATTCAGAAGTATGGCGAAGGATCTTTCGTTCCGGAAAAAGACAGTTTGCTGCTTATCGATCTCGCCCTGTGCATATAGCGAAACTGCACCAAACAATAAAACAACCGCTATGGAAAGCAGTCTCTTCATATCCGGGTAAACTTATCAGCCGACCTGTTCGGTCTGACCATTATCAGTACTGCTGTAAGCCGGGCATGCCTCTCTGTTACAGGAACTGAGTGCCAGGGCAGCGACAAAAGCAACGATCAGTAAAACAGCAAATTTTTTCATACTGCGAACAATTATTAGATTACAAAAATAAGCTTTTCATTCTAAAAACAAACTCTATACCAAAACATTATTATAATAACAAATAAAAGCAATAAATGGTTGAAATATTGTACTGGTACCGGCATTTTTGATAAAATATGATAAATATTTGATGATCAAATTGAGGGAGTACATGTTTCCGCAGAACCTTTCTCCTCTAAATTTGTTATCTGATATAATTAATTTAATACGCAAGATGAAGAAGAAAATTTTATCATATTTGTCATTCATAATACTTTTTACGATGGGACAAGAATCGTTTTCACAGGAGAAGCTGCCTTTTAATGACCTGACGAAGACAGAATCGACAGTGATCAACAGCAAAGGTACTGAAATGCCATTCACCGGTAAATTCGTAAGCTATATGGAGAAGGGAACTTACGTGTGCAGGAAATGCGGGGCAGCCCTCTACCATTCCTCTGACAAATTCAAATCGGATTGCGGCTGGCCAAGCTTTGATGATGAGATCCCTGGCGCAGTAAAAAGATATCCTGATCCTGATGGAAGACGCACAGAAATAACCTGTGCCTCATGCGGTGCACATCTTGGCCATGTTTTTGAAGGGGAGAGGCTTACAGCAAAAAATGTGAGACATTGCGTTAACTCGGTATCACTTGATTTTGTTCCGGCACAGCTTGATCCAGGCAGATACGGAACAGCGATATTTGCAGGTGGATGTTTCTGGGGCGTTGAATATTTTCTTCAGAAGCAGTCAGGTGTAATTTCCGTAAAATCAGGATATACGGGTGGTCATGTTAAAGATCCCACATACAAGCAGGTCTGCACTGGTACCACCGGACATGCTGAAGCTGTAAAGGTGATTTATGATCCTGTGAAAACCAGTTATGAAACTCTTCTTAAGCTGTTCATGGAGATTCATGATCCAACCCAGGTTGGAGGACAGGGACCTGATCTGGGTGACCAGTACAGATCTGAGATCTTCTACATGAATGATGATCAGAGGAAAATAGCGGAAAAGAATATAAGCATACTTAAATCAAAGGGATACAAAGTGTCAACAGCCCTTACAAAAGCTTCAGAATTCTTCGATGCTGAAGGTTACCACCAGGACTATTATTTTAATAATGGCAAGGTTCCTTATTGTCATGGCTATACAAAAAGATTCTGATCATCTCTTAAAAAGTCTTAAAAAACACCCTGATTTTTGCTCCCAAGTCGGACAATAAATTAACTTTAACAAGTTTTAATTGATTTCTTCGGGATAGAATGAATTTTTATTACCATAACAGAAAACCTTTTGCCCGCAGGTCAAAAGTCTGGTTCCTGTTTCTTGGCATCCTCACAACTGTTTTAGTGATCTATGGAGGCAATAAAGCCTTAAAGTATACATCCGCAGATAAGTACTGCATGTCGTGCCACATACATCCAGCTGCTGATCAAAGCTGGAAAATGTCGACTCATTACAACAACAGTTCCGGTGTAATTGTCAGCTGTGTCGATTGCCATCTCCCTCCAAAGGGAGAGGGATATTTTTTTGTAAAGGTAAAAACAGGTCTTAGAGATCTCTATGGATTTTATTTTAAGGATAGTACAAAGTTCGACTGGGAAAAAAAGAGACTCCTCGAATATGCTAAGGGAATTGTTTATGAGAAATCGTGCCTTGAATGCCACCGCAATCTTTTTCCGGTGACCCTTTCGGTCAACGGAGGCAATGCCCACCTGTTCTATACCACAAGCGAAGACCCTCTCAACTGCATAAACTGCCATCTGAATGTAGGGCATTATGATAAAAATGCTGCAGCACACGGTCACGATACAACCTTCGGTGTAACAGTTACCTCAACTGAGCCTCCTTTTACCGGACCGGCAAAAGTTGAACGCTTTGAGGATTTTACGGAAATGATACCGGGATCAAGAGTCTCATTCAAAATGGTCGCCCTCCAGGGCGGCACCTTCAATATGGGCAGTCCCGAGAAAGAACCCTTGCGCGATCCTGATGAGGGACCTGTAAGGAAAGTCACACTTTCGAAATTCTGGATAGCCGAGACTGAAGTTACATGGGATGAGTATATGGCATTCTTTAGTGCTACTGCATCACAGGGCAGGACTGAAGGACAGGTAGTTACAACCATAAAGGCTGATGCTATAAGCGGCGCCACACCCCCATGGGGCGCTCCCGATCAGGGATGGGGAAGAGGCTCCCGGCCCGCAATAACACTGTCGTGGTATGCAGCAAATGTTTATTGTCGGTGGCTCTCTCAGGTAACCGGCAAACATTACAGGCTTCCAACCGAGGCTGAATGGGAATATGCATGCAGGGGAGGAACTGAGACTCCGTATTTCTTTGAGGGAAATCCAAAGAAAATGACCTCCGGCGGATTCCTTAAAAAACTCATCAAACCTGATACATCGGACATTGCATCAAGGGTAGTCTATAATATCAACAGCGCTTTCAGAACAGAAGAGCCTTCGTTCGTAAAAGCTAATCCGTTCGGATTGAAAAATATGTCGGGAAATGTCGCTGAGTTCTGCTCCGATTTCTACTCAGCTGATTTCTACAAAGCCGATTCAACGGGAATCAATCCTGCTGGACCGGTAAAAGGACCTGAACATGTGATCCGCGGAGGGTCGTTCAAGAGCGACGCCAAGGATGTCCGAAGCGCTGCAAGGGATTATACAAAAACAAAAGCGTGGCTTGTTACTGATCCACAGATGCCAAAAAGCAAATGGTGGTACTCTGATTGTATCGATGTGGGATTCAGGGTAGTTTGCGAAATTGACAGTATAACAAAACATTAAAAAGTTGAAATAAAATAAATTCCCCTCCCTGGAGGGGTGAGGGGTGGGTTTATAAATTGAAATTTCAATTTAAATGAAAAATATAGACAGAAGAAAATTCATTGGTACAGCAGCATTTGCTGGTATGGGTCTGGCCGGTGCAGGAGCTGTCCTTTCATCATGCAAGAGAAAAACTGGACCAACTGACCTGAAGCTTCCTCCCATTTTACGAGGCGCGCCAAAAGGCAAAAAGCTGAGAGCTGGTCTGATAGGAACCGGAGAAAGAGGAACCGGTGCAGCAATAAATTTTATAAGCTCCGGACCTGATCTGGAGATCATTGCCATTGCCGATGTGTTCCAGGATAAGATCGATGCATTCCGTGAGAGATTTGCATCGTTCAACCTGCCAATACCTGTAGAAAACTGCTTTACAGGATTTGATGGTTACAAAAAGCTGATGGCCGTTCCCGATCTGGATGTCGTAATCCTTGCCACACCTCCTCAGTTCAGGCCTGAACATTTCCTTGAGGCGGTAATGACCAACAAGCATGTTTTCATGGAAAAACCTGTTGCTGTCGATCCAGTGGGGATACGCTCGATAATTACCTCTGCAAAAAAAGCTGAAGCCATTGGATTGAACGTGGTGACCGGAACTCAGCGGCGCCATCAGGAAGATTATATTGCTACTTACCAGCAGGTGATGAACGGTGCAATCGGAACGATCACATCTGCTAAAGCTTTCTGGAACCAGAACCATGTCTGGTACCGTGAGCGTGAACCCGGATGGAATGATATGGAATATATGATCCGCAACTGGAATAACTTCTGCTGGCTCTGCGGCGATCATATTCTCGATACACATGTCCATAACATCGATGTGATCAATTGGTTCCTGGGGAAACACCCTGAAAAGGCGATCGGCTACGGAGGCCGTGCCAGGAGAGTCACTGGCGATCAGTATGATTTCTTCAGTGTCGATTTTGATTATGGTAACGGCATCAGTTCCCACAGCATGTGCCGCCAGATCGATAGTTGTGCAAACGGTACCGGAGAAATGATAGTGGGAACGGAAGGCTATACGAATTGCCAGAACACTATATGGGACCTTAAGGGAAATGTTATATGGAAGTTTGAATATCCCAAGGACGAAAACGGTGTAGAGATGGAATCTTCAATTATACCTGCCTATGTGCAGGAGCATATGCACCTCGTATATGCAATAAGAACAGGCAATTATGTGAATGAAGCCGAGCAGACAGCTATCTCCACTCTGACGGCGATCATGGGAAGAACTTCAGCATATAATGGCCGGGCAATTACCTGGGATGAGATTTTCAAATCGGATATGGATCTTGGACCTTCAAAAGTAGTGATGGGTCCGGTCAATATGGTTTTTGAAATACCGGTGCCGGGAACACCTGTTATAAGCAATGTAACACCATTATATAAAGGTCAGATAATTTAATAATTATGTCAGGAAAATCATCTAGACGAGATTTTGTCAGGCGCTCTGCAGCTGCAGCTGCAGGGATATTCGTGGTACCAACGATCATTCCATCCTCAGCTCTTGGCATGGGAGGAAGAATGGCACCATCCGACAGGGTTGTGATGGGAGCCATAGGAACCGGTTCACAGGGGATGTCGAATATGAACGACTTCCTGGGACTTAAGAATGCAGTTCAGTTCGTTGCTGTCTGCGATGTAGATTCAGCAAGGCTTTTAAAAGCCAAAGCCACTGTCGATGCTGCAAACAAGAACACCGATTGCCGTACTTACGGTGATTTCAGGGAACTCCTCGAAAAAGAGAAACTCGATGGTGTTTCATTGGCGTTGCCTGATCACTGGCATGGGATAATCTATACAGAAACTGTTAACCATAAGCTGAATGTATATGGAGAGAAGCCGATCTGCCGGACAATCAATGATGGTCAGACCATTGTGGCTGCCGTTAAAAAGAACAACATAATATGGCAGACAGGGTGCTGGCAGAGATCCCAGGCACATTTCAGAAGAGGCGCCGAACTGGCAATCAACGGACGTGCAGGAAAAATTAAGCTTATAGAGGTAGGTTTACCCGATGGTGGAAGAGGCATCGGCACTCCGCCGGCAATGGAAGTGCCGCCTGAGCTGAACTGGGAGATGTGGCTCGGTCCTGCTCCTAAAGTTCCTTACAGGGGGGTGGCACACTGGAACTGGAGATGGATCCTTGATTATTCAGGAGGACAGCTTACTGATTGGGCGGGACATCATATCGATATCGGGAACTGGGGTGCAGGCCTTGAATATACCGGTCCGGTGGAAATCTCCGGTACAGGCGTTTACCCGCCTGAAGGTATCTATAATGCCCCCGTTGAATATGATTTTACATGCAAATATGAAAACGGAATTGAGATTAGGGTCGCCAATGCTTCGCGCCTGAAAATGGGAATGGGAACGACATGGTACGGTGATCTTGGCTGGATACATACCGATAGGGGAAACAGGCTGACCTCATCAGATCCGAAGATCCTTGAGGAGGTTATAGGTGAGAATGAAATTCATCTTTACAAGAGTGATGACCACTGGCAGAATTTTGTTGACAGCGTCCGCACAGGTACTCCGGCTATCGCTCCGATTGAGCCGGCTTACAGGGCTATCTCTGTGGCATTGCTTGGTGAGATAGCAATGACAACCGGAGAGACTATCCGCTGGGATCCTGTAAAAGAAGAGATCATCGGTAATCCGCGGGCAAGCCGCCTGCTGAGCCGCCCTTATCGCAAGCCATGGGAATTACCAACAGTTTAATCGCAACAACATGAAAAAAAGATATATATCAATAATTCTGGCAGCCATGCTGGTAGCCATGATGGCCGCCTGCACCGGCACAGAAAAAATAAAAACTCTGATTATCACAGGTCAGGGAAAGGATAATTTTGTGTGGATGACCAGAACCCAGGCTGCACAGCAAATACTTGACGAGACTGGCCTCTTCGCGACTAATATTCTTATGTCTCCACCGCAGGGACAGGACATGTCTCAATTCAATCCTGATTTTTCAAAATATGATCTTCTGGTCATTGACTATGAAGGCGATGCCTGGCCGAAAAAAACAACTGCCTCATATATGGATTTTGTCAATAAAGGAGGAGGAGTGGTAATGCTCAACTCCAAGAGCGATCCTGGTACTCCGGTCCCTTCAACAGTAACGGTTTCAAAAAGGCATGATTTTGAGGTGCGAACACGTATTGGTAATCATCCTGTCACAAACGGATTGCCAGTCAGATGGCTTCACCCGAAAGATGTTATAGTCCATGGAACACCACTGGCAGGAGAGGATGTTCAGATACTTGCTTCGGCATTTTCAGATACAACATTTGCAGGAAGCGGGAAACCAGAACCTGTGTTGGTTGCAAGAAATCTAGGACAGGGCAGGATATTCATGACCATGCTCGGAACTCCGGATCTTGATGAGAACCAGGCTTCGCAGTGTGCAGGTTTTATTGTTACACTGCAGAGAGGAGCTGAATGGGCTGCAACCGGAAAAGTTACACAGGCGGTACCGTTCGATTTCCCGACCGCTGCAGGCACCGTTCTTCGTCCCGACTACACTGGAGTGGAATCTGATGAAGCATTTGAAAAGCTGGGCAGCTATGAAATCGGCTCAAGTACACTCTACTTAACATGGCTTCAGAGCCAGATACGAAAAGCTTCGGGAAATGAAGAAGCACTGTTAAATCTTGAGAAGAAAATGGTTGAGGTACTTACCAATCCAGCATCAACAATTGAAGCAAAAAAACTCATTCTTAATGAGCTTAGCTGGATGGGAACAGATTATTGTATGCCGGCAGTTAAAGGACTGGGATCGGTTCCGGAGCTAGAAGATGCCGTGGATTTTACATTAAAAAGATTGAAATAGTATGTTTTCACTTGTAATTCCCATATTCAACGAAGAAAAGCTTATCGATGAGCTTGTAATCCATACAATTACAGCCATCGAATCTTTTACCCGGGATTACGAGGTTATTTTCGTTGATGATGGCAGCAAGGATCAGAGTCTTTCAAGAATCCTTCAGCAGAGGGAGAAGAATAAAAGGATAAAGGTGCTCTCGCTCTCAAAGAATTTCGGGCACCAGGCTGCATATACAGCAGGTCTTGAACATGCAAAAGGTGACATTCTTGCCATGATGGACGGAGACCTTCAGGATCCTCCGGAGCTTCTCGCCGAGATGTACCGTAAGATAACAGAGGATGACTTTGATATCATCAGTGCAAAAAAAACGAGACGTAAAGGCAAGCCCGCCAGAAACTTCTATGCCGGTATATTCCATCGTTTTTTCAGAAATATAGGCGAGATGAAGAACATGGCAAATTACGGCAACTATTCAATGATGAAAAGAATAGCCGCTGATGCACTCCTGTCGATGAAGGAAAAGGTTCGCTATCTTCCCGGTCTCAGATCATTCATAGGCTTCAGGCATGGAGAGGTGGAATTCGTTCGTGACGACCGCTTCAGCGGCAAATCGAAGATGAGCCTGAACAGGCTTTTCATACTGGCTTCCGATGCCATTTTCTCCTTTTCTAGATTTCCGATAAGACTTTGTCTCATACTGGGAACTATCGGAACATTTGTCTTCCTCGGGGCGGGCATTTACGTTATAATTGCAAAGGTAACAGGAATTGCTGTTCCCGGCTGGTCATCAACGCTTTTAAGCATCTACTTCCTCGGATCGATCCAGCTTGTCTTCCTGGGCATAATAGGAGAGTACATCTACAGGAATTATAAGGAATCGCAGAACCGTCCGGTCTATTTTGTAAGAAAATTCTATGATGACAATCCGGAGAAATGATGAAAGCGGCAGGATTGAAATATATCTTTTATGCGTGTTCACTGTTTCTCCTGGTTTTAATGCTCCTGCTAAGCAGGAATGCAGGTATATCCTGTGATGAAGTACTTCATTATAACCAGTCGGTGGCTGTGTATAATTACTTTGCCACACATGGGCAGGATAAATCTGCGCTGAATACACCTGGCACACACCTTAAATACTATGGTCAGTCATACGACAATATTGTGACCATTCTTGCGAAATGGTTCAATATTGAAGATATTTACTCTTTCCGCCATATAATGAGTTCCCTTGCCGGATGGCTGACACTCTTCATTACGGCTCTTTTTGCTGTATGGCTCTCAGGGTACAGGACAGGGATACTTGTTCTTTTTCTCTTTGCAATTTCTCCCACTTTCATGGGACATGCATTGAATAACCTGAAAGACATTCCATTCGCACTGGCATATATATCAGGAATATTCTTCTCAGTGAAGATCATCTTTTCAGATAAAAAGATCCTTTATTGGGATGTCCTTTTTCTGGTTCTGAGCATTGCCTTTGCGATCAGTATCAGGTCAGGGGGATTAATTCTTATCTGTTATCTTTTTCTGTTTTTGCTGACATCAGCAGTTCTTAACCGTATCAGAGCAGGTCATTTTGATCTCAAAATTGAAGGTATACGGTTGATACTTTTTATATTGATATCTGCTGCCTCATGTATTCTGGGCATTCTTCTCTGGCCGTTTGCACAGCAGGATCCTGTTAAAAATGTTATGGAATCATACAGGGTGATGGCACATTTCCCTTCTACATTCAGGCAGATCTTTGAAGGAAAGATGATATGGTCGGATCTGATGCCATGGTACTACCTGGCAAAATCAATGGTCATAACAATCCCGCTCGTTGTATCTGCTGGCTTTTTGGTCTTTCTTCTTCTTGCAAAGCAAGCTGTTATGTCAGGTAAAGCTTTGATCTACTTTTTAATAGGATTTACTATTCTTTTCCCGGTCTGCTTTGTTCTCTTTGAGAAATCGAACCTTTACAGCTCATGGCGACAATTCCTTTTCGTCTATCCGGCTATTATACTGGTTGCAGCAACCGGTTTCAACAATCTGATTGAAAGATTTAATAAAAAGTTTTTACGATGGCTTGTAATTGTAGCGGTTGTTGTTCTGGCGATCAATCCTGTCCTGTTCATGGCAAGGAATCCGCGGTATTTCTATCTGTATTATAATCAGCTTGTCGGCGGGCTGAAGGGAGCTTATGGAAATTACGAGACTGACTACTATTATGTAAGCCAGACTGAAGCTTCAGAATGGCTTCAGATATTTTTAACAGAGAAAAATCTTGACAGCGTAGTTGTGGCAGCCACTTCTTCTGTTGAATGGCAATTCAGGAATTTTCCGGGAATAAAGACAATGTACATCAGGAATGAGGAACGGAGCATGTACGACTGGGATTATGCAATTATTGCCAACAGGTATATTCAGCCTGCAAAGCTGAAAGATAGAAAGTGGCCGCCGGGAAATACCATACATATAATATATACTGACAAGATTCCTGTATGCGCAGTGCTTGAAAGAAAAACTAAAGCTGATTATCAGGGACTTAAAGCCCTGGAAAATGGATATAATGCAAAAGCTATAAATTTATTTGAAGAGGCATTGAAGATTGATGCTGAGGATGAAATGATTTTTTATAATTTTGCACGGGCTCTTTATAATGATGGACAATACAGGAAGGCAGATTCGGTTTTAACAGCCGGTCTCGAGATCAACCCTGACTTTGAGCCGATACTTATGTATCTTGGTAATATTGCAGCATACCGGGAAGACAAGAATCTGGCGCTAAAATATTATGACAGGGTTATCAGGACAAACAGGAAATATTTTCAGGCCTATGTTGAATCGGCAAAACTGGTTGCTGAAAATGATGTAACTAAGGCAAGGGCATTGCTTAAGGAATGTCTACATATAAATTCTGGATATAAGCCAGCAATAATAGCACTGGCAGATACCTACAGGGACACTGATCCGGATATAGCGAAGAAATATGATGAAATGGCAACAAATATTAAATAATTATAAAAGTAAAATGAAAAAATCAATCTTAGCGGTCACATTCTCGATGATTCTGGCAATTAGCGGCCTGACTACAATCAATGCGCAGCAGCAGCCTGCTCCCCAGAAGGATACTGTCAATATGGATACTGATGCCAAACCAACACAGTACTATGACATTGAAGATGATGATGCAAAAGCAGGTAAAGAATCAAAAACCTCTTCGGGACTTATCATTGGTATTATCGCAGCTGTGATCGTAGTTGGCGGTGTTGCTTTTTTTCTTCTGAAGAAGAAGAAATAAAAGAAATCTTAACCCCTCCTCCTTCTCCTCCCCTTTTGGATAAGGGGAGGAGTGAAGCTTACTTAAGATTATCTCCATTTCCTTTACTTATAAGCGAAGGAGCAGGAGTAGGATTTATTCCACTAGTATATTCCTGCAGTATTCAACGCACTTTTTTACTTCAGCTACTGCATCGGATCCCTGTGGCACCGGATATTCAAGTTCTATATCCACATTTATCGGCCACTTATTCTTTTTCAGAAGCAACAGGATATCTGCAATTGGAGTTTCCCCCTTTCCCCATTCCATATTAGTATTGGGAGGCGTCCCCTTCGGACTTGTCTTGTCCTTCATGTGGATACTGAAGATGCGGTCATGGAGTTTCTCAATTATGCCATTTGGATGAAGTCCTGTTGCACCGAAATAGTGACCTGCATCAAAGTTCAACATTATAGCCGGTGAATATGCCAGGAACTTTTCAAATGACCAGTCGGGTTGTCCGGGCTGAAGATGCTGATGCATAATGGCATACATGCCATGCTTTTCTGCGAACGGACCAAGCTTCTGGCATGATTTTTCGCCTATCTCCGTAGATACGCCTTTTGCACCCAGCGCTTTTGCAGCATTGAAGGCATAGTCTATCTCTCCATCAGACCAGTTCTCAGGTGAGAACTTGGCTATATGGATCTTCACCCCGGCTTTATTGTACATCTTACGCAGCTCTTCAAACCTGGCCATCGGTAATGAGATACGCCAATTCTTCACTGTTTCAGTATACTCCTCTGATACCTTCTGGAATGCAATCCTTTGTTCATCGGTTGCATCTCTGGGCAGCCTTTCCGGTCCCTGACGTATTCCGGCATACAATTCAATAGTATTGCTCATCAATTCGATCGAGCTTATACCGCACTGAAGGCAATAATTCAGAGTGTCTTCAGCTGTCGGCGACATGCTTCGCCAGCTGTATGTAATTGCACCAACCTGCACTCCTGAGAATTTGGAGTTTGGCTTCTTAAGCTTTACCTTTTTCGGATATGAAGCAGAAGCCATATCATATGGAATCAATGCAAGGGAAGCCACTCCGGCTGTCATCGCCAGGAACTGGCGTCTTGATAAATTATCCATAATGTTGATTATTAGTTATTTATTTACTTACACCCCCCCGCCCCCCCTCAAGGGGGGATTGTTTTGTCTCCCCATTTGAAGGGGGCTTGGGGGATGTTTCTTCCTCCCCCTTTGAAGGGGGTTGGGGATGTATTTGCTAAACTTTCACCCAAACATTCCCCTTTGCATTTGAATTAACGACAGCATGAATGAACTTCATCCCACGTACTCCATCATGAACTGTCGGAAATTCACAGGGATTGAATTTTTGCTTCCTGATCGATTTTGCAGCACCTTTATATATATTGGCGAGAGCCTCATATATCCCTTCAGGATGACCTGCAGGCATTGTATGTCCTTCTTCAGCAATCTTTTCATTGTATCCATGGGCCGGTTTGTAAATCCTTGTCGGCTCAGAATCGCTGAAGAAATAAAGGTAGTTGGGATTCTCCTGTCCCCATCTGAGGCTACCCTTCGATCCATATACTGAAATAATTATATCATTTTCGAGACCACCGCAAACCTGGCTTGCCCTGATTACTCCTTTCAGCTTTTTATTGAAACGGATCAGGACCGTACCATCGAGATCAAGCTTGATACCCTCCTTAACTGAATTCAGGTCAGAGAGGACCTCTTTAATTTCGAGTCCGGTTGTGTACTCTATGAGGTTAAAGGCATGGACACCTATATCCCCCATGCAGCTGCTTGCGCCTGCATGTTTGGGATCGAGCCTCCATACTCCGGTTATCCTGCTCCCGGTTCCGTATATGATTGAATTTATCCATCCCTGGTAGTACTGCGCATCAATCCTCTGGATAGTACCAAGTACTCCTTTTTTGATGAGGTCCCTCATCTGCCTCACCATCGGATAGCCCGTATAGGTATGGGTCAGTGCAAAAGTTCTCCTGGTTTTTGCAACCAGTTTCTCCAGATCCAGAGCTTCCTTAACAGTAATTGTCATGGGTTTTTCACAGACCACATGAAATCCGGCGATAAGCAATTTTTTCGCAAATGAATAATGAAGGGCATTGGGTGTTACTATTGATACAACCTCCATCCGTTCATCTTTAGGAAGCGCCAGTTCCTTCTTTATCAGTGCATCGACGCTGTTATAACAGCGATTAAGGTCTATACCTTCCCTGACAGCAAATTCCATACTTTTCTTATAATCTATGTCGAATACACCTCCGACAAGCTCATAGTCGTTACATATTCTGGAAGCGCGGCGGTGTGCATCACCAATGAAAGCCCCGATGCCGCCTCCGATCATCCCCATTTTTATTTTTTTCATATAATGTATTTGATTAATAATTTATTTTTGATGCATATTTAATATTTCCCTCCATTTGAACCGCTCACCTGCCCCATTAAAGGGGGGTTAAGACCAATCATAATATAGATATGGAATGGATTTTAGCGCCCCTTCAGGAGGTGCGGGGGGTTATTTTTTCCTGAAATGTAAAAATGAAAATGCTACTATCAGTACAGCAGGAACAATTGCCACAAACCTCAAAGTATGGGCACCACCTGTCAATTGGGCTTTTGCCCATTCTGCTGCTTCAATGGTTCCTGCGGCTGCATTTTTCAGAACATCGAGTATCTGGCCGTCAGGGATCGCTGCTGCAGTCTGAGCGTCAAAGATTGCACCAAGGGATGGCTGAGCGATGGCACCACCCAGAAATCCTATACCACCCATAATAGCAAGTCCAAGCGCACCGCTTTGAGGTATATTTTCGGAGACAAAGCCAAGCATGGTTGGCCAGAAAAATGCAATCCCAAGGGCGAAGACACCTGCAGCCGCAAAGACAGCCACACCGTTGGTGTATCCCATCAGCAACAAACCGATAAAGGCAAGAACGGAGGATAATAACAGTATCACCGTCGATTTTGTATTGTGAACGAAAGTTCCGCCGAACTGACGTGCAAGTGCCATAATTCCTGATATCCAGACAAGCAGAAGAATTGGATTATCTGACACATTGGCAAGCAAAGCGGCGATCCATTGATTTGTTCCAAGTTCAGTGGCCGCCGTAAGTATCATGCAGATTGCCATGAAGATGAACAAAGGACTTATACAGGCTTTGAGCATATCTTTGTATGTAAAACCTGATACTACTCTCTCAGTCTGCGGGAACTTCTTTTTAAGAAACATAAATCCATAAATAAATGTTGGGATCAGCATTATTCCCATTGCATATCGCCAGTCTTTAAGACCTATATTATTGAAGAGGTAGACCACCAGACCTCCGATTACAATTCCTGTGGGGAACCATGCATGGAACCTGTTCAATCGGCGTGTTTTTTCATTTGTGTACATACTGGTAATCAATGGGTTGCAGGCAGCCTCCACGCTGCCATTTGCTATACCGATGAACAATGTGGATATGAATAAAGTCCAGAAGCCTGTGGCAACAATGGTCAGAACAATTCCTATAACATGACAAAAAAACGCAATGGAGATTATCCGTCCCAATCCTATTATATCAACGAGAGGTCCTCCGAAAACCATTGCAAGGGTAAAACCCCAGAAGGCGGTTCCGACTATCCAGCCAACCTGCACATGGGTCAGATTAAACTCAAGTGCCCATGCTTCCACAAATGAACCTCTTGTGGCAAAAGCAAGAGCAGTGACGACCAATGCAACACAGCTTGCATTGAACAAATGTGTTTTTTTTACTACTGTATCCATGAGGAAATTATTTTGGGTTTATTCTCGGATTAAAGTTATAAAATGATTTTTATTTCTCAAACGCCGCATCAAATGCTACATCCGAAGGAGGAAAATCGACTGATTTAACATATGCGCAGGCTTCTGCAGCACCATGTTCACGTTCCATGCCGCTGTCTTCCCATTCCACGGAAAGAGGTCCTTGATATCCGATACGGTTAAGTGCTCTGATTATCTCCTCAAAATTTATGTTCCCGTGACCAAGACTTCTGAAATCCCAGTATCTGCCTTTTGTCCCGAATTCTGTATGCCCTCCGAAAACACCTGCTTCCGTTAATGTTTCTGACCAGCCTGCATCTTTCATGTGGACATGGAAGATCCTGTCTGCGAATTCATAAATGAACTTCACATAGTCGACTCCCTGGTATCCGAAATGTGACGGATCGAAGTTAAAACCGAAATTAGGATGATTGCCGACTGCCTTCAAAGTTCTGCGTGCTGATGCAATATCGAAAGCTATTTCAGTAGGATGCGCCTCCAGTCCGAAACGGATACCCAGCTTATGATATACGTCGAGGATAGGTATCCAGCGTTTTGCGAATTCTGCATATCCGTCATCTATCATTTTCGGAGGTACTGCAGGAAATGAATAGATCAGGTGCCATATCGGACTTCCTGTGAAACCGTTCACAATGGCAATTCCCAGTTTTTTTGCAGCTTTACCTGTTTTTATCATTTCCTCCGCAGCACGTTTTCTGACGCCTTCAGGATCTCCGTCCCCCCATACATAATCAGGAAGAATGGATTTGTGCCGTTCGTCGATTCGGTCTGCAACTGCCTGTCCAACAAGGTGGTTCGAAATAGCAAACAGCTTAAGCCCATATTTTTTCAAAAGACTGCGCTTTGCCCTGCAATAAGCATCATTGGCTTTGCCGACTTCAAAATGATCGCCCCAGCATGCAAGTTCAAGCCCGTCGTAACCGAATGATTTTGCTTTCTGACACACTTTTTCCAGCGGCAGATCTGCCCACTGGCCTGTGAATAATGTTACTGGTCTTCCCATATCTGTAATTTTAAAATTCGTTTATTTTTTAATGATGCTAGTTGCTAGTTGCTAGTTGCTGGGTTTTTAAAATCTATTAACCAGTAACTAGCAACCAGTAACCAGTAACTTTTCCTATAATTCTCTAATCCATATATTGCGATACGACACCGGGTTCCCGTGATCCTGCAATGCCAACGGAAGCTTGGCTTCATGTGCCTTGTAAACAGGTATTCCTATATTTTCCGTTGGTCCCCTGAGGCCAACATGATTCTGAATAAGCACTCCATTGTGAAATACAGTGAAGTATGCAGGACTAAGTACCTGTCCCTCGGGATTAAACCTCGGAGCAATGAAAACAATATCATACTCCTGCCATTCACCAGGTCCTTTCGATGAATTGACCAGTGGAATATGCTGCTTGTAGATCGATCCTGCCTGCCCGTTATAATATGTTTCGTTATTATATGAGTCGAGTACCTGCAGCTCATATTTGTCCATCAGAAAGATGCCGCTGTTTCCACGTCCTTGTCCTGTGCCTGAGACTTCCGCAGGTGTTCTCCATTCTATATGAAGCTGGCAGTCACCGAAAGATTTTACTGTCCTTATTTCGCCTGTCCCTTTTGATACCGTCAGTGCCGAATCGGTGGTCCATTTTATGGATTCCAGGTTATCATGCACCCAGTTTACAGCATCCTTCGGTCCTTTGTACAAAATAATTGCATCCGACGGTGGCTCTCCGGGCTTGCCGGGTGTTACAATCGGAGGACGCCTTGTCCAATCCTCCGTCTCCTCAGGTTTCATCTGCTGTGCGGTGACGCTGGCAACCGATGTCATCAGCATCAGGATAAAAAATACTTTTTTCATATATAATATTTTAATTCAAACTTCTATTTCAGTCTCCCATTCTCCCCCTCTCCATATCTCCCTCTCATAACTTTGGTACCCTTCCCGGTGTCCACGGCGCTTTTATTGCATCCAGCTGTTTTTCAAGCTTCTGCAGATCGTCGCCAGCTTTTGTGGCTCTATCGAGAACAGGCGGGAATTCAGCTTTGAGTATTGCCAGCTGATCTTTTGCTATCTGCGAGATATTCCCGCTCTGGCTATAGCTGTTGATGGCTATTTCACCAAGTCTGTCGCCAAGCGGTACATCGGTCGGAGGTATCTCTTCAGAGCTTGCCTTGGCTTCAGGTCCTCTGAATCTGAAAGTGATATTCTCAAGTTCTGTGATAATTCTTGAGGCTTCTTTCTTCATTTCATTAGTTGAGGCCGGAGAACTCTGCAACGCCTGGGCTACAGAGTTAGCCCTGTTCAGAAGCTCATTCGTATAATTCATTGTTCCATAAACAGTTCTGGAATATTCAGAAGCTTCCTTCAACCATGCAAGCTTGGCATTGTTGTCTGTCGATGGGAAAGTAACAATATCCAGGGGTTTACAGACAAAGGGTACCGAACCTGCCAGCTCCTTAACTTCTCCCTTTGCAAACATGGCCATCGATACCTTATATGTACCGGGCATAGCCATGATACCATTCCTTCCTGAGCTTGTCGGATCAAACTTTGTGGTGTTAACAGGTGACAATCCGGAATATGTGTAATTCCAGGTAACCTTGTTAACCCCTTTTGATGCTGATTTGTAAATCTGTTTTACCACGTTGTTGCTCTCATCTGTAATCGTAAAGATAAGATATGGCTTTATCTCTTTTTCTTCTGCCTGAAGTGCTTCATAGGAAGGCTGAGGTATCTTTTCTCCTTTTTCAAAAAGTTCTTTTTCTTTCTTTTGCCTTATTGCCTTATCGGTCTCTGGAACCTCTTTTACGTAATAATATATTGTAGCTCCGTATTCAGGATTTTTTGCTTTGAAATATGTTGATCCCTGGTTATCGAATCCCTCTGATTCAACAAACAACTTTGCATCTTTAACCGGGAAAATATAAGCTTCCTTCTCAAGGATCTCTTTTTTGAAGTTCCTCAGAGGTGAATAATCATCCAGAATATAAAATCCTCTACCGAAAGTACAGATCACAAGGTCAGTCTCGCGCTCCTGAATAACAATATCCCTTACTGCAGCTGTGGGAAGTCCTGATTTGAATTCTATCCATTCATTGCCTCCGTCAATTGAAAAATAGAATGACAATTCTGATCCTGCAAAAAGAAGATTTGGATTCACAGGATCCTGCTCAAGTGAATGAATTGAACCGTTTGCAGGCAGCTTGTTAGTGATCATCGTCCATGTCTTGCCCTTGTCGGTGCTCTTCAGTATATATGGCTTGAAATCATCCTGGAGCATGTTATTGAAGGATGCATAGACTATATTTTCATTGAACCTGTCGGGTAGAATATCACTCACGTATGTATACTCTGGAACGCCCGGGAACGTAGTTAATCTTGTCCAGTTCTTTCCTCCATCTTCTGTAATAGAGATAACCCCATCGTCGGTTCCTGCATAGAGGAGATCCTTCTTTACTTTTGATTCGGCAAGTGAAACTGTCAGCCCCCAGAGCGATGTAGATACATCCTTTGCAACTGCATCTGCGCTCCAGTATTTACCCATCACCTTAAACTGGTTACGGTCTTCATTTCTGGTAATATCACCCGATATTACCTGCCAGCTGTTGCCGCGGTCATCGCTCCTGAAAACCTTATTAGCCGCCATATAGATTCTTTCTTTCTGGTGAGGACTGATAATTAAGGGAGTATCCCAGTACCAGCGATATGTCTTTTCACCTTTAGGGGGTATCGGCTTTATGCCAACAGCTTCCTTGCTCCTTTTATCATAGCGGAAAGCGTTGCCATACTGGTATTCTGTATAGACAATGTTCTCATCCTGAGGATCAATAGCGACCCAAAATCCATCGCCTCCCATGGTCACAAACCAGTCGTCATTTACAACCCCGTCTTTGTCAGTATTCCTTGAAGGCCCGCCCATTGAATTATTATCCTGTGTGCCTCCGTAGACATTGTAGAAAGGAGAAGCATTATCAACATTCACCCTGTAGAACTGTGTAACAGGTAGATTCGATTTAAATATGTAATTTTTTCCTTCATCGAAAGTTTCATAGGTTCCGCCATCACCGCCGATATAAAAGTGCTTTGTATTATCAGGATCTATCCATATAGCATGATCATCAACATGTCTCTGGTTGTTTCCGACAGGATTCCATGTTTTGCCACCATCCAGGGTTACCTGTGCAATTGTCTCCATGCTGTACACCTTGTCGACATTCTTAGGATCACAGACTATCTCGTTATAGTATTGTCCCTGTGAAGCATGAGGACTCATTTTTTCCCAGGAAGCTCCTCTGTTGACCGATCTGAAAAAGCCACCGTCATCACCTGCAGCTTCGGCTATAATATAAAGAACGTCAGGATTAACAGTTGAAATTGCTATGCCCATACCTCCTATATCGCCGGATGGCAGCCCCTTCATTATCTTGTCCCATGTCTTCCCGGCATCCTTCGACTTGTAAACTGCCGATTCAGGTCCGCCCCCGATTTTTGTGTAGACATGTCGTCTCCTCTGTTCGGATGTAGCATAAAGAACATCAGGATTGCGGGGATCCATAATGACATTGTTTACGCCGGTATTTTCGCTGATATCCAAAATCTTGTTCCATGTTTTTCCGCCATCAGTTGTCTTATACAGGCCTCGTTCTCCTCCAGGTCCCCATATCGAACCCTCAGCAGCGACATAAACTACGTCCGGGTTCCGTGGATCGATCGCTATCATTCCAATCTGCCTTGAATCCTTCAGACCCATGTTCTTCCAGCTGCCACCACCGTCTTCAGATTTGTACACACCGTCGCCATAGCCAAGCTGCCGCTGATGGTTATTTTCACCGGTGCCTGCCCAGATTACATAGGGATTGTTAGGATCAATAGCCAGGCATCCTATAGCATAGGCGCCGTATGAATCGAAGACAGGTGTCCATGTGGTTCCGTTATTGCTTGTCTTCCAGATGTTCCCGGCCGCAACACCGACATATATTTCTGAATGGTTTTCAGGGTTTACCGCAAAATCCGAGATCCTCCCGGAAGCCCAGGCCGGGCCAATGCTCCTGAAAGAGAGACCTGAAAATGTCGAGGAGGAAAGTCCGTTTTCCTTCTTGTCAGGCTCCTTTGCAGATTCTTTTTTCTTCTGAGCAACAACGATCCCCGGGTATAAAAGCATCAGGATCACCAATGTAGTGAGGGTTCTTTTTTTCATTAAAGATTCTAATTTATTGTTTTTACTGAATACGCTAAAGATAAGAAAATCCTTTCCAACCTTCCTTCAGGTTTTGGCAGAAATTGTTTCCTTTGTAATAGTTAAAAAAGCATAATATATAAATAATGATAAAAGAAACCTTGCTCAGCAGAAGGACAATCAGAAAATATTCTGCGAAACCGGTTGAAGATAAGCTTCTTAAGGAGATCCTGCTGAAGGGATGCAGGGCATCGACGACAGGCAATATGCAGGTTTACAGTATTATCATTACCAGGGATGAATCGAAAAAGAATGAACTTGCGCCATTCCATTTCAACCAGAGAATGATTACCGAAGCCCCTGTCGTACTGACTTTCTGTGCTGATTTCAACAGGTTCAATAAATGGTGCTTCGAAAGGAAAGCTGATCCGGGTTATGATAACTTCCTGTCCTTTTTCACTGCAGCCATCGACGCACTGCTTGTTGCCCAGACGGTCTGCATAGCTGCTGAAGCAGAAGGCCTTGGGATATGCTACCTTGGTACGACAACGTATATGGCAAACAAGATAATTGAAGCGTTGAAGCTGCCAAAAGGAGTTGTTCCTGTAACAACTGTAACCCTGGGCTGGCCCGGTGAAAATCCCGAGCAACCAGACAGGATCCCCCTGGAGGCATTGGTGCATTATGAAACCTATAAGGATTATACTGTCGGAGATATAGATTGTTTCTACAGGGAAAAGGAGGAGAGGCCAGACTCAAAGCAGTTCGTAAAAGAGAATAACAAGGAGACACTTGCACAGGTATTTACTGATGTAAGATACAAGAAGGCAGATAATGTTCACTTCTCAAATATGTTGTTGCAGGTACTTAAAGATCAGGGTTTTATGAATCATTGACCCTCCTGCCCCCCTTTCAGGGGGGAGTCCCGGTTACAGGACGGGGGGTTATGATCAAAAAGAAATTTTGAAATATATATTTTCGCAAATGAAAAAACCTCTCTTAACACTCTGTATTTCTTTTTCCTTACTTTCTTTAAATGCCCAGAAAGAAGGCACTATTGTAATGGATGATGTTGTCCGTCAGCATTACAGGCAGGAGATACTTATCCCCAATATCCCTGGATACATGACCCTGAAATGCGATTTTCATATGCATTCAGTCTTCTCTGACGGGATAGTATGGCCCACCGTAAGGGTCAACGAAGCCTGGGAAGATGGTCTTGATGCCATTGCTATAACGGATCATATTGAAGGAAATCCAAGAAAAATACCCGGACAGGCACGTGCTCAGTATGATGCTGCTCTGCCAACGGCCAAATCATCCAATATTATTCTGATAAGGGCAGGTGAGATATCCAGAGACATGCCTCCCGGACATTTCAATGCTCTCTTTGTGAAGGACGTGGATGCCCTCGATATACCTGATGCAATGGATGCTATCGGTGAAGCCGTTAAGCAGGGCGGATTCATCATCTGGAACCATCCCGGCTGGCGAAAACAACAACCCGATACAACCAAATGGATGGCCGAGCATGAGACTATCTATAAAAATGGCTGGATGCATGGTATTGAGGTATTTAATGAAAAGGAGTGGTATCCGGAAGCTATTCAATGGGCTTTGGATAAAAACCTTGCGATTACAGGGAATTCTGATGTCCATGATTCTTATGAGAATTATTATGACCAGCAAAAATATCCAATCCGGCCTATGACACTTGTTTTTGCGAAAGAGAGAACCGAGGAATCACTTAGGGAGGCAATGTTCGCCAGGCGCACAGCTGCTCTCTTCTTTAATAAGCTGGTTGGGAAAATGGAATTTATAGATCCGCTGGTCAGGCAATCAATAAAGGTGGAAAAGCCTCATCTTTATCAGGACGGATATGCATATTTTGCTGTGAAGAACTTAACAGATATCGAGTTCACAATGTTAAAGACCAGCAGGGACAGGTCGGAGCTTCCTGCCCGCATAATTTTGCCACGCAGGGCAACCATTATCCTGAGAGCAAAACAGTCCCAGAGCCAGCTTATGAACTATTCTTATAATCTTGAAAATGTATTAACCGGTGTGGGACAATATTATGAGTACAAGATCATTGTCATGTAAGGTAATTGTCATAATATGTCTGAGCTTGCGCATATGTTGCTCGTGCAGGAATGAAAAGCCTGCAGATTACATTGATCCTTTTATCTGTACACAGGGTGATCATGGCCAGTGGCTTCCTGCAGCGCTTGTTCCTTTCGGACTGATTGAGCTTTGTCCTGACACATGGCCGGGCAGTCTGACCTCCGACGGCGACTTTGCACATTCAGGCTATGACTGGTCCGACGACCATATACGTGGTTTCAGTCATTTGCACAAAGGAAGCTCAGGGGGTACGACTGTCCATGACAGGGCAGGACTTATTTCGATAGTGCCTTTCTCTGATGCCCCTGGCGAAACTTTCTTCCAGGATCCTGTTCTCACAATAGACAAATCGACAGAAAAAGCTGAAGCCGGGTATTATTCTGTTTATATGCCGGAGCAAAAGATCCTTGCAGAACTTTCGGCAAAGATCCGCACCGGGATACATCGGTATACATTCACAGAAAAGGAGGGGAACCATATATTCCTTTATGAAGGAAACAGAAGCGGGACAACGGGAATATCGTGCAGCATGGTTGATGATAAGACAATTGAGGGTTCAATTGGAAACAAATATTTTGTGATAAGGTTTAACTCACTTGTCACTGGTGCCAGGATATGGAATGGTAGCACTATTGCTGATGGCAGCTCTTTTGAAAATCTGGATAACGGAGGCATGATCTGCAGGTTTGACAATCTTAAGAACAAGACGCTTATCATTAAGGTAGGCGTTTCGCTGTCATCAATCGAGTCGGCAAGAAAGAATCTGGATACAGAGTGCCAGAACGGGAACTTTGAGAAAGTCAGGAGAGACGCCGCCGTCGCATGGAATAAGATCTTTTCATCAATTGAGGTCAAAGGAAATAATATTGATGATAAGAAGATTTTTTACACTGCTCTCTAACATACATGCTTTCTTCCTGTAATTCAGTCAGATGTTGAAGGTACTTATCCGGGACTCGATCAACAGAACCATAAAGCTGAAGGTTATTCACATTATGACGGTTATGCTTTCTGGGATTCTTTCAGGACTAAATATCCGTTATACAGTCTGGTTATCCCCGGTATTTACAGCGATATAACAACATCGCTGCGGGACCTCTATGAGCAGGCTGACAACTGGGGTGCCCTGCCATCCAGTGAACACTCTCCTCACGGTGTCGATTTCAAGGCTGCAGGAAAGAACGGTTACCAGATCTTCGCATCATGCAGGCATGAACATATGCTGATGGTTGTTGCTGATGCATATTTCAAGGGACTCATGAAAATTGACATTAAACCGGTTTATCCATATATGATGAAGGAGATTTTGCTGCAGATGCCTGAAAAGTATGATACTATTGGTTTTATTCCTGCCAGGGCTGACCAGACCGGTGAATACTCCTGGGACAACTGGGCGCTGGCACAGGTTGCAGGAGCCCTTGGATATGAAAAGGATTATGAATACCTGATCAAACGTTCAGAATACTGGCGCAACACCTGGGATCCGTCTATCAGATATTTCAGGGCACATTCTGCAGACGGTACATGGCTCGACTTCCCGGAAGATCCTGCAATGAACCGTGAGAAATATACCTATGAAGGCAGCAAATGGCATTGGAGATGGAACGTGATCCATGATGTCCCTTCACTGATCGAAGTATTTGGCGGGAAAGATGAATTTATAAGAGAGCTTGAATACTTCTTTGATAATGATCTGTATACGGCCGGTAACCAGATCGATCTCCAGGCTCCATTCATGTTTAATATGGCTGGCTCCCCATGGCTCGCCCAGAAATGGGTAAGAAAGATTCTTACTGAACCGATTGTCCAGAAATACGGAACACATGGATTTTTCACTGAACCAATTTTCGATCGGGTGTACAAATCAACTCCTGATGGTTACCTCGAGGAGATGGATGATGATTACGGTTGTATGTCGGGTTGGTATGCCATGGCCGCCATGGGACTATACCAGATGTGTCCCGGCAAGCCTGTTTATCAGCTCACTGCGCCTATATTTGATGAGGTCACAATAAACCTTGACCAATCACTTTATAACGGAAAGAAATTCATAATCAAAGCTGAGAACCTTAGCACTGAAAACATCTATATACAATCGGCAACTATCAATGGCAAACAATTCAACAGGTCAGATATTACCCATGAGGAGATAACAAATGGCGGAGTACTGGTTTATCAGATGGGAAGCACTCCCAATAAAAATTGGGGGATATAAACTAAGTTTCCAAAATTCGGAGATCCCTCGCCCCGATGAATCGGGACTCGGGATGACAGGAATTTATAGTAAGTGAAGAGGGCAGAAGCGGCGGTTCGTCTGAAAATACCACAACAAATAAAGATTTTTGATACGAACCGCCGCTTCTGCCCTCTTGTCTCACATAATAAACCTGTCATCCCGAACGTAGTGAGGGATCTCATCCTTTTTATACATTAATATTCAACTGATTCAGAATAATTGAATCGCACTTTTACGTCGAAGCCTCTCCTTTGATGCCTTAGCGTACTTTGCGGTTAATGGATTTCTCTTTTAATTAAAATCTATGCCCAGTTCTGCGGCAATTTTTACCAGATCATCTTTTATAGCAGGTACCAGTTTTATACCCTCTCTGCTGATCCTCTCTTCAGCTTCTCTTTCAGGATCGCCGGGGATCAAAACACGCTCCTGTCCTTCCGCAGGTTTTGCTGAACGGAACGTCTCAATCCATTCATCCATTTTATTTTTAAACTCCTCTGCCGGCTGAAATGCATCGATCCTCATGGCACCGAAAAAATGTCCTGTTCCTTCTCCGACTTTTTTATCAAGTACAGGAAGATAAGCCACACTCGGAGGAACGAATGGACCGAAATTGGCACCGCTGAAAACAGCTGAAAAAATATCGACAATTGAAGAAAGACAGTATCCCTTATGACTTCCGTGGATTCTGTCGCCTCCTAATGTAAGCATCGAACCGCCTGATTTTAAAATAGTTGGATCATCTGAAGGGTTGCCTGATTTATCCTGGACAAAACCGAATGCAACTTTCTCACCTTTTTTCTCTGCAACAGCAAGCTTTCCCCTGGCAATTGGAGTGGTAGCAAAATCCGCAACAAATGGAGGCTGTCTAATAGCCGGTATTGCTACAGCAATAGGGTTAGTTCCCATCATCCTGCTTATTGAAAAAGTAGGAGCCACAAGCGGATTAGCATTAGTCAGGCAAATACCGATCATATCATGTTTCAGCGCCATCATCGCATAATATCCGGCAATGCCGAAATGATTAGAGTGACGGGTTGCCACCCAGCCGGTGCCTGCTTTTTCAGCCTTCTCGATAGCCAGCTCCATGGATTTCTTTGCACAAACCATACCCACTGAATTGTCACCATCGACAACAGCCGTGCTGGGCGATTCATGCACCACCGTAATGTTTGGTTTTACATTTATCCTGCCTGCTTTCCAAAGCTCGAAATAATCCTTTATCCTGATCATTCCATGTGAAGGATGACCTCGCATCTCTGCGGCAAGAAATACATCAGCAATTATTTCTGCATCTTTCTCCGGACATCCCATCTTCAGGAACACAGATTTTGTAAAATCGAAAAGGTAATCGTAGGTATACATCGCATAATGTTAATGAACAGTGCAATTATAGTTATTTTTTATTCCTTTGCATATTTTTAGGACCATAAGTCATATAAATGAAAATTATTAAGAGGTTTCGCGAAAACAGAAACATGCTGAAGGAGATTAACTACGCTGATGTATTTAACAACACCATACATACAAGTGACTGGCTTATAGATAAAACCTTTTCTCCTACAGGATATGCAATAGGGTATCCTCTCCTTTATGTCCTCTATAGGATTCTCGATGAACAGCATCCAAAAAACATTTTAGAGTTCGGATTTGGGCAATCAACAAAATTATTTCATCAATATTCATCATTTATAAAGGAGGCTCATATAACCACCTTTGAGCATAATGCAAAATGGGTTGAGTTTTTTTCAAAGAGAAAATCTCGTCCTGAAAACGCCGAATTAGTAGTTGTTGAAAGTGAAATAATCAGATTTAAGGGTTTTAATACCATCATTATTAAGAATATAGATCAACATGTCAAGGAAAACATATTTGACCTGATTCTGGTAGATGCACCGACCGTGTTAAAAAGATATTCCCGTTCACAGATCCTGAAATTTGTACCGGGGAACATTAATCCGGATCATTTCATAATCATAATTGATGACTCCCAGCGTTGTGGTGAAAAAGACACCTGCAGGGAACTGGAAAACTCATTTAAGAAGCACAATATTATATTCCACAAAGGGGAGTATAGTGGAATAAAATCATCTGCCCTGTACTGTTCAGATGATTTGAAATTCCTGACAACTTTATAATCAACCTGCCAGGCTTATTTCCTGAAATTGAATATCACATCCGCCTGCTGAGTAGGAGTGATAACAAGATCGTTTATACAGATATGTTCGGGAAGGGTTGCACAATAGTAAATTACATCGGCGATATCTTCAGCTGAAAGGGCATGAATACCCTTATATACTGAACCTGCTTTTTCCTTATCACCCTTGAACCTTACAAGTGAAAATTCCGTGTCAGCCATTCCCGGAGCGATCTGCGTAACCCTGATATTATGTTTCAGGAGATCAATCCTCATGGATTTAGTGAGTGAATCGACAGCCGCCTTGGACGCGCAGTAGACATTGCCACCTTCATATGCTCCCTTGCCGGCAATTGATCCTATATTGAAAATGTATCCTTTGTCCCTTGCCACCATCAGCGGAGCCACTGAACGGGTAACATAAAGCAGCCCCTTCATGTTGGTATCAACCATCCTGTCCCAGTCGTCGGGATTCCCCTTGTCAATATGCTCCAATCCAACAGCGAGGCCTGCATTATTAACCAGTATATCAATGTTTTTCCATTCTTCAGGAATGCCTGCTACAGAATCCACCACCTCATATCTTTTTCTGACGTCGAAGTTCAGCGTGAGAACTTTAACCTTATAAGCAGAGAGTTCCTTTTCAACATCATCAAGCCTTTCCTTTCTGCGGCCGGTTATTATAATATTGTAACCGTTCTGCGCGAACTTATTAGCTAAAGCCCTTCCAAATCCGGATGTAGCGCCGGTTATCATAATAATCTTGGTCATGATTAATATTTAATTAGGTGATGTAAAAGTACGGATTTTTTTGGATAGATTTTCCCATCTGTTGTCACATGTACTCACCCCCTCAATCCCCCTCTGTGGTCCTGTTCCAACATGTACTCACCCCCTGCCTTCGCTCCGCTCAGGCATCCCCCTCTCTGCTGAAGCAAAGAGGGGGAAGTTATTTATATACAGTTTCTTGCTCCCCCTCTTTGCTTCAGCACTAACCTTTATACACATCTTTTTTAATATTCTGTTAAAAAGGGGGAGATTCCTCATTACGTCCCGATTTTTCGGGACTTCATTCGGAATTGACAGGATTCTTGTATTTAATAGGGGAAGAAGCGGCGATTCGCATACATAAAATCTACCATTATGAATTATTCTAATGCGAATCGCCGCTTCTTCCCCTTATAATAATTTCATGAGCTGTCATTCCGAACGAAGTGAGGAATCTCCTGATTATCTGCACAATATTAATATTTGTGTATAAAGGGTAGTTTGCTTCAGCAGAGAAGGGGGTCGGGGGGATGAGTCCGTGTTACTTTTTTGGAGAGCAGGCTCTTAAAATCTGATTATATTTGCAAACTGAACTATGGAAGATCCTCAATCCGATAAGAAAGCAACTGTCACTTCAATGTTCGACAGCATCGCGAATAGTTATGATTTCCTGAATCATTTCTTGTCGTTTGGGATCGATAGAATATGGAGAAGAAAAGCGATCAGAATTATATCGGAAGCATATAAAAATCCTAAAATCCTCGACGTGGCAACCGGGACCGGCGACCTGGCCATCGCTGCAATGAGGATTGATCCCATTCATATTACAGGGATTGATATCTCCGATCGGATGCTTGAGATTGGAAGGGATAAAATAAACCGGAAAAGACTCGCCGGCAGGATTGAACTTGTTCATGGCGACTCTGAAAAGATCCCCTCTGAAGACAACTTTTTTGATATAGCCATGGTAGCTTTCGGTGTCAGGAATTTTGAAGATCCCCTTAAAGGTCTTTCAGAAATGAAAAGAGTGGTCAGGTCAGGAGGGATGGTGCTTGTGCTTGAGTTTTCGAAGCCCGTTAAATTCCCGTTCAGGCAATTGTACAATTTCTACTTCTTTAAAATACTCCCCGTTATTGGGCGTCTCTTCTCCAGAAACGCCGGGGCATATAAATATCTGCCTGAATCAGTCATGCAATTCCCTGATAATGAAAGATTCATGGGCCTTATGATAAAAGCGGGACTTGATTCGGTAAAACAGAAAAGAATTACATTCGGGATTGCAAGCATTTATACAGGACTTAAATAGCGTACGCAATATTTGTAATTCAATGCAGTTTATTATCTTGTGACGTTAAACAAAACAGCCTGGGATTGAATAAAAGAATACTTTATATAATACTTGCATTATGTCTTTTACTGATGCCTTCAGATCTTTTTGGCCAGAAGCAGAAGCCTAAGAATAAATCGTGGTATGACGACAAGCTTTTCCATTTTGGATTCAGCCTTGGATTCAATACCATGGATTTCAAGATCACACCTTCTCAGGCTTATCTTGATACCAATGGCATTTATCCTGAAGTAACTCATCTCAATCCCGGAATAAATATCCAGATAGTCACCGACCTTCATCCTGCCAATCACTGGGATATCAGGTTCCTGCCGGGAGTCTCATTCGGACAGAGAAACGTCACATACTATAAGGATAAGGTTCTGTTTAACGGCCAGCAAAGACTTGAATCGTCATTTATCGAATTTCCGTTTCTTGTCAAATACAAGGGCGACAGGCTCAATAATGTAAGACCTTATGTGGTTTCCGGACTCAATTTCAGGTACGACCTTGCAGCCAAAAAAGAATATGACGAGGAAAAACCTGTATATGTAAGGCTTAAGAAGCCCGACCTCTATTACGAAGTGGGCGCAGGACTCGATTTTTACCTTGTCTATTTCAAGTTTTCAGTCGAGCTGAAAATGTCGACCGGCCTTTTCAATGTGCTCGTGGATGATCCTGCCAACCAGCGGTATCCCATGCCCATGGATGCGCATGAGCGGGATGAAGTATTTGTGGGAAGGCTTCGCCGGGATGAAACGCAACCCAATACCCTGAATATGTGGATC